>Ga0335073_10005406_pt1 | contig 17926 bp, 16 predicted proteins | sample Lox_Sample_22_FD_207093 | JGI IMG/M metagenome (GOLD analysis project Ga0335073, IMG submission 207093) | Soil microbial communities from Loxahatchee National Wildlife Refuge, Florida, United States - Lox_Sample_2.2 | ecosystem: Environmental > Terrestrial > Soil > Wetlands | place: USA...
TCCAAATCGACCACTGCATTGAAGCAAAGGACGTGTCGAGGCTCATTCTCGAAGATGGCTCCGAATTGCAGTTCTCTAAGGACGGCCACTTACAGAGGATTACCGGTGACCGTGGCGAGCCGTCAGAATTCCCTCATCTTGCGATTTTCCTGCACTCTGAGCAACAACGCCGCCTGCAACACAACGCGACCATGAGATGGGCCCGAGTTGCTGCGATGACGAACGGTATTCCCACGTTAGATGTGGCGGCTTCAGGGTATTTTGAATGGCAAGAGTTGATTAGGCCAACTCGTGGGATCGAGTTACATGTGGAAATTGAGAGTCTGAGGGAGTCGATTCGCAATCCCACGATGTATTTGCCGGTCGATATACACATGCTCTCAATGATCTCACCATCCTACCTGAATCGACATCTCGCATATCTGATGTGGGATGCAGAAGAGTCCAGGCATTCAGCAAATCGAACTACTCCGCAAGTCCTTCAGAGTATCTCAACAGTAGCGAAAGCAGCCGTTACGAGACTTGCTGAGATTTCTATGGACTGTCTCAGAAGCGCCAAGCCTGTTGCAGAGAGGTTGTGGACAACAGCTAGATTCGAGCAAAAGGCGGCTATTTTCGGTCTCATCATTATGTTAATACTCCCAATGTTGCTGACACCCTTGATTGCATCGTCCAACAACGAAGTCACCATATGTCAAAGAACGGCTCCTGTGGTCGAACAATTGGCCACCTCCACTCTGCTGTCGACGTCTACGTCTACAAAGACCGAATTAGCGCCTAGTTTCACGCAGGTAATCAAGCCGATAGCTGCTATTGACACGAGCGTCCGAGCAATGATCGAGAATTCACTGGGTACGCCAAAGCCTCGACTAGACTCCAAGCCTGAAGCTGCGCCAGAGACGTTCACTGCTGAACGTATCAGCTCTTCCGTCTTCAGCATCACTCCTCCTACTTTCCTTGCCAAATCCAAGAAGTTCTCGCCATCCTCGGTAGTCATCAAAGTTAGGCGAGGCTCGGAGCCTGTTCCATTTAAGCTCATGACGATAACGAAACCACGTGTTGGGTTCGCGGTCGAACTTGAGCCCGAGGATGCTCATGGTCTGCTCAGTGTTCTCATCAGCGTTAACAGCAAACCGAAGATCGTGGAGAATCTGACAATCGACTTTGGCAATTCATGGCTCGGTGGTCCCACATGGAAGAACGCCTTCAAGTTTCTCGATCAGAAGGTGCGACGGGATGTTGCCGAATTCGAGAAGCACATCAAGTCACTTTCGTCAAAGGTCGCTCAGGATCTGCAGAGGTTGTGGGAGGAGAGCGAGACGTATCATGCTACCACTCAGAAGGATAGTAAGCAAGCTGCGATCAAAGCGCTGAAGGAGATCAAGTCTTCCGCCAAGAAGTTTTTCTGGGAAGCAAAGCAGGAAATCAAGGTGATTTCGAAGCAGATTCAACGCGAACTGAAGGCCCAAAAGTCCGTGACGAAGAAACTGCTGCAACAGAGTAAAGCTTTCGCAAAACAGACCCTTCAAGGCGCCGATTTTGTACGTCGCGAGGTTGCAGATGCTTGCAAGGAGGGATTCAATGCTCTCAATGGTATGATGCAGAGTTCAGATGTCGCGGCTCCGGTGCGAAATTCCAAGGGTCTGAAAAAGCTTGCCGCAAATGCAAAGAAGGCTCTGTCGCAGCTGGCCACCGATGATATAGAAGCGAGTGGCAACGAGAAGAAGCAGAAGCGGGCGAAGGCGGATAAGAAGCAGAAGAAAGCGAAGGCAGTGGAAACAACGAAGACATATGGAGCTGTGAAGACGGCCAGTGGTGCTTTTAAAGTCCATGAGACTGGGTCTTCTTTTGGGAAGCACGACTGCGCTTTTGCGTGTATGAAGTACGAGAATGGCTACATTGAATGCACGGAGACGGGTAAGTGCGCGACAAAGATGAAGAAGAAGCTACTGCATAAGCTGGGGGTTTGATTTTGGACTTGTACTAGGTTACTGAGGACGGCGTTATTGGCCTCGTTCGATGAGAGACGCAAGACAACCTAGGCGCGAGCATAGGATGTCGAAGACTAGTATTTGAGAGCATGCAGACCTGCTTGCTAGGACATTTCAATGGCGTCTCGAGTCTTTGATGAATGGACGGCAACTCTCTATCCTTCTCCCGGGTTTTACTTGCTGAGGTCACTCCGGCGTTTTTGAATCGGGATTGCTTCAGTGCGGAATGCAACAGATATACTACAATCGATATTTATCCTAGGCAGAATGAAATACTCTCCTTCTTCCAGTCAAGAGCTCGAGTTACTAAGCTTGGAATGCCCTTTTGCACGGCGTCTCGTTCGCTGACGAGAAGAGCAACCAGGGGCCGCGCGCTGTTGATTGCGACAGCGTCAAGACATGCAGTGTGTCGGTTGTTCTATTGTGATTGCTGCCGTCATGATCGAAGCTAAATTTTGCTGTCAATTCTTTTGCGTCCCGATACCTCCGGAGTTACTTCAGGGGCTCGGGACGTTGAAAGGCTTCGAGGCCGTTAAACTAATAAATGCCGTGTTAAAAGCACTGGCGCGTCTTGGCAACCATTTTCTGGCTTGGCTAAAGCCGCGCAACGTCGTCCAAGACGAGATACGCCGTACTGCGATCCTCCATCCCCATATGCCTCTTCACTCCAACCCATACTCCCGCAATAAAATCAAGCATTGCCTGCCGCCCAAAGTCAGAACTCACCATTGCGGGTCGCGAGTCTCGCCACTTGCTTGATCTTGGCGCGCCTGGCAATCTCCGATCGCGACTCCTGCGAAACCCCCAACCGACATTCTCCTTGGAGGTCTGTGGATAGCGAGCCAGTAATTCGCCGGCGAAGCTGTTGCGAGAAGCTGGACTCGTTGTCACTTGGAGATTTGCCTCCATCCGCTCGTTTTGAGAAAATTGGGATTCCCTCAACCACCACCACCTCCGCAGCCATCTCCTCAGAGTCAACCATCATCACGTCCTCCGTCGCATCAATCTTGCTGGAACTTGGAAACGGCGAACCTGAAACCGTTCACACGGGAGAACGTCCTCTCTTCCTCTCGATCCTCCCATCCCTCCACACATCCTATCTACCACAACCATGGGCTTCGTCGAGCTTTTATCCACTCGGATACAGAAGTCAAGTCTACCGGCTTTCGATGAAGCACAGCGACGAGCAACGAGGTATTTCCCTCGGTTAGCTTTCTTCCGGAGACGGATACGTTTGAAGTCAATATCTATACCATTGGGTGTCATCATATTCTTTCCTCTTCTTGTAATCATTTTAATCCTCATTCTCTTCTTACGACATCCTAAAGAAGGCACAATTTTAATGCCAGCTGGCTCGCCACCATCTATAAGGTCGATAATTCCCGGTCAATGCTGACTCAAAGGCTTCTCATACGCTAACGTTTTCTACAGACGGATCAGCGAACGACATGATAGAGTTTTTGTCACCGGCTGTTTAGAGCCGGAACGCCAAATGAACGCGCCACGAGCAAACGCAGCCTTCGTAGTCCTTGCGAGGAATAAGGAGCTAGACGGCGTTGTACAGTCAATCAAGTCCATCGAACGTCACTTCAATCGATGGTTCCACTACCCCTACGTCTTCCTCAATGATGGCAACTTCAATTCCACCTTCAAAGAGACCGTTGCCAACTATACAAGTTCACCTGTGGAGTTTGGAAAGATCAACGCCAGTATGTGGGGTTATCCAGACTGGGTGGACAAAGAAGTTGCAAGAGAAGGTATCCGCAAGCAGGGAGACCAGGCTATTATGTACGGTGGCATGGAAAGCTACCATCATATGTGTCGTTTCTACTCTGGCTTCTTTTACAAGCACCCGCTGCTTGATAAGTACAAGTGGTATTGGCGGCTGGAGCCGGATATCAAGTATTTCTGCGACATTACCTAGTTCGTCATTCGGCCTCATCACAGTTACGCACAGAAATTAACCTGTATACAGTGACCCGTTCATCCACATGGAGCGTGCTAACAAGACATACGGCTTCACGATTGCAGTCAAAGAACTTCGAGAGACAGTCCCAAATATTTTCCGCTATGCCTCCGCGTACAAGCGCATGAACAACCTCACATCTCAAGGTCTATGGGAAATGTTCATCGAGCATGAGAAAGATGAGGACAAAAAGGATCTGCCGAAGGACGATCCCAAACATAAGAAGCAGCTCCCAGAGGAAATCCTCAATACGGAGCCTGGACAAGGCCTTCTACCAGACATTGATCCAGAGTCGATGGAGGGAGAGTCGTATAATATGTGTCACTTCTGGAGCAACTTTGAGATTGCCCGCCTGGATTGGTTCCGTAGCAAGGAGTATAACGAATTCTTCGACAACATGGACCGAAGTGGAGGCTTTTGGATGGAGAGAGTGAGTATTTGTTTTCTACTCAAAGAAGCACGCTAACGCCTTCGTAGTGGGGCGACGCACCCATTCATTCTCTTGCCGCTGGCGCTCTCCTCGGCGTCGACGACATCCACTACTTCCGCGACTTCGGCTACCGACACACTACCATCCAGCATTGCCCTGCGAATGCACCTGCTCGCCAGCTACCGAGACCACCCTTCTTAGAGTTGACCACTAATGATGAGAAAAAGCGTAAAGAGGAAGACGACTACTGGGAGACGTGGGACAAAGAGAAGGAGAACGGCGTCGGATGTCGGTGCAAGTGCGATACAGACATCGTCGACGTCGAAGGCAAAGAAGGAAGCTGTCTGGCGGAGTGGGTTGAGGTAGCGGGAGGCTGGGCATCGCCGTAGGATGCCGATGGAACGAACCTTCGTGATACTTTGGCACGGCGTTCTCGGTGCGAATCTCTGCCTGGTGCGCGAGGAATTCGCCTGCGGCTGGAGCGCCTAATACCGACTTGCGCTTCTTTGCGCTCGCTGCTTGGATCGCCACGTCCGCTGCTCGGGCTCTTGGCTCGACTGCTCGACAGCTTTTTCGTCAACGTCTCACGCTAGTGGTGGGTTGCATGCGCATTTTGCACGATACGAAGCATTAAGCGGCGTTATGCGGAGCGGCATTGTGTATCTGTTTAATGGGGTTTCCGACTGGGTCAGATTACAATATGACTGAGATCCTGCCGTCGGTTATAGAAAGAATAATATCATCGAGTTTGGAAAGATGCAGATTTTGAAGACTTTTGTTTCATTTTCATTCCGTTAAACATGTCGTTACGTTTACATTTTTACTTTATCTTGAAGTCGAAGTCTATCATGGTATCACTGCCGGTTCCGCTGTCCAAACGCCAATCCTTAAGCCATCTTAGTCCCTCCAGACATCTTGCACGTCATTGGGTACCGACTCAAAGTTCGTTTCGAACTCTTCGTCTGCATCAGCCTCCTCTACCATTTCAGAGTCTTCGATATTCTCCTCAACGTCCTCAGTTACAGGCACCACCTCGCCGTCCTCGTACCAGGCGTGCTGCGTCCAGTCCACAATCAGGTTCCGCGCCGTTTCGACCAGATGGTGATAACCTGGGTTGTCGCCCGCCTTGAACATGCTCATGTGAGCCCAAAACTCCGCCGTCGCCTTGTCGTTGGCCGCCGGAATAAAGAGCTTGCGGAGCTCGCTGTTCTCCACCGGCAACGCGCAAAACGTGCGCTGGTCGCCCAGCGTGCCGCTGAACCACTGACTCTGGCCATCGACGGCGCGGCCCAGACACGTGTAGACGTCGGCAAAGCCCAACCCGACCTCGCCGCGCAGCCTCGCCACGGCCGCCAGCCGCCGCCGCAGCTCGTCCGCGCGCGCCAGGCACCCCACAAACTCGAGGTGCGACCCCGCCCAGCGCCAGCCCTCACCGAGCGACTCGCGGTTCATCCAGGCGGCCGCGCCCCCCGCCGCCACTGCACCCGCCGCACCCGCGAACACCGCGTACTTGCCCCACCGCTGCCACGCCGGGCCGGTCGCCACGTCCGCGTCCGCCGACGACGCTGCCGCCGACGCCGCGGCCGCCGCGCCCGCGCCCGTCAGCATCTTCGGCGCCGACGACGACGCGGCGGCAGCGCCGGCACCAGCCTTCGACGCGCCGGACCCCCAGCCGAACGTTTTGGCCACGGTCGAGTACGCGTTGTACGCGGCGGAGGCCTGGTTCCACTGGCCCTCGGCGCCGTGGGCCACCACGCCCGGCGCGATGCCGAGATACGGCGTGTCGAACGCCAGCACGGCCTGGATATATGGGAACATGAAGGTGCGCGCGTCGGCGCTCGCGTGGTGCGCGCCGATCGGCTTGTCCTGCATGATCGAGAGCACCATCTCCGCTGCCACGATCCCGCCCATTGAGTGGCCCACCAGGATTGTGCGCACGCTTGGGTCGATCGTCGGGTGGGGTGTGCTGGCGGCCACTTCGAGGTCGATGATCTTGTTTTGCAGCCTGGAGGTGGGAGTTAGCATCTTGTGGATTGAAGTTGGAGAAGCGGTGTGCCGCTCACCATTCTTTGAACCGAGCTACGCACTCGTGCAGGTCGCCTCGAGTCTCATATTTAGGATAGACCAGGTGCATGACCTGGACCTTAGGCAGGGCATGGCGAAGCAGCTGAGCGAGATGGGACGGGAAAGTGCTGAAGGTGTCATCGCCGCCTTTGAAGCCGTGGATAAAGACGAGGAGCAGCGTCTTCTTCATCCTGAACTCATGTCGAGCATCATGGACTCCCAAGACAGACTCTCTTGCCCCAAGAGTATTGCCAGTTTTGGGAGCGAATATAAGAGGTTTTGGTTGAATAAGGCTTAGGAGCGAATATAGGAAGTTTTGAGTTGATGAAGAGAAGTCCGATGATAGCCACGCCAAGAAGGCCAGAGATGTGGCTTAAAACTCCCTCATTGGTCCGTTAAAACTGCTAAACTACGAGAAATATCAAGTCTTCATCCTCATCATCTGTGAAATATCAGACGAGTTTCTCAATGGCGTCAGTAGAACCATACAAGGTCGCGTCTCCGTCAAGCTTTGAGAGCGCGATCAAGTCGTTATCATCGCAACTAGTGGAATAACTAACCCGAATCTCACTCAACCAGAACATTACGCTATAATCGATGCCACTTCCTTTTCTCATGTCTGAACTGTTTAACAAAGTCTACTCTTTCTTAGCCAGCGAAGGTCTTCTTTCTACTGCCTATAGTCAAACCTCTCTCACCGTTTCCTTCTAGTAGTGAACGACTTACGTGGCCACAACCACTCCATCCGAGCTACGCCACAGCCTCAAGCCGCTTAAACTACCATACATGTAGCTGCTGGTAAGCGCTCATACCTGGGTTACAGTACACCGTTGGGACCTTACCTTCCGAACCGGCACGCTTCTACTGTCCCTTACTCCTGGTACTCGTCGCTCAGCCCTATGTCACGACACGTGATTCGCCGCGTATCAAACACTCAAACAATAACGTCCCGTGCCTGACGTCATGGCGATCAACGGCGTTGCGCCAGTCGGAGATTTAAGGGAGCAACGCCATAAACGAACAATCCTCCAAATCCTACGTCTTTCCATCCCAATTGCGCATAGCACACGCCCGGGAACCCGATAGCAAAACCCACCTTATCAACTCCAACCATGCCCATCCACGAAGACACTGGCGTCAAGGTACGCTTCGCACCCCTCGCCCTCCGCCGCGCAGCAAACTAACCTCTCCGCCTCTCCCAGGGCGGCGCCAAAGCGGTGACATCGACGCTCGGCCACACGGTCGGCGGCGTGACGAACACAGTCGGCGGCGTGCTGGGCGCGGCGCTGCGCGGCGTGGGCGAGACCGTCGAGGGCGCGACTGGCCTGCGCTCCGTGGGCCGTGGCCTCGCCGACGTGGGCAACGGCGTTGAGCAGGGCGCAAACGATATTGCGCGCGGCGTCAAGAATGCGGGGGAGTGGAAGTCGTGAGCGCGCGAGCGCGTTGGCGATTATCGTGTGGGGGCGTGGAAGCTGCAGAGATGGCTTGGAGGGCCTGCGAGCGAGCGGAGTGCCACTGCGTTACTCTAATCTATTGCCGGGAGCTTGCCCAGACGTTTGGGCCGTGGGATTCCGTTGGCAGGGAGAATGGCTGCACAAAAATTTTCTCGCTATCGCGATCTGATGAACGCTATGATACGCATAATGGAAGGTTCCTGTGGTCATTTATTTTAAGTACCGGGACTAACCTTGGTAATGGAAGCCGTGCGGATGCTTGGACCCGTCTCTCGGGAAAGTGTAATTATTTTTTTTTTCGCCTGGCATCGCTCGTTTCAAGCTTGACGCCAATCGCAATCCCAGAACGGGAACCCACAAAAATTTTCTCGTGTCTGCATGTCTCATATTTCATGCGCCTGGAAATCCCGGACGCATGAGATCTCGCTTGCGCAAATGGTAGTTCAAAACATGTTCTAGATCTGTGGACTTGCATGGGTCGAGCCAGAGCTCGGAAGCCCGATCTTGATATACTACTGATTCAAAATTACTCAAGTTATGCCTAAGATATCCGATGGGTAAACCCCAAGGTGCTAACGTGTAATAATCCTAGCCCCTGTTGAGCAATCCTACGAGATGAGTGAGATGCCAGTTCCCTTCCCAGTGATGTTCTCCCTTTCATAACCCCATCGTGATTCCAAGCCCTTGGGCCAAGAAACTTGTATGCTATGATCGTGAGAAAAATCGACAAGGAGCCTCTCCGAGGGATACAATAGTAAAACAAACACAAGATAAGAAAGAAACATAAACGTCCAAAGAATACAGGTTACATCTGGGCTTTTCAACGTGATGATTGCCGCCGATGATGATATCGAAGTAAATGCCGTGAAGCGAGTGTGCCGTCAGGGCCGTGGCAGTCTAATGATGATCGTGATGATGATGAGATGATTGTTTTTGATGCAAGTTTGATGCAATCCGACCGATGCATGTTCCTAGTCTCCCTTCTCATACGTGCGCCGAATGTATGAAAACGCCGTTGAAGGCGAAGCGTCCCTGTTGACGCCTGATAATTGCGTGAACGGAAAAGAAACGGTATCAGAAAAGGGGTATATCGTGAAGCGAAGAATTGTGCTGTTACATGCCATCCCACCCATATATGGCTGTACTCTCGTCGAACTCCGGTAAAGCAATTGTCTAGTGATACAAATCGATGGTGAGGTTTTCGAGCCTTGGTGGTTTAGTAAGGTGACTGTCGTTCGATGGAAGATGCCCGGCTTATGGAAGTCCCCGGTGTCGATGATTCGCGGTTTTCTTTCTTCTGACGAAGAGATGGTTGGCGATTAAGGATACGCTTGAAGATACCAGACTTGTTGTCTTGGCTTGGGCTGGTCGGACTCGATTGCTGGGAGTTGAGACTAGCGGCACTGCTATGAAGCTCCTCCAGATTGACATATTCTTCTTTCTTGATCTTGCAGAATAATGTCGAGAAGTAATAGCGCTCGTTGCGGGCATTGTAAAGAGGAAGGTGCCTATAGCCCTCCTGAAGGGACTCCAGCTTGGCGGTGAAAGATGCAAGAGGAAGACTGGTTCCAGCCAACATGCGGCCATCAGGGGAGTTCCAAACGGTCCAACGAACAAAGACGAGACTAGGATGTTTCGTCTCTATTGTCATTGAAACGGATTCGTTGAACAGAGGATCGTAACCGTTGTCTTCGACGATGGCGGTGCGCCTACGCACGGGAGAGCCAATGCCCGACATTCCTCTGCGAGCCGACGCATCTCTCCCGCCTTCACCCGTTGCGAGTCCACGAGCTTTATCCTCGGCGGTGTAAACCTCAAACTGGATGTAGGGGTTCATTGGTGCATCGGCGCTGAGGCCACGCGGTCGTGGCAGCTGCTGCGCAGAGATCATATCGACGGTGAACCGTATCAACTTCTTGCCTGGCTTGCGAGCAACTTCCGTAGATGATTCACCGTGCGCGCTCGGGCGCATGTCTGCGGGTTTGAGGACGTATCCAGTCTGATCATCGCCGGCGGCGAACATGGCCTCATTAAGCTGCATTCCAAGGTCGTAAGTCTGCCAATTGAGAGCGGCCATTTGGACGCCACTGCGCCAGTATCTCAGAGGATCGAAATTGTCAGAACGGATCCGGTAGGCTGAAGGATAGACACGCATCAGGTACCGCTTGTTGTGTTTCTCGAGCTGGGCCTTTGTGTCGTGGGTGTTGCCGACACTCTCGAAAGTCCGTTCAGCGAAGGAGAGCACGTGGTTGAATGTTTTAGCATCAGCGGCTCGGAAGTCTCCTGGAAACTTGACGCCTTGAGTGTAAACACCGAGATCACCTAGAACTTTGACGATCTTCGACTTCTTACGTCGCTTCTCTGAGATAACGTCACTTTCTTCTGCCGAGCTACTCGGACTGGCCGCATTCAAGGGCCCAGATGCGATGGATCCTTTCGGTGTAGACCAGAAGCTTCCAGTGCGGTCGGGTGGACTTATGGACGGTGGACTTGATAGAGCGTAACCATATGGCATCCGATCGTAATCAATAACGGTAGGCCGTGAGAATGGAGAACTGAACCCGCGTTGTCTTCGCGGCTGCAAGGGAAGGGCCTCTGATGGGCCAGAAGAGACAGGTTCTTCGATCGATTCCTGAGGAGCTTTGACCTTGACGAGGATACGGCGTTTCAGATCTTCGGGAGATGGTAGTTTGGATTCATTTGATTCAATGGGTTGCAGGATAAGTTTGTCGCCAAATGTGTTCTTCATGATGTCGGTCATGGCTGCTTGCTGTTCTGGGTTGCAGTGGACTTCAAGTGAGATGATGAGCGGATAGTCCGAAGCAGTGAAGGCATGCTCATTGATGACCTTGATGCAGTCAGAGAACAGCACGCTGGTGGTTAACGTCCGGCCATGCATGACGATAGGTCTGCCATCAGCTCCATCCCAACAATCGATCTCAACACATCGGCATCCTCTCAAAAGTGCAAAGATGTACGCTTCCGTGCTAGATTGGCCGGCGACTTGACGTCCAAGGAGATAGGTGTTGTGTGAGCTAGATATGAAGTACTCGCTCAAGGGCCGATCCAAGGCTTTGTAGCTTCGTCGAATATCGATGCCTTGAAACAAAGGTGTTCTGGCGACCATGAGATCCTGAAATCCGGCAAGATTCATTGTCAGTTCTCCCGAAGTAGGAGTCGAGACTTCCTTTGACCGGCATTTCCTGGCATACTTTTCGAAGATGTTCTTGTAGTAGTCATGCTTTGCACCGACATCGATCTTTTGCCAGATTCTCAAAAACCGAAGGAAGGAGTCAAGATCCAATTCGGAGACACCGGGTATTTTGATTTCGTTGAAAATGATTTTGATATCTTGACGCTCTCGAAGACGTTTGACGAATGTCTGAAACTGATCAAAATCCAAGTATCCGGTGCCATCCGAATCAGCCGTGTCGAACTGAGCGCGTAATGCATTGTTGGAACAGTTGATGTCGAGCCTCCTGCAGAGGTCTTTTATGATATCGAAATCAAGTTTCGCTTCGTTTTCCTTGGTTTCGGGACCGAATTTGGCTTTGACTTCTCGACGCCAGAGTTCCTTGACGCTTTTCTCGGCACCCTTGGCGAGTTCGGTCATGGTGTGTATGCGAAGTCGCTGTACTCGGTCGATGGAGTCTAGCCAGAGATTACGAGTGGCTTCATCATCTGCAAGCAGGTGCATGGTCTTGAGATTGCGACCTTTCGTTCTGTCTGGGTCGGTATAGACGATAGTGAACCAACGATTCTCCGGATCGGCCGGCGCTCCCAAGCTTTCGCGGTACTCGGTCGCTTCGCTTCCTTCGCGTACATCTCGGATGTCGTCAATGTAGACGTGCTTAGATGGTCTCGAGACGTCCCAAGAAATCTTGCCGGCTTCGAAGTCCAGACGGAAGAGAAAGCGCTTACGTTTTCTCCGCGTGATCTTTGTCAGGACGGTTCCTTGTTGAAGACTGGGAGGAATGGTCGGTGCGAGGCCTTCCTCAGGTATGGAACCAATGCTGGGCCGACCAGGAGAAATACCGAGGCCACTATAAGCGTTGGAGATGATGCTCGCCGAATCGTTACCGTTGTCAAACACATCATCGTCGTTGGGATCGAGCTCAAGGTCAGATACATCGACGCCTGAATCCGGTGGTGGGTTCTTGTTGCTGTCACTGCGACGCCGCACCATGATGGGACCGACGCTGTGATCCCGTAGGCTCGCACCAGACGGTCTTCGCGCGCGGCCGATCCTATCACGAGCTCCTCGTGACAGACGACGCACCAACCCACTCGGGCTCTTACTGTGGGTGGTGGACATGGCCACCGCCTCTGCCATGGCAGATTGGTTTGAGACGGCCGGCGAAGCCGGAGTCGACAGTTGTGTTACGAGAGGATCTGTCGGAGACGTCATTGTGTTTAGTGACGCAGGAGTGTAGACTACCGGGCGGATGCTGTCGGGGGTGTTCTGGAAAGACATGGTGAGCGACTGCGACGAGGCCGAAGCGAGGCTCCCGGTGGAGGAGTTGTTGCTGAGCGCGGACGCAGGAGTGATGGTGAGTGGCACAGAGGTGACAACATGTTGCTTGGGTGGTTTGCCGGCGAACGGACGCACGTAGGGTGGTAGTTCCTCATAGGTATGCCCTGAGGCTGGCCCGTTGGTGGCCATGATCAGACGCGAAACCGAACGTAGCGCCGTGAGCTAACGTTCGCTCGATGAATTCGACATGGTGAGGTGAGCAAGAGGGATTGAAGTCGCAATGGCACAACAGGCGCTTGCTGGTGGGTTGCGTATAAATGAGGCTTTTTGGTCGGCACGGATGGATGGCCAGATGAGGGAGGACAAGGCTGTTATGCAAGCCGGTTCGTGTTTACGGACCAGTGCCGAGCTTCACGACGCGGGTGAGCCAGATTGCATGCGAACGCAGTAGCATGCGAGTTGAGGGCTGCGGCCAGGTGATCGAATGGTGCAGCTGTCTGCATGCAAAGATGCGAATGCGGTCTGAGGGCTTGTGTTTGTCGAGGGAGGGATTTGGGGCGCGGCCAGCTCCAGGCGGTCACGCTTTATGAAATGGCGGCGAGCAGTAGAGCAGCAGCAACAGACGCAGCAGTGACACGTATTTTTTTTTTAACTTTCAGTGGGTCAGGGCGAAAGAGCGCGCGGGCGCGTGTATGCGGAAAGTTGCGGTGGAGGGCGAGGAAGGCAGGGCGAAGAAAAGAAGGGAAATTTTGCCTTCGAAAAAAAGTGGTGAGTCGCAAAGATTTACAGGGAGCGGCTCGAGGCGGTGCGAAGCAGAAAAAAATTTGTGGAATGGCCAGCGCGGCTTGAGGGGAAAAGGAGTCGAGCACTTAACAGCGTGGGAGTGGCGGACTTCAGTAATTAGTGAAGGGGGGGAATGGGTGGGATTTTGGACGGAACTGGGCCTTGACAGCAACATGCTGCGCTGGATGCTTTGGAGGCGCTGGAAAATGACTGACGATCGTGAACCCAGTGCCGACGAAAGCCCGCAAAGCACAGGCACAAGCAACAAGGACAGGCCCCGAAACCCCCCCAAGCCCAAGCCAAAGCCCAGCCTAAGCCCAGCCTAAGCCCAAGCCAGCGCCATAGCAAAAGCCAAAGCCAATGCTCGGGTGGCTACCATACAGGGCACAACCAAGCCCCAAAGCACCAGGCTCCGCTCGCTTCCCAGTCGTCATTCCCGCGCTGGAGTATCGTATATCGCGGCCCCGATTGCTGGAGTCCACTGCTGTATTACTGGTTTACCAGACGTGCTGCGGCACAGCCTGGCAGTGGAGAACGGAGCTTTAAGGATGACTCCTACCGCCGCATCGCAAGCGTCTCTGCTTACGGCATGCCTTGACAGCTTGGAATATGCCTTGATTTTCTGTGTCTCCATCATGCACCGCCTCAATCCAGCCGGCGGACAAGTTACATGTATCGACCTGGCTGCATCGCATTCTAAGAACAGCAGTACGGGTCAACGGTTCAGTCTCGGCGGTGTACACTAGATCCTTTCGCTTCGTCAATGGATGGTATTAGCGCCTCGCTGCAATGTAATTACAGGTCATCAGTATTGAGTATTGCATCACCGCATGGCCTGACGATGGACTGCTTCGTGAACCGGGTGTGAGGTAGGATGCATGGCTTGTCAAATGCCGTGCTATGGGCATGCCAATGCGCACATCCTGTGAACAATACAGACTGTCCCAAAAAACCAGCTGGCACCTCGCAAAGCAAAAAGGTGGATCAGAGGCCTGCCGAGCGCCTCAGCCTAGCTGCGCATTCACATCCAACGCCCGAGGAAAAACAGAAACATTTCCAACGGAATGGACGGTGCAATGGTCGAAGCCAGCCAGTGGTCGGCCACCCCTGGGGGTTACAGCTCTCCGCACGCGAGTCACGGCCATGATTCGAGCGCTTCTTCGCTGTGAAACGCGAGCCTCATAGCACCCACCATGGCACATCGTGGCGACGTCACCGAACTCGTCACCCCCCGGCTCACGCTAGGGCCAAGTCAATCTGGGCGCGCTCGCGCCTCCGTCCGCTATAGGTAGTCGTGGGGATGGCAGCTGGACATGACGGTACCTGGCCCTGACCCGCGTCCATTGCGCACTGCACTGCACAGCATTCCCGAGCTTGGAGCGTTTTGGAACAACGGTGCTATCGATTCGGCCTCCGTAATCCAACCGCTCTCATCCTTGTCCGTACGCTTCTCGGCTCCCACAATAGACATAACGCATCATCGTGACACGATTTTTTGAGGCCTGGGACGGATGCTCGGCCAACGAGTCAGCAAAATTGAGCGGCCGAGATCCAAGGGCAACGAAGCGGGGCCCGCTGCCGGTCCTTCGTGGCCTCTTTTGTCCATTGTGCCAGGGATTGCCCGTTTCTTAGAACTTTCGGCGTGGAAGGCTGCGGAACCGGCGCCATCCCTTCCTTCTCGTGCTCCCGCAGAAATGTGACTGTCACAATTTAGCTTCTGACTAGCAAAGCAAGACGTGGCATGAGGCCGGAAATGCTGCCCAGCGCAGGTCGACAAGGCTCACTCTCTCACTCCGAAGCTCCAGCTATGACACTGGTCAGCGAAAGGTAGGACCCGCCGCGCTCATCCGAGCGAAGCACTGAAATCTCCGCCCTCATAGTGGGTCAGCCGACCAAAGGGGGGGCCTCTCGTCGACCAGGCGCTTCGCTGCAAGCTTCACTGCACGTCGTCGAACACGTCGCGTTCTCACTCAATACGGTGTCGACGCAAGCCTCTCCATCATATAACTCAAGGCGACCTGCTGCCGGGAAGCCTCTCCTGATTTCCGGATTTTTCCACCTCGCCGCGCATGTACCTGACAAGGCTAAGAGTGGCACGTGGCGTTGATTGGAGCATGGCCGCCATCTGTTCGATCAGAGTGGGCGATGTGCGCGCTTCCAACACTGTGGTTTTGCTTGATCGACAAGGGTTGTCACATACGCTTTCGAAGCCTTCATCCCACTCTTTCGGGTCGGCGGTTGTGGATGGGCGAGATAGTGGAAAAGCCAGGGCCTTATCGCGCGCATTTCATTATCGCCGTTTGACATACGATAGAGTGCCCGTCGCTCAAACGTTAGAGTAAGGTCCGTCTGTATGACTGAAACGCCTGGGAGCTCCCACGGCTCGGCCGGCTGCGTTGCTTTGGATCGACATTCAAGGGGCAACGTAACCCGGTCTTGGGAAAGTTGCAAAAATTGATCGGCTCACCAGTGAGACAAAGACAGTTCCAATCTTTGTTGCAAGGTTCCCCACAGCGACGAAAATGTCCACGACTCCCTGCAATCGAGCAAACACGCCCGATTGGCAACGCTCGTTTACTGTGCACACCTGAACGTCTGCTCACCTGACCTCAAGCATGAGAGCGCTGAGCCAGAGGCGGTGTGTTCATTGGAGTCACTTCGCCGTGACATGCCTAGCCTACGGCCAACGGCATTCGATAGTCTCGTCGCCTCCCATCACAGGCCACGGCTGCTAGCGGTTTCGAAGTTCTGCCATAGCTGAAAATAGCTGTGACACCCACTACTGTACCGGTCTCGCCGAGAACGCATAAGGTACGGCTCAACAGCCTGGAAAGGCAACCCAGCTGTGCAAAATTCGGCCTCCATTGGAGGCTCAAAGTGCAACGTGATGTCTTCCTTTGTTCTCGTATTTCCCATTTCGATCTGCGGCATTCAAATTCAATAGTCTCACTCGCATACGCTTTCCATGACGTTTCGTCAGAGTGCAGCCGGAGAAATGTCCGGCATCGTGATGGAGTAGTAAGCTACCCGCCCACGCCATCGTCCACGTCGATAACCTTCTCTTGGCCTCGTACAGCATCGCTTCAGTATGCATTCCTCACCATCACATTAACCACGCAGTTTTGTCTCGGAACTTCTTCGTCGGTTTTCGCAGCAATGCGTCTGCCATTGCGCTAGCTCCGCAGAGACGCCGGCGGAGTGGTCGCAACGGGCTGCTGCAGTCTGCCGATTGCGAGCATATACGGTGGCAGCCAAGCTCTGCAGACGCCCGTAGCACACATGCGAGCGGTTCATGGTTTGCAGCGCGAGCGCAAAGCGGGGGGCCTTGGGGGTTCTGCGTGTACGACCTCATATCGAACATCACACGCCCTGAGAGCCGAAAGTATCGAACCCTTCACTACGTCGAAAGATATGCGCACCGCGAACACCTTTTTGCGTTCTTCATTGGCGTGCCTTGCCGCCACTCCCTTGTAGATTACGCGAAGTGACCTGATTTTAGATTTACGCCCTGCGGCTAACGTTGAGCTGAGAAAAAAAAAGAAGTACGATACTGTGGTTCATCAGTTTGCCAATGGACAAGGCGAGACGCCCTGGCGAGAACGCAACTGCAAGTCTTCTCCGCATTTTGGATGTTCGCCTCACTCTGCTCGGCATCGGTCGCGACCAGCCCTAATTTCGTAGAGTAAATGCACATGCAGCCTTCATCAATGCGTGGGGAGAACTAATCAAGACAGAATTTCTGACGGTTCTGCATTTTTTGCGATCATGTCATGTCATCGACACGCCTGATGTCTCATCTAAGCTTGACCGGGAAGCGTCGGTATGCAACTGTTGCTAGACGGCCCATGCCAGACCTACACTTTTTCGGCTATGCAGAAACGAAGCAGGATATTGTACGATGTTAGGACCTAGAGCAATCAAGAGCCTGGATAGTCCCGATGCGGGATTCAGCAGACAATTTTTCCCTACCCGCGAAACCCGCCCATCATCTTAAAGGCGGCTCGTGATACTCGACTTCATGCACACAAAGAGCGAAAGAACTGACCGCGTCGCCGACGGATCGACGCCGGCTATACCAGTCTCCTATTAGCAAACAGATGCATTGTATAACACACCCGACTACCCACCCACAATCCAGCATCCTCGGCTCCCGACAAACCGGCTACTCCACTCCATGGCAAGTCTCACGCGAGCACGCAAGCAAGCACGCAAGCAAAGCAACATGGCATGGCACGGAAAAGCGTCGGCGCTCACCTCCACGCTCTCTGCCTCTCACAGTCGGGCGGTGGGATAATGGCCGATGGGAGAAACGGCGAAAAGGAAGGCAGGGATGGGTGCAATATTTTCACAGAGAAGGTTTTTTTCGCGCCCCGCGCGACGAGAAGCCAGCCAGCTTCTCGCTCGATGGATGGGCCTCTTTCCTTCCCCACACCTTCCGTTTCCAGTTTCGCCTGCATGGTGTCCGTTGGATGCGTTCGCGTCGGGCCTCCTTGGTCGCGGACCGCCCCGCTAGCCTGCGATGCGCAACGCGCCTTCGCTTAGGCGTGGCCGCTCGGCGGTGCGGATCCGGTGCGCGGGACGCCTGCCAGCTCGTGATGCCGTTGTCGGAGGCTTTGGGCGTCTTGGGTGCTGCAAAAGCGTCGGATTAGGGGGTCGCTCTGGATCTTCGTGCTGAGAGGTGCTGGAACGGGCGGTGGAAAGTCGGCCCACTTCGGCTGAGCTTCCGCTCAGGTGAGGCGAGGGTGCGCCAGCGGCAGCCTCTTT
>Ga0335073_10005407_pt1 | contig 17924 bp, 13 predicted proteins | sample Lox_Sample_22_FD_207093 | JGI IMG/M metagenome (GOLD analysis project Ga0335073, IMG submission 207093) | Soil microbial communities from Loxahatchee National Wildlife Refuge, Florida, United States - Lox_Sample_2.2 | ecosystem: Environmental > Terrestrial > Soil > Wetlands | place: USA...
GCGCGCCATTTCTCTGTGAATGAAGGGAAAAAGGCATTCCGGCTGTTTGTCTATTGGTCGGTACGCTTTTTGATCTATGGCGGGCGAGGCGGGCTGCTAGATCGCAATTACTCGCTACGCGCTCAAGAGGTGAGCAAGCACGAAATTAAGAACTCCACTCAACTTACCACTAAGCTCGACATCATCCCTAGCGACGCACTATTTCAAGCGGCATTTGCCGAGGCCAGAATTTCGCAAGACTTCATCGCACGATACCTGCTACGCGCATTGGAGATGAAGGCGAAGGGCGATTCCGAGCCGGAGAACATACCGAACGACGAAGAAAATGCCATCAATGTGGAGCACATTCTCCCGCAGAATCCGGGGAATAATTGGTCGCACATTGACCCGGACGACGCGGCTGCCCTATACAAACGCATTGGCAATCTCGTGCTAATGCAGGCCAGCAAAAACAATCTCATCGGAAACAGCGGCTGGCCCGACAAGAAGAAAGTGCTTAAAGATTCGGCGTTCATCCTTACGTCTGAGGTTGCGAAGGAGTCCACGTGGGACGGAAAGCGGATAAAAGAGCGCCAAGCGCGGCTTGCAAAGTTGGCTGTTCAAACGTGGCCAGCATCCTAGCAACACAGAATTAGATCAGTGCCGTGATGACGGTCACGCCTTTGGTCGTTCTTATCAGCGTTATAATTGAGGTTTGTCTGGAGATTCCTAACACCATGAGTGGAACCAATGGCAGCAAGGGCGCGGCGCCGCAGCCACGCGCCGAGTGGATCGCCAAGCGCCGCGAAGAGGCGGCGCGCACCGGCGACACCAACATGTCGCAGATGCACTTCGCCCGTAAGGGCATGCTCACCGAAGAGATGCTGTTTGTGGCCGAGCGCGAGCAACTGGCGCCCACGCTGGTGCGCGACGAAGTTGCCGCCGGGCGCATGATCATTCCGGCCAACGTCAACCATCCTGAGCTGGAACCGATGTCGATCGGCGTGGCCTCGAAGTGCAAGATCAATTCCAATATCGGCAACTCGTCGGTCACCAGTAATGTCGATGAGGAGCTGAAGAAGCTGCACACATCGGTTCACTACGGCGCCGACACGGTGATGGACCTCTCGACCGGCGGCGGCATCCACGAAATCCGTGAAGCCATTCTGCGGCACTCGCCGGTGCCGATTGGCACCGTGCCGATCTACGAGGCGGTCACCCGCGTCAAGCGCATCGAGGACCTGAACGCCGACATCATGCTCGAGGTCATCGAGGAGCAGGCCGAGCAGGGCGTGGACTACATGACCATCCACGCCGGCGTGCTGGTCGAATATCTGCCGCTGATCACCAAGCGGATCACCGGCATCGTGAGCCGCGGTGGCGCGATCCTGGCGCAGTGGATGGCGCACCACCACAAGCAGAACTTTCTTTATGACCGCTTCGACGACATCACGAAAATCCTCGCCAAGCACGATGTGAGCTACTCGCTGGGCGATGGCCTGCGGCCCGGCTCGATCGCCGACGCCAGCGACGAAGCGCAGTTTGCCGAGCTGAAGACGCTGGGCGAGTTGACCAAGAAAGCCTGGGAGCGCGATGTGCAGGTGATGATCGAAGGCCCCGGGCACATTCCGCTCGACAAGATCAAGGAGCAGGTCGAGAAGGAAGTTGAGATGTGCTACGGCGCGCCGTTCTACACCCTCGGCCCGCTGGTGATTGACATTGCGCCCGGCTACGACCACATCACCTCGGCGATTGGCGCGGCAATGATTGGCTGGTACGGCGCGGCCATGCTCTGCTACGTCACGCCGAAGGAACACCTCGGCCTGCCCAACGACAAAGACGTGAAGGACGGCATCATCGCCTACAAGATCGCGGCGCACGCCGCCGACGTGGCGCGCCATCGCCCCGGCGCGCAGGACCGCGACGACGCCATCAGCTACGCGCGCTACACCTTCGATTGGGACAAGCAGTTCGCGCTCTCGCTCGATCCCGAAACTGCGCGCTCCATGCACGACGAGACGCTGCCCGACGCCTACTACAAAGAGGCGGCCTTCTGCTCGATGTGCGGCCCGAAGTTCTGCTCCATGAATTACTCGGCCAAAGTCGACGAGTACAACCGCCAGGTGCACGGCGTGGAGAAGAAAGATTATTCGGAGCTGATGAACAAGCTGGTGGCGATTAAGTAGCTCTTTGAGGGTACCGACGTCGGCAAGAGTCGGTGAAAAAAACTTGCTGAACTGCTTGCAAGTGCTGAGCCTTTGGCGCAGATTGTGAGGTGAGGGCCAGGGCTCATGCACATGACGATATACCACCCGATTGCTTACCATCCGGAACGTCCATTTGGCACCTGCCTGTCATGTGCCTCGCCGCTGATTGAACGTAAGGGGGAGGTCAATCGCCTCCACTGCGTCTCTCAGCTGTATTGCCCCAAGTGCCAGAGGGTATGTGCCGAGTCCCCCGTCGTCGACGACATCCGGCAGCTTCCGGCTCTCCTTGCCACTCACAGGCAGCTCATGCCAGGGAATGTCGGAGGTGTGCCGGAACCGCTTCGGAGGATTCTGGCACGCCAGTAGCTCCATTTGGCTGTTTAGCCGCGGCGGTTGGTAGATTGCTGCACATCTTCGAACCGCCGGAAGCGACACAACCAGCCGCGCAGCGGCGGGATGGGTTTAGGCGGGGGCGTAAGCCCCCGCTGTCGTTGTCGCAATGTCCCGAGCCGCAGAGCGGCGACACTCCGCGATTATCGCCGCTCTGCGGCCCGCATAAAGGGCTGTACTGAACCCGGCCTTCCGAGGCCGTTGCGAAACCCATGCCGCCGCTCTGCGGCTCGGCTTACACATCCCAAGCGAGCGGGGGCTTCCGCCCCCGCCTAAATTCATCCCGCCGCTGCGCGGCTGATTTTATGGCCGACTGAGCTTGGTTCCTCATTAGCCGCAGAGCGGCGACACTCCCGCCCGTGATTGGAATCACCGACGCCGGTCACTCCAGCGAATAGCGTCTCTGCATGGCGGACACTTACACGAAAATCCTGGTGCACTGCATCTTCAGCACGAAAAACCGCAGGCCACAGATCTCCGAACCCGATAAGCTCTGGAGTTACCTGCGCGGCATTGCCCGAAATCGCGGAACCGATACTCTCGCGGTCGGTGGCACCGCGAACCACGTCCACATGCTGCTGGCGCTTCCGTCCTGCCTAACCATCGCACAACTGATGCGGGACCTCAAGGCGAATTCATCTCGTCATCTGAATGAAAAACAAAGCGGGTTTGCATGGCAGGATGGATACGCTGCAATCAGCGTCAGCCCGTCGCAGGTTGACAACGTACGGAATTATATCGAGACCCAGGAGACCCACCATGCACGGCGAAGCTTCGAGAGCGAATACGTCGCGATACTCGATAGGTCAGGGGTGCAGCGGTCGCCGGAGTATACGTTCGGGTAGTATCGCCGCTCTGCGGCTCGGCCTGTGACTCATTGGCAGCGTGGGCTGACGCCCACGCCTAACGTCATCCCGCCGCTGCGCGGCTGGGGCCGTCGCCAATCCGACTGCTTACCCCACCACGCAAGCTTCATGCAGGTTGCAACACGGTCGCTGACGCCCACGCCTAACGTCATCCCGCCGCTGCGCGGCTGGGGTCGTCGCCAATCCAACTGCTTACCCCACCACGCAAGCTTCATGCTGGTTGCAACACGGTCGCTCACGCCCACGTCTAACGTCATCCCGCCGCTGCGCGGCTGGGGTCGTCGCCAATCCGATTGCTTACCCCACCACGCAAGCTTCATGCAGGTTGCAACACGGTCGCTCACGCCCACGTCTAACGTCATCCCGCCGCTGCGCGGCTGGTTTCTGCTTCGATAACGCAAGGGCCGGCCTAGCGACGTAGCCGCAGAGCCTTGAACGGGATGCACTATTTTACGATGAGTACGACATTTGGCAGCTTCGAGGAGTTCTGGGCAGCATCAAAAGCTTGTTGCTGCTCCTGTAATCAGCTGGTAATCTTCGCGCCGCCCCAGCCGTTGTCTCCCTTTGCTACACTCGCTCGGTGAGACGCATCCGCCCCAGAGCCTGGATTTTCGCCTGCATTTCCGGCCTGCTCCAGGTGCTCATCTTCCCCAACTTCTCTTTCTACATTCTCGGCTGGGTTGCGTTGGCGCCGCTGATTTACGCCATCCTCAAATGCCGCGAGCAGGACGTGATGATGGTGCTCGCCGACGGCGGCCAGTTCCTCGCGCCCGCGACTGCCTGGCAGGGATTTCTGCTGGGCTACGCCAGCGGCATCGTCTGGTATCTCGGCAGTTGCTATTGGGTCTATCACGTCATGCATTCCTATGGCGGGATGAACGTGGCGACCTCGGTCGCGCTGCTGATCGCCTTCGCGTTGTATCTGGGGCTTTATCACGGAGTATTCGGATTGCTGCTCGCGCTGATTGCCGCGCGGCGCAATGGCTTCAGCCTGCGTGCGTTGGTGTTCACGCCATTCTTGTGGGTCGCGGTGGAGCTGGCGCGCACGTACATCACCGGCTTTCCCTGGGACCTGCTGGGTACCACGCAGATCGACAACATCCCGCTCACGCGCATCGCGACGGTGACCGGCGTGTACGGGCTCTCCTTCGAGATTGCGCTGGTGAACACCGCGGTGGCAGCGGCCTTCCTGGTGCCCTACGCGCGCCGCAAGCTTCTGCTGACGGCCGCGCTGGCTGCGGCGATCGCCTTGCAAGCGGGCAAGCTGCAAAGGCCGGAGGCGTCGCCCAGCTCGCAAGGCGCAACCCTGGTGCAGTCCGATATTCCTATTCTCGAAAGCGACTGGTCACTCGACTATCTCGTGCAAACGTTGAACTCGCTGGCCGCGCTGAGCGTGCGTCCGCGGAATGCAAAGCCGGGTGCGCCCGGCCTGATCATCTGGCCCGAGTCGCCCGCGCCCTTCTGGGTCACCGACCTGCACCTGCGCGCTACGCTGGCCGACGTTGCACGCGCGACCGATTCGTATATCATCGCCGGCTCGATCGGCATCGAGCACACCGGAGAGGTGAATCGCCGCCCCGATATCTACAACTCGGCGTCGGTGATTGCGCCGACCGGCGCCTGGACAGAGCGCTATGACAAGATTCATCTGGTGCCCTTCGGCGAGTACGTGCCCTTCGCCAAGTTGTTCAGCTTTGCCGGAGGGCTCACGCGACAGATAGGGACCTTCGCGCGCGGAACTTCGCGGGCGCCGCTGGATGTGGGCAATAGGAAAGCAGGAGTATTTATCTGCTACGAGTCAGTCTTTCCCAATGAGGTGCGGCAGTTTGCCAGGAATGGTGCTGAATTCTTCGTGAATATTTCCAACGACGGCTGGTACGGCGAGGGCGGCGCGCCGCGGCAACATCTCAACATGGCAAGAATGCGCGCGGTGGAGAACTATCGCTGGCTGCTGCGCGACACCAACAGCGGGGTGACGGCGGTGATCGACCCTTATGGACGCATTGTCGCCGAGGCGCCGCGCAATGAGCGAGTTGCGTTGCAGGCCGCCTATGGCCTGGAAGAGACGACCACGTTCTATACCCGCCACGGCGATTGGTTCCCGTTCCTGTGTGCGATAATCACCTTGCTGGGGCTGCTGCTGCGCTACTTTGGGCCGGCAGGATCGGCGCAGGAAGTTGGCCTTTGCTCTTTGCTCTTTTAGCCTTAGCAAGCGAGCTGGAACCGCAATTGCCAAGACCAGGAGCCAAGAGCCAAAGGCCCCACAGCATCGAATCAGGGTCAAAGCCATGGTCGAAGAACTAGAACAGGAATATTCCGCACTCCGCGACAAAGTCCGCGATCTTCAGGAGTATCTTTGACGCGCCCCGGCTGCGCGAAAAGCTGAGCGAAATCGAGAAGCAAGCCGCCGATCCCACGCTCTGGTCGAACCCCGAAAAATCGCAGCACGTAATGCGCGAGAAGAAGCGGCTGGAGAGCGCGCTCGCGACGCACGACGAACTGGCGCGGCGCACCGGCGACATCAACGCGTACTTCGATCTCGCGCATGAGGGCGAAGACGTCTCGGCCGACTTACGCCGCGAGGTCGACGACCTGCGCAAGCTGGTCGATAAGCTTGAAACCGAGACGCTGCTTTCGGGCGAGAACGACGACCGCAACGCCATCGTCACTATCCATCCCGGCGCGGGCGGCACCGAGTCGCAGGACTGGGCGGAGATGCTGATGCGTATGTATCTCCGCTGGGCCGAACGCCAGGGCTTCTCGACGTCGCTGTACGAATATCAGCCGGGCGACGAGGCGGGCATTAAGTCGGCGACCTTCGGCGTTAACGGCGAGTACGCCTACGGCCTGCTGACCAGCGAGATCGGTGTGCATCGTCTGGTGCGCATCTCTCCGTTCGATCAGGCCAAGCGGCGGCACACGTCGTTCGCCAGTGTCTTCGTCTCGCCGGAGATCGACGAGAGCATCCAGATCGATATCAAGCCGGAAGACATTCGCGTCGATACCTACCGCTCCGGCGGCAAAGGCGGCCAGCATGTCAACACCACGGATTCGGCCGTGCGCATCACGCACATTCCGACCGGCATCGTCGTCGCCTGCCAGAACGAGCGCTCACAGCACAAGAACCGCGAGAAGGCGATGAGCATCCTACGCTCGCGCCTGTACGAGTATGAGCTGGAGAAGAAGCGCGCCGAGAGCAAGCTGGTCGAGGATTCCAAGCTCGACATCGACTTCGGCTCGCAGATTCGCTCCTACGTGCTGCAACCGTATCGCATGGTGAAGGACTTGCGCACGCGCGTGGAGATCGGTGACGTTGACCGTGTGCTGGACGGCGACCTGAACGAGTTGATCCGGGCGTATTTGCTAGCGAGAAGGAAAGAGCAGCGTTAGCCGGCCGGAATGGGTGCGCCCGGGGCCAGCGTCAACACGGGAAATCCGGTGACCGGCTCGGTCACAATCTTTCCTTTACTTTTGCGCTTGCGCTTAGAACTGAAGACGAATGTTTCCGCCTTCGACTTTGGCCTCGAGCAGGTCGCCCGGCTGTAGTCCGAGTCGCCGGCGTATGGGACTGGGCAGGATGACTTGGCCTTTGGTCGAAATCCGGGTCTGCATGGTAAGACGTTCTTACCAGAGCCAGCCGTGCCGCAAGGCTGCGCGAGGGAACCAGCCGGAACTCAGGCGAGAGCGCAAAAGGGAACTTGCTTGCGACAGCGCGAGAGCGGTCCATGGCGGACCGCTCTCATTATGGCTCTTCGAGGGGTTGAGCCTTCCGCTCGCGTCGCTGTTACTGCGCCGGAGTTGCGGAACTGGATTGCGACAGCTTCTCCAGATGCTGGTTGATGCGCGCGATCTGGCTCTGCCGCAACTGGTCGGCCTTGGCCTTCTGGTCGGCGGTCAGGACCTGGTTATAGATCTGGGCGCGGAGCGAGGCCTTTTGCACCGCGAGTTGCGCCGTGATCTGCGCCTGCTGGTTAGCGATCGACTGCACCTGGGCCTGATTGAAGGCGCCGCCGGCGGTCGCGTTCAACATCGCCAGGCGATTCTGCGCCGCCTGCTGCATCAAGGGACGCAGGGTCGCGCGCTGCGCCTGCACCATAGTTTTGATCTGGGCCTTCTGGGCATCGGTCAAATTGAGTTGCCTTGCCAGATAGCCCATGTGTCCATGGCGATGGCCAGCCCAGGCGGCGCCGCCTCCATTTTCATCACTCTGCTGAGCGTAGGAAAACATCGCCGTGCCGCACAGTACCAGCGCCAGCAGCGCGATCGCAACGCTCCAAACCTTCGTCTTCATCACTGTTTCTCCTTCTCGACAGTTCGTCTGTCAAATATTGGAACCCCGCCGCCGGGCATTTGACCGTTAAGCTTGGTAACGCCGGCGTAAAGTTTTGTGAAAAGCGGTGCTGCCTTCAAGCCATCTCGGCCACGTAGCCCACCTGTGAGGTATTGCGGAGTTTGCCGCCGAAGGTTCCCGGAATGTGAGTTGTCCAGGTAGATGTTGGATTCTGGCCGCACAAAAAGCGCCACGGCGTCGACCGTGGCGCTTTTGTGCGAGTGCTTGAATGCGTACTAGTGAGCCGGGACCGTTTCGGCCTGTCGCGCGTTGGCTTTTGCCAGATCGCTGGCCCGTTCTTTTTCACCCACTTCATCCAGGTGCAGATGCTTGGTCTCAGGCGAGAATAGCAGGCTGCAGAACGTCATGATCGCGCCGATGGTCAGGATCACAGCAGGAGAAAGCCAGGTGTCCTGGCCTTCGATGTTATGGATAAAGGGAATCTTGTGCGCCCAGAGCGTATAGAGCGGGAACCAGGCTCCCAAAATCGCGCCGGCGGAGTATCCGAAGCCGACTCCCGCAGCACGCCGCTTGGTCGGGAAGCGCTCGCATAAATAAGCTGGAACAATGCCCCAGGCCAGCTTCAGCATGCCTGCCATGCAACACCCCAAAATTGCCATTTTGATATTACGTTCCAGCGCTGCATGGTAGAGCACGTAGTAAACCGGCACTCCGAACACAATCAGAAACACGCAATACCACTGCGTCAGTATCTTTCTACCGGTGTAGTCCGAAAGCCAGCCGTAAAAGTTGTATCCCAGGAAGGAGAGGAACAGCGCAAACCCGTAGATCAGGGCGTATTGCGTGGTGTCGAAACCGCGCCCCCCAAGGGTGAGGATTTTCGGCAGGAAGCCGTATACCGAGTAGTCGGTGAGGAACAAGCCCGCCATAAAGAAGAAAACCTGTAAGAAATCCCATAGTTGCGGAGCCCTGAAGAGGCTGAGAAATGGCGACTTCTCGATCTTCCCTGCAGCCTTGGTCTTCTCGAACTCCGGCGACTCCTGCAGTTTGTTCCGGATATACAGAGCCACCAGCACCGGGACCACGCCGGTCATGAAGGCGATGCGCCAGCCATAGTGAATCAGAATCTCTTTGCCGCAGATGTAAGAGATGGCGGCAAAGACCAGCGACGCCAGTACGTAACCCAGGGGGAAGCCGGACTGAATGAATCCGCCGACGGCGCCACGCTTCTTTTGCGGAGCATATTCAATGGCAAAGGTGTGACCCACAGCATATTCGCCGCCGAAGAAGATGCCCATGAATAAGCGCAGCAGACAATAAAGAACGTAGGCGAGGATACCGGCCTGCGCGTAGGTGGGAAGTAAGCCGGAAAGCACCGACATTACGCCCACGCCGCCGATCGTGAGGAGCAGCAGAAAGCGACGGCCGATCTTATCGGCGTAGGCTCCAAAGAAGGCGGAGCCGACCGGTCGCGCGGCCATGGTAATGGAATAGCCCAGCACGACGGCAATGTACTGCCAGAGCTGGCTGCCTTTGGGTGAGATGAAAATCTTGCCCAAGATGGGCGCCATGACAATGACCATGGCCATGTCATAAGCGTCGAGCCCGAATCCCAGAAACTGGGAAATCATGGCCATCCTGGTTTGCTTGGAGAGCGATTGTTCCGGCATAGAAGCTCCTACTGCAGAATGTGGGCCGCGATGGAACCCACATTTAGCACATCCGTAACAAGCCGGTTGGCGACGCACGTCACGGATGTTTGTGATGGATGACCATTGTAGAGGTCCCGCACACGTATCAATAAAGGCCCGACTCAGTTTGGGAATGGCAGCCCGTTTCGGGTCAATCCCACGAAAGTTGTATAGCGTCGGCTAGAACGCCCCGAAAATGTAGCAGGTCACGCTAAGCAAAACTATAACGACCGGCCATGGACCGGTCACAGGAGCTTTGTGATAAGCGTCACAAATTAACGTGAGGTATGTCCGCCTTAGGTTATTCCCCATTCCCGTAGATTCTCCGCCGAGGGCCAATTCAAGGCAGGACGCTGGTTTCCGTCCCGGCCACACCAGGCAGTAAAGCTGGGAGCCGAATTGTGCCGTCTCTCTGCGGAGGCGAGGATGCGAGATTCTTTCCGATTAGTCGTAATTCTGGCCGTTGTTGGATGTCTTGTAGTGCCGGCGGCGTTATGGGCCGCAGACACCACCAACGCAGCCAGCACAGCGAATCCCACAGGTGCAAGCGCTAGCGCCGCACCTACGAGTGGCGCCAGTCCTGGCATTGGCGGCGCCGCGAACTCAACCCTGCTGGACCTGCTGGTGAAAAAAGGGATCTTGACCGCTTCAGAGGCCAGCAGCCTGCGCAACGTTTCGGGCTCGGCAGGTATGGACGAGTTGTTGCAGTTGCTCAAGGCGAAAGGTGTAGTGAACGATTCGGAGTTCAGCGATTTGAAAGCGGCGGCCGATGCTGAGCCAACGCATTCCTTCGTGGACACCGAATCCGGTTTCGTCCCGACGCTGAACCTGACTACTCCTGGGGCCGGCCAAGGGAAACCTGAGGAGTCCAAGGGACCAACCGTGGTTCCGGCGATTGCACCGGTACGCGTGCTGCCCATCGGGCCACCGGTGAAAGAAGGCATCGGTCCCGCGATCAGGCTGGGCTCGGGTGCGTTTCTGTCGCCGTACGGCTTCATCAAGTCGACGATGGCGTACGACTCCTATCAGCCCTATGGCGATGACTTTATCAAGCCGCTGTTTTTGGCGGGCGGCACCAATTCTGCCCCCGACTCCTCGGAATTCCACTTGAAGGCACGGTCCACACGATTCGGCTCGAAGTTCGAGTGGCCTGATGCCGCCAAGAACATCACGATTACAGGACAAATCGAAGCTGACTTCGAAGGCAACTTCAGCGCAGTCGACAACCGCAGCGTCTCCAGCATTCGCAGCAACGCGCTGCAATTGCGGCTGGCCTACGGACGCATCGACTGGACACTGGCGCCGAACACCGACCTCTTCTTCGAGGCCGGTCAGGACTGGACCATCTTCGGCTCCAGCACCCTCATGAACCTGTTGGAGACCACGTTCTTTGGCGCGTATTGGGGCAACGTTTACGAACGTTCTCCCCAGTTCCGTCTGGGATTTGTGCAGAAGATGGGCGGCGATCGCAACCTCAAAATCTCACCGGAGTTCGCGATCATGATGCCCTCCTCGGGCGATCTTCCGGCAAATGATGTAACCTGCACCAAGGTTGAAACCTTGGGTACGGCCCCAACCTGCACCATCACCAACCTTGGACTTGCCAGCCAGATCGGATACGGCGAGCGCGAGGGCGCAGACTCGGGCAGACCGGAGATCGAAGGCAGAGTGGTGGCCGAGTTCCAACTGGATAAAGCTCCGGGCGTGGTTCCGGCGCAGATCCTGTGGAGCGGATTCTACTACCGCCGACAGGACAACGTGCTGTCCTCCGGCGTTCCGGCGGCTTACGCGTCGGCGTTTCCCGACGGGGTTAACGTCAGCAGCCCCGGTTATGGCAACCAGATAGCCGTCTCACTCCCAACCCGCTGGTTCACCCTCGTGACCAGCCTCTATAAGGGCGCCGACTTGCGGTACATGTTCGGTGGCCAAACTCTATCCTTCTACAGCGCGACTCGCGGGCTGACCGGTGTCGCCGACGGCGTCTCCGCCGATTACAGCGCCGTGGCTTTCGGCACCAATGCTGCGGGCCAGGCCGTCGTTGCACCACAATTGCCTTATCGCGGCTACGGCGGATTCATTCAAGCTGGACTCCCCGTCTCGCGCTGGTTCAATGCCAATCCCAAGGGCAGAAATGCCGGCTGGCAGGTCTACTTTGAGTACGGCATTGATGCGGTCGACGCCAATGATTTCTATATTGGCAAAGCCCTCGGCGCAGATAGCGCTGGTCCCATCAAGAGCACTCTCAAGGGCGCGACCGTCTTTTACAAGATGAATCCCTGGGTCCAGTTTGGCTTCGAGGAAACCAAGTACTCGAGCTATGCTGTCCCAGCGATCAGCGGCTCCGGTGCGGGCACCTGCAACGCCGACCGGGTCGGTAACGTCCCAAGCTGCACTGCAACCGACTGGCGCACGGAGTTCGGCCCAATCTTCACCTTCTAACCAACAGCAGTTGTGACAGCCAAAGGGCGGCAGCGCGAGCGGCCGCCCTTTTCTCCTGCGCAGCGTCAGTCATTGACTGTTATGCGGGGCCTGCTTAGGATGAGTTGACCGTGGACAGCTCGATACGGAGGTTCATGTGCGCAAGGCGGTATTGCTCAGCTTGGTCTTACTAATATATGCGTTTCCCATGTGGGCGCAGTCCGACTCCGGGCAATCCGGCAAGACCTCGGACGCGAATACGCTTACCGGTTGTCTGCGGCGCCACGACGACCAGTACATCCTGACCGAAGACGATGGCACCGCGCATCGTCTTTCCGGCGCGGCTAAGAAACTCGGTCACCAGTTGGAGCGCGAGATCGAGGTCACCGGCAAACCGGGAACGATCTCCGAGGACTTCACCTCGGCAGGCGGCGCATCGACCGTGATCGAGCGCGAGGTCTTTCAGGTCAAGACCGTGAAACGCGTCGCCGACAGCTGCAGATAGAGCGCCGATGAATACTCCGGAGTGCGCGGTCGTGGGCCGCCGCCGTGCTGGGAGCCAACCCTCCTGCACCGGCGAGAATCGCATCTGCACAGGGTAGGAAGTTCGTGCACGGGATTGTGATGCGCGCTATATTCTAAGCGCGTCGGCACTTTGGCTCGTCGCGCAGTTTGCAAGAAAACGCGCTTGCGTTCCCTGGTGGGCGATTGTCGCCGGGGGGTGAAGATGACGAGGAGAATTCGCGCGCTCGCCGCGTTTTGGACTTTGCTGATGGCCGCATGCCTGGTGGCGCAGGAGATTCCCGCGGGCACGGTCTTGCCCATCGTATTGAACTCCAGCCTCGACGCACGCCGCGATAAGCCCGGGCAGACGATCACCGGCAAAATCATGCAGCACGTACCGCTGCCGGATGGCGAAACGATCCCGCGCGGCGCCAAGGTCGTCGGTCACATAGTCGGCGCACAGCCGGCGTCCGCTACTTCGCCCTCGCAACTCACCCTCAAGTTTGATTACCTCGAGTTCAAAGGGAAACGTGTTCCTATCACCGCGCACCTGCGGGCGCTGGCCTCGGCGTTTGAGGTGTTCGAGGCGCGAATGCCGACCAATGCGTGGGCTGACTACGGTACCACGCCCAGCGACTGGAACACGGTGCAGATCGGCGGCGCGGGAGTGTATCGCGGCAACGGCGAGGTGGTAGCCGACGGCGCAGTTGTGGGCAGGGCGACGGATTACGGCGCAGTAACGGCCAGATTGCTGGCTGCGCCCCAACGAGGATGTCACGGCACGAGCGAGCGCGAGCAGGCGCTGTGGAAGTTTTCGCCCTCCGCCTGCGGTACTTACGGTCTTGGCGATCTGCGAATCGTGCGCACAGACAACGCCGCGGGCGAGATCGTTCTCGAATCCCGCGACGATATGCACGTGCGCGGCGGAAGTGGTTGGCTGCTCAGGGTCGATTCGGCCGGAGCAGCGTTGCCTTCCTCGCCATAAGCTCTGCTTCTTTGTGTGCTTCGTCACATGTTCATGTGATGGAACTCCGCGCTGCGCAACCCCAGCTTCCTTAAGATTTCCATTAGTGCAGCCTTTGAGTGACCCTACGGCTGCACGGGCCTGCGTCTCATCGCCAGGCAAAGGAACATAAGGCATGGCCGTTACCGTTGTTGCCCCCACCGAATTGACCTCCCAGGAAGTCAGGACCGCTCTCCAGGACTTCATCTCCGCGGACCGCATCCTGGTGCGGCCCATCGAGCTGATTGCCTGGGCCTCCGACGCGAGTTTCTATCGCCTGCTGCCGAAAGCCGTGGTGCAGACCCGTACTCTGGATGAGGTCCGCGCCTTGTTCGCCTTCAGCCAGCAGACCAGAATCCCGATGACCTTCCGCGCGGCGGGCACGAGCTTGTCGGGACAAGCCGTCTCCGACGGGCTGCTGGTGGAAGTTGCGCGCAACTGGCGCGACTTGTGGGTGGAAGACGGCGGCAAGCGGATTCGCCTACAGCCTGGCGTGCTGGGCGCGCGCGCCAACCAGGCGCTTACGGCGTACGGCGCGAAGATCGGCCCCGATCCGGCCTCGATCGCCACCTGCACCATCGGCGGGATTCTGTCGAACAACTCCAGCGGGATGTGCTGCGGCGTCGAGCAGAACGCGTACCACACGCTGCGGTCCCTAAAGTTCATGCTGCCTTCGGGCACGATGATCGACACCGCAGCGCCCGATGCCGATGACCAGTTCCATGCGCGTGAGCCGCAACTGGCGCGCGGCGTGTTGGAGCTCAAGGCGCGCATCGAGCGCAATCCCGCGCTGCGCGACCGCATCCGCGGCAAGTACCGCATGAAGAACACCACCGGCTACTCGCTGAATGCGTTTATCGATTACGACCGCGCCATCGACATCTTCCAGCACGTGCTGATCGGCTCCGAAGGCACGCTGGCCTTCATCGCCGAGGCAGTGCTGAATACCGTGCCCGACCTGCCCGTGAAATATACCGGCCTGCTATTGTTCACCGACTTGTATGCGGCGGCCGATTCGATTGTGCCCTTGCGCCAGGCGGGCGCCAAGGCGCTGGAGATCATGGACCGGGCTTCGCTGCGCTCGGTGGAGAACCAGACAGGAGTTCCGTCGTCGCTGCGCTCGCTGCCGGAGCCTGCCGCCGGCTTGCTGGTGGAATTCCAAACAGCCGATGAGAATGCGCGTCCCGAGTTGGAAAAGCTAGCAGGCGAAGCTGTCGCAGGATTCAAGCTATGCGAGCCGCCGCGATTCACGCACGTGGCCGCGGAGCAGGCGCTGCTATGGAAGATCCGTGCGGGCATGTTCCCTTCGGTGGGCGCGGTGCGCAAGAGCGGCACCACCGTAATCATCGAAGACGTGGCCTTCCCCATCGAAACCCTGGCCGATGCCGCGCAGGCCTTGACCGGGCTCTTCAAGATCCACGGCTACGACGATGGCATCATCTTCGGCCACGCCAAGGACGGCAACCTGCACTTCGTCATCACCCAGGGCTTCAATACGCAGGCGGCCATCGATCAGTACAAGTACTTCATCGACGACATGGTGAAGCTGGTGGTGGAGCGCTATGACGGCGCGGTAAAGGCCGAGCATGGCACCGGGCGCAACATGGCGCCATTCGTCGAAACCGAATGGGGACGCGAAGGCTACGAGATCATGCAGCGGCTGAAGGAGCTGACCGATCCCGAGAACCTGCTGAATCCCGGCGTCATCATCAATCCTGATCGCTACTCCCATCTCGCGAACCTGAAGCAGCTACCATCGGTTGAACCCGAGATCGACAAGTGTATCGAGTGCGGCTTCTGCGAGAGCAAGTGCCCCAGTCGCGATCTGACGCTGACGCCGCGGCAACGCATTGTGGTGCGGAGGGAGATGGCGCGCCTTCGCCAATCGGACGACGGGGTGGAGCTTTACAACAGCCTCGATCGCGACTTCCCCTATATGGCGCTCGATACCTGCGCCACCGACGGGCTGTGCGCTACGGCATGTCCGGTCTCGATCGACACTGGGCAACTGGTGAAGCGCTTCCGCAACATCCGCGCGTCAGCCAATGCCCATACCTGGGCGGAGCGTATCGCCCGGCATTTCGCTGTAACGGAGCGCACCATACGCCTGTCGCTGCGTCTCGGACACTTGACGGAGAAGGTGATCGGGGCCGGTGGTGTGCGCTCGCTCACCAACACCATGAAGCGCATTTTCGGCGATGCGCTAAGCGAGTGGATGCCGGACACTCCGCATGCGGCGGGACCGGTGCCGCAGACGCAAAAGGCGCGGGCGACCGCCGTATACTTTCCCTCCTGCATCTCGCGGGTGATGGGACGGCTTCCCGGCGAGCCGGACGAGCGCTCGCTGATGGAAGTGATGGTCGATGTGGCCGGCCGCGCAGGCTGTCCGGTTTACATACCGCGCGATGTGCAAGGCACATGCTGCGGTACTCCCTTTTCCTCGAAAGGCTTCAGCAGCGCCCACGCAATCGCCATCAATGTCGCGGTAGAGCGCTTCTGGCGCTGGTCGGAGCAGGGAAGACTTCCCATCGTGGTTGACACCAGCCCCTGCACCTATGGCTTCAAGAACGCCCGCTCGTATCTCACCGAAGAAAACCAGGGGCGGTTCGATCGCTTGAAGTTTATCGATGCGATTGAGTTTGTCCACGACCAACTGCTTCCCCGGCTGACCATCAAGACGAAGTCGTACAGCGTGGCGCTGCATCCCGTTTGCTCGGTAACGAAGATGGGCATCGGCGGCAAGCTGGAGGCGATTGCGCGCGCGTGCAGCGAAGAGGTTACCGTTCCCGCCGACGCCGGATGTTGCGCCTTTGCGGGTGATCGTGGCTTTCTATTTCCTGAGCTGACGCAAGCGGCGACGCGGCTGGAAGCGGCCGAGGTCAAAGCTAAGCGGCCGGACGAGTGCTACTCCAGCAGTCGCACCTGCGAGATTGGCATGACGCGCGCAACCGGAGAAGTCTATCGCTCATTCATGTACCTGCTGGAGAAGGCGACGCGATAGTAGCTGGTACCGATAAAGATTCTTTTCCCCGGCGCCCGTTTGGGCTATTGTGTAGGCGAGAGTACCGCGTCTGATGGGAGCCGTGGGGATGGCGCTTACACGAATTATGGCGATTGCGCTGCTGCTGCCGGCTGGCGTCGGCGTGATGTCGGCACAGAGCGCGTCTGGGGCGAGCGCCAAGGGGACTGGCCGACCCTCACCAATCTCGACTGTTGCCGTCCGCTCACTCGCGCTCGAGCACCAGCGCGGCGCGACTGCCTCGGCTCCGCAAATTGCATCGCCCTGGCAGCCGCTGCTCGACTTCAAAGATTCCGACATCAAGTTTAATCTGCAGACGCTAATGAACACGTTGCGCGATAACCGGCACGAAGGCTGGGTGCTGGCTGCGTATCCCGATCCCAAAACCAGCCGGCCGCTGATCGGCGCGGGATTCAGCCTGGATGTACCGGCGCGCGAGCATCCGCAGCGTGATCCGCAGAACCCGAACCAATTTCTCGAGCCCTCGTCGGCAGAGTTGTGGCAGGCTGCGGGCCTGGAACCAGAACGGCTGCAATCGTTGCTGGAGCAGTACGAGCTCGACCTGAGCCTCTGGCGCAAGAGGAAATTCCAGCGCAAGATCAGGAGCCATTCGCTGTTTCCGGAGATCACGGAAGAAGATGCGACCAGGTTGCTGCGGATTTCGGCCATCCAGGCCGTTCACAATGCCAAAGCCTACTGCCGCTACTTCGACCAGCTTAGCGGGCCGCAGCAGATGGCGCTGACGCAGCTCGTCTTCCAGATGGGCATCAACCTTGAGGAGTTCACGCAGTTCCTGTCGGCCATCAACAACCTGCCGGCAACTTCCAGTTCATCGCAGAGTGTAAGCCCTGCCAAGCTCGCCAATGCGAGTTTTTCGAGCCAGGCCGGAGTGACGCAGAGCGGCGACAGTGAATACTGGCACGCAGTGCAAGGGACGCTCATCCATAGCGATTGGGCGCGTCGCTATAGCATACGCGCGGTGTCCGTGATCGCGATGTTCGATCCCAGCTACGACGCCGACCCCTGGCAGGCCGAAGCACGCGTTCGCGCGGAAGTTCATCCTCTGCGGCACAGCCACAGGCGGCGGCATGCAGCCACTGTACGGACTGCCAGTGTGGCCCACAAGAAGCCCGCCCCACACCGCACTCACAAGACCAGGCAAGCATAATCCCGAGCTGCTCGTCGTTTCGCGGAGTACGCGTGCTCTGAAATTTCCACTCACGCTAGATAGGCCGCTGCCGGTTGCGCCCTGTGCACGATTGCGCAGGAGCATGGGTGGGAGCTGCCGGCACGGAGCCGGAAGCAACCCCGCACTGAGAAATCGCCGTCACATTTAGATGGCGAACCCGGGACTCTCGTGCCAGCACGGCGAGTGTCTGGTGGCGTGGGACGAAGGAGACGATATGACGAAGTTGATGACAGCATTACTTGCACTGGCATTATTCACCCCGGCAATGGCATTTGCTCAAAATACCAACCAGCCTGATACCAAGTCGCAGGCGATGCAGCAGGAGGCGAACCAGTCAGCTCAAAACCAGGTCGAAGGGTTTAATACC
>Ga0335073_10005408_pt1 | contig 17923 bp, 15 predicted proteins | sample Lox_Sample_22_FD_207093 | JGI IMG/M metagenome (GOLD analysis project Ga0335073, IMG submission 207093) | Soil microbial communities from Loxahatchee National Wildlife Refuge, Florida, United States - Lox_Sample_2.2 | ecosystem: Environmental > Terrestrial > Soil > Wetlands | place: USA...
TCGTAACCTGGGGCTCGCTCATCGAAGGCGGCGACATCACGGTGCGGCGGCACACCGGAAGTCTGGCAGACTTGCCGCCGTCTGACCCCTGTGGCAGCGTGACGGCATGGTGCCCCAGTTCAAGTTGACGATGCGCGGCTATGACCCGCACCAGGTAGACCAGTTTCTTTCGCAGCTCTCCGTTGATCCAGACCTGCCCGCGCCCGAGTTTGCCCAGGTCATGCGCGGCTACGATCAAAAACAGGTCGATGCGCACATCGAGCGCGTCAAGGCAGTGAGGAACTCGCCGCCGGGTTGACCGCTGCAGATCCGGCGGCAGGCGGCGCCCGTCGCGGAGACGCGGGAGAGACCATGGACGTTGGAGTGAACTACCCGTGGTTCAGCTATGGCTGGGATTTCGGACCTGCGCCTCCCGGATGGCGCAGTGGCGACAACCCGGCCTGGACCGCGCATATCGGGCAGCACTTGGAGCACCTGGCCGCGATCGGGATAAGCGTCGTCCGCTGGTTCATCCTCGGCGACGGCCTTAGCTACGGCACGGGTCCCGAGGCACCCAAGCCTGATAACTCATCGACGAGCGACGACGCAAGCTGGGGGTTCGATCCTCCCGACCTGACCGACGGATTCCAGAACTCCTTTGAGGCACTGCTTCAGAGCTTCGCAACGCAGGACACCGGGCCACAACCTGTCCGCCTGTTGCCCGTGCTTGCCGACTATCAGCTCTGTAATCCGGGAGTATGGCCTGTCGCTCAGGAGGATCCCGGCCAAGACCGGGGCACTGCGGACAAGGGCTGGGTGAAGGGCGGACGCGCAGCGGCCGTGACCACTAACCGTCGGCAATTCATCGACCAAGTGCTCCTGCCGCTGCTACGGCTGTCCTCCCGCTATCGGGATGCCATCTACGCCTGGGATGTCTTCAACGAGCCCGAGTGGGTTACCAACGGCTGGCATCCGGATCGCGGAAACGACCACCCAGTGAACGAGAGCGAAATGCGGGCGTTCCTGGAGGACAGCATGTCTGCCATCCGCGAGTCCGGGTTCCAGGCCACTATCGGGTTCGGCATGATCGAGACCATCTCCCAGACCGGCCTCTACGCCGACATCAACCAGTTTCATCACTACACGGACGGCAGTCGTTCCCTCGAGCGGAACCCGTTCGATCCACGCCATCCCGGCATCATCGGCGAGTTCGCTACATCCACAGCTGAGGACACCTGGCCAGAGTTGCTCCCGCGAAGCCAGCGCGTCCTCGAACGCCTCAAGCTCGCTGAAACCCAGGGCTATGCGCTCGCACTGCCCTGGTCGTTCCAGGCTCAAGACCGGCACACCTCCTGGACCGTTGAGGCGGAGAACGACATCGAGTGCTTCACCCGAGGGCGGAGCTGTCCCTGACGGGTATGCCCAGTAAATCCGCATCGCCAGGAACCGGGGTGACCGAGCGCTAGCTCGGCCCAGGCCGGGGTCGCTGAGTGTCTACGCCGACCGGAACGTTCGCACCGGGTTGTTCGTGCTTGGTCTGCGGACGGGAGGAGACCCGGATGGCGGCCGACCGGAGCACACCCGAGCTCAAGCGATGGCCCAATGGGGCAAGGAGGCTCCGGCGAGCGGGCGGCCTTACACCCATCGTCGCGGCCGCCGCAGTAGTGCTGGCCGCATGCGGCGGGTCAAGCACCCCGCAGGTCGCCAGTTCGGGAAAGTCCAGCGGCGACGGCAGCCTGACGCGCGCCGGCGTACAGAGCCCAGACGCGGGCGTCGCGATCGATGCGGCCTACTTCAGCCGCGGCGCATGCGTTGCGTTCCCGCCCACGAGGGGGAACCGGCATCTGACGGTGTTCCTGGACGCCGGCCACGGCGGACTAGACCCTGGCGCAGTGGGCGTCACGGAGTCCGGACGCGTGATATACGAGGCCGATCAAACTCTGCCGGTGGTGCTCGACACCATGACGATTCTGCGGCGCGCGGGCTTCCGGGTTGTCGTATCAAGGACCGGACCGACCACGGTGCTCCGGCTCGGGGCCGGCGACGTGTCTGGGCGCATGCTGACGGTTGCCGGTTCACACGACGACGTTGCAGCCAGGGACGTCTGTGCCAACAAAGCGCACGCCAACGTGCTTGTCGGCGTCTACTTCAACGCGGGCGCAAGTGCCGCCAACGCCGGCTGCATCACGGCATACGACTCTGTCCGCCCCTTCGCTGACGACAACCAGCGGCTGGCCGATCTGGTGCAATCAGACGTTCTCGCCGCGATGAATGCGCAGGGCTGGCAGATCCCGAACGCGGGGGTGCACACCGATCAGGGGCTCGGCTCATCGCTGACTGCTGCGAGCGATGCCTACGGGCACCTCATGCTGCTTGGCCCGGCGAAGAAGGGCTACTTCACTACGCCGAGCATGATGCCGGGGGCGCTGGTAGAGCCGTTGTTCATCACCGACCCCTTCGAAGGCTCGGTCGCCACCAGCAGTCGCGGCCATCGTGTTATCGCCGCCGGCCTGGCACGGGCCATCGAACAGTACTTCGCTCAAGGCGGCGCGCAGTGAAGTCGCGATCAGCGTGGGCTCCCGTGCAGCCTGCCCCCTGGCGCCTAGCTCGTAGGCGATGTTGAGCGGGTGCTGACTGGCCGATAGGACGACGCCGGCTGCCGGGGATGACGTCTCCTTCGCGTTGGACTTTTATCCCGCGCTGGCGAGAACCCCGGCGGCCTGCTGGTGCCAGCGGCTGGGATTGAGGCCGACGATGAGCAGCCAGAACAAGAGGGCGGGCTCGCCGAATGCGTCGGGAGCGAGGTAGTAGGGGTAGAGATAGCTGGCCAGTGGCGGCGCGATGAGGAGGAGGTAGCACATCCCGCCGCACGCCGCGAGAATGCCGACGATTGTCGGAATGAACGCGGACCTGACGATCAGGTAGCCGATCATGGTCAGCCAGAGGCCGAACAAGACCAGGTAGATATCGAACGCCTGCATGTTCAGGTTGAGGAAGGCGAGCGCCAGAACGTCCCGCTGCTTGACCGTGTAGACGTTCAGGTAGCTGGCGTTTCGCAAGATCAGCAGCGGCGCCACCTGGAACAGGGCCGCTCCGGCCTGGATGGCTGCCGCGACCAGGCTCATGGCCGTGGCAATCAGCGCCAGTGTCCTGCTGACGGGCTTGAACAGCTCATAGAACAGGACCGTGTAGACGATGTGGCAGGCCACCGCCACTAGCGCGGCCGCGAAGCCGGTCCACATTAGCGGCTGGTGGGTGAGGACGTTGGCGGCCGTGGCGGCGCCATTGCCGGATACCGTGACCTCGCTGACCACGTGGATAGCGCCGAACGCTGAGGTGGCACCTTCGAGCGAGTAGAAGACGCCGGCCATCCTGGCTCTCGCGCGGGGGCCCAGGTACCCGGTCTTGGCCTTAAACATCACACTCGTCCAGCACCGGAATCGAGGTCAGTGCCAGAACTTCGTGTCCGCGCAGTGCCTCGAGGAACGGCTGGAAGCTACCGCACACCAGGCATCGCAGCGTGAGGCCGCTAGCTTCGACGGCGCTAACCCCCGATGCCCGCGCAACCTGTCGTGCTGGCGGAGCGCTGGCGAATCTGACCTCGACCTGGCGGAGCGGCGGATCGTCTGGCATGTCCGGGACGCTAGCCGGTCACGCTGGACGTCGGCATCGGCGAAATTACCGACCGGGTACCGATCCGGTATGCGCGTGCGGCTGGCAGTAATAGATTCGGCTCATGGCGAGGCCAATGCGTCGCTCTGGCAACCTTCCCGCCGAGGTCAGCAGCTTCATTGGCCGACGCCGCGAACTCGCCGAGGTGCGGAGCAAGCTGGCCCACGCCCGAATGATTACCCTGGTCGGCCCTGGTGGCGTGGGCAAGACTCGCGCGGCGCTCCGCGCTGCGGCCGGGCTCGAGCGCGGCTTCCGCGACGGTGCGTGGCTCGCCGAACTTGCCGACTTGCGAGACCCGTCGCTGGTGAGCACTGCCGTCGCTGCCGCTCTCGAGCTGCGGGACCAGGCAGCTGCCCGTCCACTGGCGCTGGTCCTTAGCTACCTGCGGCCTAAAGACCTCCTGCTGGTACTCGACAACTGCGAGCACCTGCTTCCGGCTCCCGCCGAGATCGTCAGTGAGGTGATCTCGGCCGCGCCTGACGTCCGGATCATCGCTACCAGCCGCGAACCGCTGTCGGTACCAGGCGAGCACGTGATTCCGATCCCGCCCCTCGAATTGCCGCCGCCTGCGGGCAATCCATCGGGTTCCGGCGAGCTGCACCACAACGAGGCGGTAAGGCTCTTCGCCGAGCGCGCGTCGGCCGCAACGGGCACGTTCGAGCTCACGCGGGCAAACCAGGCAGCCGTTGCTGAGCTCTGCCGCCGCCTGGATGGCCTCCCGCTAGCCATCGAGTTCGCGGCAGTGAGGACCCGCGTTCTTTCGGTCGAGCAGATACTGGGCCGCCTGACGGACAGGTTCGGGTTGCTCACCGGAGGAGGCCGGGCCGCGCTGCCCCGTCACCAGACACTCATGACCACTATCGAATGGAGCCACGACCTGCTGACGGAACAGGAACGAGCGATTCTCAGACGCCTGTGCGTCTTCGCCGGCAGATTCCGCCTCGATGATGTCGAGGCAGTGTGCTCGGCGCAGGCCGTCCCCGCCGTCCGGACGCTCGACGCCCTCTCGTCCCTCGTCGACAAATCTCTGGTGACGAAAGATGAAGTCAACGGCTCAGCGTGCTACCGGCTACACGAGACGATGCGGGAGTTCACCGCCCTCAAGCTCACAGAGGCCGGCGAACAGGAAGCAACCGAAACTCGATGCGCCGACTACTACAGCATCAAGTGCGGACAATCTGCGCTGGAGAGCCGGAGTCATCTCACTGACTGGCTGGCGTGGGCTGATCTCGAGATCGACAACGTCCGGGGAGTCCTCGAGCGGTGCAAGAGCCGCGGTGATACTGAGCGCGGTACTGGCCTGGCCGCCAGCCTGGGCTGGTACTGGATCACCCGTGCCACCACTGAGGGCATTCGGTGGCTTGATGGCTTCCTCGAGGCGACGAGTGCTGATGCGGCGGCCTATGGCTGGGCGTGCTTCGTGCGCGGGTTCCTGTCTGTACTGAAGAACGAGCCGCCTGCCGCGCGGCTGTGGCTGCGCAACGCGATAGCGACCGCAAGAAGGACAGGGCAACGAGAGCTACTGAGCGAGGCGCTGGCGATGGCGTCTATCGCCGAAGACAGCGCCGCCGATCACGCCTGCGCGCAGGCGTTCCTCGACGAGGCACGAGCGACTGCGGACACGCTCGCTTACCCGCCCGGCATGCTCGCGGTACTGCAAGCTCAGACACTGCACGGATTCGCCCTAGGCGACCCGCGTGCTGCGCGAACCGCAGCCGCACAGGGCGCGGACCTGGCCAGAACAACCGGCGACCGCTACGGGCTAGAGATGATGGCGCTGAATCTCGGTTCGGCCTGGCTTGCCGCCGGGGACCTCGACGCGGCCAGGACGGCGCTGATCGAAGCTTTGCAGATCGCCCGCGAGATCGACGACAGGGTCAGCCTGGCCTACCTGCTCAGCGCCTTGGGCTACCAGGCCGCGCTGTCGCGGCGGGCAACACTTGCGGCCCGGCTTCTGGGGGCGGCCGATACTGCAAGGACCACGACAGGAATCACCTTGCTGCCGCACTTTGCGCAATCGCTCCCGGCCCTGAGAGAGCTAACCGTAGCCGCCCTCGGAGCGCCGGGATTCGAGGCCCATTTCGCCGCCGGAAGCCAGCTAACCCGCGCCGCGGCCATCAAGCTGGCGCTGGGCGAACCAGCCGAGCCGGAGACGACCGCGCACGACCCGAGCAGTCGTAGCCCGCTTAGTGCCAGGGAGGCGGAGATAGCCGGCCTAGTAGCCGAGGGCCTGACGAACAAGCAGATTGCATCGCGCCTGTTCCTGTCGGAGCGCACTGTCGACAGCCACGTCCGCCACATACTGACTAAGATCGGCGGCAACTCGCGAGCCCAGATCGCTACCTGGGTCACCGCCGGCGATAACGAGTCGGCCGTGCCGGCGAGTCATATGCCCACAATGCCGGGTGTCCATCTCCGGCGTTCCGGCTCGTCGTGATCGCAGAACGAGGCAGCCGACCCAACCGAGGAGTGACCATGAAGTACCTGCTACTGGTGTGCATGGAGCAGCCGCCCAGCGCGCCCGCGGAGATCGAAGCGAATCTTGCGGAGGAAGAAGCCGACGGCGACGACGACATCCAGAGATGGTTCGCCGAGATCGACAAGCGCGGGAGCAGACTTATCGGCAGCCAGGTCAGGTTGCCGGCCAGCGCGGCGACGGTGCGGGTTCGCGGCGGCGAGGTGATCATCAGCGATGGCCCGTTCGCGGAGACCAAGGAGTGGATGGCCGGCTTCGACGTGATCGAATGCCCCAGCATGGCGGAAGCTGTCGAGATCGCAGCCCTGCACCCGGTCGCCGCATTCGGGATGATCGAAGTGCGGCCGTTTGTCCCCGAGTAGCGAGGGCCGGAAGGACCAGCCGCTGCGGGCACCAAGCACGCGATCATGTGCGACGATCCGCATATGCGAAGTCACGCGCGTTCTGCGACTGCCATTCTTGGCAGCGGGTTACTGACTGCCGCCCTCCTCAGCGCAACGGCCACTGCAGCCGCCGCCACGATCGGCAAGCCGGCGGCAGCCGCGAATCTGGCCGGCTGGCGATCAACGGAAGTCCGCAGCCCTGCGGGTAGCAGCTATGCCAATCTCGCCGGCATCGCGTGCACGGCGAAGCGCACATGCGTCGCGGGCGGCTCGTATCAGAGCCCCACGGCGAAAGGCGGGGGGCCGATGATCGTCAATGAGTCATCGGGCCGCTGGACGCCTGCTGTCACCATCCGACTGCCAGCAGGCGCAGCCCAGCCCAACGCAGCCGCGACGATTGCCGGGCTCGCCTGCCCATCACGCTCCGGCTGCGTCGCCGTCGGCAACTACTCCTTGCCCACGAACGCGCTACACGGCCTTATCACGACTGGTCACGCCAGAAAGTGGTCGAGGGCCCGCACCCCGATCCTGCCCGCAGGCAGCACCGCAAGCGGGGACTCGTTCCTCACCGGGGTGAGCTGCACCCGGCCTGCGTCGTGCGTTGCCGCGGGTGCCTTCACGCGAGGGCCCTCTTTCGAGGCGATGGCGGAGGCCGAGTCCGGCGGCCACTGGCGGCGGGCGGTGGCCATCCGCCCGCCGGCCAACGCGAGCAGCAACCCGTCCGCGCACCTGTCGGCTATCAGCTGCCCCAAGGCGGGTGACTGTGTCGCCGTCGGCGGCTACACCACCAAATCACTCGACGTCGAGGTGATGGTGGCAGTCGAGGTCAGGGGCACGTGGGGACGCGCACTGGAAATCCGGATGCCGAAAGACGCTGCCCCTGAGCCGCTCGCCGAACTGTACGCGGTCAGCTGCCCGTCCGAGGGGCGCTGCATAGCCGTCGGCAGCTATTCCACGACCGCTGACCGCGCACTCCCCCTGGTCGTCGAGGAGTCCGGCAAGCACTGGCAGCGCGCCATCGGCATCACGGGTCTGCCACCCGGGGCCGAGTACACCAACCAGGGCGCGACTCTCAACGGGGTGTCCTGCCGAGACTCGTCGTGCGTCGCGGTTGGCAGCTACGTGAAGGCCCCCGCGGCAAATGTGGCCATGGCGATCAGCGAGTCGCGGGGGCGATGGAGCCGAGCGGTCAAGGTCAGCGACCCACCGCACGCCGCGACCGGACCGGCTCAGAACGCAACGCTGTTCGGCGTGGCCTGCAGCGGCGGCACCGATTGCACGGCGGTCGGCCAGTACGTCAAGAGCGCGCTAGTCAATGAGGCGATGGCTGCGACCCGGTCGTAGCCCTGGTGGCAGCCATCCGGATGGCTACCGCTGGTGCGAGCCGTTCGCGGCCGCGAACGCGAACGCCAGCAGCGAGTTCGCCGTATAATCGTCGGCTGGCTCAACTGACGGCCAGGAAACCACGTTGTCCTCGTACTTGGCGGTCTTGGTATTGAACGGGCTGAAGTGGCCCGCACTGCACGCCCGCATTCCGCTCACGGTGCCGAGGCCCACGAAGTTGGGCGGGCTGCTCGGGCCGTCGGTGACTGCGCCGAGCTGGATGTCGCCCTTGCCGTTGAGTGAGCCGGCCAGGTTCGCGATCTCGCTCTGCATGCAGTGCGGGAATGTCGTGCCGGCCCCGACCACGAACGAGCTACCCCAGCCGTTAGCGCCGAGCGTGAAGTTAAGCTGCTGCTGCGCAAACGCCGCGAACTGGCTGCCGCCGCCGTACTGCTGGTACAGCGCGTTGGTGATAAACAGCCCGAAGGCGTGCGGCGTGGCATCGGCCGGGCCCAGCTGCGTGCCGAGCTCGAACGGGTCTTTCCCGCGCCTGGCCCAGCTCTCGCCGAGCCGCAGCTGCGCCGCCATATCCGTCAGCAGAGCCTGCCGGCTGACCAGCCCGGAGGCGGCGCCAGCGCCGGATCGCGCCGGGCTGTATCCCCGCCATCCGCGCCCGGCGCCTTGCAGCGCCTGCAGCAGCTCGCCCTCGCCGATCGCGCCGTTGTCATACAAGTTGAGGGTGTCGCCGCCCGCCGGATGGCCCTGCGCGATGTAGGCCCGCGCCCAGCGACTGGCCGTCACCAGGTCCGCGTGAACCTGTGCGGCTGGCGCCCTCAGCGCCTCGTCCGCAAGCGCGATCTCCGCGGCACCCCAGAGCATGTCGCTCTTCCACTCGGTGCCGGGGTAGTAGTCGTCGGGGAACGTCGTGGCGATGCGCCCGACGTGCGTGGTCTTTGCCATTGCGTACATTCCGCGTGCAAGCGAGAGCAGGTGCTCGGCCTCAGGCCGGTTGCTGCGCGCGTCCAGTTGCGCGGCCAGGCCGAAGTCCGCTGCGAACCGCCCGGCGAACTCGGGGCTGATCTTGTGCCCTGGGGGCGCGGCCTCGAACACCGGGCGGTACTTGACGTAGTAAGCGGTCGGCCCTGGATTGCCGCCCTTCTTGACGTCCATCTTGTCCTCGGCCTGCGGCAGGAACCAGAAGTTGTAGTCACCCTGAATGGTGTTGCTGGCGTTCCCGTTGCCGATGCCGACCTGGATGTAGAGGACCTTGCGGCGCGGGCGCCACAGCTTCTCCAGCCAGTTCAGGCCGTAGCTCGCCTCAGGCCCCAGCGTCGGATACCGGCCGGGGAAGTCGCGCTGCGCGATCTCCATCAGCCCGTCTGCGTAACTGGCGGTGTAGGCGAACTTCTCGTACCCGCCTCCCGCGTCGAACCAGCCGCCGGCCACGTTGACCGGGCCGCCGATCTTGCGGAACTTGCCGAGCAGGTTGTCGTTGCTGTCGTACTTCGGTGTGGCATACACATAGGCGTGCTCGTCGGTCAGATTGGCGGGCTCTCGGTCGAGGACGGAGTGCTCGACGTCAGGACCGTCCCGCTCGGAGGTGAAGTACCGGACTGCGTTGGTGACAAGCCGACTGTATTGCGTGCCGGTCGCTCCGACTGTGAACTCCGGTGACCGGGCCGACTGGCCGCCGGCCCGGACAGTGATCCAGTAGGTCCCTGGCGCGGTGAGCCGGGAGAAGTTCAGCTCGTAAACCGCGTGGTAGCGGGAATTCCAGCTGCCCACGTAGTCCTTGGACGAGCCCGCGAGGAAGCCGCCGCAGTGCTCGCATTGGAGCGTGTAATCCACGCGGCTGACCCTGGCCGGCAACATCGCGAAGGCCACCTTGGCGCCCTGCGCCGGGTACGCCACCTGGTTGACGCGGACCTCTACCGGGATTTTCGTCGAAGCAGCAGGCGCGGCCGACGCGGTCCCGCCAATGGCGGCGAGCAGCGGAGCCGCCAGCAGTACCGAAGCTCCGATCAGCTGCACAGTGCGACGGTGCACGACCCCGCCTCCAGATCCTTGCCGGTGGCTATTTAGTTAGGAAAGGTACTAAACCAAACCCTTGGGCACAAGAGGGACGGGAACGCGGTCAATACCGCATCGGCCGCCGACCGGACCGCGGCCGCGCCAACGTCAGGACATTGCTGGGAGGATGACCCGCTCGAGCACCGTCTGCGGAGTCCGCCACTGCTCGGGGTCATCGTAGTTGCCGGCGATAACCACCGCGGTGAGATCCAGGTCGGGCAGGACAAACAGGCGCTGACCGCCGTTGCCCCGGCCGGACACCAGCCGATGGCCCTCGATGGATTCGATGTACCACTGGTAGCCATACTGCGCGCCCCAACTGGTCTGCAGGCGAGGCTGGAGCATCGCGGCGATCCAGTCAGCGGGGACGATCCGGTGTCCGTCCCAGGCTCCCTCGGCCAGCACAAGTTCGCCGATCCTGGCCAGGTCGCGAGGCGCAAGTCGCAGTCCGGAGGCAGCCGAGGCCACCCCGTCCGCGCCGGTCATCCACTCGAAGCTGCCAATGCCCAGCGGCGCGAACAGCGCGGACTGCCCGTACTGGGGCAAGGACCCTCCGGTGCCGTCAGCGATCAGCTGGCCGAGCAGGGCGGTCGCACCGCCACAATATGCCCATCGGGCGCCCGGCGGCTCGAGGATGGGCCGCTCCAGGATGTACCGGTACCGGTCGGGCGCCATCTCCATCGCAATCTCGGCGTTGGCGGGGCTGTCGTACGGCACATCCTCGACCCATTCCACACCCAGCGACATCGTCAGCGCATGCTCGACAGTCAGCCGCGCACGCTGAGGGTCAACCGCCAGGTCAGGGAATTGCGGGAACCACCGCAACAGCGAGTCAGCCGGTCGCGGGACTAGCCCTTCGCCGAGCGCAATGCCGTACAACAGCCCGGTCACGCTCTTGGTGACCGACCGGATGTCGTGCAGCGTCGTAGGGCCGAACTCGACGACACCAAGCGAATCGCCCCAGGCAAAGTCCTCGCCGGCCCCGTAATACTCCGCTAGCGTCTGGCCACCGCGAACGGCCACGACGGCATGCAGACCGCTCACCTGGCCAGCTCGGACCAGTTCGTCGAGGCCGTCACTCAATTGCGCCGTCATGAGGCACTCCGTCCATTGAGATCACGAAGGAAAAGGCGCCCAGCAGACGTCGGATGTTATGTCCTGACGCAGGATGGACTCATGCTGATCGTTCATGTCCACGCGAACGTCAAGCCGGCCCAGCTTGACCAGTTTCTCGCCCTAACGCTAGTGAATGCGCAGCATTCGCTGAACGAGCCGGGCGTGCTCCGGTTCGACGTGATCCAGGATCAGGCCGACCCGGCGCACATAGTGCTGGTGGAGGTCTACCGAGATGAGGACGCGGCGAGCGCGCACAAGCTCACGGCGCACTATGCCACCTGGCGTGACGCGGTCGCGGAGATGATGGCCACGCCACGTACCTCAGTGCGCTACGCCGCGGCGTTCCCGGCGGCCGAAGACAGCTGGGTGAGCAGCAAGCTGTGACGGCGACGGCGTTCGATTTCGCCACGGCCAGCCGCATCATGGTCGGCGCCGGCCGGGTCGCAGAGCTGCCGAGCCTGCTGGCTGGGCTGGGCTCACGGGTGCTGGTCTGCGCGGGCGCGAACCCTGGCCGCCATGCCGGACTGCTGGCGGGGCTCGGCATGCCGGCCGAGGTGATTCGGGTCGCTGGCGAGCCCACCATCGAGGTCGCTCGCGCCGCTGCTGCGGCCGCCCGCGGCCATGGCGCCGATGTTGTCATGGCGATAGGCGGCGGCAGCGTCATCGACGTCGGGAAAGCCGTAGCGATGCTGCTTGCTAACGGCGGAGATCCTCTCGACTATCTCGAGGTCGTCGGCGCTGGCCGCAAGATCACCCGGCCCGCAGTTCCGTGCGTCGCGGTGCCGACCACGGCAGGCACCGGCGCGGAGGTCACGGCCAACGCCGTGCTGGCCTCGCCAGCCGACCGCGTTAAGGTCAGCTTGCGCAGCTCCCTGATGATCCCGAGGGTCGCGCTCGTTGACCCGGAGCTCACCGTTTCCTGCCCGCCGCCGGTCACTGCCGCCAGTGGCCTGGACGCGCTGACCCAGTGCCTCGAACCCCTCGTGTCCGCGCAGGCCAATCCGCTCACCGACAGCCTGTCCGCTGCAGGGCTGCAGCACGCGGCGGCGGGACTGCGGGCCGCGTACGCAGACGGCGACGACATCAACGCCCGCACCAGCATGGCCATCTGCAGCCTGCTCGGCGGGATGGCTCTGGCCAATGCAAAACTCGGCGCCGTACACGGCCTGGCCGGCGTCATCGGCGGCACGGCCGACGTCCCCCACGGCTTTGCCTGCGCCGCGCTCCTGATACCCGTGATCGAGGCGAACGTACGGGCACTCCAGGCTACGCAGCCAGCGCATCCGGCGCTGGGCCGGTACGCGCTCGCAGCTCAGCTGCTAACCGGCCGGGCCAGCGCAACCATCGAGGACGGCGTTTCCTGGATTCGCGAGACTCTGGCGCTGCTGCAGATCCCCGGCCTGGCCGCATTCGGCATCACGCCGCAGCAGGCCGACGGCATAGCCGGTCAAGCGATCAAGTCAAGCAGCATGCGGGGCAATCCGGTGGCCTTGAGCGCCGGCGACCTGCACGACGCTGTTCTGGACGCGCTCTAGGGCTGGCCAGCGTCAACTGCTGAGCTTCAGCGACACACCGAGGCGCGCGGACAGGGCGGCCACCCGGCTGAGCTCAGCCGCACCGAACGGCTGACCGTCGCGTGCGAAGAACAACGATCCTGGCGCGCCAGAGCGCGCGTCGCCCCGCCCAGCCGGCGGCGACGCCTGCACGAGCCGGAGCCGCGCGCCGTTCTCCCACCTCAGCTCCGCTGCCGGGCCGCTACCGGTGTCCGGCTGGCTGACCACCACACCGGCCAGGACGCCGGAGAACAGGCGCAAAGCTCCGGCGAGGTCATTCACGTGATGCTCGACCATGGCGAAGGCGCACGACGGCCCGGGCGACGGCAGGTCGGACGGCGGCGCCAGTTCCGGCGGCCGGCCGGACTGCTGCGCAACCTGGATCACGATGCCGTAGGCGTCCCTGGGATGCAGGAAGGCTTCCTTCCAGTTCTCGCTGCCCAGATCTACCCCGACCGGCTCGATTCCGAGTGCGCTCACCCCGTGCAGCGTGGCGGCGATGTCCGGCACGATGAAGTTCAGGTGGTGCGGGCCGGGCCCCCTAGCGGTCAGGAAGCGCTCAAGGAACGCCGAGTCCGGACTCGATGTCGGCGTGATGAGCTCGATCTTGGGGCCGGCGGCGAAACCGAGCTGGCCCCACCAGAAGCCCGGCGAGTCGCCGCCGTATACCCAGGCTCCCCCGAGCACTCCGCCGAACAGCTGCCAGCCGTCGGAGACCTTGCCGGTACCGATGGCGACGTGATCGAGCATCGGGCTTGTCACGAGCACCCGTTCCATCGCACCCGGCTGATCGTAGTGGGCGCGGCAGGCGCCGACGACAAGGGGTATGTCCTGGCCCGCGGGTGACGGACCGGCGGGCCAGGACCGCCCGCGGCCGGTTAGTCGATGAGCTGCTCGACCGGCTTTACCCCGGCGGCGCCCCTCCTGAGCCGCCAGACCAACGCGCAGACGTACCACAGCAACGCCAGGGCCGCGCCGTAGCCGACCACCTTGTCGGCGGCGTGGAATGGCCCTGGCACGGACAGCACGAAGATGATCAGGGCGCTGTACAGCAGCACGAAGATGATCACCGGCCAGGACCAGCGGCCCAGGTTGAACGCGCCGGGGATCGAGTCCAGCGTGCGCCGCTTGTAGGCGTAGCCCGCCGTGATCAGCAAGTAGATGATGTACGGGATGATCGCGGTCGCGCCGACCAGCGTGGCGAACGCGCTGGCCTGCAGGTAGCCGTACCAGGTGATCGCGATGTCGACGACCGCGAACACCAGCAGCGCCACGATCGGGGTCTGCGTGCCGGTGTTCACTCTCCGCAGGTACTTGCTGAACGGAAGCATGTTGTCCCGCGACATCGAGTACGCCAACCGCGCCTGGGCGCCGGCTCCGACCACCAGGATGGCGAACATCGAGAAGATCACGAACGCGATGAACACCTTGACCAGCCAGCCCGGCAGCCAGTAGCCGGCGATGGTCAGCAGCGGCAGAGGAGAGGACTCGACGGTCTTGAGGTTCGGGATGGCGATGGTGAACCCGATCAAGGCGATCATGCCGAGGACCGCTGACCCGCCGACGGCCCAGATGACACCGCGCGGCACGCTCCGGCGCGGGTCGACGGCGTCCTCGGACATGTCGGCGGCAAGTTCGAAGCCGACGAGCGTGAACGCGCCAATCAGGCCAGCCAGCGCGAACGCATAAATGGTCGGGTTGTGATACACCGACGTCGTGTTGGTCAGAATGCCCGCGCCGTACGGGGCTGGCTTGGTCTTGAGGCCCCACAAGATCAGCAGCAGAACGCCGAAGACCACCGTGCCGATGATCTCGGTGAACACCGCGATGTTGTTCACCCGGGCGGCGACCTGGATGCTGATGATGTTGATAATCACCGGCAGCACCATGAGGATCAGCGCCACCGCGAGCACCAGCCGCGGGCTCGGGGTGTTCACGCCAAACTCGCTCAGCAGCAGCGGGGAGGCGACACCGAGCATGATCGCGCCGCCGCCCACCGCCATGTACAGCAGACCGGCGAAGCCCACGAACCAGCCATAGGTCGGGTTCACCAGCCGCGCGCTCCACTGGTAGGCGTACCCAGCCAGCGGGATCCGGGTGCCGAGCTCGGCCACTACCAGCGCGATCATCAGGTTGCCGACGCCGACGATCGGCCAGGTCCAGATCGAGGCCGGTCCCCAGTACGAGAGGCCGAAGCCGTAGTTGAGGAAGATGCCAGTAGTAATCGAGATGATGGAAAACGCGATGGCGAACATCGAGAAGAAGCGCAGCGACCGGCGCAGCTCGGGCTTGTAGCCCGCCCTGGCCAGGATCTCCTCCCCGGCGTCACCGGCTGTCACGACCGGGCCGGCTCGCGTGACCGAGTCTTCAGCGCTCATCTGCGGAACCCCTCCTTTGGTTCTTATCTGGACGCCTGTCGCTCACCGACAGCCGCAAAGCCCGCATCGGTAGCGGCTAGGGCCGAGGCGAGGTCTGCCTCGGTCATGGCCGCCGAGATGAACCAGTTGTGCCGCGGGTGCAGGTACGCGCCGGCCTGGACTGCTGCCGCTGCAAACGTGCTCGCCAGCTCGTGCCCGCGGTCGCCGGCGAAGGTCAGGTACGGCATCACGGCCGGGCCGGTGTAATTGATCGCGATGCCGCGATCCGCAGCCTGCTGAAGGATCCCCGCCCGTAGGCAGGTCCCGGTCCGGTCCATCGCCTCGATCGCGCTCTCGTCGCGCAGCGCGCCGATGGTGGCGATGGCGGCCGCCATCGCAGCGGCCGAGAACCAGAACGACCCGGTGACGAAGATGCTCGCCGCAGCATCCGCGAATGCGCCGGAACCGAGGACGGCGGCCAGCGGATGACCGTTCGCGATCGCCTTGCTCCATGCCGACAAATCTGGCAGCACCCCGATCGGCTCCCAGCTCGAGCCGAGGTGCAGGCGGAAGCCGCACCGGACGTCATCCAGGATCAGCGCGGCGCCCGTCTGCGTGCACAGCTCGCGCAGTCCGCGAGCGAACTCCGGATCGACCAGTTCCTGATCGAAGCCGGCGTCGTGCTTGAACGGGCTGACCACGATGCCCGCCAGGTCTGCTCCCGCAGCGACCACGGCGGCTTGCACAGAGGCCAGGTCGTTGAAGGTGTAATAACCGAGGTTCGCCCGGTCCGCGGTGGTGACGCCGGCCAGCCGCGGTGTGCACCACGGCGCGGCACCGTGATAGGCGCCGGTGGCGACCAGGATGCGTGACCGGCCGGTATGCGCCCGGGCGATCGTGCAGCACATGGTGGTGGCGTCCGTACCGTTCTTGGCGAACATGGCCCAGTCGGCGTGCTGCACCGTGTCGACAAGCAACTCGGCGAGGTCAACCATCACCGCACCTGGCCCGTTCTGGCAGTCGGCCAGCTCAGCTTGCGCGGTTGCCGCTGCCTCCACCGCCGGATGCCGGTGCCCGAGCACGACCGGACCGTAACTGCACATCAGGTCCACGTACTCGTTCCCGTCCACATCCCAGATGCGAGCGCCTAGGCCTTCCCGCATGAACTGGGGGAACGTCGGCGGCAACGGCCCGGCCGACTGGTGTCCGTACATGCCGCCGGGGATTACTGCCCGTGCGCGGCGGCGGAGCTGCTGGTCCGCACTACGCGGCCTGGTGTCCCGGCCGGTTACCCGTATCAGCTGATCGCTCATGGCACCCGCTCCCCTGTGCTGATCGAGGCTGTGCTGATCGAGGCCAGGCGTGCGCTGATCCTGCTGCTGACCTCCGGGCTGGCGCCGCCCAGAAAGTCCAGGACCTGGTCGAGGTCAGTCAGGCCGGCGTCGGAGCCAAGGCCCGTCGCTACCAGCGAGCCGCAGGCCACGCCCAGCCAGGCCGCGTCCACCGGATCGCAGCCCATCAGCAGCCCGGTGAGCATTCCGGCATCGAATGCGTCCCCGCAGCCGGTGGTGTCGACCACGTCGACGGCAATCGCCGGAACATGGGTCAGGCCGCCAGGCCGGGTAACAATGCAGCCATCTGCGCCCAGTGTCACTGCGACGCCGCGAGTGCCCAGTGCCAGCACATCGCCCACGGCCTGCTCGAGGTCGGTACGGCCGGTGAGGGCAAGCAGCTGATCGCCGTTCGGCCAGAACCAGTCCGCGCCTGCGAGCGCGGCGCTGATGCGGTCGAAATCGCGCTCGCTGCCGGGATGCAGTACGTCGACAGTAACGAGGGCACCGCCGCTCCGCGCCGCAGCGACGACCGCGCCGAGTTCGTCGCCTGACAGTCCGGCCAGCGCGTCCGGTCCGCCCAGCAGGACTGCGTCGAAGCCGGCCAGCCGTGCCTGGTCGAGGTCGCCCAGCTCGAGCAGCCTGGTGGCGCCCGGCACGTGCAGCGCAGGCCGCTCGCCGTTCGGCCGGATCGGCAGGATGGTCGCGGACGTCTGGGCCGCTGACTTGCGTACGAGCCCACGGGTGTCGACGCCGTAGGACGCCAGCGCAGCCAGGAGCACCTCAGCCAGCAGGTCGGTGCCGAGAGCGCCGAACGAGCTCACGCGGGCGCCCAGCTTCGCCAGATCGATCGCGGTCCCGGCGGCTGTCCCGGCTGCAGTCGCCCGGATCTCGGTCAGCCGGATGCTGCCCTGACCGGCCGGGATCGCCTCGACCGGGCGGCCGAGCACGTCCAGGATGTGCGGTCCGATGACCGCGACCCGGCTCGCCGGCTCTGTCGCCCCGGCGGCCGCGTCCGGGGTCAGTGCTGCGGTCACCGGCGCCGCCGTTCCCCGTAACGACGTCGTCGTGACTCGGCGGCCACTTCATCAAGCTCAGCCTGGGAAAGGATCCTGGGCGCGCCGTGCGCGCACGCCAGCCGGTACACCCTGGCCAGCCACTCCAATAGCAAGGCGCGATCGTAGGCCTCGGGCAGGGTGCGCCCGTAACAGATCGCGCCGTGGTTCTGCAGGATGGCCGCTCGGCGCCCGTCCAGCGCGGCCACCGCCGCATCGGCTAGGCCGGCCGAGCCGAATCGTGTATACCGCGCGACGCGCACCGGCCCGCCGAGGCCGACGATCGCGTAGTGCACAGCCGGCAGCTCATCCCGGCACGCTGACAGCGCGATGACTTCGGCTGAATGGGTGTGGACTACCGCCCCCGCACCAGTGGCGCCGTACACAGCAAGATGCATCGGCAGTTCGCTGGACGGCGTCTCGGGTGCATCCACTTCCTCCCCAGCGAGCGTGACGATGCAGATGTCCGCGGGGTCGAGCTCGGTGTAACTCACTCCGGACGGCGTGATCGCGACCAGATCACCGACCCGCACGCTCATGTTGCCCGCCGCGCCGACGGCGAGCCCGTCCGCGACTAGGCGCCCGCAGTAGCTCATGAGCTGCTCGCG
>Ga0335073_10005409_pt1 | contig 17921 bp, 16 predicted proteins | sample Lox_Sample_22_FD_207093 | JGI IMG/M metagenome (GOLD analysis project Ga0335073, IMG submission 207093) | Soil microbial communities from Loxahatchee National Wildlife Refuge, Florida, United States - Lox_Sample_2.2 | ecosystem: Environmental > Terrestrial > Soil > Wetlands | place: USA...
ACATTATCGAGTTTTGGAATCGCTGGCACATCACGCTAACACACTACCTAACTGACTTGCTCTACACTCCGATCGCTGTTTACACGAACCGGCGCCGCCTTCGTGCACTGGGCCCCAAGGCAAATCGAAATGCTAAGACCGTCGGTGCTTTCAGCTCTATCGTGGTGCTTCCAATTTCAGCGACTATGATTCTCGCCGGAATTTGGCACGGGGCGGGACTGCAGTACCTGCTGTTTGGACTAATGCACTGCGCATATCTGACCATCAACCATGCTTGGCGGTGGTTCGGTCCGAAGGCCAGAAAGGACAGGGGGATGCTTGCGGGAGCTGGAACATTGGTCTTCAGGATTGCTCTAACCTATTTGGCAGTACTGACGACACAGGTGATGTTCCGTTCGACCTCCGCGACTGCGGCATTTCAGATGATGGGAGGAATGATCGGTTTACATGGTGTAGACGCGATCCCAGTACCTAGCACATTTATGGCCATGCTACGGCATCTCGCTCCGATGTACGGGTTTCTCGCAAAAACTCACCACATCATTGCCGTTCCCATAGAAGACAGCATCCCGTCTCCCGCAAAGCTGGCAGTGCTTTTCTTTATTGTGTGGGCGCTGCCAAATAGCCAGGAAATTATGGCGAGGTTCTCCCCCACCCTGTCCGAAGTTAAAACCAACGCGCCGGGATGGATGTTGTGGCGTCCAACGCTTCGCTGGGCCTTGACACTCGGTTTATTGCTTGCGATCTGCCTTATGTCCCTTCAGCAGACCAAAGTGTTCTTATATTTCCAGTTCTAGATCTATCTTGGTGATTGCATTTTCACCAAACCAAAAGATTTCATCACGGAAACGAGTTCTTCTAATCAAATGAATTTCGGACATCTTTATTCGCGCGTGAGGCAACACATCGCTCTATCGCTACGAGGAGATAACCTCAGAGCAAAAACTACCCGTGGCGCTGCTTTGCTAGGAAGTGGAAGCTTCGCCGAACAGGCAAGTCGATTTGCTCGAAACATGCTGTTGGCGCGGCTTCTCGCTCCGAGCGCCTTCGGGACGATGGCTATCGTCATGTCTTCCGCATCGATCGTCGGTTCTCTCAGCGATGTCGGTTTGAGGGTCTCAGTCATTCGAAATCCAAGAGGACGAGAGGCGGCATACCTGAACGCTGGTTGGTGGCTAGCATTCGGGCGAGGTCTCGCCGTCTACCTAGTTTGCTTCGTCATGGCCCCTTTCGTCGGCCATTTCTATGGAAACCTTCAACTCTCTGGGTTGCTTAGGGTGGCCTTGTTGGGCGCAGTTCTGGAGGGTGCGATGAGCCCCGCATCTTGCTTGCCACAGAAGGATATGAAGTTCGCGCGCTGGGCTGCCATTACGAACGGAGGCGCCATCTGCGGGGTCATCTTTACGGTAATTCTCAGCTTTATTATTCGGGACGTTTGGGCTCTTGCAATTGGATATTGCAGTGAGAATGCTTTCCGCTGCCTGCTGTCGTACATCTTGTGCCCTGGATTGCCCTCAATAAAGTTGGATCGTCACGCTGCTCGCGACCTTCTGACCTACTCAAAGGGAGCGTATGGGTTGTCGTTTCTGAACCTGATCTTTACGCGTACGGATGTTTTTGTTCTCGGTAAGCTTTATGCCCCAACTGCATTGGGGTTGTACACGATGGCAGTCTATTTGGTCCAGACCCCTGGAGGCTTCATTCAGAACATGGTGGGGTCAACGCTAGTACCTGCATTTGCACATGTACAGGATGACCACGAACGTGTTAATCGTGTCCTATTGGAGGCGACTTCTTGGCTCGTTGTCGCAGGACTTCCCATTATGGTTATTGTCTGGTTATACGCCCCATGCCTCCTGAAGATCCTCTACGGAGCTCGGTACTTGAAATCCGCGGGACCGTTGGTTGTGGCATCGAGCGTAGTGCTCCTCGGTATTCTCAACGGTGTAATCACAGACGTTTTGTCCGCTATGGGGAAACCCGCTTTGCACCGCCGCGCCGTGGCCGCCTCTGCCGCAATTATGATCCTCGGTATCTATCCCGCGTGTAGAGTATTCGGCGTGGTGGGTGGTCAGGTCGCGGCCCTAGCAGCAATCGCGACTAGCTACCTACTTCAGATTTCCCGGGTCCGCAGTTTGACGGGGTTAAGTTTATCTCGTTATGGAAGGGCATTCCTACCAGCCGGCATTGCATCTGTCGTGTTTCTTTGCGCCGCAGTTGCGATCCGCTACCTCGGTCTTGCGCAAGGGAGCACGGCTCAAATGGTTTTGGTGTTCGGTGCTTTCCTGCTGTCTTATAGCATTTCTGTACCAGCGATGTTGCGAATGAAAGGGGATAGTCTAAGTTGGCAATAAACTCGGTATTGGCGAACGCGGGTCAGGAAGCTGCTATCAAGAGAGATTGTCCCAAGGAACAGGAGTTCCTAGAGGATCCTCTAAATTATCCGTCTCGAGTTCTGACCAAGCTCTACACTGCTTGGGTAACCTTGACTTACCCATTCGCTTCGGTTGGTCGTAAGCTCTCTATCCACTACACCTGTCGTTTGGCTAGAACGAGGGCACACCAAATCAAGATCGGCGACAAAGTGTTTGTGGGCAAAGACGTGTGGCTCAACGTCTCCGCTTTGGAAGAAAAACACGAGCCTGTGCTTATTATTGACGACGGTGCAATCATTAATGACCGGGCTCAAATCTCGGCTAAGAATTTAGTGCATATCGAAAGTGATGCGCTAATTTCTACGGGAGCGCTGATTCAGGATCACAGCCACGCTTTTGAAGACGTCACCAAGCCGATTTCGAAGCAAGGAATTACGGAGGGTGGCAGGATCAGAATTGAGCAAGGCAGTTGGATTGGCCGAAACGCTGCCGTCCTATGCTCCAAGGGCGAATTGGTGATTGGCCGCAATTGCGTGATTGCGGCGAATGCAGTCGTCATGCGGAGCTGCCCCCCGTACTCCGTAGTCTTCGGAAATCCTGCCACAGTAATTCGGAGATTCGACTTTTCCAAGAACAAGTGGGTTCTCGGTTCGGGCGCTCCGGCAGAGTCTCAAACCGATCAGTAAACCCGTGAATCGCACCCCTTTAATCTCGGTAGTGATCCCGACTTTTAACCGAGCACAACAAGTGCAGGCCGCGCTCCGAAGTGTGCTGGCGCAGACTTACCCTGAGCTAGAGGTCATAGTGGTTGACGACGGATCTACCGATGGCACCGATCACGCCCTTCACACTCTTATCAACCGTGAGCGCGGCGGCAGGGCAGTCCACTATGTGTTCCAGCCGAACCGCGGTCAAAGCGCCGCTCGGAATAAGGGAGTTGATCAGCTTCGCGGCCGATGGACCGCTTTCCTGGATTCTGATGACGTCTGGCTTCCCGAGAAACTCGAAAGGCAAGTCCGAGCTCTCGAGCAATTCGAAGATACGTCTTGCGCCTGTATCACGGATGCGAAGCTGACCGACAATCTAGGTATGGATACTTCAGCTTTCCGCAAAAGTGGCAAGCCTTACGAACAAAGTATGGGAATCGATTTCGAAGCAACCACAACGCTGGCGAGTTACCGAGACCCTTTTTGGTTATCGACGCTGTTGGTACGCACTGACGTGGTTAAGCGGCTTGGATCGTTTGACACTCAACTCGGATATGCAGAGGATCACGATTTACTTTTTCGCCTGTCTCTTGTGACTTCCATTTGCTACGTGAACAAGCCGCTGGCGTCCCTTGATCGTAGTAAGTCACCTGAAGGTTCAAACTGTCGTCCTTGGGATGGAGTTGAGGTGCGGCTTCGCGGATCGCAATTGATGCTCGAGAAGTGGTTGAAAGGTTCCAAGCTTTCGCCAGAGGTGCGGAAAACCGTCACACAGGGACTGAGAGGTATTCATAGCGCCTGGGCGAACTGGTATCTGGAACATGAACGGTATGAAGAGGCAAAGGAGGCGATTCACCAGGCCATGAAGTACGACCTTACCCCTAACCTCGCGATCAAATGGACGTTAGCCAAGCTAGCCCCACGTTTCGCGCGCAGGATCTCCCCAAGAATGAGATTCTCCGAATGAGTTCCCAAGTGCTTACATCGCAAGATTCGATCGCTCTCCAGTAGTGAGCAAGTATGAGCGCAAACGAAAAGGATCTCTTTTCATTGAGTAACAAGGCCTTCCTGATCACTGGTGGCACCCGCGGCATCGGCCGCGCCATTTCCCTACGCTTCGCTCGGGCCGGTGCTGCCGTAATTGCAAATTATCTCCGCAACGAACAGGCTGCCGAAGAGTTGAAGAAGATCGTTGAACAAGAACATCTGAACATTTCGCTATGTCGAGCGGATGTGACTAGCGACAAAGGTCTCGAACAGCTCAACACCAGCGTGGAGCAATCAGTTCCGATACTTTCAGGGTTTGTTCATTGCGCCGCGACCGGAGTGCATCGACCATTGGAGGAACTTACCGATCGGCATTTCGATTGGACGTTCAATCTCAATGTCCGCGCATTCTTCAAGCTGGCCAAAATTCTTATGCCCCGTTTCGCTCAAGGGTCAAGCATTGTAGCCGTAAGTTCTTGGGGAGGCATGCGAGCTCTTCCATATTACTCGCTGGTAGGTTCTTCCAAGGGCGCGCTTGAGGCGCTTTCGCGCCACCTTGCGGCTGAACTCGCGCCTCGCGGAATTCGGGTCAATGTTCTGACCGCTGGCGCCGTGCGAACCGATGTCTGGAAAGCGATGCCAAATAGCGAAGAGCGTCTCGCTGAGGCAGTCCACCGTACTCCGGCCGGTCGTTTAGCCACGCCTGGGGAAGTGGCATGTGCGGCTCAGTTCCTTTGCTCTGATGCGGCCACAGGAATCATTGGACATACTCTGGTTGTAGATGGTGGGGCGGGAATCGTTGCCTAATCAAATCAATAAGTAGCGAAGGGGTGATATGACCGATCAGGATGTTCTAGCTAATGTGCAACAGGCGTTTAAGAGCGCCTTCGACATCGACCCAACAGTGGTGTCCCTGGATACTACTGCGAGCGATATTTCAGCATGGGACTCAGTGGGACATTTGTCCCTTGCTGGCAGCTTGGAGGAGAGCTTCGGTGTCACGCTCGACGTCGACGAGTTGATGGAAATGGAGAACGTGCGCGAGATTGTACGCATTGTTTCAAAGAAACTTTTCAAGAAAGAACAGGGTGCCAGCAACCAACTCTAATTTCTCGGGGCGGCTGGTAGAGCGTCTTAGAGACTGCTCCTGCCTGATCGATGCGGCTACCGGCCGCACGACTTCGCCGGGGGAGCTCGCAAAGTTAGTCATGGCGAATGCCGCCTCTCTTGTTTCTGCTGGCTTGGTGAAGGGCGATCGGTTGCTGATCGGCTGTTCGCTCTCTCCTGCAAGCTCGTTGGTTTATTTGGGAGCGATTTATGCCGGACTTGTGGCAGTACCGGTGGAGGATCGCACCCTGAGTGCTTCCGCCGCAGCGCTGATAGAGTCAACAGGCGTGAAGGCCGTGTGGACAGAAGCGAGTTTGCGGGAAAAGAACCCCGATAAGCTGTCTGCACTCACCTTGGAAGGTGACTTGAGCAAAGGCGGATCGGACGTGATACCGCCTGCCCCTTGCGAGGAATCCGATCTGGCGGCGTTGATGGCAACCTCCGGTTCGACTGGTACTCCTCGCTTCGTCATGGTTAGCCACGGAAATCTGATTGCCAATACCGAGGCTATTATTCGCAGTCAGCATCTGGTTAACGACGAAAGAGCGATGCTGATTCTCCCCATCAGCTATTGTTTCGGTGCCAGCGTCCTCCATACACATCTTTATCAAGGCGGCAGCGTAGTCTTTGACCGGCGCTTTATGTTTCCGGACAAGGTGTTGCAGGCCATCGCACAATTTGATTGCACCACTTTCGCCGGCGTACCGACGGTTTATAACGTGCTCCTACGTCGCTCCAATATTCGGAAGGTCGCGATGCCCAGTTTGAGGCGCTTTCTCCAGGCCGGTGGAGGATTAACGCAGGAGAGGGTCGAAGAAATGCGATCCATTTTTCCTGAGAAGAATTTTTATGTGATGTACGGACAAACGGAAGCGACTGCCAGGATCACTTGTATGGAGCCAGAACGCTGGGAGGGTAAACGAGGGAGCGTTGGACGACCTCTGGATAATCTGCCGATTAGAATTCTGGACGAAAACGGAAACGATGTGGCGACTGGTGAAGTCGGCGAATTGCTGGTTGGCGGGCCATCAATCTGCTCGGGCTACCTGAATGATGCCAACGAAACTTCCCGAGTCTTTCAGAACGGATGGCTACGGACCCGTGATCTCGCGCACCAGGACAAAGACGGATATCTGTGGATTGACGGACGCAAAGGGGCATTCCTAAAGATGAGAGGTATCCGCGTAAGCTTGGCAGAGGTCGCGGCAAAGGTTACAGCGATGCCCGGAGTTTTTGAATGTGCCGCGCGTTCGGTCGAGCACCCTGAAGCAGGAGAAGCGCTAGTTCTATTTATTGTGCCGGAGCCAGGAGCACAAATTGCATTGGAAGATGTTCGTCGTCAGCTTCCGGCGCATTGGGCTCTCGATTCGATCCGTTTAGTTCCCGAACTGCCAAAGACCTACACAGGAAAGTTAGCGCTGCAATCACTGACCGTTTAAGCTATTCATGCAATTCGAAGAAAAAATAGAATCACTTCTGGCACTGCCTCCCTACAGCCAGCCTCCTGCAGAAAGACAGGCTGGGCTGCTGGAGACTCTTAAAGAAGAGTTGGACTATGCAGGTCAGCGGCACGCCGGGTACAGAAACTATCTTCAGAACTGGCATTCCGATTACCGATCCGCTACCCGCATCGCCGACCTTCCTTTCCTGCCCGTCACCCTTTTAAAAGCGAATCCTCCCCTCGCCTTCGTCGATGCTAAAGAGGTCAAGCGAACGTTAACCTCGAGTGCTACTACGTCTCAGCAACCGAGCCGAGTCGTGCTCGATTCTCCGACGGCGCGTCGTATGACAAAAGGCGTGGTAACCATCGTTCGGGATTTCATCGGGTCGGCGCGCAGACCTTATCTCGTGGTTGACACGCCGGATCTTAAAGGTAGCGCAACCCTTGGGGCGCGGAGCGCCGCTATTCAAGGACTGCAACCTTTTGCCAGCGAGGTTTCACACTGTCTCCGCTTGGATGAACTCGGAGCATTGAAGCTAGATCAAGACCGGGTCAAAGAATTTGCCAAAGATCGAGAAGAAACCGAAGTTCTTGTTTACGGCTTTACCTACATTCTTTGGAATCACTTGGTGAAGCCGCTAATGTCGGAAGGCATCCCTTTGAATTTACCAAAGGCGCGCATCTTGCATAGTGGCGGATGGAAGCGTTTGCAGGATCAGGCCGTCGAGAAAGATGTATTCAATCAGCAGTTGGCCCGAACATTCGGATGCTCTCCGGACCGCATTGTCGATTTCTACGGCATGGTGGAGACTGTTGGCGTCATCTATCCCGACTGCTCGGAAGGCAACAAACATGCGCCGGCGTTCGGCGATGTGATCGTCCGAGATCCGCTTACGCTCGAACCTGTGGCGACCGGAGAATACGGTATCGTTCAAGTTTGCAGCGTTCTGCCCACCAGTTTTCCGGGCCATCTCTTGCTGACCGAAGACTGGGCACAGGTAATTTCCTATGATGGTTGCCCTTGCGGACGGCGTGGGATTAGCTTCCGTTTTGCCGGACGGATTCCGAAGGCTGAGCTCCGCGGCTGCGGAAATCTGCAGATTAATCGCTCAGCGGTGAACTAAATGGCTACTCTTCCCATCACTGTGCTCACTCACAGAGTGGATTCACCCGCAGAGATCTCTTCTGCGGCGCTAAAACTGCGAACGGCGGTTTCGGGCCAGCAAGTTTCACCAAATGATGTAATGAATATTTTCGACTCGTGGGCAAAGAGTTTGGGTGTGCGGCAATTTGATGGTGCGCCCGGAATTCCTTTTCTGCGGATGTGGCTGAGGCGCGGGACGTTGGAGCCGATCATTGCCCGCGAGCTTGGGCCAAATGCCTTGGCTGGTGGCTGGAATGAATTCGGCCGTGCCAAATTGAAGGCTTTCCCGCTGGGAGTCGTGGGGCACTGGCCTGCCGGGAACGTAGAAATTCAGCCGATTTTGTCGATGACGTGCTCTCTTTTGGGTGGTAATGCAGCCTTGGTACGCATCCCTGGCGGCCTCGTTGATCTGACAGAACAGTTGATGGAAAAGTTGATTGAAAGCGATCACGACGAACTGCTTACGCCGCGAATTTTTATGGCCGCTTTTGATCACGATCGTAAGGATTTGCACGAAGCAATAGCCCGGTCCGTCGATGGAGCAATGATCTGGGGCGGAGAAGAAGCTGTTTTGCAGGTCCGATCTTTGCCATTTCCGCACTGGACGAAAATTGCGGTCTTCGGACCGCGAATATCGGTTGCGGCGATGGATGCCGGCGCGTGGGGCGACCTTAACGAGCAAGAGGCGTGGTGCCGACGCATCGCGCGTGACGTCTGGCAGTTCGATCAGCAGGCATGTTCTTCGCCTCAGGTTTTGTTCTTAGAGAAACACAGCAGCCAATCAACCGATCGATTTATCGAAGTCCTGCGTCGAGCTTTTGAAACCGAGAACAAGGCGCATCCCCGGCGAACGATTGCTCCTGCTTTCACTTCAGCAATTTGTCAGGCACGAGCATCGTGGCTGATGAACATCCCAGACTACAAAGCGATTTTCCCGAAAGAACCGGATTGGACGCTCTTGATCGGCGCTGGAAACAGCATTCCTCAACCTGTCCAGGGTAAAACCTTGGCTGTGCTCGAAGTCGATAACCTAGTGCATGCGATTTCGAAGTTCGATGGAAATGTCCAGACGCTGGGCTTGGCTATGTCCGATTCAAAAAGAGAGAACGAGCTTGCAACGCTTGCGGGCCAGCGCGGCGTCGACAGAATTATGAAACTTGGCAAGATGCATACCTTTGCTCCTCCGTGGGATGGAATGGATTTAATCCGGCCCATGGTCAGAATGGTTCGACATGTTTGTTCAACGGACGGCGAAAATGTTAACTGAAGAGCTAGAGACGGCGAAAACTGCACGGGACTTTCTTGTCAGCCTGGAGAAGAACGCCAAAATGTTGGCTCCTTCCGCGAAAGCTACGGTCGAGGCAAATCACGAATTGTGCTCCTGGCTTCTAGACCCGCTGGCGCGTTGGGCCCAGGGGGCCTATGGTGACCGCGCTTTTGATGACGCCGCGAAGGGCTATGCGAAGTATTGTCTCGGTGTATGGAAGTCTCAGCAGCTCTACGAAAAGAATGGCCGCTACACTCCAGAGGCTCTACCGGAACTGATGTCGGAAGTGTATGAGCACGAAGGCTACATGGTGCCTTACATGTGGGCCGCAATTTTGATCTATCCGTTCTGGCCCTCCATGATCAGCCACATCGAAATGTACCGAGAGGAATTTCTGAAAGCTGTCCCGTCCGGAGCGCGGGTGCTGGAGTTAGCTTCCGGTCACGGGGTGCTGGGCTTGCTTGCGGCCGAGACGAGGAAAGATATCCAGGTAGATGGTTTCGATATCAGTCCGCCGGCGGTCGCTGTGGCAAATAAGCTGCGCGGAGTCTCGCGGCTTGATGCCCGCGTGACTTTTGAGGTGAAAGACGCACTTAAATTGACAGGAGAAAAGGGCAAGTATCAGGGGATTATTGCCGCCATGTTAGCCGAGCACTTGCAAGATCCGCGGCCGTTGTTTGCGTCGATTGCCCATCATCTCGCGCCGGACGGCATCGTTTTCTTCAGTACAGCTCTGGAATCGGCCCAACGCGATCACACTTATGAATTTCACAAGGAGAGCGAGCCATTGAAAATGGCTGAGGAAGTGGGGTTGCGAGTGACTCGACTGGTTTCCGATGCTGGCCAGCCTGCTCAAGGTGGCCGCTTCCTTCCGCGGGCCGTCGCGATGATTTTGCGGAAACGCTAAGGATCGAGCGTAACATTGTCCTCTAGCATCATGGGCATCGATTCTCAAGCCGCTATCTCCATGACTTTTGAAGAGGTCAAGGCTCACCTGAAGCAGCGATTCCCGTTCATCATGGTGGACCGTGTGCTTGAATTGGAACCTGGAAAACGAATTAGGACGCTGAAGAACGTCGCTGGCAATGAAATCCAGTTTCTTGGCCATTTCCCCGAATATGCCATCATGCCCGGGACTTCCATCATCGAGGCAATCGGTCAAAGTGCTTCTATTCTCTTTAGCTATACAACCGGGAAGGGAATTGAAGCGCGAGAATTCATGGCGCTGGCTGCTGTGAATGACATGAGGTTTCTGGTGCCTGTGCTACCCGGCCATACCATGATTATGGAAGTGCATATTGTTAGGAGAACTGATGACGCCGCTCTGGTGGAGGGAGTTGCCACCGTTGATGACACCGTGGTGACGCGAGGTAAACTCAGTTTTGCTCGAAAGAATGTATGAGTGCCAATGATTTTTTGCCCGGATCAAGCTGCCCGATGTCGAGATTCAAGTTGATTCGAGAACATACATGGTCTACTTTGCGGTAAAAATTGGGAGTAATTTCGGAACGCGACCGCCCATGTCCGACTTTGAGTCAATACAATGCCTCTGCTGAACGAACTCGAACAACAATATTCGCCGAAAAGCGGTTTCGAGATGCCGGACGCCGCGGCCGTCAACGACTTGGTGATCGAAGCCGGTCGCACCGAACGGCAGTATTGGCAGGATCTTTGGCGCTATCGGGAACTGTTTTTCTTTCTTGCCTGGCGCGATCTTTTAGTGCGGTATAAGCAGACGGTCGTGGGCGTGGGTTGGTCGATTATTCGGCCGCTCCTCACCATGCTGATACTGACTTTTGTTTTTGGAAAACTGAGCAAAATGCCGTCCGGAGGATCCCCCTATCCACTCCTGGTCCTTTGCGGCATGCTGCCGTGGAATTTTTTCGCGACCGCGATTTCTGAAAGCGGCAACAGCCTAGTGGCGAATTCCAGCCTGATCTCGAAGATTTATTTCCCGCGACTCATTATTGGGGTTAGCTCGGTGATCACCAGCTTCGTTGACTTTCTGATCTCAGCGCTTCTCATGGTTGGCTTGATGGTTTGGTACAGATTCGTTCCCCCCGAATCTGCTCTGCTTCTGCCGCTCTTTGTTTTGCTTGTATTTGCCGCTTCCGCTGGTATTGGATTATGGATCGCCGCCTTAATGGTCAAGTATCGGGATTTTCGCTTTTTGGTTCCATTTATCGTGCAATTCGGCTTGTATGTGTCGCCTGTGGGTTTTAAGAGTAGTGTTGTTCCCGATCGTTTTCGCTTACTCTATTCGCTCAACCCAATGGTTGGAATCATTGACGGCTTCCGATGGTCCTTATTGGGTGCGCAGAATAGTTTGTATTTACCAGCACTCGCTATCTCAATCGTTGAAGTTGCTGCGATTCTCATAGCAGGCGTTCTGTACTTCCGCAGAACGGAGCGTACCTTCGCGGATGTGATTTAAGTCAAAGGATGTTGGTGTCCGTATAAAGTATGCCTGAAACTACCATAGTCATCGATAACCTCGGCAAGCGTTACGCCATTGGCAAACAGAAAGGCGGAGTTGACGGAATCCGTCATCTCCTCGAAAGCGTGATTCGCTCTCCGGGAGCTTGGCTGAAGTCGCGTCGTGAAGCGAGAACAAAGCAAGTGGATTTTTGGGCTCTCAGAAATGTGTCTTTGAGCATTACTCAGGGAGAGGTCGTAGGAATCATCGGTCGCAACGGAGCCGGCAAGAGTACACTACTGAAACTTTTAAGTCGTATCACCGTTCCGACCGAAGGTCGCTTCCGGATCAAGGGCAGGATCGCAAGCCTCCTCGAAGTAGGCACTGGATTTCATCAAGAACTAACCGGGCGCGAGAACATTTTTCTCAACGGCGCGATTTTGGGCATGTCGCACGCTGAAATCGCTAAGAAATTCGATCAAATTGTTGATTTCTCTGAAATTGAAGATTTTATCGACACACCTGTCAAGCGGTACTCCTCCGGCATGTATGTCCGGTTGGCATTTGCGGTGGCAGCGCATCTTGAACCAGAGGTTCTGATAGTCGACGAAGTGCTCGCCGTTGGAGATGCCGCCTTCCAGAGGAAGTGTCTCGGCAAGATGGAGAACTTTGCTCAAAGCGGGCGGACGGTCTTGTTTGTGAGCCACAACATGGATGCGGTGCGAACGTTGTGCCAGCGCGCGATCCTGTTCGATGGTGGCAAGATTCGAGCTGATGGGCATGTGGACAGTGTGGTGGAAGACTACTTCTCGCGATTTTCTAATGGCTCCGGCGAGGAGCGACGCGGCGCCAACGGGTTGGCGATAGTGAAGGCAGCGTTGAAGAATGACGCGGGTCAGGAAACAAACGAATTTTCTCCGGGCGAGGACTTGATCGTCGAAATGACAGTCGATGCACAAAAACGTCTGGAAAAGCCCTATTTCACTCTGGCTGTTCAGAGCAAGAAAGGCAATTGTTTTACCGCCAACATGTTGTTGGACGGATATCGGCCAAGTTTCCTGGAAGGAAGAGGCCTGATTTCATGCAGGTTCAAGGCTCTGCCCCTGTTGCCTCAGCGATATACGGTCCTATTGACCATCAAAGCGAGTAATGGAAAAGACGTCTTATTGGATTACGAGGCTGTCGGATCATTTATCGTAAAGGCTGATCTGGTCGACTATGGGTTCAAAGGCGACTTCCTGACGCGCGTCTCTGAGGCTACTTCTGTCGTGGTCCCTTATGAATGGGCGTTGCCGGACGGCACGTCGGCTTCGGTGTCACTGAGCGCCCCAGTTTCGGCACTTTGAGCGTCCCAATTGCAATGCAGAGAATAGCGGTATACACGACCATTTATCCAGGTGTCGAAGTCTATCTGCCGGACTGGTACCGTTCAGTGCAGGCGCAGACGGATCGAAACTTTCAGCTGTGGATAGGTCTCGACGGAATTGAGGCGAGCGCAGTCGAGACGGCGATTGGGAGTCAGTTGGAAACGGTCTGGGTGCCGTCGGAACCCGGCGATACTCCGGCACAGATCCGGCAACAATCCCTGGAAAGAATCGTGGAGGAGTTCGACGCGGTGGTTCTCGTGGACAGTGACGATGTCCTGCACCCAACCCGGGTCGCGTCGGCACGAGCGGCTTTGCAGAACGCCGAACTCGCCGCATGCGCTCTGCGCTTAGTGGATCAAGATAAGCAAGACTTGGGGACAACTTTTACCATTTTCGAGCGAGCAGTCCCTGACAATATTCTCCCGAGGAACAATATCTTCGGCTTTTCCAATTCGGCTTATCGGTCGGAGTTGCTTCGGAGGTGTTTGCCCATTCCGGCGGGAGTTACCTTGGTTGATTGGTTCTTAGCAACCAAAGCTTGGTTGAAAGGTGCAAAGCTGGCGTTCGACCCAATTGTACGAATGGAATACCGGCAGCATGGGGCAAATACGGCTCCCATCCGCTTTCCTTTCGACGCAGACCAAGTAATCCAAGACACGAAGAAGGTACGACAACATTATTGCTTGCTTCAATCTTCTTCAATGGAAGACGTGCTACCTGATCGCTGGGCACAGGTTCAAGAAGCTGCCAGGGACGTTCAACTCTTTTCCGAAAAGATGATTGCGCAGCCGAAGAAACTGGAGAACTATGTCCGTAACCTGAACGCCCTGGAGCCTCAGGTTGTGTGGTGGTGGGACGTCGCGCAGCCTGCACTGCGCTGGATGTGGAACGACAACGGACGAGGGCGGGATGAATTCAGTAAAAATTAACGGTGTTGCGGTCGGGCCGGGACATCCACCTTATATCATCGCGGAAGTCGGTTCAAATCATAACGGCGACATGAATCTCTGTGGTCGCTTGATTGATTCCGCAGCCGCGTCGGGCGCACAGGCAGTGAAGTTTCAATCCTGGACCGACAAGTCTCTCATCGCAGAAGAAGAGTATGCTCGCAACACTTCCTACTCCGATAAAAAGAAACACTTCGGCTCGTTGCGTGAAATGGTCACAGCCTACCAATTCACCCCAGAGCAACATGTCGAAGCCGCCGCTCACTGCGCGTCTCGCGGCATCGCGTTCTGCTCAACACCGTTCTCTTTCGAGGAGGTGGACCTGCTTGAGAAGCTTGATGTGCCATTCTTCAAAATTGCTTCGATGGACATTATTCATCTCTCCCTGTTAAGGTATGTCGCCCGCAAACAACGTCCTGTGGTTATTTCTACCGGCATGGCTACAATGGCAGAAATTGAACGAGCGGTCGAAACGGTGCGCGCTGAAGGAAATGAGCAAATTGTCCTACTGCATTGTGTGTCAATCTACCCGCCGGAACATAACGCCATCCATCTTCGCAACATGGCGACTCTACGAAAAGCCTTTGGTGTGCCGATAGGCTTCAGCGATCACACATTGGGAACCGCGATTCCGCTCGCAGCCATCGCACTTGGGGCCTGCATGATTGAGAAACATTTCACTCTCGATCAGGATATGGAAGGGTGGGATCATGCGATCTCCGCCAACCCTGAACAACTCAAAACTATTGTCGAAGAAGGCAGACATATTGTTACTGCCCTGGGAGACAGCAAACGTACAGTGAGTGCCGCAGAGATCGAAAAGCGGAAGAAGTTTCGTCGAAGTCTGGTAACCACTCGACAATTACAGCGCGGTCATGTGCTTACCGAGTCTGACCTGGACGCAAAGCGACCCGGGACTGGAATCCGCCCCGACGAAATAGAGTATGTGCTTGGCCGAAGTCTAAATTTAGATATGGATGCCGACCAGGTCCTAAACTGGAATCACCTTCAGTGACCCGTTGATGACTGCATCGGAATTGCCGATCATTGTAGTCGGAGGAGGCGGTCACGCTAAAGTGCTCATGAGTGCGCTTCTCCTGCGCGGACGAAGTGTTCTCGGATTCGTCGATCCAAACCTTGAGCTTCCTCCTTTGCTTGATACCCCTCATCTCGGCGGTGATAGCTCGGTGTTAGCTCACCCGCCCGACGATGTACAGCTCGTGAACGGTGTTGGCTCCATCAGCTGCACGAAAAATCATCAGAAAGTTTACGAGTGGTTCGTCCAGAAGGGGTATTGTTTCACGACAGTGGCTCATCCCTCGGCCGTGATAGCACCTGAAGTGCAGATAGAGGATGGGGTCCAGGTTTTGGCGGGAGCCATCGTGCAGGCAGGATGCCGGCTGGGCGCGAATGTCATTGTTAATACCGGGGCCCGGGTCGACCATGACTGCATCATTGATTCTCACGCGCATCTTTCGCCGGGTGTGACAATATGCGGCGCAGTACACATTGGTAGCGGCGTACACATCGGAGCTGGTGCTACGGTCATCCAGGGGATTCGGATTGGTGCTGGCAGCCTAGTCGGGGCAGGCGCGCTCGTGATTCGGGATGTATCGCAGGGAGCTAAGGTCGTGGGCGTGCCGGCTGCTTCGATGCCGGTCAGGGCGACGGTGGAATAGTGCCGAGTCACAGATCCAAGCCCGTTTACATCCTTCATTGCATCGACACGGAGGGACCACTCTATGAATCGCTCGATTCGACGTTTGAACGTTTAGGTGAGATCTTTCATCTCGACCTAGCCGCCAGTGAAGGTATGCTGCGACGTTTACAGGCTGGCGAAGTGCCGCTTGGTGGTATCGAGACAGCCGTCCAAAAAGTGCTGGACCCCCACCTACTCGCCTACAACGACACTTGGGACAAAGTCGATGCCATGCTCGCGAAATTGATGTCCGAGCCATTTCGTACCCAGGTTCCCGACTCGGCAGGTAAAGGATGGATCTATAACTGGTTTTGCGTCGATCATGTCGATTACGATCTGAATCCGCGGCGCAGAGACATCGGATATCACAACATTTTCGAGCATTACAGCGCCCAGATTCGTAAGACAAGCTCGATGCAGGATGGTTTGCATTTTCATTATCATCCCCATTCCTTTCGGCGTGAGGCGCACCGGTGCGCCACGCATTGGTGGGCGTCATCGAATAGCCTTCATCAGATTATTTCGCGCCGCATTATTGATCATCATTGGTTTCCGGCGGCACACCGTCCGGGGTTTCACGTTATTCGGCCCGACAGCCATTGGTTCCTTGAGCAACATATCCCGTTTGATTTTTCAAACCAAGCAATGCTGGACAGTGCAAAAGACGGGGAGCAGTTCGGATTGCAAGACGGACGATTCGGCGACTGGCGGCGAGCTCCGGCAACCTGGGAACCCTATCATCCTTCTGCCGATGACTATCAAGTGCGTGGCAGCTGTCGTCGATGGATCGCTCGCTGTCTGAACGTCGGCACACGTTATCGGCTCCTCCAAGAACGAGATGTTAGGCAGGCGTTTACGGAAGCAGCTGAGGGCAAGCCTGTAGTCTTGGCGATCACGAATCATGATTTCCGCGACATGGAACCCGATATCGATGCTTTTCGTCAACAAGTGAGTAGGGTCGCAGTCGATTTCCCAGAGACTCCGTTTTTCTACAGCGAAGCTGTTGATGGAATGCGAGCCGCATTAGATCTTGAGCCGCTCCCGCCCTGTGAACTTGATGTGTCGGTTCATCAGATCGACGGACAAACGCATATTCTCAAAGTAAGTTCCGCCACTCCCACCTTTGGTCCGCAACCTTGGCTGGCTCTCAAAACCGTCGAGGGAACTTATCATTTCGATAACTTTGATATCGATACGCCATTCCACCAATGGCAGTACGTGTTCGATGAAGAAACCTTCCCATTGGCCGCAGTAAATGCAATCGGAGTAGCGGCGAATAATGCTTTCGGAACAACCACGGTTGCGGTGATGGACCCGTCAACCGGGAAAGTGTCAAGAAGGAACTGGAATCTGGCGACGAATAATTCACTCATCTCAGTTTGAACTTCCCGTATGAATTAGAAGCTTCTCCCTCCATTGAGTGCAACCTGGAAAAGATGACCTGCTTCACAGCCCCCAATTTCGGAGCGTAAATGAAAAACTCTGAGAACAAGACGCGACTGGCGGATTCAATCGTCGCGCCGGGCACCTCTATATCGCAAGCAATGGCGCAACTCGAACGTGCTGGTATCGGTGCGTTACTGCTAAGCGATGCGGACGGACGCTTTTGCGGTCTTGTGACCGATGGCGACATCCGGCGCGCTGTCCTGAAAGGCCGCTCGCTAGATGATGCATGCAGCGCAATAGCCACGCTCGATCCCGTGAAGGTTGAGGCACCGATAACGCCGGAAGATGCGTTACGCATCATGAATGCGCATGATATTAGCCATTTGCCTGCCGTAGACGCCGAAGGGCGCGTTCAGGAACTTCTATTACGCGAGGATTTGGCCGTTGAAGGAGATCCTGCTTGGAACGAGCGGCGACTCAGAGCGGCAATCATCGATCCCGAAGCGTCAATTTCAGAAGCCATGGCCCAACTGGACAAGGCGGCTACCGGCGTGCTGTTGATTTGCGACAAGGCCCGGCATCTTCTCGGCGTGTTGACCGATGGAGACTTTCGGCGTGCGATTCTACAACGAAAACTTTTAAGTGTGCCATGCGTGACGATCGCGAGTTCTCACCCCATTACCGCTCCTATCTCGGTCTCGTCGTCCGAGGCTATGCGTCTCATGAAGCAGCATGACATCAGTCAGTTACCGGTCGTTGACACCGAGGGAAAGGTCCAAAAGTTAATCCTGAGCAAAGACATAGTTCCTAACCGCGAATTGGACCTTTCCGCAGTGGTTATGGCGGGCGGTTTCGGGACACGGTTGTTACCGCTTACGGAAAAAACTCCCAAACCAATGCTGCCGGTCGGTGGTCGGCCGCTCTTAGAGTTGACGATTGCCCAATTGAAACGGGCTGGCATTAAGAATGTGAACGTCACTACCCATTATCTTCCTGAAACCATCTCGAACCATTTCGGCAATGGGGAAATGTTCGGAGTGCATTTGAATTACCTGCAGGAAGAACATCCCTTGGGAAC
>Ga0335073_10005410_pt1 | contig 17919 bp, 15 predicted proteins | sample Lox_Sample_22_FD_207093 | JGI IMG/M metagenome (GOLD analysis project Ga0335073, IMG submission 207093) | Soil microbial communities from Loxahatchee National Wildlife Refuge, Florida, United States - Lox_Sample_2.2 | ecosystem: Environmental > Terrestrial > Soil > Wetlands | place: USA...
TCGAAGGCAAAAACGCCTTCCTCGAAAAGCGCCGCCCCGACTTCGCAAGGTTCCGCCGCTAGCGCGCTACGAGGAAGATGTTATGAGACCAACTTACGCGGAGATCCGGTCGCGATTCGAGGCTGAGCAACAGGCCGGCGGACTACTTCGGTCAGAGAAAGATCTTCCCCTGTCGTATGAAGCAATCACGCCCGAGTGGCTCAGCATCGTTCTGGCCGCGAATCATCGCGGTGCAAAGGTAGTTTCTCTTAGACTTGGAGACACGAACGAAGGAACGTCGAGCCGCAGGCGAATCTTCCTGCAATGGAACAGCGCGGGGAAAAGTGCGCTGCTTCCGGAAAGCGTCTTCTGCAAGGGCACGCAAAGACTGGAGAGCCGTTACCTGCTCGGCATGAACGGCGGTATCGAAGCCGAGGTTACATTTTACAACGCGCTCCGGCGCGGACTTGCGATCGAGGCGCCGCGGCCGCTCTTTGCGCGCTTCGATCCTGAAACGTTCAACTCGATTGTCATCCTCGAGGACATGACGGGGCGCGTCGAATTTTGCCAGCATGCGACCGAGATGCCGCTCGAGCGCGCTCAGAGCCAGATGCGGCTCTTTGCGGCGCTCCATTCCGCGTACTACGAAAGTCCCGAACTGAGTAGTACACTCGCGCGCTTCAATGACTGGGAAGATTACTTTGCGATCACGGTCGAGGAGGCTGGCTTTGGCGAGGCTTGCCAACGGGGCTTCGCCCAAGCCGAGGAAGTCATCCCACCCGCGCTGTTCCGGCGCGCGGGCGAGATCTGGCCCGCGACCCTGAAATCAGTCGCACGGCATCGTGAGCTCCCGCGAACGTTTCTGCATTCCGATCCGCATCTTAAAAATTGGTATGCGACCCCTGGGGGCGAAATGGGCCTCAATGACTGGCAGTGTGCATGCAAGGGCAACTGGGGCCGCGACCTTTCGTATGCGATCACCACGGCGCTCACGACTGAGAGTCGGCGCGCGTGGGAGCGCGACCTGCTGCGGCTCTACCTCGATGCGCTCGCGTCTTCGGGCGGACCCCGCATCGGATTCGACAAGGCGTGGACTATCTACCGGCAGCAGACATTCGGCGCGCTCGCCTGGTGGACTGGAACGCTGGGACAGCCGCCCGAGGCGCCGATCATGCAACCGCGCGAGAGCTCGATTGAGTTCATCGGGCGGATGACACGAGCGATCGACGATCTCGACGCGCTCGGGAGCTTCAAAGAATAGCGACAGGACTATCGGCGATCGATAACCACGCGCTCCTTCGCGACCCACATCGAGGAGTTTTTGAAGTCGATGAAGTTGGCTTCATCCTCAACAGCGAGTTGACCTGCGCGTCGCGCCTCGGGCGTTCCTGCCGCCGCAGCCGACTCGGCGCGATCGATCCATGCTTCGGCGTGGCCGGTATACGGCGGAACCTTCGTTCCGCGCGGCGCGCGAAGCTGCTGCTCGATCGGATCTTCGAATCGGTGGACCTGGAAATATTTCTTCAGACGCGAGCCGCCGGCGAGGCCGCGAATAATCGGGCCGTGATTGGTCCGCCAGTAGAGCTGCGCCTGCTCGAGAGTCTGATTCGGCGGATGGCGCAGCGGAAAGAAAATCTTCACGAGGCCGCTCGCCGGACGCGCCACCATGTCCTCGGACGGATTGATCTGCGGATACTCATAAGCCAGCCAGAGCGGCGAATTCGGCAGGTCGATGAACTTCGCCTCGTCCTCGACCAGCTCCTTGGCCGCCGCCTGACCGGCAGCATTGCCGAAGCTCGATGCGAGCGCCTCGCGCGTCTTCCACCAGAGTTCGGCGACGCCGTCGTAGGCCGGTTCCATCCCGCCGCGCGCCTGGGCCATCTGCTCGTTCATCGGATCGTCGAGCGTGTGATCCTGCAGATAGCGGAGGATATTGAGCGTAGTCGCGTGCTTGGCGACCAGCGGCGCGTGGTTTTCATACCAGTACTTCTGGAACTCTTCGCGCGACATCGCAGGCTTGCGGCGCAGAACAAAAATCAGGCGAATCATTTTCTCCTCCCGCTGTCGATGCAGCACTAGCAACAAAAGCCGCCCGCATCAAAGGTCCGTCTGCGGGCCGCGCTCGCGATTTGTGCTAGCTGGCGCGCTGCGGCGCGTTTCTGAAACACGAGCTCAGGATGCATTAATCAGGATAGTCAGGGCTGGAGTCGCGCACTCGACTTGTCAGGATCAGTCAATAAAGTAAGTTGTCCGCAGAGCAGCTAGACTGAGCGCAAAAGGAGGAGCGTGGTGATGGCGAGCGTTCCGAAAATTGCTGAGATTCAGGCGGTTCAAAGCGCGCCGTTCCTCGCGAGCCCGCTTGGCGAAGCGCTTTGTATCGCGATCTCCGCGGTCTGCTTCTTTATCGCGAGCCGTTTCATCGACATGTGGCCGGTCGCGCTCTTCGCGCCGATGCCGATGCTTGCGGTGGCGTTCGCGGCCCCGACGCGGGCGCGCGCGATGCTCTGCGCGTTCGTGCCGATCTTCATCGGCACTTTCGGCGAATGGAGCGCGGAGTCTTTTTTTCTTTCGACGTTCGTGTTCGTCGCGATTGCGACCGCCGCAGGAATTATCGTCGGATTACTGGTGCTCGTCGCGCGCGCTGCGGCGCGGCTGTGGAACAGCTGGCCGGCCGCTCTCGTCTTTCCGATTCTCTATTCAGCGCTCTACTTCCTGCTTGCCTACCAGTACGACGGCACGTGGGCGAATCCGGCGTATCGCATGGACACGCTGCGGCCGCTGCTCCAGCTCGCGTCGATCACGGGTATCTGGGGAATAGTATTCGCGATGTCGCTGCCCGCGTCGGCGGTTGCCTTCGCCTGGTATCGCGCGGGAAGTGGAAGGCCTTGGCTCGCCGCGACTTCGGTTGCGATCGGTGCATTTGCATTGGTGATGATATTCGGGTTGGTGCGGCTCGCGACTTCGGTGCGTGAGCCGCGCGTTCGGGTCGCGTTGATCGCGAGCGATCAGAAACTCGGCTCGTGGCGATCAACTGATCCCACCAAGGCTGAAGACCTGCTCAACTTCTACGCGAGCCAGGTGCCGAAGGCGGCAGCGCAGGGTGCGCAGGTTGTAGTGCTGCCGGAAAAGATCGTGAGCGCCACCGCCGACGATCGCGACGCGCTCAAGAAAATTCTTTCCGATGCGGCGGCCGCCTCGCACCTCTGGATCGTTGCCGGCATTAACGAACGCGATAGCGCGTCGCAAATCAACGCGGCCTGGATTTTTTCATCCGATGGCAGCTTCGTCGGTGAGTATCACAAACACTACTTCGTGAGGGGCTTCGAAGCCGGCTATCAGGCCGGCGAAAGTATATTCACCTTCGATGCGCCGTGGGGCAAAACCGGCGTCGCGATTTGCAAGGACCTCGACTATCCGTGGTTCATCCGCGGCTACGGCGAAAAGGATATTCGCCTGATGCTGGTGCCGGCATGGGACTGGGTAGGACCCAACGCATTGATGCACGAGCGGATGTCGTGGGTGCGCGGCGTCGAAAATGGATTCGCAACCGCGCGCTCGGCCAAGACCGGTTATGTCACGGCGCACTGCGCCTATGGCTCGTCGCTCGCCTCGCGCTCGACGTTCGAAGAGGATCCCGCGATCGTCGTCGCTGATGTTCCGATCGGTCCCGGCACAACGCTATATACAAAGTTCGGCGACTGGTTCGGGTGGCTTGCGATCGCCGCGTCGATCGCAATAATCGTTGCCGTGTTCCGACCTCGGTCAAGCGCATAATGAAGATTGGCATCCTGTTTACAGTCAACGAATACACCGTCGATCCGGCGAGTCTCGCGCGCAAGATGGAAGCGCTCGGCTTCGAGTCGCTGTGGATTCCCGAGCATGCGATCATTCCCGTCAACGCGGCGACTCCGCTGCCCGAATCGCCGCCGGGGCAAGGCCGGATTCCGGAAGTATATTCGCACATCTGCGATCCGTTCATCGCGATGTCGCTCGCCGGGGCCGTGACGACGCGGCTCAAGCTCGCGACGGGCGTGATGCTGGTGCCGGAGCGCAATCCGATCGTCGCGGCGAAAGAAATCGCGACGCTCGATTACTTCTCGGGCGGCCGCGTGATGCTCGGCATCGGCGCGGGCTGGCTCAAAGAGGAATCGGAAATCTTGGGCGTCGATTTTGCCCATCGATGGAGTCAGACGAGGGAGTACGTCGCCGCGATGCGCGAGTTGTGGACCAAGCCCGAGCCGTCTTTCAGCGGCAAGTACATAAAGTTCCCGCCAGTGCGGATGTATCCGAAGCCGGCGCAACCGGACGGTCCACCGATCCTGATCGGCAGCAAGGACAAGAACGCGCTGCGATGGGTCGTGCGATGGGGCGACGGATGGTGCCCGATTTTTCTCGCGCCTCCGGTCCTGCGCGGCGAGCTCGGCAAGCTGCGTGGCGAATGCGAGAGCGCGGGGCGCGATTTCAGCCGCCTCGATATCACGATCATGAAGCGCGAGTTGCGCGGCGATCGCGCCAGCGTTCAGAGCGGCCTGCACGAATACGAAGACGCCGGAGCGCACCGCTTCGTCATCATGCAGATCGGCACGCGGATGACCGCAACTACATACGAAGCCGAGCTCGAACGCCTCGCCGCGCTCTACGTATAGATGAGCGCCAGCTAAAACGGATTCTGAGGATCGAGACCTAGTGCGATGCGGCCGAGCTGCTCAGATATTCGATCGACGTGGCCGTTGATGTGCAGCGGCATCGCCTGGAAGTCGCGATACCGGCGTTCGAAGTCCGTGCCTTCGCGCAATCCATTGCCACCGAGAATGCGGAGAATGAGTTTCATCGCTTCGTCGCAGAGCAGAACCGCCTGCATTCCGGCAGAGGTCTGACGGAAGTAGTCAGCCTCGGTCGGTGTCACTCGCGCTGCGATTCGCGCGTCAGTCTCGGCCATCGCGGCATATACCGTATCGGTCGCGGCATTGATCAGAGCGCGAGCGCGGCCGAGGTTCAAGTGAATAGTTGGTTTCTCGACCATCTTCGTGCCGAGGATCGCGATCCGGTGTTTGATATTCGTCGCCGTGTCGTTGAGCGACGCTTCGGCGACTCCGGTCGCCATCGCGCCGAGCCATACCACGGACAGCGCGACCCAGTCTTCGCGATAACGATGATTAATCACTGGATAGTCAGTGCGCCTGAGAACTGCGCGAAACATCGGGGGTGTCGAGACGACGCGCTCGCTCGGCACGTCGACGCCGTCGTAATAGACATGATCGGTCGCCGACGCGCGCACCGCGCTGCCGTCCCAGGTTTCCTTGATTCGGACCTTGGGATGTCGAAGATCGGCGACGGTGAACAAAGGCTCTCTGCTGCCCTCTTTTAGAAACGCGACCGCGGTCCATTCCGCATATTTGGCGCCGGATCCGAATGCGGCAACTCCCGACAGAATCGTTTTGCCATCATTATCGATTGCGGTGACGTCGGTAGAAGCGCCGCCCGGAAAGCATACCCACTCGCGCTTGGATATGATGTCGCTGAGGAACTTCGCGTTCCTCGGTCCCAGCGATGCTGCGAAGTCATGAAAGACGCAGAGATGATTCCATAGGCACCACGCGGTCGAGGCGCATCGCGGCGCGATGGCGCGCAGTTCATTTGCGATTGCAACGATTGACTCTTCAAGGCCGGAAATCTCGCGGCTCGCCGACATCCGCATAATGTCGTTCTTCTTGATCGCGGCGATCACATCCTTGGAGATCGAGCGGGTTCGATCCGCCTCAGCAGCTTGCGCGGCAATAGCATCCAGCAGCGGCGTTATATACTTCGGTTCGCCCTGAACGCGGCCGATCCTCCCGGAAGTTGAATCGTTATTGGCCATAGCCAATCCTCATAGAGCAGCTAGCAATACTCAGACGCTGACCGTCGCGCCGCGATAGTAATGTTGCAGAATCTCGGTGTAAGTCCTTCCCTGCGTAGCCATCACTGCCGCGCCGATCTGACAGAGACCGACGCCGTGGCCCCAGCCGGCACCTCGCAAGATAATGCGGGCCGGTTCTTTGTCTATCACGAAAGCGGAACTGTAAAGATGCGAACGCGACAGAGCGCGCCGGATCTCGAGCTCCTTGCCGACGATTACATAGTCGCGCGCGCCTGTGATTTTAAGTCGATATATCCGCCCCGAGGGGCCGCGCGCGAGCGCTTCCAGGTCGCGAATCGGTCCCAGTCGCACGCCGGTTCTCGATTCGACGATTTCCGCCAGTTCATCAGGTGCGTATGTCACCTGCCATCGATAGAAATCGCGCGTCTCCTGATCGAACCCGGGGAGAAGGCGCGACAGCAGTTCCGCATCCCGCGTGTTGCAATAAGCTGGTGGAGTAGAGCGAATCCATTCCTCTGCGCTGAGGGATTCCGCCTGACCTGCACCATCGAAAACGGATCGAAGGTAAGGAACATCCTCGTCTTCCCAGGCAGTCGCGTAGCGCTCAGTGATTCCGCCGCATGACTTGGCGAATCGCGCGTCGCAGATCTCGCCGTCGTAGCGCAGGAACTCGCCGGACGTAGCACGCACAGCTTCCCCGGCGGCCGGCGAGATTAGTTTCGTGATTCCCTGGTAGCGCTGGCAGTGATCGTCGGCGCATACGTCGAAGTCAGGATGTGCTTCGCGCCCGTACCAGCGCACGATTTCGTGATTTGCGGTGCGCGGTGCCGATTTGGTGGGACTGCTCTGAGCTGTTTTCGGATACCACATCCAACTGCGGGAGATCACCGCGTGAGCCTTCAGCAGCTCAAGTGGAGATAGCGCGCTCATCTCGGACGAGATCACGCTCGTGACGTACTCTTCGAGCGATACGTCGTTGACCAGTGTCAGTCCCGCTTTCTTTTTCAACAGTCGCAGCGCGCCGCGGAAGACCTGGCGCTCCTTGCGCTCCCAATGGAATCCTGTTCCGATCGTGACGTCGTCCAAAGCGAATGCGCATTGAGCCGGATCGGATGGAGTGAGAACGACTTCGGAAGTGAACCTGTGCCGCCCCGGTGAATACGACTTGCCGGCGGCATCAACGAACGAACCCTGCAATTCGAATTCAACTGCGGGTTGACCCTCGACCAGCCCAACCGAAACGTTCACGGCTCACTCTCCAGCTTCTTTACTACCTGGTGAAACTCATCATCGGGCAAAGTGACCTCGCCGAAAATCGAATCGATCGCTGCGCCGGTGATTTTTTCAAAATCCTGCGCGAACGGCACGACAAATATGCCGCACAAGTCAATCGATGCGGGGCTCACTGTCAGTTCTCCCGTGAAATAAACTTCCGGGCGATGCTTTTTACGCGGAAACAAATAGACTGTCCAAATACCTTGCTCGTAAAGCGCGGCCAGATTCAGGAGCGGTTCTGGACGATTGGTCGCGCCGCATTGAAGAAGCTCAATATTTCTCTCGATCCGCTTGATCAGTGCAAAGCGATCCTGGCCGCGGTGCAGGAATACGTTTCTTGAATAATGCGGTACGTCGATCCGCGTAATTTGCGCAGTCTCGTTCGCAATCGGAAACAGAATCCGCGAGCCTGCCTGGAAGTGCATATGATCAGGTGCGGAGGCGCCGCATTCAGGGCCATTGTAGATGACGAAATAGCCCGGTAGCGCAGCCGCGAGATCGAGCATATTGCTCAATTGGCCGGAAATCCGCTGCGGACGATGCTCTCGACTCGCAATAGTCAGATGACGTTCGACGATCGGAAAGGGATTGCAATAGATCGTGAATTCTTCGTTGAAACGCAATCCCTCTTCCTCGGCCGGCAGGTTAGCCGCGCACAGAAAACACGGGCGCTTCGCGATCGATTCGCGATCGACTGCCGCGGTAGTGCTGGCTACCCGATGAGGTATATGCCGGACGAACACCTGGAACCAGTCGATGCGGACTGCCCGTGTCGTCGCATGCGCCAGGCCGTCAACGCCCTTCGCGAGCATCGGCCATGCGCGTAGCTGGCGTGCGAACAGGGCTTCCACTTCATCAATCATCGCCGCATGCGCGCCTTAAGCTCGATAGTTCGGAGCCAGTCCTTATATTGATCGTAGCGATTTGCGACGTCGTGAGGCAGCGCGCTGTCACTGTTGCCTTCCCATCGCCGGCATAGATAGAGAGAATCGTAAATACGGCCGATTTCGTATTGGCGGCTGATACGCAGTGCGACGGCGTAATCTTCGCCGTAGCTGACGTTGGGAAACCCGATGCGGCGCAGGATTGAAGTATTGAACGCGCGCGGCGCGCCAAGGCCGTTGATACGCAGCGCGTTATTTCTGCCGTTGTCGCGCGTCCACTCGCGATGGTCGATCAAGCCCGGTGGGATTTCCTTCAACGCGAAATCGACCATCGTGTAGGATCCCACGACCATCGCATATGGACCGGCGTCGAGTGATTTGACGATTTGCTGAAGCACGTTCTCGCTTGAATAGAGATCATCCGAGTCTAGCTGGATTACATATTGCCCGCAGTGAGGAGAGTAGAGCGCCTCATTCCAGCATCCGCCGATTCCAAGATCGCGCCGCTCCGGAATGATATGTCTCAGGCGCGGGTCATCGATGCTTCGCAATACTTCGGTGGTGCCGTCGGTTGAATGATTGTCGACCACGATCACATTGAAGTCGAAGTCTGTCCGTTGGGCGAGCGCACTGCAGGCCGCCTCGGCGACGGTTCGTTCGCGATTGCGTACTGGGATTACAATGCTCGCCGTGACCGGGTATTTCTCGGTCGCTTTCGGCACGGCTTCGAAGTGCGGCTTGAGCCATGCGCCGACGCGCTTCAGATGCGCGGTCGCGATCCGTTCCATTTCGATCTGGTAACCGCGATTACGCGGATCCACGTAGTCGAACTGTATCTCTCCGCTCGCACGTGAATCGGCCGCTGCGGCACTGTACAGAGGCTCAGGAATTCGCAGAATTGGGTATTTCTCAGAAATCCTCAGCCGATAGTCGTACAGCGCGCCCCACTTCAGGGATTCGTCGGGCCTCGATTCGCGCGCCGCCCGAGTCGATACGGCGATCACCGCGCCGAAGTCGAAATTGTCGCGGATACTTCCGAGTTGGTAATCGATATGAGGACATCCGACGGCGTCGGAATATGCCAATCCCGCATCCGTCTCACGGATCGCCTGCGCCATTCGATCGAACATGCGCGGGCCGGGTTCGATGCTTACGCGCGGATCGCCGAGGAAGATCACATCCGAGTCGGCGGTATCGATCAGCCGTTGGATCGACGCCGATGAGTAGTCATTTGGGTAAACGATACTCACATTTCACCCCGCCGCCGCCACTCGTACCCGTGAAGCACCAGTTCGCCGCACCGTATCTATCGGCCGTGCGACGATTACACCCGCCATCCTGTTTTGCGCGAGGAACTCGTCGAGGTCCTGCTGCACTACGCCACCTTTGCTGCGCGACGCATGCCGCATCGCGATGCGATCACCGTCGTGCACGACGATTCCGGCGTGAAATACATCGAGGTTCTTGCGCGTGGATACGAAGAACAACAGGTCGCCGTCGCGCAGGTGCAGTTTGACTTGCCTGACCGCCGATTTCGGCACGCACCTGACGCGAGCGCGCCGCGGCGGCAAACCCGCGATCATGGTCAGGATTCGATCCTTAGCGCGGGTTGGAAGATGCGGAACCGAAATGCGCGTGACAATCCCGTCGCGCACATTGTTGCTAATCCAGTCGGTCATGTAGTGATTGCGGCGCTCCCACTTCACGATGCCGCGATCGTAGCGCAGCTTGCGCAATCGCGCGACGAAGTCATCGACACTATGGGCGCGGGCGAGCGCGAGCACGGTTTCGATGTACGTGACGCAATCGAATGCATCGAGCGAAGCGACCAATACTTCGTCCGTGTCGATCGATCCGATGAGCGGATTCGATTTGTAGGGACGGCCGAGGAACTGCTGCGAGAGAACGTCGATTCGGCTGCCGAGCGACGGCTCGCGTTGCGCTCGAGACAGAAGATACTCCACGCGCCGGCGATTCAGACCCCGTGGTTGCGCGCGATTCATCGAGTGCAAATTCTAGCACGCGCCTGGCGCTTGTCAGCGCTGCTCACCCAGTCGGTTCGAGCCGCAGGATAAAGCCCTGGCTATTGTGAAAGTCGGGCTTGCTCGCCGGATGCATGAGGGCCCAGTACGAGAAACCGTCGTCGGCTTCGATGACGGCATACAGCCCGACACGGAGCGGAGCGCGCGCGTGCTCGTCGGATAGCCGGTCGAGGTGCACCGCAGCATCGAGCTCGAGCTGCGTCGCCGTCGAACGCACCACGATCTCCGGCCGCATCGACTCATCCGCCAGCGGAGCGCCGTCGCGATAGCCGCGCATGCCGTAAATCGTCCACTCACCCGAAGGCGCGAAGTTGAACTCGTGATAAGCCGCTCGCCCCTCGATCGCGATGAAGGCCTCGAAGCAGGTATGCCGCCAGAGTTCTTTCCCGATTCCAGGAGTCGTCGGCGCTGGTACATGGAGGCTGGAGAGATCGCCCTCGAAACGAAATGAAATTGCGAGCCCGGCGCCAGTCCTGCGGACGGATGCTCGAAGCGATCGCACCGCGTTTGAGTGCGTTGCCCGATGACAAGTGAGATCGATCCATTCGTTCGCTTCCATCGGATTTCAGCGGGCCGCGGTGCTGACTTGTTTGGCAGACAGTTCGCCTTGCGGCAAGCCGATCAAAACTTGCGAGCACGGCGATCGGCCTGTATCTGCGCAAGCCGGCGGCCGAAGCGCGCCCGCGAGCATAAAAAGGACAACCGCCGTCCAGCGGTTGCCCTTCAGATCCGAACCGAGTGTGTGCGAGGAGCGTCAGGCGCCGGCGCTATCGAGTTTGGCTTCGTCCGCTGCCGATGGGCCCTCCACCTTATAAAGCTTCTGAGCGTTGCCCCAGAGAATCTTGCGGCGGGTCGGTTCATCGCAGTCGGAGAGGCCGCCCTTGATACGCGCGTGAACTTCGTCGCCGTAGAGCGAAGTCGGATGCGGGAAATCGGTCTCGAACAGGATGTTATCGACGCCGACCTTGTCGAGCAGGCGCCGCGGCGCGGTCTGCTCGAACCAGTAGCAGGCGTAGACGTTGCGCGCGAAATACTCCGACGGCAGCATCTCGTACTCCGGATGCTCCTCGCGCACGCTATTGCCCATGAACTGGTAGTCCATCGCCTCGAGCACGAACGGAATCCATCCGATGCCGCTTTCGACTGAGACGAACTTGATCTTCGGATAGCGCACCAGCACGCCCGACATCAGCAGATCGTTGAGCTGAACGCCGTTGCGCAGGAAGATATCGACGGCGAGCTCGGCGAAGGTCGCCATCCTGCCGTAGCTCTTGATCCGCTCGCGCACCATGCCTTCGGCCATGTCGCCCGAGCCGATATGGAAGCTGATGGGCAAATCGAGCTCGCAGGCGACTTCCCACAGCGGATTCCAATGCGCGTCGCCGATGAGCGGTTTGCCGAAATATTGCGGCTCGCCGGTGAAGAGGATTCCCTTGTGACCCATCTTGGCGCAGCGGCGGACTTCCTCGACCGCCGCATCGACGTCCCAGAACGGGATCGACGTGATCGGCAGCAGGCGGCGCGAGTCGGCTGACGACCATTCGGTCTGCCAGTCGTTGTAGATCCGCACGCAAGTCAGCATCAGCTCGGGATCGTTGAGCTTGAGGAATTGCTGCGCGCCGAAGCCGCCCACGTTCGGGTACATCACCATCGCCCAGATGCCCATGTCGTCCATGTATTTCAGGCGCGCCTTGGCATCGTAAGCGCCGGGATGCATCTCCTCGTAGTTCTTGGGCGGATGCTTGAAGCTGCCGCGGCCGGCGGTCGCCGTCATGCCGACGTGCGACAGCGGGCTGCCCTCGCCCATCGACCAACGCGGTATGCCTTCGCGGCTGTAGATCACGTGTGGCACGCGATCGCGATACTTCTCTGGCGCGCGGCTGGTCCAAAGCTCGGGCGTTTCGGTCACGTGAGTGTCAACGTCAATGATGGAATATCCGCTCATGTTCTGCCTCTATCGATTCGCAAGCGATTCAAAGGCCGCGATGGTCGAATCTCTACCTGTCTTTTAGCGCTTTTTGAGTCAGGCCTCCAAACCTGGCGAGGGCGATCGACATCGGGGCTCCCGAGTCCCTTCGTCACGCATATTGGGTTTATTGCGCTTAAATGATATTCATTGATGTTCAAATCTCAAGGGGACTTCCAAGCCAGTACACATGAAACCAATCAAGGGCCGACGAATTGTTGGTGCAGCTCTACTAATTGTTGCAGCGATGTTCCTGGCTGCGGCCGACTATCAGCAACCGGACAGTGAGAGCCAAGCGGGCGGCCTGATTACCCAGCAGGTAGACGACAATGTCCTCTTCACGCTGGCCGGCAACGTGCGTTCCGAGGCCAATGCCACCAACGATCGCGGCCCCGTGCCCGACACTCTGCCAATGGAGCACATGCTCCTGCAATTGCGGCGGCCGCCGGCGCGCGAACTGGCGCTCACCAGCTTTTTGAGCGAATTACAAGATCGGAAGTCGCCCAACTATCATCATTGGTTGACACCGCAACAGTTCGCCCAGAAGTTCGGTCCTGATAGTCACGATACCGCCCTCGTCAACGGATGGCTTCAGTCCCAAGGCTTCACCGTCAATACTGTCTATCCTAACGGGGCGATCGATTTCTCCGGCGTGGCTTCATCGGTAGCACAGTCCTTCCATGCCCCGATTCATTACCTCGACGTCGACGGTCGCAGTTTTATATCGAATCTGAACGATCCGGCGATTCCGGCGGCGCTCGCTCCCGCCGTGGTCGGCGTGGTCTCCCTGAACAGCTTTAAGCCCCATCCCATGAACATCTCATCGCCGGCCTACACCACCGGGAGTGGACAGTTGGTGGTGCCGGCCGATCTGGCCACGATCTACAACCTGAGTCCGCTTTTTTCCGGGGGTTACTCGGGACAAGGCCAGACGATCGTGGTGATTGAAGACACCGATCTCTATAGCACGTCGGACTGGACCAATTTTCGAAACGAGTTCGGACTGAGCAGCGCCTATCCGAAGGGCTCGCTGACGCAAGTTCATCCGGCGCCGGGAAGCGCTGGCCCCTGCACCGATCCGGGCGTCAATGCCGATGATGCCGAAGCTGCGATCGATGTCGAGTGGGCTTCGGCCGCGGCGCCGAATGCCGCGATCGAATCCGCTTCGTGTGCCGATACGAGCACCACATTCGGCGGCTTCATCGCTTTGCAGAACCTGCTCAGCAATTCGAACAATCCGCCCGCGATCGTGAGCATCAGCTACGGTGAATCGGAAGCGCAACTGGGTGCGGGGTCGAACTCGTACATCAATGGCCTGTACCAACTGGCCGCCGGCGAGGGTGTCTCAGTGTTTGTTGCGGCTGGAGACGAAGGGGCGGCGAGCTCCGACGCTGGCGCGGCGGCGGCAACGCACGGCATCACAGTAAGCGGCTTTGCCTCGACGCCTAACAATGTCGCAGTGGGTGGGACGGACTTTGGCGACACCTACGCCCGCAGCACGAGTACCTACTGGTCCTCGAGCAACAGTTCCACCTTCGGTTCGGCGCGCTCCTACGTGCCCGAGATTCCATGGAACGATTCCTGCGCCAGCCAGCTGATCTCAAGCTACGAAGGCTACAGCACCAGCTATGGCTCCAGCGGTTTCTGCAACAGCAGAAGCGGCAGGAGTTTCCAAGAGGTCGTCGCAGGCAGCGGCGGTCCGAGCGGCTGCGCGACCGGATCGCCGTCGACTTCCGGCGTAGTCAGCGGCAGCTGCGCTGGCTATCCAAAGCCCGCCTGGCAGTCGGTTTTCGGCAATCCCAATGACGGCGTACGCGACATTCCCGACCTGTCGTTATTTGCCGCCAATGGCGTATGGAGCCACTACTACGTGGTGTGCTATTCCGACGCCCGCCGCGGCGGTGCATCCTGCTCGGGTGCGCCGAGCACTTGGTCTGGATTCGGCGGCACCTCGGTTTCGACCCCTGAAATGGCGGCGATACAAGCTCTTGCTAACCAGCGAACCGGCAGCAGGGCCGGCAATCCCAATCCAACCTACTATTCGCTGGCGGACCAGCAATATGGCGCAGCGGGAGACACGTCATGCAATTCCACGCTCGGCAACGGCGTCGCCAGCTCATGTATCTTCAACGATGTGACATTAGGTGATATGGACGTAAACTGCACGAGTAGCAGCGACTGTTACAAGCCCTCGGGCTCGGAGGGTGTGCTGTCGTCCGCGAGTTCGGCTTATCAGCCCTCGTTCGGCGCCGCGGATGGGTGGGACTTTGCGACAGGTATTGGAACGGTCAACGCTTACAACCTGGTGATGAACTTCGGCCCGGCTGGTTCGACCGCGACCCCAACCGCGAGCGCCACCCCTACTCCTACGGCCAGCGCGAGCGCTACGCCGAGTCCCACGGCGACTACCAGCGCTACGCCCAGTCCCACGGCCACCAGGACAGCAACGCCGACCGTCACTCAGACGGCAACGCCGACCGCCAGTCAGACAGCAACGCCGACCGCCAGTCAGACAGCAACGCCGACCGCCAGTCAGACAGCAACGCCGACCGCCAGTCAGACAGCAACGCCGACCGTCACTCAGACAGCAACTGCGACTCCGACCCGGACCGCGACGTCAACTCCGACCCGCACCGCCACGGCTACAAGAACGCGAACTCCTACACCAACCGCAACTCCCAGGCGCTTCATCTTCTGACGCCGTAGAGGAAAGACTCACCACTAAGAGCACAAAAGGCACGAAAGGAAGATGCGGGCTTTGCCCTTTGGGTTTCTACTTTGTGGCTTCGTGCCCTTCGTGGTGAGCCCCGGTTTCACGGAACCGTAAATATGCGACGGCTTCAGGAGCGGGTCAAAAGTTCGAGCACGTGCCCGTTGGGATCCTTGAAGTACACGCCGCGGCCGCCGCGCCAGCTGTTGGTTTTCATGTCGTCCTGCGAGAACGGGCCGCTGCCGTAAGGGATTCCTTCAGCCTTGACGCGGCCGAAGATCGCGTCGAACTCCTCGTCGCTCACGTGGAAGGCGTAGTGATGCATGTCGAACTTCTTCCAGTTGTCGAAATCGAGGGTGAGCGTGTCGTTGATTCGGACCGGCGCGAAGTGACTCATCGGGCCTTCGTAGTTGAGCCCGAAGATCCGCGCGAAGAATTCCGCCGAGGCGACTTTGTCGTGCGCCGGGACGATCGTGTGATTGAGCGTGATTGCCATGACAAACCCTCCATCGAAAAGTTGGAGTTGCGATGCGCGGTCAAACCGGCTTCGATACTTTCTAAAGTAATCGCTTTGCAAAGTCAGTCAAGCAAATCCCGGGCAAAAAAAGAGGCGCCGCGGGTGCGCGCCTCTTGAAATCAAGCTTGGATTTTCTCAGCGCGCGGGGGCGCCGGCGCGCTCGCCTTCGGTTTCGCGGAAACGCAGCAGCGGTTCGAGCGAGCCGACCGATTCGGGCTTGCCCGAGGCCGGCAGTTTTCGCGAGCCGGGTGTCACCTCGAACGGCGAGGTGAGGTTCAGCTCCTTGCCGATCTCGCGCACGGCGGGCAGAACTTCCTTTGCTAACAATTTGATATTGTTGAGGCGGTCTTCCTTCGAGATCGGGCCGTCGTTCTGCCAGAAGGCGAAGATACCGGGGCGCAGCACCTCCAGCACGACGCGCAGCTTCTTAATCACGGTCTCGGGCGTGCCGCAGATCACCTGCATCGAATGCTCGACTTGCGGGAACGCATCGAAGACCTGCTTGCGCACCGCGGCGATGTCGACCTCCTTCTCGCGGTCCTGCCATACGGCCGAGCGATGATCGACCTGCGCACTCGACACCTGCGCGCGCGCCGTGTCGCCGTTCGCATGGCCGTTGGTTTTCGTCGATCCATTGCCGCCCGGATTGCCGAGCGAGGCCCACGGGCTGCCTTCCGACGAATCAGGATCGCTGAATTGCGTCGCGATACGCGCGGTCGCCGCCTTCGAATTGTATCCCGGCGGGAACATGAACTGCGGGCGGCCGAACAGGCTGTAACCGATCCCGGCGCCGCCGAACATGTCGTACTTCGCGATCTCTCTCGCCTTCTCATCGGTCTCGGCGACGTAAACTTTTTGTAGATAGCCGAAGTTCTCGGGGCCGACCTGGTAGCCCTCTTTCGCGGCCGCATCGCGATAGAAATTCCACAGTTCCACGGTTGGCTCGAGGAAGGTCGCGAGCGCGATGTACGGGTAGCGATGCTGCGCGCACCATTCCACGGTCTCGGGGCTCAAAAGGCCGGGAATCCAGATAGGAGGATGCGGCTTCTGCAGCGGCAGGCACCATGGATCGATGAATCGATAATGGAAATGCTTGCCCTCGTAGCGGAACGGACCGGGCTTGGTCCACGCCTGCATGATGACTTCGTGGGCTTCGTTGAATAACTCGCGGTTGAATGCGGGATTCGCGTTGGAGGCGAACTGCTCCGAGCCGCCGCCCCGGACCCATCCGCTGACCAGGCGCCCGCCGGAGATCATGTCGATAATGCCGAGCTCCTCGGCCAGGCGCAGCGGATTGCCGACAATTGGAATCGGATTGCCGAGCAGCACGATCTTCACCTTCTTGGTGATACGCGCCAGGATCGAGGCCTCGACGTTCATCACCGAGCCCATGCAGAACGCGGTGTCGTGATGCTCATTGAGCATCACGCCGTCGAAGCCGAGGTCCTCGGCGAGCACTTTCTCGTCGAGGTATTCGTTTAGAAGCTGCGCGCCCTTCTGCGAATCGAAGTGCTTGTTCTCGATGCCGAAGTAGCCGTTCTTGATGACTTCATCGTTCGACACGTAACGATACGGGCGCTCCGTGAAATACATCGTGTGCATGATGAGTCCTCCCCCGGCGCTCAGCCGAGAAATTTTTGCGTCTCAGCGACGAACCGATCGAGCATTTCGACTTCCGGGCGATGCCCGCATTTGTCGAACACGACCAGTTTCGAATTTTTGATCGCGCGCTGGTAATCCCTGGCCGCGCTGATCGGCACGATCCCGTCCTCTTTACCCCAGACGAGAAGTGTCGGCAGCGAATCGGCGACTCCCAGCAGATGGCCGAGACTCGGATTGTGCATGAACGGCTGCCATGCGAGGCGCGCCGTCTGCGCGCGCGCTTCTTCCATCAGCGAGAAAGCCTGGGGGCTAAGCCCGCCGAACAACTCGGCAAACTCGGGCGTCGCTTCGGGATCGCGCACCGTCGCGCGCAACTGGTCGGGCGCCATGATCTGAAAGAAGTCGGTGATCTCGCCCTCCGACGGTTTGATACCTGCCGGTGCGACCAGAACCATGTGCGCGAACTGATTAGGATTGGCAGCCGCCATTTCCGCCGCGATCCATCCGCCGAGCGAAAATCCGATGACATCGAGCGGCGCCAGTTTCTGCTCGCGGACGAAGATCGAATAGAAGCCCGCGAGATCGCGAATGGTGCGAATCCATTCGGGCGCCGGGCTCACGCCGTACCCGGGATGCATCGGGATGACCAGCTCGCGCTTCTCAGCAAGCGCCGCATTCCACTTGAGCCATCCCGGATATCCAAGCTCGTCATGCAGCACGAGCAGCGGCTTGCCGCGGCCGCCCCTGACGACCGTCAGATCGTATCCCGCAACCCCCACTTGTTCGCTGCGCCAGTTTTGGTTTCCCGCTTCCATTGACACAACCTTCAATTCAATCGAACCAGCGAAAAAGTCAAGCGACTCGCGATCCGCAAGTTTCCTGTTTTCGACCTTGACTAAGGCACATCAGGGCCGGGTGGCATTGCATGTCTGCAATCCCACCTCGTGGTTTGCAGTGTGTATGTGTCCACGAACTCGATGCATCGCGCGTTCACGGAGATTACGTCCCGATAACCGGTCAGGAGCAGCATCGTCCCGCAGGTCGGGCAGAAGTGCCACAAAGCGCGCAGGGATTGCCACGCGTA
>Ga0335073_10005411_pt1 | contig 17918 bp, 12 predicted proteins | sample Lox_Sample_22_FD_207093 | JGI IMG/M metagenome (GOLD analysis project Ga0335073, IMG submission 207093) | Soil microbial communities from Loxahatchee National Wildlife Refuge, Florida, United States - Lox_Sample_2.2 | ecosystem: Environmental > Terrestrial > Soil > Wetlands | place: USA...
GCTCGCGACCGCCTCGAGCAGGCTCGACAGAGCGATGAGCCGCCGCGGATCGAAGCGGTCGGCCAGCTCGCCGGCGGGCAACGCCAGCAGGAACATGGGCACGAACTCGACCAGGCCCACGATTCCGAGCGCGAGCGCACTGTGAGTCAGGTCATAGACCTGCCAGCCGACGGCGACGGACTGCACCAGCACCGCGATGCGCGACAGCACGCGAATGCCGAGAAACAGCGGCAGGTCTCGTTCGCGATAGACCTTCTTAATCGCCGCCGCCCGCCCGCGCGTGCAGATAGGTCGTCGCGGCCAGGTCCTGCACGATGTGCCCGAGGGACTTGTAGACCGTGATCTCCTGCGGCGACGTGCGGCCGGGTATGCGCCCGAGCAGGACTTCGCCGATCTCCGCGACGATGTGGCTGTCGTCGATGAGCCCCGCCTCCTTCGCAAGCAGGAATTCCGCGGCCGCGGCCAATGCCGAGCGCCGGCTGTCCACTATGTAGCGGCTCATCCGCACCAACGCGTGGTCGACCTCCACCGGTCCCGCGTAGCTGGAGCCGACGACATTGACGTGCGTTCCCGGCCGCACCCATTCTCCGAGCAGCACCGGCGTCCGTGACGCTGTCACCGTGCAGATCACGTCGGCGGCGGATGCTGCCTCGTGCGCCGCGGCCACTGGCCTGACAGGGATCGCAACTTCAGGCCGCATTCGTTCCGCGAAGCCTGCGGCGCGCTCGGCGGAGCGTCCCCATACCAGAACCTGTTCGAAACGCCGCACCCGAACCAATGCCCGGACGTGCGAAACCGCCTGGGCACCGCAGCCGAATACGGCCAAGGTCTTGACGTCCCGTCGCGCCAGGGCATCGGTTGCGACGGCGGATGCCGCAGCCGTGCGGATCTCCGTCACCTCGCCGGCGTCGGCAATGCACGTCACGTGGCCGCTGTCGCGGTCGAAGAGCACCACCACGCCCCGATGCGCGGCGCGGCCTGGTTCCGCCGGATCGGCAAACACCGACAGTACCTTGGCGCCGAACCCGTGCGGCGCGGCGAGCGTGCCCGGCATGAGGCCGAAGAACCTGGCGGGGGCGAGCTCGAAGATGCTGCGCAACGGCTGCGGCTTGCCCTCGGCGCTGAAATCGGCCATGGCGGCACGGACCGCCGCGATGCAGCCATCGTAATCGAGCGTCGCCCGCACCTGCTCGGGGCCGTAGAAGGGGATGCTCCCTTTGACGGCGGTGTCCTTCAAACCCTCTTCGTCCAGCCGTGCGTGTCGGGGGACTCCCCGCGCTGGATGGACACCAGCCTCTCACGCAGCTTGCGCGTGTGGGGTCCGACCTCGCCGCTTCCGACCTTGTGCTCCTGGCCGCGGTGAACCAGCGTGCCGACGCCGGCGAGGACCGCCGCTGTTCCTGACAGAGCGGCCTCGCCATTGCGGACCCACTCCAGCATCTCGGGAACGTCGAACACCCGCTCCTCGACCCGGTAGCCGCTCTCCCGCGCCAGCGTCAGCACCGAGTCGCGGGTCACTCCGTGGAGGAATGTCGAGTCGAGGCTGCGCGTGAGCACCCGCCCGTCGGCGAACAGCAGGAAGTTGGAAGCACCCGTCTCCTGGACGGAGCCGCCCGGACAGAACAACACCTGATCGACGTTGTACTTGCGCCGTGCCTCGAGCGTGGGACCCAGCGCCGCGGCGTAGTTGCCGCCCGTCTTCACCATGCCGGTCTGCGTGGCCGTGCGCGCATTGACGTCCTCGATGTAGATGCGCAACGGCTTCATGCCGCCGGCGAAGTAATCCCACACCGGGCTGGCGAGCACGATGAGACTGGCCTCGGTGGCAGCCGCGCCCGCGGCACCGATGTTGGGCGTGGTGCCGAACAGGATCGGCCGCATGTAGAGCGACCCCGGCGCCTCGGGGACGACGTCACGGTTGCGGTCGATGGTGGTGCGGATCATCTCCTCGAGCTGGCGCGCATCGGGCTCCGGCAGCACGAGCGCCCGGGCACTCTGGCGCATGCGCTCGATGTGCCGGTCCATCCGGAACACGTTGATGCTGCCGTCAGCCCAGCGATAGGCCTTGAAGCCCTCGAAGCAGGTGCTCGAGTAATGCAGGACGTGGGCCGCCGGATGCAGCTCGATCGGCCCGCAGGGCCGAGCCTCGAAGCGCCCCCACTGTCCGTTCTGGAAGCGGGCCAGGGTCATCGTGGGCGCGATCACGGTTCCAAACGCCGGGCGCGGCTCTTGCGAAGGCTTGGGGATGCTGTTCATATGCGAGAGTGTACCGCCCGGGGGCGGTGTGCGGCTACGATAGCCACCGTGAGCACCGCGCCGATAATCGTCACCAGCCGCTCCGGGCTCAGGGCCGAGCTCACGGCGAGCGGCGCGGTGCGCCGCTTCGACTGCGGCCCGACGACCCTGACCCTGTTCATCGGCAGCGAAGTCGAGTGCGGTCCCGCCAATCTTTTCCTGCGGCGACTTGCCGGCAAGCGCGACTGGACACCTCTGCTCGGCCCCTCGAGCCCGACGCGGTTTGGAACGCCGACCGCAGACGGCCGGCTCGCGGGGCACGGCACGTGGCAGGGTATCGAGTACGACATTTCCCTCGCTCTCGCGGCGGACGCCCCCGTCTGGTTCTGGCACGTCCACCTGACAAACGCCTCGTCCGAACCGCAGGAGCTGGACCTGACGTATGCGCAGGATATCGCGCTTGCGCCCTACGGGGCCGTGCGGATGAACGAGTACTACGTTAGTCAGTACGTCGATCACACACCGCTCTCCGATCCGCAGCGCGGCACCTTGATCGCCTCCAGGCAGAATCAAGGGGCGGACGGACGCAACCCCTGGAGCCTGATCGGATCGCTGCGGCGCGCCACTTCCTTCGCCACGGACGCGCTCGACTTCTATGGGCTCGCGAGCCGAGCCGGCGAGCCGCCGCAAGGCATCGTCGGGGAGCTGCGCGGCCGCCGCCTGCAGCACGAGCATTCGATGGCGGTGCTGCGCGACGCGTCACTGCGGCTCGGACCTGGCGAGACCGTGCACGCAGGATTCTTCGGCATCTGCGTCGCCGACCATCCGGACGCCACCTCGGAAGCGGACCTGTCGATTCTTGATCGGATAGGGGCGCTGCCCGAGGCATCGCCCGCGCCGCCGTCGACGGGCGTGGCTCTTGCCGCCGGCAGCGGGACACTCTTCTCGGCAGCAGCGCCACTGCAGGCGGCCGCTCTCGATGCGGGCGAGCTCCGCCGACTCTTTCCACCGCCCTGGCGCCACGAGGAGACTGATGAGCGCGGCGGGCTGCTGTCCTTCTTTCATGGCGCCGAACGCCACGTGGTGCTGCAGGCCAAGGAGCTGCGCGTGCTGCGCCCACACGGCCAACTGCTTCGCACCGGGCGTCATCTGACTCCGGATGAGAGCGCCCTGACATCGACGGCCTGGATGAGCGGCGTCTTCCACTCCATGGTGACCCAGGGACATGTCAGCATCAACCGCTTCCTGTCGACGAATCGCAGCTATCTCGGCTTCTTTCGCTCCCAGGGCCTGCGCGTCTTCGCGCAGCTCGCCGGCGAGTGGCGGCTGCTCGGCGTCCCCTCCGCCTTCGAGATGGCGCCCGAGAGCGGCCGCTGGATCTATCGCCACGCCCAAGGCGAGATCGAAGTGCGCTCCGCCGCCCACAGCGCGCCGCACGCGCTGACCCTCGATATCGAGGTGACCCAGGGACCTGACACGGCATTCCTCGTCTGCCAGCACATCGCGCTGAATGGCGATGACGGCTGCGCTCCGGAGCCGCTGCGCTGGCGGCGCGACGGCGCCGATCTCATCGTCACGCCCGCGCCGGGATCGGATGTCGGCCGCAGATTTCCGCAGGGCGAGTTCCGCATCACTCTCGCGCCGCAGACGGCGGTGCGGCGCGCCGGAGCCGATGAGCTGCTGTTCCTGGATGGGCGCTCACGACAGGAGCCGTATCTTTGCATCGAGACCTCGCCCGCGCGGCGCGCCGGCCTCACCCTGACCGGCCGTCTGGTGGCGGAGGAGAGTCAGACGCCCTGGCGGCTCCCGCCCGAAGAGCGGCTGGTGCCGGACCTGACACTCGAGCCGGCGGCTGCCGGGCAGCCCGGCGAGCGGGCGGCGCACCTCGCCGAGATGGTCCCCTGGTACGCACAGAACGCGCTCGTCCACTATCTCTCGCCGCGTGGCCTCGAGCAGTACTCCGGCGGCGGCTGGGGCACCCGCGACGTCTGCCAGGGGCCGGTCGAGATGCTGCTGGCATTGGGACGCATGGAGCCGCTGCGTGACATCGTGCTTCGTGTCATGGCCAACCAGAATCCGGACGGGGACTGGCCGCAGTGGTTCATGTTTTACGAGCGCGAGCGCGGCATCCGCGCCGGCGACTCCCACGGTGACATCGTCTTCTGGCCGCTGGTGGCGCTCGCCCAGTATCTCATCGCCTCCGGCGATGCCGCGGTCCTCGAAGCCCGTATCCCGTTCTTCGACGATAAGGGCCCGGACGCGGGCGAGCGCGCGACAGTCTGGGAGCACGTCGCGCGGGCTCTCACTCTCATCGACAAACGGCGCATTCCCGGTACGACGCTCGCTGCCTACGGCCACGGCGACTGGAACGATTCCCTGCAGCCTGCCGACCCGGCGCTGCGCGACCACATGTGCAGCGCGTGGACGGTCACACTGCATTTCCAGACCCTGACGACGCTGGCGCGCGCATTGCGATCCATCGGCCGCCCTGCGCAGGCGCAGCCCTTGGAACGCCAGGCCGAAGTGGTCCGTGGCGACTTTCAGCGCCTCCTGCTTCCCGACGGAGTTCTGACGGGCTACGCCGTCTTCGACGCCGGCAGGGACATCCGCTACCTTCTCCATCCGAGTGATGCGACGACCGGCGTTCACTACAGCTCTCTCGCCATGATCCATGCGATCCTCGAGGACCTGTTGACTCCGCAGCAGACACGTGCGCACCTCGAGCTCATCGGGCGCGAGCTCTCCGGTCCTGACGGGGCGCGCCTGTTCGACTCGCCGATGCCCTATCACGGCGGGCCGCAGCGCATCTTCCAGCGCGCGGAGAGCGCGACGTTCTTCGGCCGCGAGATCGGCTTGATGTACACGCATGCGCACCTGCGCTACGCGCAGGCCCTGGCCCATGTCGGGCGAGCGGAGGAGTTCTTCCGCGCGCTCTGTCAGGCCAACCCGATCGGCATCCGCTCGGTCGTGCCGACGGCAACGCTGCGCCAGTCGAACTGCTACTACTCGAGCTCCGATGCAGCGTTCGCCGATCGCTATCAGTCCCGCACGGAATACGCGCGCGTCCGCGCCGGCACCATTGCCCTCGACGGCGGCTGGCGGGTGTATTCCAGCGGCGCCGGCATCGCCCTCGCCCTCACGCTGCGACGCTTCCTGGGGCTCACGTGGGAATCCGCTGCCCTTTGCGTCGATCCGGTGATGCCCGCGACCCTGAACGGCATGCGAGTCATGATGTCCGTGGGGCCGCATCCGCTCGAGGTGACATATCGGGTCGGGACCTCGGGCTGCGGCGTCAACGACATCGTACTCAACGGCGAAAGGCTGCCGTTCACGCGCGACGCCAATCCGCACCGTCGCGGGGCGGCGCGGGTGGCCGCGGCCGCGGTGGCGGATCGCCTGACCCGGAGCCGGAACACCCTCGCCATCGACCTCGGCTAGGGCGGGCGATATCATTCCGGGTGCTTGCCTCATGTCCAATCATCCCTGCGCGCCCTGTTCCTCAGCCTGATCGCACTGGCGCTTTGCGCCTGCAGTTCGGGCGACGACTCGTCCGCCCCGACCGCGCGCGTCATCCCCGCGCCAGCCGCCATTGCGACGTCGGCGACGCCTCCGCCAATGGCCGTTGCCCTGGCCCCGCAGATCAACGACGCCGACTTTTTACAATTCGATAAGACTTTATCCTCGGACGCCTTCGACGGACGTAAGCCCGGCACGCGCGGCGAAGTACTGACTATCCGCTATCTGGTCGATCAGTTCCGGCGCATGCATCTCATACCCGGAAACCACGGCTACTGGCTGCAGATGGTCCCGGTGGTCACGACGACACTGATCAACACCTCCACGAAGCTCGAAGTTCGTGCGGGCGGCAGCGTGCAGGCCTTCGCGTACGGCACGGACATGATGGCCTTCACTCAAGACGCGCGGCCGATCGTCGCGCTGCGCAACTCGCCCATCGTCTTCATGGGTTATGGAATCGACGCGCCCCAATGGCAGTGGAATGACTACAAGGGCGTCAACGTCAGGGGCAAGACCGTGATCGTGCTGGTCAACGACCCGGGCTACCCCACCGGTGATCCGCAGCTCTTCGACGGCAAGGCGATGACCTGGTATGGACGCTGGGTCTACAAATTCGAGGAGGCGGCGCGCAGGGGCGCCGCCGCCTGTTTCATCGTTCACACCAGCGACGATGCCGCCGGCTACCCCTGGGCGGTGGTCAGAAACAGCAACGGCGGCCCGCAGCAGAGTCTGCCCGCGAGCGTCGCCCCGGGTCCGCGTCTCGCGGTCGCGGGTTGGCTGACACTTGCCGCCGCGCAGCGCCTGTTTCACGCCGCCGGACTCGACTTCGACGCCCTGGCGGCCCAGGCGGCGCAGCGCGGCTTCACGCCGACGCCGCTACCGGCAACGGCCTCCATCCTCCTGAGGAGCTCCGTCGTCCACGACCGATCCTACAACGTGTTGGGGCTCGTCAAGGGCAGTAAGCATCCTGAAGAGGCGGTGATCTACAGCGCGCATTGGGACCATCTCGGCACGGTGAGCGAGCCCCGCGGGCGCCGCGAGATCTTTCACGGCGCCATCGACAACGGCAGCGGGCTGTCGGCGCTGCTCGAGATCGCCGACGCGTTCGCGCACCAGAAGACCCCTCCCGAACGCAGCGTGGTCTTTCTCATGCCGACGCTCGAGGAAGCGGTGGAGCTCGGGTCGCAGTATTACGTGACCCACCCGATCTTTCCGCTCGACCGGACGGTGGCCGATATCAACATCGATGCGTGGCCGATCATCGGCCGCGCCCGCGACATGACCGTGGTCGGCGCGGGGCAATCACAGCTCGAGGACGACCTCAAGCAGGTGCTGTCGCTGCAGGGGCGGCAGTTGACGCCGGAAGCGACGCCGCAGTACGGACTCTATTTCCGGTCGGATCATTTCAGCTTCGCCAGGGCGGGCGTCCCGGCGCTGATCGTCGGCCCCGGCCTGGATCTGATCGAGGGCGGCCGTACCGCCGGGCTCGCCGCTTCCACCGACTACACGGTGCGGCGCTACCACACGCCGTACGATGTATTCGATCCCAACTGGGACCTCAGCGGCACGCTCGAGGACATCCAGACACTCTACCTCCTCGGCCGCAACCTGGCCGACGGCGATGCCTGGCCAGACTGGTACGCCGGCAACGAGTTTCGCGGCCGGCGCGATGCGATGATGGCGAAAGCGCGACCGGCCGCTCCCGCAGTCGAATCGTCGCCTGCCGCAGGCACGCGCGGCACACCCTAGTATGAAGCACATCCTGTGCCTGGTTACGGGGTTGTACGGCTTCATGATTCGGGTCGACGTGAGTTGATGGACAACTAGGACGTAGTGCGTAACAGCGTGACGTCGACGATCTTCTCGCCCGCAAGCGGCACTATCTCGCGCGCGACGATCTGCGGCGGGGCATCCTCGCCGCGCGCGGCGCAGACCGCCGCGAGATAGTCCGGGCGCAAGTCCAGCTGCCACACGCGCCAGAGGGCGGCGGAATCGCCGAGCTCGGGTCGCATGTGGAGCGCGAGAAGCCGCTCGCCGCTCATCTCGAAGCGAAAGGCATCCAGCCGGATTGCCAGGCCCATCCCACGCGCCTTGATGTAGGACTCCTTCAGGGTCCACAGCTCGAAGAATCGCCGCCGGCGCTGGTCCGGCTGCAGCGACAGCAACGCCGCGCTCTCCTCCGGCGCGAAGTACCGGTCGAGCCCGTCGATTTCGAACGCGCGCCCCTCGGTAGTCTCGGTGTCGATACCGAGAGCTCTGCCGGTGGTGACCCCCAGCATCACGAGATCGGCGCAATGCGAGACGTTGAATTCCAGAGGCGGCGCGACCAGCGGCGCCGAGATCGCCGGCCGCCCGTGCGTTCCGGCAGAGAACACCCAATCCTCGGGCCGCACCGCAGCGTACCGGGACAGGACCGTACGCACCAGGGCGCGCGTGACCAGGTGACGCTGCTGGTCTTTCGCGAAACGGAAGCGCGCCTGTCTGGCGCGCTCGTCCGCGCTGAGCAGCGCATCGTAACGGGACAGAAGCGAGTCGTCGCCGATCTCGCTGATGTAGGTACACCAGAGATCGATCCTGCGGCTGTCGGCGGTGAGCCCCGTGTCACGCATCCTGCGTCCTTCCCTTCCATCTTCCGCCCCTGCCGGCGGCATATTGGACGGCGGAGTGAACCGTTGCCGCGGCGTAGAAAAGCGCGACCGCCGGAAGAGTCAGCGTGTAAACCGCCGAGACGCGATAGAAGCGCACCATCGGCAGATAACAGACGCTCATCAGCAGCCACGCCGCCGCGCCGAGTGCCATCACGAGCGGCAGACGAGTCAACAGCAGGAGCGGCGGCGCCAGATAGGTGACGGCGAGCGCGCCGAGAGTCGCGGCGAGCACCCCGTAAGAGTGCCCCAGCTGGTTGAAGGCGGTGCGCGAGATCATCGCGCCGATCTCGGCAAACGAGCCATACACCCGCAGGCTCCGCGTTTGCCTCGCGAGGCCCAGCCAGACGCGCCCGCCGCTGGATTTGACGGCGCGCGCCAACGCACAGTCGTCGATGATGCAGCCGCGAATCGCGGCGAGGCCTCCGGCACGGGCCAGCGCCGTCGGCCGCAGCAGCATGCAGCCGCCGGCGGCCCCCGCGACGGCAGATCGCGACGATGCGATCCGGGCCGGCGGATAGAGCATGAGAAAGAAGAACACGAAGGCCGGGATCAGGCAGCGCTCCGCGAAGGTTGCCGTCGACAGCCGCACCATGAGCGAGACCAGGTCGAGGTGCTCCGCCTCGGCTTTGCCGGCAAGTCCCGCGATCTCTCCGGGGAGGTACTCGATGTCGGCGTCGGTGAGCAGCAGGAAATCCGGATTGTGATCGGCCGCCGCGGCAACGCCCTGCGACAGCGCCCAGAGCTTACCCGTCCAGCCGGGCGCGAGCGGCGAGCCGGTGAGCAGCGTCAGTCGTTCGCGACCCCCGGCAGCTTCAGCCGCCTTCGTGGCAGCCTCTGCGGTCCCATCCGTGCTCCCATCATCGACGACGATGACGTGCAGCGGCGGCGTCAGTGTCTGTGCCAGCAGTGAGCTCACTGCCTTGCCGATACCCTCTGCCTCGTTGCGCGCGGGTACGACCGCAACCACGCGTCTGCCACAGGCGACGGAGGCAGTTGTGGCGGCTGAAAACCGGGGCTCGAGCGCACGCGAGACGCGCCAAAAGCCGCCGCGCGCAAGCAGAAGATACAGCCAGATTGCGAGGGGCAGCGCCGCAGCGGCGTACATGAGGGTCACGGCGTCAACCGACACCTTGGGCATGACTCTGCACGGACGTGCGGGCAGGTGCGCCAGGCCGATATAATCGGCGGACCAGTTTCGCCATGCTGGCTTCCTTCATTCCAGTGAGGTCGCGGCCGAATGCCGCGGGTAGCGTTCTGATTGCGTCGAGACACACGTGTGGGCCGCCGTTTTTCAAGCATAGCCCAAGGCGCCTCGCGCGTGCAGCGCTCGGGCTGATCGCCTCGGCTCCGCTTTGTTTCGCGGCGCCCGCCACCGTGCCTCCGGGCACCGCCGGCGCTCAGGCGACGACGCCGGCCACTCCAGCATCACAGGTCAGCGGCCCCCTGCCGGCGCCGAAAGCGAAGCCCAAGTCGAAAAAGAACGAGCAGAAGGTCAACTGGCTGAATCCCACCACTTGGCCGGTGCTGCCGGTTCCACTCATCGCGGTCGACCCCAACAGCGGCCTCACGCTGGGCATGATCCCGACCATGCTCGTGACCAATTCCCGCAGCGAGATCACCGATATCATTGCGCCCGACGTCCTGCACAACCCGTACTTCGGCTGGGGGGCGGACGGCCGGATACTCGCCTTCCCGTCGGAGGACACTCAATGGTCGATCGTCGGCGGCGCCGAGCAGCGCGTCGAGAGCAACCTCGATCTGGAGTACCAGACCGGCCTGCTGCGCGACTCGCCCCTCTCGCTGTCGGTCGAGAGTCTCTACGACCGCAGCGGGACGGAGCGCTTCTACGGCATCGGCAACAACTCGATCAAGATCAATCAGTCGGTCTATATCGATCAGCAGATCGGCGCCTACTCGACGTTCGGCTGGAACATCACCCACGCCTGGCAGCTCGCCTACACCTTCGCCGCGAAGAAGGTCAAGGTGCTCGGCACCACCCTCCCGGGCATTCCGCCGATCACCCGACTCTTTCATGACACGCTCGGCATCGGCACCACGCACGAGCTGCTGAATCGCATCGCGCTCGTCTACGACACCCGCAACGACATCGTCATACCCACCAGCGGCATGCAGATCGTTGCCTACGGGGGCGCCGCAAGCCGCAACGTCGACGTCGACGACTCGCTCTTCACCGAGGCCGGGGGCGATGGCAAGTTCTACTGGTCGCCGTACGAGTCGCTCGTGGTGGCGACCCACGTGGACCTGCGGTACGAGCCGACCGCGCACCACGTCCCGTTCTGGGCGCTGAGCAGCTTGGGCGGGGATGAGAGCGACATCGGCGGCTCGCAGACCCTGCGGGGCTACGGTACCGGACGCTTCTACGACCGCGACTCCTTCTCCGCCAACCTCGAGCTGCGACAGAACGTGCTCTCGATGGACGCGTTCTCGACGCACATCGACCTCCAGGTCGCCCCGTTCTTCGATACCGGACGGGTCTTCCACAACACCGATACGTTTCCGATCAGGCACCTGCACAACGTGCTCGGCGTGGGATTTCGGGGAATCGCGCCGCCCTCCGTCGTCGGCTACGTCGATATCGGCAAGGGCCACGAAGGCATTGCCGTCTTCACCGGCATCGGATATCCGTTCTAGTCTTCCAGGTAACCATTCGCTCTGAACCAGCGTAGCGCGTCCGCGAACGCTTCTCCTGGAGCGCGCCAGCGATAACCGAGCTCGCGCGCGGCCTTGTCGCTGGAGAAGAACATCCGCTTGCGCGCCATGCGCACGCCTTCGACGGTGACACGCGTCGGGCGGCCCGTGAGTCGGGCATACAACTCCGATACGTACGCCACCGGGAGCACGGCGGCGTGCGGCAACCGTATGCGCGGCGGGCTGCGGCCGGCGAGCTGCGCGATGATCGTCAGGATCTCGCGCAAGGTCATGTCCTGTCCGCCCAGAATGTAGCGCTCACCGACCTGCCCGCGATGGAACGCCAGCAGATGGCCTGCCGCGACATCATCGACGTGCACGATGTTGAGTCCGGTGTCGACGTAGGCGGGCATCCGTCCGCGGGCCGCATCGAGCACGATCTGACCCGTGGGAGTCGGCTTGACGTCGCCCGGTCCGATCGGTGTCGAGGGGTTGACGATGACGACCGGCACGCCGCGCGCCGCGGCTTGCCGTGCCTTCTCCTCGGCGAGGAACTTGGAACGCTTGTAGTGGCCGATCATGTCGGCGAGGCCGACGGGGGCATCCTCGGTGCCGGGGCCGCCCTGGGCAGGCAATCCGACCGTTGCCACGCTGCTCGTATACACGATGCGCCGCACTCCGACGCGCTCGGCCGCTTCGAGAAGGTAACCCGTACCGTCGACGTTCGTACGGTAGAGCTCCTGCGGTCGCGGTGCCCATAGCCTGTAATCGGCGGCGACGTGGAACGCCGCCTCACACCCCGTGAGTGCCCGCTCGAGTGAGGCGGCGTCCGTGAGATCACCCACGATCTGCTCCGCGGCGAGCGTTGCGATGTTGCGGCGATCCGAGCCGGCGCGCACCAGCACGCGGACCTGCCACCCCTGTGCGAGGAGGGCGCGAGCCACCGCGGCGCCCACGAATCCGGTCGCCCCCGTCACCAACGCTCTCATGAGGTCTCCGCCGCTGCCCCGCCGACGAGCGCGCCCCGCGCAGCCGATCCGGGAGCGACCACGGCCGCGAGCACACGCATTGCGATGCGGTAGCGCGCCGAGAGGCGAATCAGCCCGCCGATGTCGGCCGGGGCCCGCAACAGCGCCGCGAGCAACCGCCCGAGACGCAGCTGGCCGCCGCCGCTCGCCGCGATCACGGCCGCCGGCAGCCGGTCGGAGGCGGTATCGACGATGACCCGCAGCGCGATGAAGGGGAGTCCTGCCTGCCTGGCGACCTGGGCTATGGCGGCGCTTTCCATGTCGACGGCGGCGGCGCGCCATTCACGCCAGGCCGCGGCCTTCGCCTGCGGACTGGCGAGTGGGCGCTCGCTGGTAAGAAGTCTGCCTCCACATGCGATACATGAGGCAGGGAGCGCGGCGCGCAGCCGCTGACGCCACTCGGTTGCCGTAGCGGACACGACGGCGCCGTTGCGTGCCACGACCTCCTCGGGGAGCAGCACGGCGCCGCAGATCAGCGTTGGGTCGAGACCGCCTGCCATGCCGAAGCTCACCAATGCGGTGGCGCCCGCGAGCACCAGTCTGCGCGCGGCAGCCGCCGCGGCACCCTCGCCAATGCCGCTCACCGCCAACAGGGCGCCATCGGCGAGGCGGCGAAGCTCGGCGCCCTGACGGGCCGCCGGCCCGAGAGTGCGCGCCTCGGCCGCGAGCGCCGAGACGATGCCGATCGACTTCAAGGGGGATGGGACTCGCTGCGGCGGCGGTAAGCGGCAAGCGCCCAAAGCGGAAAGAAGGCGCAGTAGCCGTGATACTTGAGATAGAACACGCGCGGGAAGCCGGGAGAGGTGAAGGTCGGATGCGACCAGAGCCCGGAGCTCTCCTGGGTGCGCAACAGGTAGTCGACGCCGCGCTTCACTGCCGGCGAGTCGCCCTCGCCTGCGGCGATGAGCGCAAGCACTGCCCACGCCGTCTGATACGGGGTGCTGGGGAAAGTCGTGTCGGGGTAGGTCTCGAGATCGTAGCTGTCGTTGCTCTCGCCCCAGCCACCGTCCGCATTCTGACGCGAGAGAAACCATGCGACGGCGCGGCGCACGGCCGGGTCGTCGGCGGGGACGCCCGCAAGCTCCAGCGCCACGAGCACCGACCAGGTGCCATAGATGTAGTTGCTGCCCCAGCGCCCGAACCAGGAGCCGTCGGCCTCCTGCTCCCGCCTGAGGTACACGACGGCGCGCTCGAGGGCGGTGCGATCCTGCGGCCGCGCCACCCGCGACAGCACCGCCACGACACGCGCCGTCACGTCGCTGGTCGGCGGGTCGAGCAGCGCACCGTGATCGGCGAACGGAATGTAGTTGAGGTTGTAATGCGTGTTGTCGGCGTCGAACGCGGCGAATCCCCCGTTCTTACTCTGCATCCCGACCAGCCAGTCGAGCGCGCGCTCGATCGCAACGCCGTAGCGATCCGGCAGCCGCGCCTGATGCATGGCCCAGGCGACCACGGCGGTATCGTCGAGGTCGGGATAGTGCGCATTGCCGTACTGAAACGCCCAGCCGCCGCCCGGTACGCGCGGCCGCTGCGCGCGCCAGTCGCCCACATCCTCCAGCACCTGCCGGGGCAGCAGCCAATCGAGCCCGCGCACCGCGGCGCGCGTCGCCTGGCTGTCGCCCGCCTCCTGCATGGCGAGCGCCGCGAGGGCAGTGTCCCACACGGGCGAGACACAGGGCTGGCAGTAGGCGCGATCGCCCTGATCGACCAGCAGCTTCTGGATGGCACGCTTGGCGGTAACCCGCCGCGGGTCGTCCGCCGGATAGCCGAGCAGGACCATCATCTCGAGTGCATTCACCATGGCCGGGAAAATCGCGCCGAGCCCATCCTCGCCGTTCAGGCGCTCCAGCACCCAGGCTTCCGCACGCCGCATCGCGGCCTTGCGCATCGCGGCCGGGATCAGCGGATCGATGCAGCGCGCCACGCGGTCCAAGCCGAAGAAAATGCGGGCGAGGGCCCTCCCTTTGCGCGGCAGCCGGAAGTAGTGATGCTCCTCCTCCGGCGGCTTCGTGAAGAGCTCGCGTACGTCGACGCGGCGCGGATTGCGGGCGATCGGCTTGACGGTGCAGAGCACGAACAGCGGCACCATCACCGTCCGCGACCAGTAGGAGACCCTGTCGATGTGGAACGGAAACCACTTCGGCATCAACATGATCTCGACGGGGATGTAAGGCACCGCCCGCCATGGGACCTGACCGAAGAGCGCGAGCGCGATCCGCGTGAAGACGTTGGCGCGCGCGGCGCCCCCGCGCGCCAGAATCGCCTCGCGGGCCCGCTGCATGTGCGCGGCGTCCGGGTCGTCGCCTGCCAGCTTGAGTGCGTAGTAGGCCTTGACGGTGCAGCTCAGGTCGAGCTCTCCTCCCTGGTAGAGCGGCCAGCCGCCGTGCGCGGCCTGACGCTCGCGCAGGTAGACCGCGAGCTTACGCTCGAGGTCCGGCTCGAGCTCATCCAGATAATGCATCATCAGGATGTATTCGGCCGGAATGGTGCAGTCGGCCTCGAGCTCGAAGAGCCAGTGCCCGTCACGATCCTGCAGCCTGATCAGGCCATCGCGCGCGGCGGCGATCGCCTGACCAAGCGGGCTCTGCGGGCGCGGTGCGCGCGCGCGCGCGACATCCGCCGCGGCAAGAGCGCCCGCGAACTCGCGCGGAACCGCGCCTGCCTGTGCCTGTGCGTGTGCGCCGGGTGTCACGGGAGGGAGCCTCCGAGCCGGTGGGAAGCGCCGAGCTCATCTGCGCTGACGGCAGGGCTGCGCCCTGCGGCAGGTTTCATCGGCACCGAGCCGTCCGCGAGCGGCAGGCCCCGCGCGGCACGCTCGAAGAGCTGTTGCAGCACGCGGTCGTTGCGTACCGAGAGACTCGTCAGGGTCCGGGTCATCATCACCGCCGATCGTGAGACTTTTACCTGCGCGCCCGCCGTGAAACCTGGTGTCATCTGAATCTTGCGCAGCGTCAGCGCCGCGAGGCCGAGCGCCCACAGGCAAAAGAGGCGGATGCCGCCCTCCTCGCCCGGAATGAGCAGCGTGAAGGCGAGCGCGTTGCGAAGATGCCGGTGCGCGACGCCGATGAGCTCCAGCATACCCTGGTGAAAGCGCGCATCGCTGCGCTCCGGGGAGAGCTGCGCGAGATCCACTCCGTAGCGGCTGAAGACCTCCTGCGGCAGCCAGCACGCGCCGCGGCTGCGGTCTTCCCATACGTCCTTCAGGATGTTGGTCATCTGCAGGCCTTGCCCGAAGGAGGGTGCCAGCTCGTAGAGCTGCGCGTAGTGGCGCATGATCGCGGGAGAGTAGGCACAGAAGAGCTCCGTCAGCGTCTCGCCGACGATGCCCGCGACGTAGTAGCAGTAGGAATCCATGTCGGTCGAGCGGGCGAGCCCCTTGAGGCTGGCGGTGCGCTGGAACTGATGCATGCCGCGGCTCATGACCTCGATGCAGCGGCGGATGGCGGCCCGCTGCCGCTCGTCGAACCCGCTCGTCACCCGAATGACCCTGTCCATGTTGGCAACGAGCTCGCGCTCAGCGGCGAGCGTCCGGTCGGAAAGCCGGGGCACCACGTCGCGCGCGAGCCGCGCGGCATTCTCGGTGCCCTTCACGACGGCGGTGAAGCGCTCGAGAAAGATGTAGGTATCGGTTGCCGACAGCGCCGGCTCGTCCTCGATGGTGTCGGCGATGCGGCAGAGAAGATAGGCGCTCGTCACCGCGGTGCGAAGCGCCGGCGGGAGCTGCGGAATCGTCAACGCGAACGTGCGCGAGACGTGCGGCAGGATCTCGTCCTGATAAGCCTCGTCGGACATGCCGGGTTCCACAGCCTCTGGCCTCCGGTCAATTGCGCCTGGCCAGCAGCCAGTCCGTCACGCCGCGCAGCGCATCCGCGCGGGCACCGAACGGAGCCAGGGATTCCATGGCCTGCGAGTGCAGACGGCGGACCTGCTCCTGCGATGGCCCCACGCCGAGGATGGCGGGGTATGTCGGCTTGCCGCGCTCCCGATCTGCGCCCGCCGCCTTGCCGAGCGTCGCGGTGTCCGAGAGCACATCGAGCAGATCGTCCTGGATCTGGAATGCGAGCCCGATCGGGGCCGCGAATCCCGCGAGCGCCTGCTCCAGCCGCGTCTCGAGCGCGGGCGAGCAGGCGGCCCCCATCATGACACTCGCCCGGATCAGCGCGCCGGTCTTCAGGGAATGCATCTCCTCTACCTGACCGATGGCAAGCTTGCGTCCCTCGGCCTCGAGGTCGATCGCCTGGCCGCCCGCCATGCCGAGACTGCCGATCGCCCGCGCGAGCAGCTCCACCAGGCGCACGCGGACGGCCGGGTCCGCCGGCAGCGAGGTGTCGCGGGCGAGCAGCTCGAATGCAAGGGACTGAAGCGCGTCGCCCACGAGGAGCGCCGTGGCCTCGTCGTAGGCCTTGTGGCACGTCGGGCGGCCCCGGCGCAGATCGTCGTCGTCCATTGAAGGCAGATCATCGTGCACCAGCGAGTAGACATGCACCAATTCGAGGGCGCACGCGGCCGCCTCCACCTGCTCCTCCGCCAGCCCAAGCGCACGCGCCGTGGCAAGGAGCAGGATTGGACGTACGCGCTTGCCTCCACCGAGCACACTGTACCGCATCGCGGCGTGCAGCCGCTCGGGCGTCTGATCCGTGCGCGGCAGCCGCGCGGCCAGCGCCTGTTCCATGCGCGTACGCCAAGCCTCGAGCTGACCGGCGAAAGTGTCAGCCACTATCGGCACGCTGGCTTTCCTCGTGGCGAACCGCGCGCTTGATGTCGGCGACCGCGATCGTCGCAACGGCCGGCGACCTGGCGCCCGAAGCCTTGGCGTAGGGCGACTGATCGTCGTAGAGGAACGGCAGCTCCGGGGCCATCGGGCCATCGACCTGCGGCCCGCGCAGCGCCACTTTCAGCGCCTTCAGCGGATGAGCGAACGTGTCATCGACGGCCGTGCCCTCGAAGCCGCAGTGCGCCATGCAGTTGTCGCACTTGCGGTTGCGGCCGACGCCGTAGCGCTCCCAGTCGGTCTCGTCCATCAGGGCGCGGTAGGTCGGCGCATAGCCCTCGTCGGTGAGCAGGTAGCAGGGCCGCTGCCAACCGAAGATGTTGTACGTGGGGTTGCTCCAGGGGGTGCACTGATAGGTCTGGTTGCCGGCGAGGAAGTCGAGGAACAGCGAGGACTGGTTGAACGGCCAGCGCGCGCCGCGTGCGCGGCCGAGCTTGAAGATGTCCCGGAAGAGCTGCTTGCTGGCGCTGCGCCCGAGGAATACGTCCTGGCGGGGAGCGTGCTGATAGCTGTAGCCGGGGGAGACGGTGATCCCCTCCACCCCGAGCGACTGCGCCATGTCGAAGAAATCGGCCACTTCCTCCGGCTTCTCGTTCTGGAACAGCGTGCAGTTGACGGTACAGCGGAAGCCCTTGGAGCGCGCAAGCCTGATGGCCGCGACCGCCTTGTCGAACACCCCTTCCTGGCATACCGACTCATCGTGCCGCTCGCGGTTGCCGTCGAGGTGCACCGAGAAGGTGAGATAGGGGGAAGGCTGGTACTCGTCGATGTGCTTGGCGAGCAGGATGGCGTTGGTGCAGAGATAGACGAAGCGCTTGCGCGCGACGATCCCGGACACGATCTGCGGCATCTCCTTGTGGATGAGCGGCTCGCCTCCCGGAATCGAGACCATGGGCGCGCCGCATTCGTCGACGGCGCGCAGCGCATCCTCCACCGAGACCCTTTTCTGCAGGATCTCCTTCGGATAGTCGATCTTGCCGCAGCCGGCGCAGGCGAGATTGCATTGGAAAAGAGGCTCGAGCATGAGCACCAGCGGATAGCGTTTCTCGCCGCCGAGCTTCTTGCCGAGGA
>Ga0335073_10005412_pt1 | contig 17915 bp, 13 predicted proteins | sample Lox_Sample_22_FD_207093 | JGI IMG/M metagenome (GOLD analysis project Ga0335073, IMG submission 207093) | Soil microbial communities from Loxahatchee National Wildlife Refuge, Florida, United States - Lox_Sample_2.2 | ecosystem: Environmental > Terrestrial > Soil > Wetlands | place: USA...
TCAGCTGTTATCGGGGGAAGCTTTCCCGCTGGTCCTCAAAGGCGAAACTGCAAGCAAAAAAGAACAGGCCGTGCTGGAAACCGAACTCGGGGAAAAGCTCACGGCGGAACACGTAATCATCGAAATCGAATGGGGCAGCTTATCGTCGTTAGCCTTATTCCACGTGCACTTCTTAGAAGTAGAAGAACCGAGAACTAAATCACTGTGCAACACCAGTGGGGATGAACCGGGCAAGGTATTAATTTCCGGTGAATTCCATACGGTGTTCTTAATCGTTGGGCCTCCATGGGTAATTCATGGGGACATCTTATTTGTTGAAATCGCTATCAACTGTAACAAAGAAAAACTCAAAGTCAAAGTACGTAGTCCGCTGCTTGCCGGCATCAAAGCAGAACTCGAAAAAGACATCACATCCATGACTATGGCGACATCGTGCACGCCCAAAGGCAAACAGGAAATAACTGAATACACGAACGACGAAGGTAAAAAAACCAAAGCGGTGTTGACAGCAAACTTCGGACTTGGGTTCGAAACAACATGTCAGAGGATCGCGGAACCGATCACCCTCACCGCGAGCAAGATGTTCTTAATCAAGCCGTAGTGTCGTTTGTCGGCTGGCGGGCGAATCGCTCGTCAGCCGACGCTCAGTGCTACGTCACATATGCGCGAGGCGCGCGGCGTAAGAGTCGGAAACCAAAAGTCCGATTGCTTGAATTCTGCTCCGCCGGGTGAGAACCTGGCTTGGCCTTCATGTCCAGCTAGGACATACATCATCAACTTTTGCAAAGAAGTTTATTGATTTGGAGGCGTATCCAGTAAGGGGGATGCGCTCTCGACGCATTGTCGGGAGTAGTAGGCAAGCCGTAGACGGGCCTCTCAGACCCGTGCGGGCTCATGGCTTTAGAGGCGACGGCAGACCTGGTGGCCCGTCTAACCAAGACACCATGAAAGGACACGTCAGATGAGCCGGGTAAAGACGTTGTTTGTCGCACTATTCGCGCTGGCTCTGGTCGCTGCGGCGTTCGCGACGACTTCAGCGCTGGCCCTCGAATTACCCGACGTACATATATTAGCCGGTGAAACGTACCCAGTCACCGGAGAAGGCGCGGTAAAAGGGGAAGATCTATTCGTCCTGGAAACGGAACTCGGCGAAAAGATCTTGGCAAGGGAAATCAAGATCAAAATCGAACTCGCAGAATTAACGTCGTTAGGGCTCGCAACGGTGGACCTCACCGAAGCCGTCGAAAAAGTCTTAGGCGGGCCTAAATGCAATACAGTCGGTGACGCGGCGGGAACCGTATTAATAAATGGCGAATATCACATCATCGACCTCAGTACCTCGCCGTTAACGATCGCGTTCTTGCTCTTATTCCCCGAACTCACGCTCGAATGCGGCAAAGTCAAAGTAAAAGTTCGCGGGCCGTTGATAGCGGCGATAACGAAAGTTACCTCGGGCACTGATGTGACGCAGTTCGGCATTGCGGCGAAATGCGCCGCTGGCAAAGGCAAACAGGAACTAAAAGAATATCTCAACGACGAAGGCGCCAAAACCAAAGGCGCAGCTACGGCCAACTTCGGACTTGGGTTCGAAACCGCGTGCGTGAGCACGGGCGTAGAAGTCGTCATCAACACTACGAAGATGATCGACTTCTTATTCTGAGTCGGGAGGCCTCCGGGGCGCAGCCTGCGCCCCGGAGGGTTGTTGTGTGCTTCGGAGGATTCGCTTAGCACGCGCTAAGCGAATCGGGTAAGGTCCAACTCGTGCGAGCGGTCGTCATCACTAAGCACGGCGGACCAGGGGTGCTCCAAGTGCAGGAGCAGCCCGACCCGACGCTCGGCGCGGGAGAGGTGCGCATCGATGTCGCGGCCGCGGGCATCAACTTCGCCGACGTGATGGCGCGCATGGGCCTGTACCCCGACGCGCCGAAGACGCCGTGCGTCGTCGGCTACGAGGTCGCGGGCACGATCCTTGAGCTCGGCGACGGGGTCGAGGGCCTCGTGCCCGGACAGCGTGTGATCGCAAGCACTCAATTTGGCGGCTACGCCTCGCAGGTCGTCGTCCCCGCCGCCGACGTCGTCCCCCTCCCCGACGGCCTCAGCTTCGAGCAGGGCGCGGCCGTGCCCGTCAACTACGCCACCGCGTGGGCCGGATTGATCGGCTACGGCTCTCTGCAGCCCGGCGAGCGGGTGCTCGTGCACTCCGCGGGCGGCGGCGTCGGCATCGCCGCGACGCAGATCGCAAAGCGCGCGGGTGCCGAGGTCTACGGCACCGCCTCACCCGTCAAGCACGAGCGGATTCGCGAGCTCGGGGTCGACCGCACGCTCGACTACACAAAGCCCGGCTGGGAGAAGGGCCTGCCTCGCTTCGACGTGATCCTTGACGCAGTCGCCGGAAAGAGCTTTCGCACGAGCTATGACCTGCTCGCTTCTGGCGGGCGGCTCGTCGCGTTCGGCGCCTCCTCGCTCGTCACCGGTCAGCGGCGCAACCTCGTGAGCGCGCTGCGCACCGTGATCCGCATGCCACGTTTCAACATGATCAAGCAGATGTCCGAATCCAAGGCGGTGATCGGGCTGAACATGCTCACGCTCTGGAAGGACCGCGGCACGCTGCAACCCTGGATCGCGCCGCTACGCGAGATGCTCGATGACGGCACGGTCGCACCCGTCGTAGCGGCCGCCTTTCCGTTCGAGCAGGCCGGTGACGCGCAGTCGATGATCACCGAGCGGCGCAACCTTGGGAAGGTCGTGCTCACCCCCTAGCTCGGGTGCTACTCTGCGCCTACATGTCGTTCTTCAACTCGCTTCTCGCTCTCCTTCTGCTCCCCCCTCGGGGGGAATAGCGCGTGGCGGCCGCGTAGCCGCAAACACAGCAGAAAGGAAGAGCAAGCGAGAAATAGAAGGAGCGTCAGCGACATGAGCACTTCAGCAGGCAGCGAACCTCAGCGCGACCCGGCCAACCGGGTGCTGATCTTCGACACGACGTTGCGAGACGGCGAGCAATCGCCCGGGATCTCGCTCAACAGAAACGAAAAGCTCGAGATCGCCCACCAGCTCGCGCGGCTGGGCGTCGACATCATCGAGGCGGGCTTCCCGATCACTTCGCCCGGCGACTTCGAGTCCGTACAGGCGATCGCTCGCGAGGTCGAAGGCCCCGTGATCTGTGGGCTGGCGCGCACGAGCCATCAAGACATCGAGGCCGCCTGGAGCGCCGTGTGCGATTCCGAGCGCCCACGCATCCACACGTTCCTCGCCACGAGCGACGTGCACATCAAGTACAAGCTGCAGACCACGCGCGAGGACGTGAAGGGTCAGGTGCGCGCCGCGGTCGCGCAGGCGCGGGAGCTCTGCGAGGACGTCGAGTTCTCGCCGGAGGACGGGTCGCGCTCGGACGTGGAGTTCATGGCCGAAGTGATCCAGATCGCATTGGATGAGGGCGCGAGCACGATCAACGTCCCCGACACTGTCGGCTACACGATGCCCGGCGAGTACAAGGCGATGTTCGAAGGGCTCTACCGATTGGTGCCCGACCTGTCCAAAGCCGTCGTCTCCGTGCACTGTCACGACGATCTCGGCATCGCGGTCGCGAACTCGTTGGCTGGTCTGCAAGCCGGCTGTCGCCAGGTCGAGTGCGCAATCAACGGGATCGGCGAGCGCGCGGGCAACGCCTCGCTAGAGGAGATCGCGATGCTGATCCACACACGCGAGCCGAGCCTTGGCCTGTGGACTGGGATCGAGACGAAGGAGATCGCGCGCACGAGCCGTCTGGTGTCGCGCCTGACCGGCTACCAGGTGCAGCCGAACAAGGCGATCGTCGGGCGCAACGCCTTCGCGCACGAGGCTGGGATCCACCAGGACGGCGTGCTGAAGGAGCGCACGACCTACGAGATCATGGACGCGACGACCGTGGGTCTCGACAGCAACTCGCTCGTGCTCGGCAAGCACTCCGGGCGCCACGCGCTAAGCGAGGCGCTGAGGGAGATGGGCTTCGAGATCGACGGGCAGGCGCTGAACACGGCCTTCAAGCGCTTTAAGGAAATCGCTGATGTCAAGAAGCAGGTCACGGCGATGGACCTCGAGGCGCTCGTCACCGACGAGCTACGCAGCGAGGACATCGGCGGCTTCACGCTCGACTCCTTCGAGGTCCAGGACTCCTCGCAGCGCCCGCCGCACGCGAAGGTCTCGGTCAACCTGCCCGAGGGCAGCTCGGCGAGCGGCTCGTTCACCGGTGACGGTCCGATCGACGCCGTGTTCCAAGCGATCAACGCGGCGACGGGCATCGCGGCGAAGCTCAGCGAGTTCACGATTGGCGCCGTAACCGAGGGCCAGGACGCGCTCGGCGAGGTCTCGATCGTGCTCGAGGTCGATGGGTTCACCGGCGCGGGACAAGGCGTCTCCACGGACATCATCGATGCCGCCGCGCGGGCGTATGTGCGGGCGCTGTCGGTCGCGGTGGCCCGCTCGCGTGCGGGCGAAGCGATCGGCTTGCCCGAGACCACTCTCTGAGCGAACTGTCAAACGCTTGACGGGACATTGAAGTCCTGGAATAGTCGCCGCCGTTTTGGCTATCTGGAACAGTGTGGCTCACCGGTGCTTGGTACGGTCCCGCTCTACGGCGGCGCGCCGTGCGCTGCCTGCCGGCGTCGTGCTCGTTGCTCTGCTGCTGGGGGGCTGCGGTAGCGGTGGGGCGAAGTCGAGCACCACCGCGACAGTCGCTAGCACTACGGGCCCGTCAGCGGCCACGACCACGCAAGCCACGACGGCCTCGGCTGCGGCTGCGCCGCCCTCCACCGCGTCGACTTCGACCGCGCAGAACCCGACAACCAAGCCCGACGGGTTCGCGAGCGCCGATGCGATCTGCGCCAGGCGCAATCGCGAACTCGTGGGCATCTCTAAGGCCGGCGCTTCGGTGCGGGCCATCCTGGCAAAGGCTCCGCAAAGCGTTGCGATTCAGAAGCGGGCCTTGGAAGAACTTCACGGACTCGTCCCGCCGCAGCGCGTGGCACGCGACTGGCACCGGGTCATCACCGAAACCAACGCGGCGCTGAGGACGACCGAACGGCTCGCGCACTCCTCGGGAAAGAGCGAGAAGGTCATGAAGCGGCAGATCGCCCGGATCGATGACACGCAATTGGGCCTGCTCGCCGCGGGCGTTCGCGTCGGGGCAAAGGAATGCGAGAGCGTGGAGCTACCGAGCCTCAAAAAGGAAAGTCCTCTCGCGCTCCCCTAACGAGACGCCCGCGAACGTGTGCGGCGTCCGTGATAACATACGAGCGTATGGTGACTGCCGAGCACCGATCAGGGGCCGCTTCGGCTCGCGACGTCGCCGATCCGCTCGTGATCGGCGCGCGCGTGAAGGCGCTGCGCGAGGCGGCGAGCCTGTCTCTGCGTGACCTTGCTGCGCGCAGCGGCGTCAGCGCCCCGATGCTCTCCCAGGTAGAGCGCGGAGAGACGAGCCCCACGTTGACGGTCGCCGCCCGTATCGCCGCGGGCCTGGACCTGCGCCTCTCACAGCTCCTGCGCCTGGACGAGGACGGCGCCGTCACGATCGTGCACGCCTCCGAGCGCCGTCGTGGCGGCAACGCCCGTCGCGGCCATCGCTTCGAGGTACTCACCGCCGCCCAGCCCGGTCAGCGCGCCGAGCTCTCGCTGCACACGCTCGCCCCAGGCGGCGCCACCGGCGCTAGTGATGACCCGCCGATCCACGAGCCCGGCAGTCGCGAGACCGCCCTAGTCGACCACGGCGAACTCGAGCTCTACTGCGACGGGCAGCGCTATGAGTTGGCTGAAGGCGACTGTGTGACCTTTGACGCCGACCTGCCGCATCACTTCGAGAACCCCGGGGAGCAGGAGGCTGCGTTTCTCGCTGTCGTCTCCGCCGGGCTCAGACGCAGCTGAACCACCGACAAGAGGATCGACAATGCCGCAGACGATGTTCGACAAGATCTGGGAGACGCACGAGGTAGCGCACGGCCTGCTCTACATCGACCTGCACCTCGTGCACGAGGTGACGAGCCCGCAGGCGTTCGACAGCCTGCGGATGGAAGGCCGCAAGGTGCGCCGAGCGGACCGTACGCTCGCGACCGCCGATCACAACACGCCGACGGACGGCACGCCTGTCGCGGCCCGCATCAAGGACGAGCTCTCGCGCGTGCAGGTTGAAACGCTCGAGCGCAACTGCGCGGAGTTCGGCGTGCCCGTCTACTCGCTGGGCTCCGAGCGTCAGGGCATCGTCCACGTGATTGGCCCCGAGCTGGGCGTGACCCAGCCGGGCATGACGATCGTCTGCGGCGACTCGCACACCTCAACGCACGGCGCCTTCGGTGCGCTTGCGTTCGGGATCGGCACGAGCGAGGTCGAGCACGTGCTTGCGACCCAGTGCATGGTCCAGCACAAGCCGCGCTCGATGCGCGTCCTCTACACGGGCGAGCTGGGCTTCGGCGTTACGGCAAAGGACCTGATCCTCGGCACGCTGGGCAAGCTGGGCGTGGGAGGGATGACGGGCCACGTCGTCGAGTACGCGGGTCCCGCGATCGAGGCGCTCTCGATGGAAGGTCGGATGACCGTTTGCAATATGACGATCGAGGGCGGCGGGCGCGCGGGAATGATCGCGCCGGACGAGACCACCTTCGCCTGGTTCACCGAGCTCGATCGCCCCGGCGCGCCGCAGGGCGAGCAGCTGCAGAGGGCGATTGCGCATTGGAAGTCGCTGGGCACCGAGGAGGGCGCCTTCTTCGACAACGAGGTTGAGATAGACGCGAGCGCGATCTCTCCCCAGGTGACGTGGGGTACGAACCCCGGCATGGTTCGTGCGGTCACCGAGGCGGTGCCGGCGCCCGACGAATTCGAGGCGCCCACGGATCGCGAGGCGACCGAACGGGCCCTTCAGTACATGGACCTCCAGCCCGGCACTCCGATCGAGCAGATCTCGCTCGACCGCGTGTTCATCGGCTCGTGCACGAACTCCAGGATCGGAGATCTCCGCGCGGCGGCCGAGGTCGTCGAGGGCAAGAGGGTCGCAAGTGGCGTGAGCGCGATGGTCGTCCCGGGTTCCCAGCAGGTAAAGGCGCAGGCCGAGGCCGAGGGCCTTGACGAGGTGTTCCGCGCGGCTGGCTTTGACTGGCGCGTGGCGGGCTGCTCGATGTGTCTGGGAATGAACCCCGACACCCTGGCGCCGGGCGAGCGTTGCGCCTCGACCTCGAACCGCAATTTCGAGGGTCGTCAAGGCCGTGGCGGGCGTACTCATCTCGTCTCCCCGCAGATGGCGGCGGCAGCCGCGATCGAGGGCCACTTCGTGGACATCCGCGAGTGGAACGCCTGACCGGACTAATAGTCGGAAACGTTTCGAGCATTCGCTTGCATCGCCCCTTCCGCGCGTGAAGGATCGGGCTAGGTCGCCGTTGGCGCCGCGGTGCGGCGTGTGGCGATAAAGCTCACGCCAATCTGGAGGACACGATGAGGAAGCTCGGGGTGCTCGCGCTGTGCGTGGCGAGCGTGTTGTTGATTGCCGCTTCGATCGCCGCGAGCGCGGCGGTAGCTACGCCGAACGGCGTAATGGCCTGGGGCGCGAACGAATACGGACAGGTCGGCGACGGGTCGACTACGCCGAAGTTCGTCCCGCAAACACTCTCGACGCCGAGCGGGGTCGTGCAAGTCTCGGCGGGCAACGAATTCAGCCTCGGGCTGCTCGAAAACGGCCACGTCTACGCATGGGGCGAAAACGAATACACCCAACTCGGCATAGTGGGAGGGCCCCAGCACTGCGGCGGCTTCGCTTGTAGCAAGACACCCGTCGAAGTACCTGGACTCGAAGAAGTGGTCGAAGTCTCGGCGAGCAAGATCACCGCTAGCACCGCGCTTGCGCTGCTCAAAAACGGCACGGTGATGACGTGGGGCTTTTACTCCGAAGAAGAAGGGCCAGAAGCAGTCCCCGGGCTCAGCAAAGTCAAGGCGATCTCCGAGGGTAACGGGTTCAGTCTGGCGCTCGTTGAAGACGAAGAAGGCGGGACCTTTGTTAAGGCCTGGGGGAACAACGAATGCGGTCAGCTGGGCGACGGCAACACCGTCTCGACGACGACCCCGACTGAAGTCAGCGGGCTAAAAGAAGTCAGCGCGATCGCGGCGGGCGAAAACCACAGCCTCGCGCTCTTGAAAAACGGAACGGTGGTCTCGTGGGGCTGTAACGAAGACGGTCAGCTCGGCAATGGCACGACGACGAACAGTGACGTCCCCGTTGAAGTGAGCTCGCTCAGCGGCGCCACGGCGATCTCGGCGGGCGGGCGGTTCAGCCTCGCGATCCACGGAGAAAGCGACGAAGTCGCCGCGTGGGGCACGAACGGCGAAGGCGAGCTCGGCATCGGCCTTGAAACGGGACCCGAATCGTGCGTGACGTACTGCAGCAAGACCCCGGTCAAAGTAAACGAACTCTCGGGCGTGACGGCGATCTCGGCCGGGGAAGAACATGCGCTGGCGCTGCTGGGAAGCGGGACGATCTACTCATGGGGCGAAGGCGCTGAAGGTCGCCTTGGCAACGGCGAAGAAGAAAGCGCCTACGCGCCAGTCAAAGTCAGCGAAATCACGCGTGATGTCGCAGGCATCTCCGCAGGCGAAAACCACAGCCTCGCGTTCGGGCCTCTGGGGCCGATCGTCTCCTCGCTGAACCCCTCGACGGGCGCGCCGAGCGGCGGCAATGAAGTCGAAATCTCAGGGCAGAACTTCAGCGGCGTGACCGCGGTGAAGTTCGGCTCGACGAACGCCACTTCCTACGAAGTCATCTCCTCGACGCTGATCAAGGCGATCGCGCCGGCGGGCAGCAAAACGGTCCACGTTCAGGTGACGACGAGCACGGGGGCGGTCCCCTCAAGCCCGGTGGGCTCGGCCTCGACTTACCACTACGTCGCTGTGGGGGCCCCGGAATACGGGCGCTGCCTGAAAGTCGCGAAAGGGACCGGCAAATACAACTCGTCGTGCACGACCGAAAAAGCAGGCGGCAACTTCGAATGGACGCCGGGCGTGGCCAAAGCGAAATTCACGCTTTCAGGTGGCACCGCGAAACTCGAAACGGTCGAAAAAAACCTGATCGTCTGCACGGGCGAGAGCGGCGGCGGCGAATACTCGGGCACGAAAGCGCTCGCGAACGTGACGATCCACCTGACCGGATGCGAACGCGGCGGTTCGAAATGCACGACCTCAGAAGCCGCCGAAGGCGAAATCCAGACGCACACGCTCGCGGGGGCGCTCGGCTGGAAGAACGCCGCGACGTCTGCGCCCGCACTCGACCTGGCACCAGCCTCGGGCGAAGTGGTCGCTGAATTCAGCTGCGGCTTCGTGTCGGTCACGGTCGAGGGCTCAGTGATCGTCGGTGTGCAAAGGAACGAAATGCAGCTTGCGCCGACCTTGGCCTATGAAGCGACGGGCGGCAAACAAAAACCGGAACACTTCGATGAAGAACCGAACGATGTGCTTGAGACCTCGTTTGGGGGTCCGTTCGAGCAGACCGGTCTGACCGTCACGACGACGCAGACGAACGAAGAAGAAGTAGAGGTCAACGCGGCTATCTGAGGCCGTGTAACCAGCGCCGACGCACGGGGTCCGGGGTGGCCTTGTGCGTCGGCGCCGTCGTGCTGCCCGCGTCCGTGATAGCGTACGTATGTATGACAGGTGTGGCGTCGGCGAACAGGAGGACCAAATGGACCCGATAAGCGTGATCTCAGGCCCGGTCAGCCACCTCGACCGCGCCGACGTCGATACCGACCAGATCATGCCGAAGCAATTCCTCAAGCGCGTCGAGCGCACGGGCTTCGGCGAGTTTCTTTTCTACGACTGGGCGAAGGAGCCAGGCTGGGATCTGCCGGCGAACCCGATCCTCGTGGCCGGGGAGAACTTCGGTTGCGGATCTTCTCGCGAGCACGCGCCCTGGGGGCTTCAGGACTATGGCTTCCAAGCGATCGTCGCGCCCAGCTTCGCGGACATCTTCTACTCGAACTGCACGAAGATCGGTCTGCTCCCCGTCGTTTTGAGCGATGAGGATTGCCGCGCGCTTGCGCGCGTGGGCAGCGGGGAGGTCGACCTGCTCGAGCAGGAGGTCCGCTTCGAGGGTCGTGAGGCTGCTTTCGAGATCGACCACGAGATCCGCCACCGATTGCTGAACGGGCTGGACGACATCGCGCTCACGCTTGAGCAGGGCGTGGAGATCGACGCGTATGAGTCAGAGCACGAAGGCGCGGGGTTTCAGCGCGTCGCCACGACGGCGCTGTAGCGCCAGATCCTTATCAGCAAGTATTACGCGCCTGGGTCTCCAAGCCTTGAAAGAGAGACAGGGCGGGCGCTGAAACCCAGCCGTCCACGGGGGTCTGACGCGTACAATCGACGATGGCGCGTGGCGTCACCTTCCACCGGCTACGCTCGCGCCCACGATGGGAGCACGCGCGTCTCGCTCGCGGGCCAGGGGGTCCAACGGACGGCCGAAATCAGCCGTCGGGCCGGAGTCTGCCGGGACACTGAAGTCGCGCCCGCCGAATTCGATGGCGGCAAATGCCGGTGTGCCCGAGGAGACCGCCGCGAGAAGCGGGCAGCTCGGATTGACGGGCCGGCCGACGGGCTCCAGCCATCTGCCGCCGCTGCTCGCCGCGGGTTTGGTGTTCCTTGCATCCGGCGCAGTGCTCGTGCTGGAGATCCTTTCGGTCAGGCTGCTCGCGCCGTACGTCGGACTTACGCTCGAAACAACGACGTCGATCATCGGCGCAGTGCTGGCGGGGATCGCGGTCGGCGCAGCGATCGGGGGACGCGTCGCCGATCGCGTCAACTCGCGTTGGCTGCTCGTTGGGCTGCTGGTGCTCGGTGGCTTGCTCGTGCTCTTGATCGTCCCGATCATCCGGGCGCTGGGCCCTTCCGCGAGCGAAGGCGGGAACGCCGCGGCGGTGGGGGTGACGTTCGCGACGCTTGTGCCGGTCGCGGCGGTCCTCAGTGGCGTCACGCCGACGGTTGCGCGCCTGCAGCTACGCGACCTGCGCGCGAGCGGCTCGGTCGTGGGCGGTTTGTCGGGTTGGGCCACGGCTGGCGCGCTCGTCGGCACGTTCGCGGCGGGGTTCCTCCTCGTTCCGCTGTTCCCCGTCGGCGCGACGGTGCTGGTAATCGGCATCGCGCTCGTGTTCGTGGGCCTGCTGCTCGGTGCCTATCTTCGCCTGCTAAGACGCGGCAGGATCGTCGCGACGACGATCCTCGCGCTCGGCGCGATCGCGTTGACGATCGCACAGCATTCGCCGTGCGTGGCCGAATCGGCCTACCACTGCATCCAGATCCAGCCAGATCCGCTGCGACCGAGCGCGAAGTACCTGCTGCTCGACCGTGGCTATAACTCCGACGTCGACCAGAGCGACCCGAGGTACCTCGGCTTTCTCTACGAGCAGTGGTTCGCCGAAGCGATCGACCGGATTGCAGCTCCGCCGACTCCCTTGACCGGCGTGTTCGTCGGGGGAGGGGCGTTCACGGTGCCGCGCTGGCTCGACGCAACCCATCCCGGCTCGCATGCGACCGTGCTCGAGGTCGACTCGAAGCTCGTCGAATTCGATCGCGAACACCTCGGGCTGCGCACGTCGCCGTCGCTGCGTGCGATCGTCGGCGACGGCCGGCTGACGATGCGCGATCGGCCGACCCACAGCGCTGATTTCATCGTCGGTGACGCGTTCAGCAGCAGGACCGTCCCATGGCAGCTGATGACGAGCGAGTGGCTGGACGAAGTGAAGCGCGTGTTGAAGCCCGGTGGGTTGTACATGCTGAACATGATCGACGACCATCCGCTGGCGCTTCTGCGCGCGGAGGCCGCGACGCTGCTGAAGGCGTTCGCGAACGTGCGCCTGGTGACGGTCGCCGAAGACGGCGCCCCCGCCGGCGGCAACGAGGTGCTGTTTGCCTCCGAGGGGTCGCTTCCGCCCGCACGCAGCTCGCCGACCGGTGAAGGGACGTTGTTCGACCGCGACGCTGTAGTGCGGCTCGTCGCTGGCGCCGAGCCGCTGCGCGACGACTACGCCCCGGTCGACCAGCTCGAGACGCGCTGATGTTTTTCATGGCCTTCATCAAGGCTCGCCACAGGGTCGGGCGATCGCTGTTGGCCTGTTGCGCTGTCGGCGCCCTCGCGGCATCCACTTTCGGGTGCGGTGCACAGGGAGACAACAGCTTGTCCGCCACGGCCGCCAAAGTGCTACCCCGAGCGGCCGGGGGTGTAGTCGCGCGGGTCGGATCCGAGCAGATCGACCAAGCGGCCTACGACAGGCGCTTCGCTGCTGAGGCCCAGGACGAAGAAGCAACCGCCGGGTTGATCCCCGTCCCACCTCGGTTTGAGAAGTGCGTGGCGCAACTCGAGGCATCCTTGAAGAAGCTCAACCTTCAGATGCCATCCAGCTCTAGGCTGCGCGGGAGATGCAACGCCCTCTATGAGGGACTACGTGAAAAGACGCTCACGCGGCTGATCGTTGGCCAGTGGGTAACTGCCGCCGCCGCGGAAGAGGGAGTGACGGCAAAGTCGGCACAGGTTCGGGAAGAGCTCGAACGGTCATGGCAAGATGCCTTCGCCAGTAAAGCGCAGTTTCGCCAATACCTCGTTCAAACCGGCCTGAAGCTCTCCGACGTCGCCCGGGAAGCCAGGGTCATAGTCCTGGCGAGGCTACTTCGCCGTAATGTGCTTCAACGGCTCGGATCTTTCTCAAGGTCACGAATCAAGGCTTACTACAAAACTCATCCCGAACTCGACTCCAAGCCCGAACTGCGCAAGATCGAAATCGTGCGCGCGGGATCCGTGGCGGCCGCGACAAGAATCAAGCGCAAAATCGCGGCGGGAGAAAGCTTCGAACGCGCCGCGAAGGGCCTGCCCCATCAGCCGGTGGGGGCAAGGAACGGCGTCGTGCCGAACTTTGAACACTATTCCGAGCCGCTGCTCAACCACGCGATGCACGCCGCCAAGCTGCACGTTCTCACTGGTCCAGTTGGACTCGGGCCCGGCTTCCCCCCCGGCTGGTACGTCTTCAGGGTCGTGCACGTGTACCCGCTGCGTCAGAAGCCATTCCGCGACGTCGAAGCCAAGCTCCTGAAGACGTTGCCAGGGCAACTGCGCCGTCAGGCCGTGGAAGAATTCGAATCGAGCTGGACGGAACGTTGGAAGGCGAAGACGCTCTGCGCCGCAGGCTACGAGACGGCCCTTTGCCGTCAGATCACGGGGTCGACGGCTCGAGTCTCGATCGACGTCCCCGACGTCTTCGAATAGGCACCGCGCGAACTCAAGCGCACGACGCGCCTACCTCTCTGTCAGCTCGAAAGGGAAACATTGACACATACTTTGCGCCTAGTGAACAAACCCTAGTATCGGTCTGAGGGCGAAAGGTATCGCTGTCACTTGCGATTGCCGAAAAACCGCCAAACGGCGGGGAACATCACGCGTGAGGCGCCAAGAATCGCCGGGTACGGCTCGCGACTCGGCGACGCCTGACGTGAATCCGAGGAGGTGTCGCTCGCCGCGCACGCCGGCGTGTGTGCGGTGCTCGTGTCACCATCCGACCCATGAGCAAGCCAATCAAACTCATCCATGCAGCAACCAGACGCATCAAGCGCGCGCCGCGGCGCGTCGGTAGGACGACGACGATGATCGGTTCACTATCATCGGCAGTGACGGCAGCTGCCGTGTTGACAGGTTGCGGTGGCTCAACAGCCGTCACCCATCGGCGGAATTCGACCCTGGCGACGACCGTCTCGGTGTCCGCATCTGGCGTAACACCCGCGGTCGAAACGGGCAACGCGCGCGTTCCGCACCCAAGCATGGTCGTGGCGCGCGTCGGCTCTCAGAGTCTCACGATGGGAATGCTGCAGCACCTGATTGGCTTGGACGTCGCGACGGAAATACCGGCCCGACAGATTGCGCTCGTTCCGCCGTCGTTCAGCTCCTGCATCTCGCATCTGGCCGTGTCGAAAGGCACCGTCGTTAGACCCTCCTCGAGCAAACTCAAGGCAGTGTGCAAGGAACGCTACGAGAAGGCTCTTGAACTGGAGGAGGCGGCATGGATTCTAGGCGAGTGGTCGATACACGGCGCCGATGAACTAGGCGTGCACGTGGGGCACGCAGCAGTCCAAACGCGCTACCAAAACATCATCCGTCGAGGCTATAAATCGTTCGGCGAATTCGCCAAGAAGCTGACCGTTTCGGGCGAAACAAAGGCCGACGTATTTCGCGAAATGCAGGTAACGCTGGCTGGGGAGCGCATGCGGGCAGCGATTAAGCGCAAGGCCCACGCCCTTACCTCGAACGAAGTCGCCAGTTACTTCAGATCCCATCCTTCGCAATTCGTCGTGCCGCAACGTCGAGATGTCGAGATCGTCAGGAGTAAGACGAAGGCCGTGGCCGCGAAGATTAAGCGCGAAGTAGCATCTGGTAAGAGCTTTGCAAGTGCGGCCGATGCATCATTGCTGCAGCAGCCTCTTTTCGCCAAGCATGGGCTTGTTCGCGACCTCAAGATCGACTCGTACAGCGCTCCTAAGCTCGAGCGGGCGATCTTCCGGGCACGTCGAAACGTCCTGTACGGCCCAGTAGAAGAAGGGGAGGTGAGCTGGAACGGCTGGTACGTCTTCGAAGTAAAGACTATCCATCCGGGACGTCGGAAGACCCTCAAGGAGGTCGCAGCCTCGCTCCGGCACTCGTTGATCGAACGTCGATTCAACCACGACATCGTCTCGTTCACGAAGCGATGGCGCGCGAAGTGGCGCGCGCAGACCTATTGCAGCTCGCGCTACATCGTTTCAGGATGTAGCGGCTATAAGCCCCCTCCCGGCGCGCATTTCGAAGAAGATCCGTACGCGCTTTGAGTTGAGCAGCGCAGTTAGAGACAGTTCTTGCAGCCAGTTGACAGCGGGGATCATTATGCCAGGCGTATAGTACTTGACTTATCGACTCACGCTGTTAAGGCGTGCCTTGCTGTGCGCGCACAGCCGACTCAAGGAGAGGGCTAGCTTCATGTTCAAGCGAATGAGCTCAGGCTTCACGTATGCCAACGTAGCAGCGACGCTGGCGCTGGTGTTCGCGATGACCGGCGGAGCGTATGCCGCCGGCGTCTTCAAGATTACCTCTACGAAACAGATCAGCCCGAAGGTGCTTAAGGCGCTGAAGGGTGCCAACGGAAAGAACGGTACGACCGGCGCTCAGGGTGCTGCCGGGCCCACTGGCCCTGCCGGTCCCGCAGGGCCAGTAGGTCCAAGTGGGTCGGCGGGAGCCGGCGGTGCGAAAGGGGAAACCGGTAGCAAGGGTGAAAAGGGCGACAAAGGTGAAAAGGGGGTCAAAGGTGATGAAGGCTCCCCATGGACGGCTGGTGGCACGCTCCCGCCAGGCGCGACAGAGACGGGCACGTGGACGAGTGGAAAACTGGTCGGGACGGGCGAATCAATTAATATCACGACTGCTATTTCCTTCCCGATACCACTTGCGTTGCCGCCGGAATTCAAAGAAGATCCGGTTCTGGACGGAACACACGTCCACCATCTAACCCCCGAAGAAGTCGAAAAACACGAAGGCGCAGCAGCAAGCGAATGCCCAGGCTCCGTTATTCACCCGCTTGCTGAAGAAGGCCAGCTTTGCGTCTACCTGGGTGGAAGCCAGCCGGCGGAAGCAATAGAAACCAGCGAATTCAAAGTGACGAAGATTGGCGTTGCCTCCAACGTACAGACCGTAGGCGCTTCGAGCTCTGGCGCGACTCTGTTGATCAACTACACCGGCGAAGCGCCTTCAGCTCAGCTCGTAGGGAGTTGGGCTGTAACGGGCAAGTAAAGGTGATATGCGAGCAGTTCACACGGCCGGGGCCACCTTGTTCCCCGGCTGTGTCTTTACGAGCGTCTCCAATTACCCATTCGACGCGCGCCTTGACCCGAGCCTATAGTCGGAATCACGACGTCTCAGTTGCACTCGACCGTCGACATAGACACCCCGTTCAGCACGCACCTCGCCGTGGTCCAGGGACAGGGACGTAAGCGTTCATAAGCATTTCCGCGCAGCGAAGTGAATGCCACAATGCACTGTGAAAGTCGGACCAACGCCTCTCGGCTTGGCGCCGACTGACACCACGATCGTACGCACAACAAAGTTAGACAAGGAGCAGACATGAGACTGTTGAAGATCTGGGGCCTTGCCTTGGTCGCCGTTTTCGCGATCAGCGCTGTGGCCGCTGCGACAGCGTCGGCGGAATTAGAATTACCAGTGTTCCACATCGTGAAAGAACCAAAAGTAGCGACGAAAGCCACGGGGAAACTGGCCAAAGCCAACATCGCCACATTCAGCACCGAACTCTCGAAAGGAATTGAAGCGACCGGCGTTGAACTGACGCTCGAAATCAAAGACTTAGTCTCGTTAGGTCCGTACACGGCCGACTTCACCGGGACAAAATTCGAAGGCAAAGAATGCTGGACGGAAAAAGACGCCAACGAAGTCGTCTTAGTCAACGGTGAATATCACCTCAGAGTTCTGAACAAATCCTTAGAACTAGGCATCGAGTTCTTACTGCCCACGGGCGGCATAGTAGAGTTATGTGGCAAAGTCGGCGCGTTAAAAGTTGAACTAAAACTCAAATTAACGGGGAGCGTACTCGCCAGGATTGACTTAGACGAAAAAGGCACACCCGCGGCAATGAAAGACATGGAGAAAGTCTCGTCTTTCATTGGGTTACTGAAATGCACAAAAAGCGGTAACGGCATCCAAGAACTTAAATCATACATCAACGACAAAGACGAAGAAGTGAAAGCGAAACTCACTGCTGAAGTGATCCAGGGGTCACCGGAAGCAGGGTGTGAGGAAGTCAAAGAAGGGCTGTTACTCGCTTCGGAAAAGGAACTCGAAACCTTATTCTAGCTCCGCATAATCAGTAGAGGGAGCCGCGTGGCGCTCCGCTACGTGCCCCGTCGTCTCTCGCTCAGTCCTCTCGTTAATCAGCGTGTTCCCAACTTGTCTAAGGACCTGGGCAACGCGGCAGCAAAATAATCGGGCGTCAGACTTTTTCTCAAATAGGCCCGAGACGGAGGAAAACATCGATGGCTCTCAGTTGGGGGGGCCGCTGCATGAGCCGACGGTATGACCATCGGCCTTGACCAATGCAGAGCACAGTGGCAGATTGCGCATGCAGTCCGAGTTGGCGGTGGGCGTGCCGGGCGCCGACGTCTCACACAATGGTGGGAGTCTTGGTCCGTGGACGAGCAAGCCGGCTCGATCTTTATCCCTAGGACAAGGAGAAACTATGAGACTGTTGAAGATCTGGGGTCTCGCCTTGATCGCCATTTTCGCGATCAGCGCTGTGGCCGCTGCGACAGCATCGGCGGAATTAGAATTACCAGTGTTCCACATAGTCAAAGAACCGAAAGTAGCGACGAAAGCTACCGGGAAACTAGCCAAAGCGGCTATCGCTCAACTGAGCACGGAACTCTCGAAAGGCGTTGAAGCGAGCGGCGTTGAACTGACGCTCGAAATCAAAGACTTAGTCTCGTTAGGTCCGTACACGGCCGACTTCACCGGGACAAAATTCGAAGGCAAAGAATGTTGGACGGAAAAAGACGCCAACGAAGTCGTCTTAGTCAACGGTGAATATCACCTGAGAATCTTGAACAAAGCCTTAGAACTGGGTATCGAGTTCTTACTACCGGCAGGCGGAGTAACTCTATTATGCGGTAAACCCGGCGCGTTAAAAATGGAACTGAAAATCCCGGTAACGGGTAGCGTAGTCGCCAAGATTGACTTAGACAATAAAGGCGAAGCATTACCGCTGAAAGACATGGAGAAACTGGTTTCCGTTATCGGGTTACTGAAATGCACGAAAGCAGGAAATGGCATCCAAGAACTCAAATCATACATCAACGACAAAGACGAAGAAGTGAAAGCGAAACTCACTGCTGAAGTGATA
>Ga0335073_10005413_pt1 | contig 17911 bp, 16 predicted proteins | sample Lox_Sample_22_FD_207093 | JGI IMG/M metagenome (GOLD analysis project Ga0335073, IMG submission 207093) | Soil microbial communities from Loxahatchee National Wildlife Refuge, Florida, United States - Lox_Sample_2.2 | ecosystem: Environmental > Terrestrial > Soil > Wetlands | place: USA...
TCGGGCGTTGCGAGGTCAGCCAGCCTCCCGTCGGCCTGTAGCCACGACATACGTGTTTCTTCGGATCAAGTCACTCGCAGAGGCCAGAAATGCGTCAGATCTAGACGAGTGTTGCTATCGCAGCTGCAGGCCGAGCAGCCGCTCGAGCTCGGGGATCGTCTGCTCGGCGCTGGTGTGGTGCACGGTCGCCATCCCGAGCTTCTCCGCGGGCGTCAAGTTGAAGGGGAGGTCATCGACAAAGACGCAGTCCTCGGGCTCGGCCCCCGCGCGCTCGGCCCCTAGCTCATACATCCGGCTCGCGGGCTTGCGCGTGCCCTCATGACCGGAGATCACGACGCCGTCGAACAGCTCGTCAAATAGGTCGTGCGGATAGCGATGCACGCCCCAAGAGTTCGAGACCAGCGCGGTGCGTATGCCGCCCGCGCGTGCCCGGCGTACCGCCTCGACCATCGCCACATCGGGTTGCACGCCCGCGAACAGGCCGTCGATTAGGCCGTCGGGCTCCACGCCGAGCAGAGGGGCAAGCTGTTGCTCGAACTCGCCCTCTTCAAGCTCTCCCTTCTCCAGGGAGATCAGCAGCTCGCGGAAGGAGGGATCCGAGCTAAAGCGGTCGCGCAGCGTCTGCGGATCGACCCCCGAGCGCTCGCAAAACTCGCGGAAGGAGTTGAACAGGTTCGTCGTAAGCACCCCGCCCCAGTCGATCAGCAGGGCCGTGCGCGGAGGCCCGTTTGGCTCGCTCGCGGCTCGCTGGGTGCCGTTCGGCTCGCCTGCCATGCCTGGCTCAGCCTCCATACTCGCCGTAGGCGACCGCTTCGGCTTGACGCGCCAGTTCGAGCACCCCGTCCCCGAACGTCTTCAGGTAGGGGTCGTCGGTCGTCCCGCTGACCGCGCGCTTGTAGTTGCCCTCCATGAACACGACCGACTTCCACACCGCCAGAGTGGTGTACCAGCGTAGGTCGCGCATCGAGCGGCCCGTGCGCTGTTCGTAGCGATCGATCAGCTCAGCGCGAGTGGGAAAGCCCTCCTGGCGTGTCACGGTCGCGAGTGCCTCGCGCAGCCCGCCAGAAGGGTCGTCTTTCTCAGTCCACATCATGCACAGGTACCCGAGGTCGGCGAGTGGGTCGCCGATCGTCGCCATCTCCCAATCCAGCACGCCCGCCAGGCGCGCGGGGGCGCCGGGCGCGAAAATCGTGTTGCCTAGGCGGAAATCGCCGTGCACGATCGTTGCGGGCCCCGATTCGGGCATGTTCTCCGCGAGCCAGCCGCCGACCCGCTCGACCGCCGGGATCTCCCGCGTCTTGTTTAGCTCCCACAGCCCGGTAAACCGGCGCAGCTGGCGCTCCAGATAGCCGGTGGGCTTACCGAAGCCTTCGAGGCCCACCGCGCGCCAGTCGACGGCGTGGATCTCGACGAGCGCCTCGATCAGGTCCTCGGCGATCCGCGCGCGTTCTTGGGGGGTGTCGATCGCGGTCGGGATCTCGGTGACGATCACCTCGCCCTCGAGCTTCTCCATTACGTAGAAAGGACAGCCGATCACCTGCTCGTCATCACACACCGCGAGCACGACCGGCACGCGCGCGGGCGTGTCGGCGAGCGCGCGCAGCAGGCGCGCCTCGCGCAGCACGTCGTGGGCGCTCGGTGGCAGCGGCGGGCGCGGCGGGCGGCGCAGCACGACCTCCCGCTCGCCGCGGCGAATCAGGTAGGTGACGTTGGAGTGACCCTCGCCGATCGGGCTCGCCTCGATCTCGCCCTCGCCCAGTCCATGGGCGTCGAGGAACGCTTGTAGCGGCTCGAGCACGAGCAGCGGCGGACGCTCGTTGCCCGCCCCCTCCTCGGCCGTCCGCACGATGTCGTCCGGTGCGATGGCTGTACTCACGAAGCGAACGCTACACGTCAGTCGCGCTCGTTGGACCGCAACCTTGCGCGTGCGGCCGTGTCTTTAGCCACCATGCCCCGAATCAGAAAGCTTCTCCCCACCACACTCGTATGCGCCCTCGTCTGCGGCGCCCTAGGCGCCGCGCCCGCAATGGCCTCCCACAGCCAGGCGAACTATTTCGAGGGCTCCACGTTGCTGCTCAGCAGCAAGACCCGCCCGAAGGCGATCGCGCAGATGCAGGCGCTCGGCGTCAAAGCGATTCGCGTCGAGCTCAGTTGGTTCCAGGTCGCTCCAGGTCCAATAAGCACAACGAAGCCGACGTTCGAAGCATCGAACCCGGTCTCCTATCCCTGGGGCGAATACGACGCGCTGATCGGTGAAGCGCAGCGGCTGCACTGGAAAGTGCTGCTGACCGTGACCTCGCCCGTGCCGCGCTGGGCGACATCGAACAAGAAATCGCCCTACGTCACCAAACCCGACCCGAAAGACTTCGAAGAATTCATGACGGCGGTTGGGCGCCACTACGGACCGGCAGGTCCGTTCGGCTCGACCGTCTCGCTGTTCTCGATTTGGAATGAGCCGAACCACCCGGCGTTCCTGCAGCCGCAGTGGAACACGAACGGCACCGCGGCATCGCCGCGGATCTACCGGGCCCTCTACCAGGCGGGCTACGCGGGTTTGAAAGCGGGTGGGATCGCCAAGCCTCCGGTGCTGATCGGCGAGACGGCCCCAACCGGCTACGACAAGGTCAACTACAAACGCGAAAAATCGCGCGCACTGCTGCACGACGTAGCGCCGCTGCTATTCCTGCGCGAAACGCTGTGCCTGAACAACCGCTATCGGAAATCGGGCTCATGCACGCCGCTGACCGCGGTGGGCTATGCGCACCACGCGTACACGACCGCGGCGGGTCCGCTCTACAAGCCGAAGGAAAAGGACGACGTGACAATCGGCGTGCTCTCTAGGCTGTCGAGCGCGCTCAGCAAAGCGTTCGCGGCCGGGGGCACGACCTCGAACCTGCCGATCTATCTCACGGAGTTCGGGGTGCAGAGCAAGCCGAACCGCTTCCTCGGCGTCCCCGTTGCCCAGCAGGCGGAATTCGACGCGATCGCCGAGAAGATCGCCTGGGCGAATGGCCGGGTGTCGGCGTTCTCGCAGTACCTGCTCAAAGACGACCCGCTCGGCGGCAAGCCGGGGGCGAGCGTCAACGGCGGAACGATCGGTTTCCAGACGGGCCTTGAGTACATCAGCGGCGCTCCGAAGCCCCTCTACTACGGCTGGCCTGTGCCGTTGGTCGTCTCGAAGTCTGGCCACGGCTACTCGCTGTGGGGCCTGGTCCGCCCGACGACTGGCGCCACCAAGGTCACGGTGCTGATCCAGAAGAAGGGCTCGCACAAGTACTCGAAGCTGACGACGGTCACGACGAATAGCCTTGGCTACTGGGCGCTGCACTCCTCGGCCAAGGGCGCGCGCTGGCGTGTGCAGTGGACGAGCCCAACTGGCAAGAAGTACGAAGGCCCTCCGATAGGTGCCCACTGAGCTGAGCGGCACACGGCATCGTCCTCCTAGAGTTGGAAGACGATGCCGGAGCTGCCAGAGGTCGAGATAACCGCGCGGTTGCTCGACCGCGCGCTGTCGGGCGCGGAGATCGAAGCGGCGCTCGCGCCGGGGATCAACGCGCTGAAGACGTTCGACCCGCCGCTGTCGGCGCTGGAGGGTGAGCGAATAGAGAGCATCGGGCGCCGTGGCAAGAACGTCGTGGTGCGTACGAGCGGTGAGCTGGCGTTGCTCGTGCACTTGATGTCCGCCGGACGGCTACAGCTGTACGAGAAGCGCGCGGGTCCACGCGATCGCACTTCGAGGCTACTCGTGCGTTTGGCCGACGGCCGCGAGCTGCGCCTGCGGGAGTTCGGCTCCAAGCAGGCAGCCTGGGTGAAGCTGCTGCGGGCAGCCGAGTTGGAAGCCGACGAGGCGATTGCGAAGCTCGGACCCGAGGCATGGCCGGACCCGCCCGACGGCGATGAGTTGGAGGCGCTGCTCGACACACCCCGTCCACTGCACTCGCTGCTACGCGACCAGCGCACGATCGCGGGTATCGGGCGCTCGTGGGTCGATGAGATCCTCTGGACCGCGCGGCTCTCACCATTCAAGCGTGGAGCCGACCTCGATGCCGAGGAGCGCGTGCACTTGCGCGAGGCGATCGTCCTTGTGCTCGGCGATGCGCTCGCGAGCTACGAGGAGACGGTCGAGCTACCGATCCCCGACAAGCTGCCGATGCCGTTGAAGGTCCACCGCCACGAGGGTGAGCCGTGCCCGCGCTGCGGCGAGACACTGCAAGCCGTGCATTTCGAGGACTACGTGATCGCCTATTGCCCGCGCGAGCAGACCGAAGGGCGGGTGCTGAAGGACCGGCGGATGTCGCGGTTGCTGCGCTGAGCGCGCGGTCTACCGCACCGAGATGAGACGGGTGCGGTGAGGGCCGCGGTCTGCAATCTCCGCGCTCAGTCCTTCGCCGGCGGGTGCTCCTCGCCGGGCCATTTGCCCGTCAATCCAGCGAACCAGCGGCGGGAGGCATTGTCGACCGCGCCTTTCGTCAGACGGAACACCGCTCCCTCGAGCGCCAGGGCGCCCAAGAGCTTCGGCCATGGCGCGCGGTTCTCGGGGCGCGGCGGCTCCTCCTTGTCTGCGAACGCCCACAGACGCTCGAACAGCTTGCGCCCAAGCGGTCCCGCGAGGATGCCCGAGACGATGCCTACCGGCTTGTAGAGGAGCTTCAGCATCTCGGCCACACCTTATCCAGCTGAGGCAGCACTCCTCAAAGCGTCCGCGTGCTGATGCGGCGCGCGTCTGTTTTAGAGTCTTGCCTCATGCCCGAGCCCGGCGAGTTGGCTCCTGTCGAAGGCTGCTAAATGCAGATCGAGTTGTCGCTTCGTGTGATGGCGACGTTGATTGAGACGGAGAAGGGAGGACGGCAGGGACCGATCTCGGCGTCGAGCTACCGACCCTGGTGCCGGGTGCGGGACCGTGACGGATCGGAGGTCCTGATCGGCATGTGTGAGATGCGCTTTGACGGCGTGGTCGCTCCCGGCGAGACAAGCGAAGGAGAGCTCGTCTTCGCGGAAGCCGAACCAGCAACGAGATTGCTCCCCGTCGGCACGAAGTTCGAGTTCATCGAGGGCCTACGGAGCGTCGCGTCCTGCGAGGTGCTGGCCGCTAGATCGACCCCGCCGCCTAAGCGCTAGCATCGCGTGCCTGTGCTTCAGTCAGGCGACCAAGCCCCCGACTTCGAGCTGCCCGACCAGGACGGCCGAGCGGTGCGGCTCGAAGACTTCCGCGGGCAGCGCGTGGTCGTCTACTTCTATCCGAAGGCCGATACGTGCCTCAGCAAAAGCAGTAGTCGAGGGGGCTCATGGCGCTAGGGCCCGGCACTCCCGCTCCCGACTTCGAGCTCCCCGATCAAGATGGTCGGCCTGTGAAGCTCTCGGACTTCAGCGGGCAGCCGGTCGTCGTCTATTTCTATCCGAAGGCGAGCACGCCTGGCTGTACTACGCAGGCTTGTGGCGTGCGAGACCATCGCGCTGACTACAAGAAGGCTGGGGCGGTCGTTCTTGGCATTTCGCCCGATCCCGTGGCAAAGATCAAGAAGTTCGTTGACGAATACGACCTCGACTTCTCGTTGCTCGGCGACGAGGACCATGCGGTCGCTGAGAGCTATGGCGTTTGGGTCGAGAAGTCGATGTACGGGCGCAAGTACATGGGCAACGAGCGCACAACGTTCGTGATCGACAGTGATGGGCAGATCAGCAGCGTGCTGCGCAAGGTCAAGCCAGGCGAACACGACAAACATGTGCTCGCTGCGCTCGATAAGGCGCGGCCGCCGGTTCTGTAGATCGGTTCGTGCTCGGCTAGCGTCTGTGTAGTTCTGCGTGGCTGCATGAGCATTAATGCCTAGAAAGCACTTGCGCCAGCGTCTGAGTTAAGGCTGATGATGTCGCTATGGAGGCCGATGAGCGCTCCACAGCTTTCCTTGCGGACTCCCCGGAGCCGCTTGACGCGCAGGCGACGCAGTCGGTCACCGCGACTATGCGGAGGCGATCGCGAAGACGCTGGTCGAGGTCCCAGGCCGTCTCGGCTCCGAGAAAAAGTCCCGCGGCAGTGACTACGACAGTAACAACAATCGCCAATCGCGTGGGACGTCAGTACGTCGTACAACCGGCGTTAAGCCACGCTGATCGATTGCCAAGGTTGGAGCGCTAGCTGCGGATCGCAAGCGGTACCAGTGAGATGCCTTGGCATCCGGATGAAGTCATCCTATGGACTTAATCCGAACAACGTGCTGTGCTTGTACTGCCACGTCGATTCGGTTCGACACGTACTCGTCGGTTATCGGCAGTAGATGCCCATGATCTTCCACGATCCTCATTTGGCATCCGCGTCTTCTTGCCTCTGACCTTGCCGCCTTCATCGAAAGTCCGAGCAGGTGTCGAGCGTCGAAATGCTGAAACGGTCGTCCACAGTCAACATAGACAGCCCGCACCGGCCGGTGAACCCGGTAGCTTGCGTCTGTGCTACCGCATCCGAGCGTGAGCAATCCACAACCTACAAGCAGTGCGCTACACAGACCACAAAGATACCGTTGGCGCATGTTGGCGGAAAGCATCGGGGCGGATCATTCCTTGAGGATGTGCACGTGAAGAATGCTTTCAGCGGTGTTGATGCCCTCATATAGGAAGACACAGTTGCCTTTATCGCCACTGTGAAGCCCGTAGGCGTAGTGGTTCTTGTACACAGGCCCTCCGCTGGTACCGGGCCCGATCGTGTTTGCATGGACGTGCGAGTTGCAGACGTTGACAGCCTCGAGATTATGCACCGTTTCGGATTCGAAGTAGTGTACTTCTGAGACGAAGCCTTGCGTTATGCCACAGGCCTCCTCCTGGCTGAACGTTGTCGTCTTCGCCTACGAGAGCGGACTGATCAAGCCCTCGCGCGGCTGAGCGCCCGCGCTCCACCGATCGATCGGCCTCTTCGGTTGCCGAGCGAAGGTGACTAGCGCGCAACGAAGTGCAAGGCGAACACCGTGTCGAGCGTCTGTTCGGTGCTGCCGATGCCGCCGATCAGATAGCCGGTTGAGCCGACTTCGATCGCGGCGGCGTTCGTCACCGCGATCGGGAGTCGCCCCGCCCGGCGGAGGTCTCGGGTAGACGGATCGAACGCGACGATTCGCTTCAGCGCGACGCCGCCCGAGCGTCCGCCAAGCACGTATACCTTGCCCGACAAAACGATCGCCGAGGCGTGCGAGACCGGTCTGGGCAGATGCCCGATCACGACCGCAGTGCGTGCACGAGTGTCGATCTCCTGGATGGCGTCGGTGTCTGCGCCGCTCGCGAGCTCGCCCCCGAACGTGAAGATCTTCGTCCCGAGCACCGCGGTTGCGGCGTAGCGGAAAGGCACCGGGAGCCGACAGACGGTCGTAAAACGCGAACCGTCGGTCGTGCGCAGGACCTCCGCGATCGGTTCGGTGCCGTCGTAGCCCCCGAGTACGTAGGCTGCGCCGCCGAGCACAACCGCAGAGAGGTCCGAGCGTGCGCCGGGAAGCACACCGACGCGTTCGGCCGTGTTGTGCTCGCTCAGGGCTTCGGTCGCGTCCAGCTCGCTCGTCGATCCGCCGCCGAACACGAGCGTCCGCCCGGCAAGCTGCACGGCTGCCAGATCGTGCTTCGCTTCGCTCAGTGCGCCCGCGGGTCTCGCCCGCAGCCCAGGAGCGATCTTCACGATCTGGCTGGTTGACACGTCGAGGTTATCGAGCCCTCCGAGCACGAGAATTTCGCTGCCGCGCGCCGAGACGGCCTCACCCGAGACGGCCGACGGCAAGCGATAGGGCTCGAGCTTCGCGATCACTCGCGTCGAGGGCGAGCCACGCTTTGCCGTGCGAGTCGCTTGCTGGGTCGTCGCCCCTCCGTGAGAGCTCCCACAGCCAATGCTGGTAAGCATCGCGCTCAGGATCGCGAGGGCAACCGCGCCGAGCGCGGCGCTCTGGTTCGCGTCTGTGGTGAGCCTGGGGCGAGAGGCCTTCTTCACGCGGGCAGCATGTCCACGCTCGATCAAGCCAAGATGAGAAGGCTAAAGATGAGAATGCTCAAGTAAATCTCTCACTATTCGTCGGTTCTCATCTGCGCTTGAAGCGTCGCGCTCACAGTGACGCAATGCGCAGTCGCAGACCGTTCAGCTTGGCCTTTGCGCTGCTGTCGGCTTGTCTCGCGATCTCGGTAGCCGGATGCGGTGGATCTGGTACGCCAGGTTCAGGCACGCGAACCCAAGGGGCACGTTCCACTTCTCGCGCGCGGCGATTGCGCAACGGCGGTGTGCCACCGCTCCTGGACCCGCGCAATGTCTATGCGGCCGACCGGGCGGGTCTGCTCGCACCCGTCGTGCGCCACTTCCCGGAACGCGTCTACGTGCCGAACAGCCTCAGCAACACCGTCAGCGTGATCGACCCCAAGACGTTCACCGTGACCAGCACGTTCCCGGTTGGCGCACTGCCCCAGCACGTGACCCCGTCCTATGACCTGAAGACGTTGTGGGTGGACAACGACGAAGGTAACTCGCTGACCCCGATCGACCCTTTGACGGGTAGGCCGGGACGCTCGATCGCCGTCGCCGATCCGTACAACCTTTACTTCACGCCCAATGGGCGCTTCGCGATCGTAGTTGCCGAGCGCTTGCAGCGCTTGGACTTTCGTAACGCACACACGATGCGCCTGCACCATTCACTCAAGGTGCCGTGCAATGGCGTTGACCACATGGACTTCACCGCCAACGGACGCTTTCTACTGGCGAGCTGCGAGTTCGGCGCGCGCATGGTCGAGGTCGACGTGCGCCGCGAGCGCGTCGTGCGAGTGATCCCGCTGCAGTCGGGCTCAATGCCTCAGGACGTCAAAATCTCCCCCGACGGGAGCACGTTCTACGTCGCGGACATGATGCACGGCGGCGTCTGGATGATCGGCGCGCGCAGCATGCGCATCGAAGGGTTCATCCACACGGGAGCCGGCGCGCATGGCCTCTATCCCAGTCGCGACGCGAAGTGGCTCTACGTCTCAGATCGCGGAGAAGGCGCGATCTCGGTGATCTCCTTTGCGCGTCGGGCAGTCGTGCGCAAGTGGCTCATCCCCGGCGGCGGCAGCCCCGACATGGGGGGCGTCTCGGCAAACGGCCGCGTGCTGTGGCTGTCAGGTCGCTATAACGAAGTCGTCTACGCGATCGACACGCAAAGCGGCAAGCTCCTGGCAAAGATCCGCGTGGGGCGCGGCCCTCATGGGCTAAGCGTTTTCCCCCAGCCGGGGCGCTACTCGCTCGGGCACACCGGCGTCTTTCGCTGATCGCGGCTCTCATTTGCGATTCCGCTCGGCCGGTACGTCTTGCTCACGGCGATCGGCTCTGCGGTCTGGTGCTTTGGCTTCGCGGCCGGTGGCTGGGCCCTGGGTGGTAGTTGGAAGGAATTCCACGACACGTTTCGCTACGCCGACTACGTCGGGGTCGCGCTGGTTCTCGCGCTTATCGCGCTTCTCGTGAGGCACTTGTGGAGATCGCGTTCGAGTGGGAGCGGTGACGCCGCGAGCGGAAGGCCCGAACGCTTCTCAGAGCGTGTCTGACGCACATTGCGTTCAAGGTCACTCTTGAACTCAATGTACAGGTGACGAACGCGGCGTATAGGTGATGCCGACGCCATCGCTTTTTTCACCGTGATACCGCCCGACGGGCTCTTCCACGATCGGGGATCTAAAAGTTCCATGAAATCTGGATTTTTCTCATCTTGGTTTAAGCCGGCTCGTCCAGGCTCAGCACTATGACCACTGCCCAGCCGCATTCGGCTACCCCCATTTTCTCCTCGGCTCCTTCGTTCAGGAAGATGCTGAACAAGGTCCCTGAGATCACTCTCTACTTCTGGCTCATCAAGATCCTCTGCACGACCGTCGGTGAGACCGCCGCCGACAACCTCAATGAAAACCTCGGGCTCGGGCTCAGCGGCACGAGCTACGTGATGGGCGCCATCCTGATCGCCGTCCTCATCGTGCAGTTCCGCGCGAGGAAGTACGTCCCGGGCGTCTACTGGCTGGCGGTGGTGCTGCTCAGCATCGTCGGCACCCTCGTCACCGACAACTTGGTCGAACAGGGCGTGACGCTGATGACGACGAACATCATCTTCAGCTGCGCGCTCATCGCCGTGTTCGTCAGCTGGTACGTAAGCGAGCGAACGCTTTCGGTGCACACCATCTATACGAGGAAGCGTGAGGCCTTTTACTGGGCCGCGATCCTCTTCACCTTCGCCCTGGGTACCTCGGTAGGGGACTACCTCTCCGAGCAGCTCGAATTCGGCTATCTCGGAGCCCTCGGGATGTTCGCCGGTGCGATCGCACTGATCGCAGCTCTGCACTTTGGCCTGCGGCTGAACGCGATCCTCTCCTTTTGGCTGGCGTACATCCTCACGCGCCCGCTCGGCGCCTCGATCGGTGACTACCTGGCTTCGCCGACCGACGAAGGCGGTCTCGGCCTGGGCACGAACACCACCTCGTTCATCTTCCTCGGCGCGATCCTCGTGCTCGTCGTCTATCTGGCGATCTCAAAGCGCGACGTCATTCGCGCCGGAGCCGGCACTCTCGGAGTCGCTACCGCCAAGGAGGGTGAGCCCGGCGTTCTCGTCGTGCTCAACAAGGCCGAGGCGACCCCCTCGCTGCTCGACGCGGTGCGAGAGCGAGCGGCACGCGGCGCGGCGCGCTTCTTCGTCCTGATGCCCAACCCAGCTCACCTCGCCTTCGACCGACACAGCGCGGACACGAGCAAGGGAGAGGCGCTGTTGAGCAGGGCGACCGAGCAGCTGCATGGCCCGGCCGGAGGCCCGGTCGGCGGACGCGTTGCGAATGGGCCGAACGCCTATGACGATGTCGTCGAAGAGCTCGCGAGCGGGCGCTACGGAGAGATCATCGTCGAGACACCTCCGAGCCACCTCTCGCATTCGCTTCACATCGACTTGCCCCAGCGGATCTCCGAGCTTGGCTACCCGCTGACGACCGTTGCCGCGCCGGTCTAGGAGGCCACCGGCAGCGTGGCCGTCGTTTCGTCGCGCTCCTCCTCCTCCTCCTCCTCCTCCTCCTCCTCGCCGGCGCGTGGCGGGGCGAACGCGAGAGCGCTGCCCTCAACGAGGAGCGTCACCGTCTGCCCGACTCGCGGGGCCTGCTCGCCGGTAGCCCTCGCGAGTATCTCGACATCGGACGCGCCGGCGAGCACGATTCTCGCGGTGGCGTCATGGCCGAAGAACGACATCCCGACGACCGTGCCGGTCACCCGATCCTCCTCGAGGGTGTCGGCAAGCGAGATCTGCTCGGGTCGGAGCATCACCGTCGCGGAGCCCGTCTCGGGCGCCGCGCCGCGGATCGGGACCGTGCCGAGCACCGTCTCGGCCCAGCCATCGGAGATCAAGCCGTCGAGCAACACGGCGTCGCCGAGGAACGCTGCGACTTCGGTGTCGACGGGGGCGTAGTAGAGCGTCTGCGGATCGGCAGCCTGCACGATCCGCCCACCTCTCATCACCGCCACGATGTCGGCCAGCGAAAGCGCCTCCTCTTGATCATGGGTGACGAGGAGCGCTGTCGCGCCACTCTGCTGCAGTGCAGCGCGGACGTCGGCACGAACCTGGGCTCGCAGTCCGGCATCGAGGGCGTCGAACGGCTCGTCGAGCAGCACCAGGCCCGGCTCTGGCGCGAGGGCGCGCGCCAAGGCCACGCGCTGCTGCTGCCCACCCGAGAGCTGATGCGGCAGCCGTCGGCCCAAGCCCTCCAGGCCGACGAGCGCGAGCAGCTCCTCTACGCGGCCACTGCGACGCTCGGCTCTCGCGAGGCCAAAGCCGACGTTGGCGGCGACGTCCAGGTGCGGGAACAGTGCCCCCTCCTGGGGCAGGAAGCCGATCGCACGTCGCTCGGGGGCCAGATGCGAGCCGGCGTCGTCGAGCACGCGGTCGCCGAGATGGATCTCGCCTTCGTCGGGAAACTCGAACCCCGCGATCATGCGCAGCAACGTCGTCTTGCCGCAGCCAGAGGGGCCCAGTACCGTGGCCAGCGTCCCGGCCGGCACCTCGAGGTCGAGGCCGCTGAGGACCGGCGAGTCGCCAAAGGACTTCGAGAGGCCCCTGATCGCGAGCGACGCGGCCGCTGGGGTCATCGCTCCACGGGGTGCACGACCGCGCCGAGGCGGCGCGTGAGCACGTAGGTGGGGAGCGCGGAGATCGCGACCATCAATCCAGCGTAGGGGGCTGCGGCTCCGTAGGAGAGGGTCGACGCCTTTGCCCAGAACTGGGTCGCCAAAGTCTGGGTGCCGATCGGCGCCAGCAGCAGGGTCGCGGTGAGCTCTGTGACGGTGGCGAGAAAGACCAGCGACGCGGCGGCGCCGAGGCCCGGAAGGATGCGTGGCAACGTCACTCGCGCCATTGCGACCAACGGCCGTGCGCCGAGCGAGCGAGCGACCTCTTCGTGTACTCGCGGCGCCTGCGCCAGCGCCGCCCGAGTTGCAACAAGTGCCAGCGGCAGCGAGAGAGTGGCGTAGGCGAGGAGCAGCAGCGAAGTGCTCCCCGCGAGCGCCGGCAGGTAATGCAGGGACAAAACGATCAGCGCGAGTGCCACGACGATCCCGGGCAGCGCGAACGGCAGGTAGGTGGCCCGCTCGATCGCGGTCGCGCCCCTGCTCGGATGGCGCGCCACGAGAATTGAGATCGGCAATGCCAGGAGCGTGGTCAGGATCGCGGCGCCGAGCCCCAGCTCCAGCGAGGTCCCGCACGCTGCGAGCACCGCACCGAGGTCAAGCCCGGCCGACGCGCCTTCGAGCATCCAGTAGGAGAGCGTCACTAGAGGCAGGCCAAGCGAGACCCCGGTCAGCGCGAACAGACCGGCCAGTGCCGCCCATCTAGCGCGGCCCAGACGTGCCGGCGGCGCAGGCCGCGCCACCCCGGGGTCGACTCGCGCGTAGCGACCGCGACCGCGCAGCCCCAGCTCGCCGACGAGCAGGGCAAAGCAGACGATCAGCAGCACGGACGCCAGAATCGACGCGCCGACGCCGTCGAAGCTGAGCTTGTACTCGTCGTAGATCGCGGTCGTGAAAGTCTGAAAGCGCAGCATCGCGAAGGCGCCGAACTCCGAGAGCAGATGGATCGCGACGAGCAGCATTCCCCCGAGCAGGGCGATGCGCGTCTGCGGCAGCGTTACCCGGAAGAACGTGCGCCAAGGCCCGTAGCCGAGCGATCGCGCACACTCTTCGAGGGCCGGGTCCATACCCCGCAGCACCGCGGCGACGGGGAGGTAGACCAGCGGGTAGTAGGCCAGCGTCACGATGCCCGTCGCCCCCCAGAAGCCCTGCACCGCCGGGGTGATCGAGACCCAGCTGTAGCTCGTCACGAACGCGGGCACCGTGATCGGGAGCGCCGCGAGAACCGCCCAGACACGTCGACCGGGGAGATCGGTGCGCTCGATCAGCCAGGCGATTCCTACGCCGAGGATGCTGCACGCGGCGGTGCCGACCAGGATCAGCAGGGCAGTGTTGGTCAGCAGCCGGCCGACGAACGGCCGGAACAGCAGTCGCTGCACTTCCGACCAGCCGCTCGCGGTCGTCTGGTCGAGCAGGAAGCCGACGGGCGCCAGGGCCAGCAGCGCGATCGCTGCCGAGAGCGCAAGCAGAACCGCGGGCGGGCGCCCTCGGCCCAAGCGCTTCCACCGCAGGCGCGGGGAGACGGTCACCCGCTGCGTGGCGCCCGCTGACTGCATCGGCTAGAGCAAGCCCACGGTCTGCATCAGCTGCAGCGGCGCCGACCCATCACCGAGATCCGCTGGCCCGACCTGGGGCGGTTCGAGGCTGGAGAAGGGCTTGACCCCCGGCGGCGCTGGGACTTCGGCGTTCAGCGGGTACTCCCAGTCCCCGCTCTTTGTCATCGCCACCTGTCCTTGCTTACTGACCATGTAGGCGAGAAATTCCTGAGCCAGCTTCTGATCGTGGCTTCCGGCGAGAACGCCCGCGCCCGAGATATTCACCAGTGCTCCTGGGTCTTGGTTGCCGAAGTAGTGAAGCTTTGAGGGCACCTTGCTCTTGCCCTGCTCGGCGATCGCCTCGAACCAGTAGTAGTGGTTGATGATCCCGGCGGCGATCTGGCCGGAGTCTACGGCGGCCATGATCCCCTCGTTGTCGTTGTAGTGCTTGGCGTTGCTCGAGAACCCTTCGAGCCACGCCTTCGCGGCCCCTTCTCCATCCAGCTTCTCGATCGCGCTGACGATCGGTACGAAGTCCGGCTCGGAGGGGGCGATCGCGAGCTTGCCCTTCCATGCGGACTTCGCGAGGTCAAGGATCGAAGCGGGAAGTTCAGACGCCGAGATCAGATTCGGGTTGTAGACCATCACTGTCTCGCGGGCCGCTACTCCCACCCATTCGCCCTTCGCGGAGTTGTACTGCGCCGGGACTTTGGCGAGCGTCGAGGAGTCGACTTTCGAGAGCATGCTTTTCGCCGAGAGCGCTTCCAGCGGCGGGGTGTTCTCCGTCAGCACCACGTCCGCCGGAGAGGAACTGCCTTCCTGCTCGATCTGACCGGCAAGGCCCTCATCCTCGCCGTAGCGGACTTTCACTTTGATGCTGTGCTGCGCTTCAAACCCCTTCACGAAGGCCTTGGTCATTGCTTCGTGCTGGGCGCTATAGAGCGTTAGCGAGCCCGAGCTCGGGGAGGAGCTGCTGGCGCAGCCGATCGCGATGAGCGCCGCCGCGGCTATGCCTATTGACGCCGGCAAGAATCTGACTGCGCGAAACTGCACCAAGGGCCTCCTTGTTACTTCGGGGTTTGTTCGGGGAGTGCGGGACAGCGATTAGGGTTACCTAATTTGGCTACCCTAATACATCATCGACCGATTGGGCCCGCTAGAGAACCCTGCTCTCATCTGACGTTCATCTTTCTCGGAGAGCGTGTAGCTGTGTACGTCTTGGTAGTCGAGGACGAAGTGAAGATGGCGGCGTTGCTACGCCGAGGCCTAACCGAGCAGGGGCTGAGCGTGGACGTGGCCCCCACTGGCGAGAAGGCGGAGCTGATGGCAGGCGTCAACGGCTACGACGCGATAGTGCTCGACGTCCTGCTCCCCGGCATAGACGGTTTTGAGACCTGCCGGCGGCTTCGGGTCAACGGAGTCTGGACGCCGGTCCTGATGCTGACCGCCCGCGGTGCTCTCGCCGATCGCGTCGCGGGACTCGACGGCGGCGCGGATGACTTCCTAACCAAGCCCTTCTCCTTCGCTGAGCTGCTGGCTCGACTGCGTGCACTGGTTCGTCGTGGCCAGGCCGAGAGGCCAACGATTCTGGAGGTCGGCGATTTGCGACTGGACCCCGCTACTAGGCAGGTTCGGCGCGGGAAGGTCGAGATCGCTCTCTCCACTAAGGAATTCACGTTGCTCGAGCTGTTCATGCGTAATCCCGGACATGTCCTGACACGCACCCAACTGCTCGAACAGGCATGGGAGTACGATTTTCAGCATCGCTCCAACGTGATCGAGGTCTACGTCCGCTACCTGCGCCGGAAGATCGACTACCCGTTCGACGTCACCTCGCTTGAGACCGTGCGAGGCGCCGGCTACCGGCTACGAAAGGACGGAGGCTGCTAAGCCGTCCTTCCTTGAGTCGCCTTTCGATACGCCTACGCGTGACGCTCGTGTTCGCCGCTGTGATGGTGCTCGTGCTGGGCGCGATCGGCGTGTTCGTCTACCTGCGCTTCAAGGCCGAGCTCGACAGCGCGATCAACTCCGGTCTGCGCTCGCGAGCAGCGGATCTCGTCGTCCTGGTTCGCGAGGCGGACTCGGGCCTGCGCGACGGGCGCGGGAATCTCGTGGGACGAGCTGAGAGCTTCGCCGAGGTCCTGAGGGCGGACGGGAGCGTCGTCGATTCCTCGGCGGCGATCGGCAATCAGGTTCTACTGTCTCGAGCTCAACTGCGCGATGCTCTGCGTCGTCCGGTCCTGCTCAGCCGAGGATCGATGCCTGCACCAGAGGGCGCGTCGCGTCTGCTGGCGACCCCCGTCACAGCTCACGGCCGCAGCTGGGTCGTCGTCGTTGGAACGTCGACCGGGTCGCGAGATGAGGCGCTCACCGACCTCTTGCAATTGTTGCTGATCGGAGGCCCGGTCGCGCTGCTGCTCGCGTCGCTCGCCGCCTATTGGGTAGCCGCAGCCGCCTTGCACCCGGTCGAGGCAATGCGCGCCAGGGCCAGTGAGATCTCGGCGGCCCAGCCAGACAGGCGCCTTCCGGTGCCGCCATCCGATGATGAGGTGGCGCGTCTCGGGCGCACCCTGAACGAGATGCTCGAGCGACTGGGGGAGGCCCTAGAGCACGAGCGCGCGTTCGTCGCCGATGCAAGTCATGAGCTGCGCACGCCGCTCGCGATTCTCCGCACTGAGCTCGAGCTCGCACTTGCCGAGGGCCGCACGGTGCAGGAACTGCGCGAGGCGATCTCCTCGGTCTCCGCAGAGGCCGATCGTCTGACGCAGCTCTCCGAGGATCTGCTGACGATTGCTCAAACCGAGCGGGGCGAGCTGCCGCTTCGGCGCACCCGCGTCGATCTTCGCCAGGTCCTCGAAAGCGTGCGCAGGCGCTTCGCGCGCAGGGCGCAGGACGAAGGCAGAGCGATCGAGATCGTCGGGCCGGGCCTTACGATCAGCGCTGACCCGCTTCGTCTCGAGCAAGCAGTCGGCAGTGTCGTCGACAACGCGCTGCGCTATGGAGCGGGGACGATCCAGCTCCAGTTGCTCGCTGCAGACGGGTTGGCCGAGATTTGTGTCCGCGATCATGGGCCGGGCTTTCCTGCGGCCTTCTTGCCCAGGGTCTTCGAGCGTTTCAGCCGCGCGAGCCCCAGCCGACACGACGGCGGTAGTGGACTGGGTCTGGCGATCGTCAGCACCGTCGTTCGCGCTCATAGCGGCACGGTTCGCGCCACGAATTGGGAGGACGGGGCGGAGGTCAGGTTCAGCGTGCCCATGACCGCTCCCAGCTAGCCCGCGCTCCCCGCTAGCCGCGGCTCTAACGTACGACTCATCGTCCTTCTCTAGACCCTAGGCATTTGGAAGCCCGTGCTTCGTTTGGCCTATTGCGATTCAAGGCGTGACCTGCGCGTCGCCCTGGTACTCGAAGCTCGGACCCGCGTTGCTGCCGCTCGGCAGTTTGATCGTCATCAGATTTTCGGCCTGGCTTGCCAGTTCGTTCATCTTGCCGATCGCCGGACCGAGTTGTGACGGCTTGCCGTTGAAGGTTTCGTGCAGAAGCCCGAGCATGCTGGTGTAGGTCGAGTTGAATGCTTCGCAGGCCTTGCGCGCCGGTGAGCCGACCGGATAGTCGCTGCTGGCCGGGTCGTCGACGACTGGATACACCTGCGCGCGAGCAAAGGGGATTTCGGGACCGTCGTAGCGCCACGGCGGCTTCTGCCCCGGCGCCGGTTCGAGCTTCTTGCCCCTCGCGATCTCGGCGAAGCGGTAGTAGTGCGCGAGGTTCTTGCTGTCGCTCGCCTCGAGTGGAGACGTGCTCGTGCCCTCGCCTTGCTCGATGATTGTTTCGATCGCGCTCGATGCCGTCGCGACGTCGGTGACCGGGATGACCTCGGGGAATGACCGCACGGTGACCTGCCGTGCCGGGTCGCCAACGAAGATCGATGGCCCGCCCGCTTCGATTTGCTGTTTGATCTTCGTATAGAAGGCGCCGATCGTCAGTGCCGGCGCCTCTGCCAAATCGGGGATGTTCAGCGGTTCCTCGGGCTCCTCGATCGCCATGAACGTGGTTTCGAGCTGGCATAGCGAGAAGGCCCGCAGGTGGACGATCAGCCCTTCCTCGACCGTGCCCGGTAGCGGTCCGGGGTAGGTCGGGACGAACTCGCGAGTCGCGATCGCCGGTTTGCCGCCGATCGCATTGAGGATGTTGCACGCCATCGCCATGTGCGCCATCTCCTCTTTGACGACGCTGTCGATCAGCTCTCCGATCTCGG
>Ga0335073_10005414_pt1 | contig 17909 bp, 16 predicted proteins | sample Lox_Sample_22_FD_207093 | JGI IMG/M metagenome (GOLD analysis project Ga0335073, IMG submission 207093) | Soil microbial communities from Loxahatchee National Wildlife Refuge, Florida, United States - Lox_Sample_2.2 | ecosystem: Environmental > Terrestrial > Soil > Wetlands | place: USA...
CCGCACGGCTCGACCGGAAAGCCACGCCGCGCAATACCAGCCGCCCGTCATAGCCGAGCAGCGCGTAATTTTTCGGCTCGTGCGAGAGCATCGCGGCGTAACGGCCTTCGAATTCGAGCTGGACTAAAGGAGGCAGGAGCGCGGCCACTTCCGCGACGGCACGGCGCTCGCCGGCCTCGTTCCAGCCATCCGGCGCGGCGAAGTACACGCCGTCGGTATCCGCTTCAAGTAACGTCACCCCGCGCGCCGCCAGTTCGCGGCACATCAGCTCGAGCGTGTCGCGGCCGCGGCGTGTCACCTCGTTCGCCGCGTGTACATCGGCGAAGCGCGTGAGCTCGCCGCCCGCGGCGAGATACCCGTAAGCCGAGTTCACCACCAGCTTCATGGCGGCCGACATCGCCTCATACCCGAAGCGCTCGGCCGACCCCGCCGGCGCGAGCCGCGCATTAGCTTTGGCCTGCAATCGCAGTTCTACCAGGCGATCCACCAGCGCCAGCATGGCGCCCAGCGGGTCGCGCGCCGGCCCGATGCGATAGGCGCGCATGAGCGAAGGATACAGGCTGGCGACATCGGCTTTCACGACGCGATGCGCCACACCCGTGGCAAACACATGCAGCGCCGCTCCGCTGTGCGGAGTGCCATCGCCGGCTCGGTGCGCCGGCAGCGCGGTTCGTGAGCGCAGGTAGGCACGCACCAGCAGCGGATCGATGACGCCCGTCGCCGCGCCGGCATCGGCGAGGCGTTCGTAGCGGCGCGGCGTCATCTGCGCCAGTGCGAATGCCGCACCCCCCAGCAGGTGCGCCAGGGCGGCTACCTCTTCCACATCGGCCCGGGCGTACCGGCGAACGCGATCCGGGTCGCGCTGGTACACGGTATAGATTTGATCGCCGCGGATTTCTTCGCGATCGGGTCCCGCGATCCCCAGGTGGCGGGCCACCGCTTTCAGCCCGTGATTGGGGAGATCGCGAGTGGCGAAATCGTAACGCAGCACCGCGTCGAGGGTATCGATCAGTTCGCGGCCGGGCGCCACCAGGCGCACCTTCCGGCCATCGCCGGAATCGGTTCCGCGCCGCGCGCCGCGCTGGCGGAAGCCCGGCGCACCGGTCCGGGCGAGCGCCAGAGGGACACCCAACCGGCGCGCGCGGCGATCCAGAAACGGCAAATCAAAGCCGTGCAGGTTGTGGTTCTCGATGACGTCGGGATCGGCCAGTTGCACGCGCTCGATCAGCCTTCGAATCAACCGCGCCTCATCTTCATCCTCGAGAGTTTCGGCGGCGCCCGAAGGATGGCGTACCGCGATCAGGAAAATGCGATCGCGTTCCGGGTCGAGCCCGGTGGTCTCGAGGTCGAACTGCATGCGGCGCAAGTCATGGAATTGCAATCCGTGGAAATAGGTTCTGCCGCTGGCGACGAGGTATTGTTCTTCGGGCGGCAGAACCAGCGCCGACGCCTTACCGAGTTCGCGAAATGGTCCGGCGCGCGCCAGCGTTCGGCCGTCGGCCGCGCTGGCCAGGTAGCGGAGTTCGCCGGCTCCGGCCAGTTCCTCGCAAAGAACGCCCTCGGCTTCGACCGGCCGGTCGAGCAGAACCCAGGGGCGGAAGCCATGCTCTTCGCGCACTAACCCGCCGCCCAAACGGCGCCAGACGATGGCGCGGCCGCCGGCATCCGCCCACACCGACACGATTCCGGGTGTCGGATCCCAACCCCACAGCCATTCGTCTTCGCGCCCGTCCGGCATCCGGCCCCATTCTAACCGTTTGTTATACTGGGCGCGCTTGAACTGTTTCGAAACCGCGGCGGATGCCATCGTGAGCGGCGACATCGCCTCGTTGCGCGAGCTTTTGCGGGAAGATCCCGGCTTGGCCCGCGCTCGCTCCAGCCGCCCCCACGCGGCGGCGCTGCTGATTTATACCGCCGCCAACGGCGTGGAGGACGAGCGCCAGAAAACGCCGCCGAACGTCGTGGAAATCGCCCGCTTGCTGCTCGATTCCGGCGCCGATGTCAACGCTACTTGCCACGCGTACGGGACGGAATGCACGGCGCTCGACCTGGCCGCCACCAGCATCCACCCGTTGAAGGCCGGCGTTCAGAGCGAGCTTCTGCAACTGCTGCTCGACCGTGGGGCGAGTCTCGAAAATCCCAACCTGATTCCCGCCTGCCTGGCCAATTTCCGCCCGCAAGCCGCGGTATTCTTGGCGTCGAAAGGGGCAAAAGTCAACCTCATCGCCGCCGCGGGCCTGGGCGATCTGGCGAAAACCAGGGAACTTTTCGGCAGTGCCACGCCGGAGCAAAAGCAGTATGCCCTGATGTGGTCGTGCGAATACGGGCGCAACGATGTGGTGGAGTTTCTGCTGGCCAGCGGCGGCGACCTGGGGTCTCACACGCGCGACGGGCAAACGCCACTCCACTGGGCGATTATCGGAGGCCAACCGGCGACCGTAGAGCTTCTGCTGCGCCATCGCCCGCCGCTCGAACGCCAGAATGCGTACCGAGCCACGCCGGCGGGCCAGGCGAAATGGTCGTTGGAACACGTCGATGGCGATCCCGAGCCATTCCGAAGGATCATCGAGATGCTGGCAGCGGCGGGAGCGAAATAGAGGAGCCGGAAGAAGTGTGCCGGCGCCTTCCGGCTCCCGAATCCCCGAGCGATTGGGCTAACTTTCCAATTTCGCCGTCAGCGTAATGTTGGTGTTGTACAGCTTGGAGACCGGGCAGCCCGCCTTCGCTGCCTGGACCGCTTTATCGAACGCCTCCTGGCTGGCGCCGGGAACCTTGGCGACGAGATCCAGATGACTTTCGGTAATGCCGAACCCGTCCGGGCCTTTCTCCAGACTGATGGTGCAGGTAGTGGCTAATTTGTCCGCGGTCAATCCCGCATTGGCCAACTGGGCTGACAGCGCCATGGTGAAGCACCCGGCGTGAGCCGCTGCCAGCAGTTCTTCCGGGTTGGTCCCCTTGCCGTCTTCGAATCGCGTGTGGAAGGAGTAATTGGTACTCGAAAGCACACCGCTCGCACTCGATATCGTGCCATTGCCCGACTTCAGATCGCCATGCCACTCTGCACTCGCTGTACGTCTCATCTATAGCCCTCCTTGGGCCTGATATTGGATGCACCCGGCCTCTCGAAAGTGTCAAAACTCCGGCGCGGCTCGGGTGAGCTATTGTTACGTTTATGGCGCACCGCCAGATCGAGGCCGAAATCGAGCGGCTCAACCTGTTACGCGACGCCGATTGCGCCGCGGCCATCGCCGCCCTGCGAAAGGCGCTCTCCGACCGGGTGAACCTCATGGCCGCCAAAGCCGCCAAAATGGCCGCCGAACTGCGCCTCGCCGGCCTGATCCCAGATCTCCTCACGGCGTTCGACCGGCTGTTTGAGAAGCCTATAGAGCGCGATCCGCAATGCTGGGGCAAGAATGCGATTGCGAAAGCCCTGGTCACCCTCGGCCACGAGAATTCGGCGCCGTTCCTGCGCGGCATTCATCACGTCCAAATGGAGCCGGTCTGGGGCGGGGAAGCCGACACCGCCGCGACGCTGCGCGGCACCTGCGCGCTGGCGCTTCCGGCCTGCTGCGATATCTCGCGAGGTGAAATCCTGCGCCACCTGGTGGATTCTCTCGCGGACCGCGCGCTGACGGTCCGCTCCGATGCGGTTCGCGCCATCGCGCAGATGCAGGGCGACGAGGCCATCCTGCTTCTCCGCCTCAAGGCCCGGCAGGGCGATAAAGAAAGCGAAGTGATTGGGCTTGCTTTCGATTACCTCTTGCAGTTGGAAAGCGATCGCGCGCTGCCGTTCGTGAAGGATTTTCTCGATCCCAAGCTCGGACCGGCGGCCGAAGAAGCGGCGCTCGCGCTCGGCTCCTCGCGGTTGGAAGGGGCCGTGGGGGTTCTCGAGCAGGCTTACGCACGGCAGCGCGATCCCGATTTCCGCCCGGTCCTGCTGCGCGCCATCAGTTCCACGCGGCACCCGCGGGCGCTGGAATTCCTGCTCAACATGGTGCGCAACGCGCGCGAAAGGGAGGCGCTCGGAGCCATCGAAGCACTGGCGCTCAATCGCGATTCGGCGGATATCCGGCGGCAGGTAGAACAGGCTGCCGCGGAGCGCGAGACGGTGCGCGCGCACTTTCGGAAATCATTCGCCGCTCCGGAGAACGCCTGATACCGCGGAGATGGCGCGGTCGATATCTTCATCGGTAGTGCGCCAGTTGCAGACGCTCACGCGCATGGCGCGTACGCCCCGCCAGGTGGTGGCGCCGAAATAAGCTTCGCCCGACGCCACGATCTCCTGGACCATACGGTCGGTGCGGTCGTCGTTTCCGAATCGCACCAGGCCCTGATTGATGGCCGGCTCCCACAGCACTTCCGCGCCCTGGAGCGCTCCAATCCCGTTCACCAGCCGGCGGGCATGCCGGCAGCAACGCTCCACGATTTCCGCCACGCCGGCGCGCCCCAACTGGCGGAGCGCGGCGTAGGTCGCGACGCCGCGGCCGCGGCGCGACCATTCGGGCGTGTAATCGAGGGCATCGCGCCCTTCCGCCGCGTGTGTGAGGTATGGCTCGCGGTGTGACATCGCGGCTCGATGCGGCTTGGCATCGGCCACGAAAGCGTAGCCGCAATCGTAGGGGACGTTGAGCCATTTGTGGCCGTCGGTGGCCCAGGAATCGGCCTGATCGGCGCCGCGCAGAAGGTGGCGGTGGCGCGGGCTGGCCGCCGCCCAAAGACCGAATGCGCCATCCACATGAACCCACGCGCCATGTTCGTGCGCCAGCGGAATGAGGGTCTCGAAGGAGTCGTACGCGCCGATGTTCAAATCGCCCGCCTGCAATAAGACGATGGCCGGCATGCCGCGCGATTCCTGCAAAGCGGCGCGCAGGCGATCGGCGGGCAAGCGGCCGCTGTCGTCGACAGGGATATCGCACACGCAATGCCGGCCTAGTCCGAGCAGGCGCAGGCTGCGCTCGATGGTGCCATGGCGCTGATCGCTCGAGAGGACGCGGATTGGCGGCGAGCCGGAGAGACCGCGATCCTCGACGTCCCATCCGTGCGCGGCCAGCACCGCGTGCCGGGCGGCGGCGAGGCAAGTCGTGTGCGCCATCTGGCATCCGGTGACGAATCCGAAACTGGCCCCGGCGGGCAAACCCAGGATGTCCTTGAGCCATGCTCCGGCCGTTTCCTCCATGACAGCCGTGGCTGGTCCGCTGGCGTAAAGCGTGCAATTCTCGTCCCACGCGGAAATGAGCCAGTCGGCAGCCAGCGCCGAGGGCAAGGCTCCGCCAATCACCCAGGCGAAAAAGCGCCCGCCCGCGCAGGCGAGGTGACCGCCGTCGGAATCGCGGATCAGGTCGGCGATGACCTGTTCGGGAGGCGAGCCGGCGTCGCCCAGAGGCTTGGCGAGGCGCGATCGGAGGGTGGCGAGATCGGCAATGGGCGCGACGGTCGTGCGATCGAGATTTTCCAGGTAGCGCAGGGCTTCGTTGCAGGCGAGTTGAAGGGTCGGTCGGAAGTCCATTCCTTCAATGTAGAGGAAGTGGGGCGGCAAGACCATCCGCGAGTTGCGTTTCCAAAACACGCAACCGAATGGTTGCATGGTCCCGATGCTTATAGTAATATGCAACCAGGAGGTTGCAGATTGTCGTGTCGGAATTGAATCAGATCCAACGCTCCACCCTGGTTCGCGCGCCGCGCTCTCGCGTCTGGCGCGCTCTCACGGACATCGCGGATTTCTGCCGGTGGTTCTCCGCGGAAACCGAGGAAGCGGCTTTCACCCCCGGCGCTCACATCCGGTTCCGCTCCACTTATCCCGGCCCGCATTACCAGAAGCCTTTCTCCTTGACCATTGAGGAAATGACTGCCGCGGAGAAATTCTCCTGGCGCTGGCACCCCGGCGCGAAGCTTCCCGGCGAAGATGTGTCGAACGAACCCATGACGTTGGTTACGTTCACGCTGCAGGATGCCGACGGGGGAACCCAGGTCACCGTGACCGAGACCGGGTTCGACCTGTTGTTCGCGGCCCGCCGCGAGCGTGCGTTCAAGGACAACGATGGCGGCTGGAAAACGCAGATGGCCGCCCTCGAGCGGTACTTCCGTGAAGGCGCCTGACGCGCGCGTTTTCGCCGCATTGGGCGATCCCACCCGCCTGCGGATCGTGGTGCGGCTCGCGAGGGGTGAGCCGCTTTCCATTACCGAGCTCGCCTCGGGCACCGAAGTGACGCGCCAGGCCGTGACCAAGCACCTCCACGTGCTGGCCGCCGCCGGGGTCGCGAGTTCCGCCCGTAAGGGCCGCGAAGAGCGCTGGTCGCTGGATCAAAAGCAGCTCGTGCAGGCGCGGCAGTTTCTCGACCGCATCGCGCAACAATGGGACGACCGTTTGGCGAGCCTCAAGGCCTTTGTGGAAGATTCATAGCCGCCGCGCCTGCTATTGTGAATCCATGGCTGCCACTGAATCCACCATGCTGGAGCTGGGAACCGCCGCTCCCGATTTCTCTTTACCCGACGTGGTCTCAGCAAATACGATTTCCCTGGCCACCTTCGCCGGCGAGAAGGGCCTGCTCGTGATGTTCCTTTGTCCGCACTGCCCTTACGTGAAACACGTGCAGTCGAAGCTGGCAGCCGTGCTGAAGGAGTACGCTGGTGCGCCGCTCGGCATCGTCGCCATCGGTTCCAACGATGCCGGGCAGTTCCCTGAAGATAATCCTGACGGGCTGCGCGCGCAAGCCGCCGAGCTGGGCTTCGGCTTCCCTTACTGCTATGACGAATCGCAAGCCGTCGCCAAAGCTTACCAGGCTGCCTGCACGCCTGACTTCTTCCTTTTTGACGGGGCTCGCGAATTGGTTTACCGCGGCCAGATGGATGGCGCCCGGCCGAAGAACGATACTCCCGTCACGGGCAGCGACCTGCGAGCGGCGATCGATGCCGTGCTGGCGGGCCGCCCCATCGATCCGGTCCAGCGGCCCAGCCTCGGCTGCAATATCAAGTGGAAGAAAGGAAACGATCCAGCATATTAGTTCAGCTTGAAGGTGAATTTCAGGTTAGTGATAATCTCGATCGGCACGCCGTTCAACTTACTGGGAGCGTAGATCCATTGCCAGGCGGCGTCTATCGCGGCGCGCACCAGAAGCGGGTTGCCGCTCACGGCTTTTACTTCTTTGATGCGTCCGTCGGCGCCGACCACGCACTCCAACTCGACTACTCCCGAAACGCGCGCCGCCCTGGCAAGCTGCGGGTAGGGTGGCTCGACGCGGCGGAGAGGCGCTCCCAGGAATACGTTGCCGCCTTCCGTGTAGCGCTTGATGACCAGGGCCGGTTCCGGCGGCTTAGTCACGACGGCGATTGCCGGCTTCGGAGGAGGGACGGGCAAGGCACTCCTCCCCACGCCATCCAGAATTCCCTGAATGACCCCGCTGAATGACCCCGTGACCGGTCCCGAAACAGAACCAGCCACGCCGGTTTCAGGCTCGTCGACGATCTGAAAGACGCGCGGGGGAATAGAACTCGGCTGCTGGAATGGGACCGCGGCCCAGCGCACATGCGCCGCCGGTCGCGCGGCCGTGGTACTTTTCGTCTCTCCCAATTGGTGCGGCGCCGGCGGCAGAGGCGGCACCAGGGTCTCGAGAATCCGAGTGGTCGGCAGCACCTGGGGCCATACCATCGGGACCAGCACCGCGAAGCTGACTGCCGCGGCCTGTGCCGTCAGCCCAAGAAAGGCGCTCCAGGCGCGCGTTCCGGTCCGGGCATTACTAAGTGTCGCCTGTTCAAACATAACGTTTCTCCAATTCTTAGTCGGTAGTTATACACGTCGACTCACAAAGTCCCGGCCGAGTCTGGTGATTTGGGAGCCGCCTGTTTCTGCCGGCCCCGATAAGTTCCACCCGAATAGACACCACGCCCGCGAAGAAAGTTCCGCGGAGGCATCGGTCGGCCGGAACGTCCGCTCAATCCCAATTCCGGACAAAGCTGTATCTGCAAATGTCATATGTCGTAAAGGCTAAGGACGGCACTACGATTGCACAGTAGTTACAGAGCTTAATATCTATGAAAAACATCGCTTTGCTCATCATGATTGTCTTCTCGCTCTTCAATAAGGCGTTCGGACAGCAAATGTTCCGCGGAGGACCCGATCATACTGGCGTGTATGAGGCAACCGGGCTCCGCCAGGCTCCAGAGGTGAAGTGGCGCTTTCCGAGCGGGGGCCCGGTGCTCTCTTCGCCGGCGGTGGACGGGGGCACAGTGTATTTCGGCTCCTCCGACCAGCACTTCTACGCGGTCGATCGGGACACCGGCGCACTCAAATGGAAGTTCCATACCGGGAGCGCCGTCGCCTCCTCGCCCGCCGTGGCGAACGGCGCCGTTTACTTCGGGAGCTTCGATGGCTTCTTCTACGCGCTCGATGCCGCCCACGGGACCCTGAAGTGGAAATTCGAAACCGAAGGAGAGCGCCGCTTCAGCCACCGGCGGCTGCACGGACTCGAGCCGTACGCCGAGCTGATGCCGGACCCGTGGGACTTCTGGCTTTCCTCGCCCACCGTGGCCAATGGCATGGTGTATTTTGGCAGCGGCGACAGCTATGTCTACGTGCTCGATGCGGCCACCGGCGCGCTCAAATGGAAGGGGCCGACGGGCGACGTGGTCCACGCTTCTCCCGCGATCGCCGGCGGCAACCTGATTATCGGCAGTTGGGACAGCTTCATGTACGCGGTGGACGCCACTTCGTTCAAATTCAAGTGGCGCTTCCAGGGCGGACTCGATCCGCAAACCGGCAACCAGCAGGGCTTCCAGGCGTCGCCCGCGGTAGCCGGCGGCGTAGTCTATGTCGGCTGCCGCGATTCCAACGTTTACGCTCTCGATCTCGCGACAGGTGGTAAGAAGTGGGCATTCAACAATGCGGGGTCGTGGGTGCTGACTTCCGCGGCGGTCTACGATGGCAAGGTCTACATCGGGACCAGCGACAGCGGTCTTTTACACGAACTCGATGCCGCGACCGGAGCCAGGCTCTCCACCATTCAGGGCAAGGCCCCGTTCTATGCTTCCCCCGCGATCGCCAACGGAGCGCTGTTCCTCGGCACGTTCGACGGCCGTCTGCTGGCCTATGACATCAAGACCCGCGAGCCGCTGTGGACCTTCGAGACCGAAGCTTCGAGGAAGAACGCGCCGGCTTACAGGAAGGCGGATGGCTCGATGGATTTCACCAAGCTGATCTCTTCGATGTTTTACGATGACATGGTGCTGGCGGTGCACAAGATGTACTCGACCGGCGCATTCCTGTCGTCCCCTTCGATTGCGGGCGACACGCTCTACATCGGGAGCGCGGACGGGGCGATGTATGCGCTGAGGTGACTCCGCCGCCAAGTCTTTTCAGTTCACATAGCACGATCGCCCGGGGGTAGCGGCTCCGTTTCGGTGTACAATCCGAGTTCATGCATGTACCGCTGACTCCGATCCGCTGCCTGTACCGGGCGGTCGATCTTTATGGCGAAAAGATTGGCGTGGTCGATGGCGCCGAGCGCTTCACCTACGCCGAATTCGGGGAGCGTTGCGAGCGCCTTGCGGCCGGCCTGCTGGCGCTGGGAGTGAAGCCGGCCGATCGCGTCGCCTATCTCAGTTTCAACAATCATCAACTCCTCGAAGGGTACTTCGGCCCGCTGCTGGCGGGCGCCATGGTGATGCCGATCAACGTGCGGCTCACGCCCGCCGAACTGGTGGGCATCTTCCGGCATGCCGAGCCGCGAGTGCTGTTCTACGAAAGCGATTTCCGCCCCTGCATCGACCAGTTGCGTGCCGCTTGCCCGGCCATCGAGCACCTGATCGAGATCGGGCCGGCGTACGAAGAGGTGCTGGCGCACGGGCGGATTCAGCGAGTCGACCCGTTTTCCGTCGACGAGGCGGCCATCGCCGAGCTGTTCTACACCTCAGGCTCGACGGGCACGCCGAAAGGCGTGATGCTTTCGCACCGCACGCTCTATCTCCACGCTCTGTATGTGGTGAGTGCCCTGCAACGCGGGGATGCCGGCGTGGAGTTGCATACCATCCCTCTTTTCCATGCCAATGGGTGGGGCGGCGCACAGGCGTGCACCATGATGGGCCAGCGCCAGGTGATGGTACGGCGCTTTGACCCGGCGCACGTGCTCCGCCTCATCGAGCAAGAGCGCGTCACCGGCATGTCGGTCGTGCCCACCATGGCCAACATGCTGCTGAATTGCCCGGAACTGGGAAAGTTCGATACCTCTAGCCTGCAAATGATCATGACCGGGGGCGCCGCATCCTCGCCCGAACTGGTGGAGCGGATGGAACGGGCGTTCGGCTGCACCTGCCTCGCCGGATATGGTCTTACCGAGACCAGCCCGGTGGCCTCCTTGGCGCGCAAAAAATCGACCGTCGAGTACGCCGATGAGGCCGACCGCGTGCGCCGGCAGGCGATGACCGGATGGGCGCTGCCGGGCGCCGAACTGCGGGTGGTGGACCTGCACATGAACGACGTCCCGCGCGATATGCAAACCATCGGCGAAATCGTTGTGCGGGGTGACCTGGTGATGGACGGCTACTACAAGGAGCCGCAGGCCACGGCCGCGGTGATGACCGGGGGCTGGCTGCACACCGGCGATATGGCGGTGTGGGACGAAGACAGCTACATCCTGATCGTGGACCGCAAGAAGGACATTATCATCAGCGGCGGCGAGAATATTTCTTCCATCGAAGTGGAGCGCGCGATCGCCGCTCACCCGGCGGTGCTCGAGTGCGCGGTGGTGTCGGCGCCGGATCCGCAGTGGGGCGAAGTGCCGGTGGCGTGGGTGGTGCGCAAGCCCGGAGCGGCGCTGGAAGAAAGCGAACTCTGCGATTTCCTGCGAACCCGCCTGGCAAAATTCAAAATGCCGCGCCACTTGCAGTTTTCGAGCGAAGCTCTGCCCAAAACCGGAACCGGAAAAATCCTGAAGCGCGAACTTCGCGAAACGCTCTGGGCCGGAAAGGATCGGCGCATTCAAGGGTAACCACGCATGTGGCAGCCGATCTTCACCCCCGTCAATGGCAGTCTGCCGCTTTCGGCTCTGGTCGCGGCGCTGCCGATCTTGGTCCTTTTGCTGCTGTTGGGAGTGATGCGGAAGCCCTCCTGGATGGCATCGCTGATCGGGCTGGCGGCGGCGATGCTGGTGGCCGGGGGAGTCTATGGAATGCCTGCCGGGCGCCTGCTCGCCGCCGCCACCAACGGGGCGGCATTCGGATTATTTCCCATCGGCTGGGTGGTGTTCTCGGCGATCCTGCTGTATCGCGTGACGGTGGAGAGCGGCCGGTTCGAAATTCTGAAGGATTCGGTGGGCCATCTCACGGACGATCCGCGCCTGGAAGCGCTGCTGATCGCGTTTGCTTTCGGCGCATTCATCGAAGGCGCCGCGGGATTCGGCACACCGGTAGCGGTGGCGGGCGCGATGCTGGCGGGCCTGGGTGTAGCGCCGTTTCGCGCCGCGGCTCTCTGCCTGCTGGCTAATACCGCGCCGGTGGCGTTCGGATCGATCGCCATCCCCATCACCACGCTGGCCGCAACGACGAACCTGCCATTCGACCGCCTGAGCGCGGCCATCGGCCGCATCTGCGCTCCGGTATCGCTGGTGATTCCGGCGTACTTGATCCTGGTGATGTTCGGATGGCGCGCTCTACGCGGAGTTCTTCCGGCGGCGGCGCTGTGCGGGGTGGTTTTCGCGGGCACCCAGTTCACGGTGTCGAACTTTTTGAACGCGCAGCTCACCGATATTCTGGCGTCGATCGCGTCGATGGCGGCGCTGGTGATTTTGATCCGGTTCAGCCGGCGGCGCGAAAACCCGCCCGCTCCTCAGCGCGGCGTTTTCAACGCCTGGGCGCCGTATCTTCTGCTGGTGGTTTTCGTTCTGGCGTGGGGCTATGCGCCGGTACAGAAGTGGCTGGACCACTACACGGTCCTCATTCATTGGCCGGGACTGCCCCCGAAGGCCGCGCCGTTCAAATTGAACTGGTTATCGGCATCCGGCACGGCTTGCCTTTTTGCGGCCATGCTGGGTGCGGCGGTGGTGAGGCTTTCGCCGCGAAAACTTCTGCTCGTAGTGGTCCACACGGGGAAACAACTGGCGCTGGCCGAATTGACGCTCGCCGCCGTGCTCGGCCTGGCGTATGTGATGAATCAATCCGGCGCCACCACCACCCTCGGACTGGCCTTCGCAGCCACGGGCGCGGCGTTTCCGTTTGCCAGCGCGCTGCTCGGCTGGCTGGGCGTATTCCTCACCGGCAGCGACACCTCGGCCAATGCGCTCTTCGGCAATCTGCAAGTGGTCACGGCGCACAAACTGGGAATGAACGCCGTGCTGATGGCGGGCTCGAATTCCGCGGGCGGGGTGATGGGCAAAATGATCAGCCTCACCAGCATCGCGGTGGCGGCGGCGGCGACCAACATGAAACGCGAAGACGAATCGCTACTCTTCCGCTTCACCCTGAAGCACAGCGTCCTGCTGGCTTCGGTGATCGGCGTGATCGTCACGTTCTACGCCTACGTGATGCCGGCATGGGCGCCGTAGTGCGCCGCGGAACGTGCGCGGCGGCGGCTCTCGCGGCTCTTGCGCTGGTGCTCGCCTGGAGCGCGGCGAGGGTGCACTATGCCAATGGCGGGAACTGGACGGCGCTCTTTTGCTCGGGCGCGGGTGTGCCTTTGCCTCCGCAGCTCGACGCCGTTACCTACCGTGTGCCTCTGGTCGGGTATGACGGCCAATTCTACCGCCTGCTGGCGCACGATCCCATCCTGCGCAAGGGCTACGCGCGATATGCCGATGCTCCGCAGTACCGCTTCCGGCGCTCGCTGGTTCCGTGGCTCGCGTGGCTGGTGGCATGGGGGAACGATCGCTGGATCGATACCGCGTACATCGCCACCGAGATGCTCTTCATCGCGCTCGGCACATATTGGTGCGCGCGTCTGCTCGGGCGCCGCGGCCGTTCGCCATGGTGGGGACTGCTGTTCCTCGCCGTGCCGGCGACTATCGCGTCGATCGACCGCATGGTGGTCGACGCCCCGCTCACTGCCTGGTTCGTTGGCTTCCTGCTGTACTCGGAAGAAGAGCGCTGGGCGCGCGTTTGGGTGCTGGCTGCGCTCGCCGGTCTCACGCGCGAGACGGGACTCCTGATAGCCGCGGCCCTGGTGGCCGGCCGCCTGTTGCAGCGGGATTGGCGCGCGGCGGCGGGTTTTGCGGCGTGCGCGATTCCGTCGCTGGCATGGTTCGAATACCTGGCTCGACACTTGCCTGCCAGCCAGTCGATTCCCGAAATCGGCTTTCCGTTCTGGAATCTTTTTGCGCGCCTTCTGATCTTTCGAACCTACTTTAATCCGCTGGGGCAGGTGGTGCTCAGAACGTTGGATTTGCTGGCCGTTCTGGGGTTGATCGCGAGCGTGGCCGTGGCGGCGGGTTGGCTGCGGCATGCCAAAACCGGTCCGGTATCGCTTTGCGTGGCGCTGTACGCCAGCCTGGCAGTGGTGTTGGGCCCTCCGGTCATGTTCGATCCATTCGCCTTCGGGCGGGTGATCTCGCCGCTGCTGGTTTGGATTTTGATCGAAGCGGTGTCACGGAAGAACTGGGCGGCTTGGGCGCCGCCGCTCGCTATTACCCTCAATGCAAGCCTGGTTTTCGCGCGACCGATGATCACGATTGGGCAAGCTCTCTTGCGCCGTTGACTTCCCACGCGCCAGCACCTACACTCACAGCCATGTTACGAGGTATTTTTCTGGCCGCCGGAGCAGGACTGCTGCTGTGGAGCGCGGGCTGTTCAAGCGGTTCGGGCGCAGATGCGAAAACCATCCAGTCGCGGAGCGAGTTGTGGAGCAAGGCCGGTTCGGTGAAGGACTCGGCTAGTTTCGTCAGCTTTTACGCCGACGATGCGACGGTCATGCTACCCAACGAGCCGGCAATCCACGGCATGGACGCCATCAAAGCGGTGTTCACGCCGATGATGCAGGATCCCAATTTCTCCCTGTCCTTCACTACCGATAAGGTGGAAGTATCGGGAATTTTGGCCTATACGCAGGGCTCGGTGAGCCTGCGGACTACCGGCCGCGACGGCAAACCGATGAACGATACAGGAAAGTACCTGACGGTTTGGAAAAAGCAGTCCGACGGCTCGTGGAAAGCGATCGAAGATATCTTTAACAGCGATCTGCCAGTGGGAAGTTAGGGGCAGGCCGGAAAGACCTGCCCCGGCCGTTACTCTTTGTGAGCGGCGTGGGCGATATGGCCGCCGTGCTTCTCGGTGTGGTGCTTGGTGGCCTCGCCGGCGTGGTGGGCCGCATGCAATCCATGGCCGTGCGCGATATGCGCATGGTGGGCGGCTTTTTCGTGATTTCCCTGCTCGTGGTGATGGGCAGCTTCACGGTGGTGCGCGGCTGCATGTTCGTGGTGTTCGGCGGCTTTTCGATGGTGTTCGGCGGCTTCGTGGCTCATCGCATGATCCTCTTTTCCTGGAGGAAGCGCGGGTCGGCCGACATGGCCCGGACCTGCGCGCTGATCCAACGGTATTATATGCGTTTTCGCTTCATACTTTGGTGAAATTCACGAGTTTACAAGTGTGAGATCTCGCAGCTTGTGTCCGATTTGTACGATATTTACCTGAGAGCGGCAAAGCGCGCACCGGCATCCACCAAATTAGGAGGGATTGAATATGCGAAATCAACTTGCGATTGTAGGGGCTGCGGCGTGCTCCTTGCTGCTGGCGATTCCAATGATCGCGGCGCCGCGCACCGCCTGGCCCGCGGAGACCCTGTCGGGCACCATCTCGATGATCGATCCGGCGCTGAACACGGTCGTCGTGCAGACTTCCGGCGGAGTGCCTTTCGACATGGTGGTAACCAGGAATACACGAATTGAATCCGGCAACCAAACGCTCACTCTACAGGACCTGCAACAGGACACGAATCGCACCGTCTCCGTTCGCTTTGTCCCCGAACGGCGCGGCGATGTTGCCCGGACGATCCAACTCGGCAGTTAGCTTTGCCCGGACGCGGTGCGTGAGATACTGAGTCATGACGCGCCGCGATTGGATGTCGAGCGTGCCGCTCGGCCTGGCGTTGTTCGATCAGGGAAGGGAACCCGTGAAGGACGGGAGCGTCGAGGCGGCCAAAATCTCCGCGACAGCCGGGAGGAGTTTTGGTGTGCGCCTGCTGCGCGACATGGTCGATGGCGCGCCGCGGCAGAACGTTTTCATCTCGCCGCTGAGCATTTTCCTGGCCCTGCAAATGGCCGAAAACGGCGCCGCCGGCGCTACGCGAACAGCCATGCGGAAGACGCTCGACCTTCCGGACCTCGATCCGGCTACGCTCAACGCTTCGACATCCGGATTGGAATCCGCGCTGAAGGCGCGCAATCCGGATGCGCTGAACATTGCCAACGCATTGTGGGCCGGCCGGCGCTTCACGCTGGCACCTGACTACGTGAAATTGTGCAGCACGTTGTTTGGAGCGCGGGCGGCATCGCTCGATTTCCACGATCCGCGCGCGGCAGCCGAAATTAATGACTGGGTGAAGGCGGAAACCAAGGGAAAGATTGGCAACATCGTGAGCGCCGAGACGGTAGCGCACGCGGCCGTCATCCTGACGAATGCAGTCTATTTTGCGGCAGGATGGCGCACGCAATTTCCGCCGTCGCAGACACAGGCCGCGGCATTTCACCTTACCGGCGGCGGCATCAAAAATGTCCCGATGATGCACCAGCCGCGGGTGAAGGGGGCTTATCGCGCCGGAAGCAACTACGAAGGGGCGATGCTGTATTACCGCGAGTCCAGCATCTTTCTATACGCCCTCCTGCCGAAATTGGGCGCGACTGCGAAAGAGGTGCTGGGGTCGCTCGACGCCGGGCAACTCACGGCGGGGGTTTCGGACGCCGATCTCGATCTCAAACTGCCGCGCTTTACTCTGGACTTCTCGGCGAGTCTGGCCGGGTATCTGGCCAACATGGGAATGGCGGTGGCGTTCCATTATCCGGGTGCGGATTTCAGCGCCATGGGTACGGGCGAGTTCTTTATCAGCGATGTGATCCATAAGACCCGGCTGGAAGTCGACGAGAAGGGGACGGTCGCCGCGGCTGCCACGGCGGTCACCGTGACGGCTGCTGCCATGATGCAGCGGCAGGTGCGGACATTGGTGTTCGACCGTCCGTTTGTGGTGTTGATTGGCGAGCCGCAGACGGGGGCGATGCTTTTCGCGGGAGTCATCGAGAACCCTTGATATAGCTACCGGATCTGAATATTCACCGAATTGCTGGTTTGCCCATCGACTGTGAGGGTCACGCCAACTACGCCGGCGCCGGCAAGGCTGGCCGGAAGCTGAATATTGATCTGATCTTCACCAACGTAATACCCCTGCGCGCCGGCATATGCCGCCGTGATCTTCGCGCTTCCAACGTTGGCCACCACCGGGTTGGCATGATTGTGGATTCCCGTGCCGTAGAGCACCAGATAAGTTTGACCGCCGGAGACATCGATCGCCGTCAGACCGCCGCTGCCGATGAGCGGATACACCTGCTGCGTGCCATTCGTCACCTGAATCCACGATCCGGCCGCCATGCCGTTGCTGGCGTAAATGCCCGGTGCGACGGAGACAATCTGCTGGGTGGCGACGAAGTCCGTGGAACCACTCTGAATGGTGATGGCCGCCATGCCGATGGCTACCGAATCGGGGACCTGGTAATTGATCTGTTGCTGGGAGACATAGAACAGCGGCGCCTGTGCTGTCGCACCGGTGGAGTCTTTAATGGAGATGGAAACGCCGCCCAGTGTGACTGGCGGCGCCAGAGACTGCGGCTCCGCCGTGCCCGCGGCGATACCGCTGCCAAAAGCTGTGACGATCGAACCCCTGGCCATCGGTCCGGTGATAAAACTGGCGGAATTCGTGTCGGTGAAAGTGGGCGGCGGCGGAGGTGGTGGAGGCGTGGGAACCACCAGATTGATCAGTACGTCTGCGTTGCCGATGGGCAGTTCCGAAAGAATCTGTCCCAGTAGACCGTTGAGGCCGCTGAGCCCGTCGAGGTTGATGGGAACGGCCTGAGTGGGCAGGGAAGCCAGCGCAATGTCGATGGCTCCGTCTCCATTGAAATCCGCAATGGCCATATCGGTCGGGATGGTGGTGGAAGGAACGCTCAGCGTCACGGGGTTCCCGAACGTGCCGTCACCCTTTCCCAGTCGCACCGAGACGGCGCCCGTCGGAGCATCCCCGGCTGCAAAATTGCCGGCGATCACAGTCTCGATCAGATCGAGCTTGCCGATTCCCATCACGTCGGCGAGGGCCGCGCCCGAAACATACGAAGACTCCGCGGTATTGAACGCAGAGGCGAATTTGCCCGTCCCGTCGCCGAGCATCACGGTCACGCCGGCCGAGCCCAGGGGGTTCGTGGCTCCGTCGCCCGCAAATGCGTCCACGAGCGAACTCAGGTTCTCGTCCAACGCAGATCCCGCAATTACCACGTCCAGTTTTCCATCTCCGTTTACGTCGCCAACGAGCAGAATCGAACCCGCGGTTTGCGGCAGGGGATAGGTGCCGAGAACCGAAAACGTGCCGTCGCCATTGCCCGCCGCGACCTGAAGAGAGAAATTGCCCGAAGTGTCGTACTGTGCCGTGACGAGGTCGGCTTTCTTGTCGCCGTTGAAATCGCCGGTGGCAATGGATACCGCAATCTGGCCATTGAGCGGCAGCGGCCCGCCAGGTTGAAAGGAGCCGTTGCCATTTCCCGCCAGTATGTAGCAAGTAGTTGAGAAACTGTTCGGGTCGAACCCGGGGAGGGCGATATCCAGCTTACCGTCGCCATTGAAATCGGCGATGGCCGGGTGGATCGACCCCAGGAGGAGGTTCCCTACCCATGCGCCCTCCGGGGCGGAGGTCGAAACCGGGGCGCCGAAAGTTCCTTTATCGGTATTGGGCAGGA
>Ga0335073_10005415_pt1 | contig 17906 bp, 14 predicted proteins | sample Lox_Sample_22_FD_207093 | JGI IMG/M metagenome (GOLD analysis project Ga0335073, IMG submission 207093) | Soil microbial communities from Loxahatchee National Wildlife Refuge, Florida, United States - Lox_Sample_2.2 | ecosystem: Environmental > Terrestrial > Soil > Wetlands | place: USA...
ATTATCGCTGATGGTGCTGCTCAGCATGTTGCCGATCGGGCTGATGCAGGCATGGGCCTCGGTCGAGTACGGCACCTGGTACGCTCGCTCCGCGGAATTCCTTCATTCCGGTGGGATGAACCAACTGCGCTGGATGCGCATGCTGGGTGACACCATCTTCGCCCTGGGCGCGCTTGTATTGGGGTGGTTTGTACTCGGATTGGTAACCGGGCATTCCTACGACCAGCGGGGTTTTGTCGCGGAAGGCGAATGGGAAGTGCGCCCGCAAGAAGAAGCGGTGATGCGTCGGTAGAAGAAGAAGGAAGATCAATTCCCGCCGCCCTTCAAACACCCGAAGAGGGGGGCACGTGCAGCGAATTCAGTTCGCCGGCTTGTCTGCCGCTGGTGCCGGGGCCTTCTTCGCCAGCGAGCGAACATAGTTGACCAGGTCCCATGCCTGTTCCGCTTTCACCCGATCGCCCTCGGCCGGCATTTGGCCTTTTCCATTCTTGATGACGTAGAACATCTCGCCGTCGGTTACGTCTTTCAGCGCGGCCGGATCCGTGAAATCGACAAGCTTTTGTTTCATGTCCGAGGCCATCTCGCCTTTGCCATCGCCGGTTGTGCCGTGGCACATGGCGCAATCGAGGTTGTACCACTTCTTTCCCACGGCCAGCGACTCGGGGGTCGGTTTCACCGGATTCGCTTGGCGTGTGGCCTCAACTGGAATAGAAGTCGCGGATGGAGGAGGAGTTGACTTTGACGGTGCTTGGCTTTCCTGTGCTAATGCAGAGAGCCCAAGGAGCAGCATGATCAGCAAATGCTTCAACATGGAAGCCTCCTTATAGCTGGGAAAGAACTTAGCTCAAACAGCAGTCTCTAAGCCAATTTTACACCTGGAAGGAGAGCGCAACGCGCCTTTGTCGAACAGGTTACCCAGGTAAGCCAACTCGACCGCAGGTTGCCCGCATCGACCTAAAGAGGGGTAATATAGAAGCAAGGCGGGAGAGCCTGGCGAGAATGAGTGCGCGCCATCCAGGAAGCCAATTGGCAGTTGTAGCAGTTTTCTGCGTCGTGGGAGTTTTTCTCTTCCCCGCTGTTCAGGGCCCGTATTCCGCGGTTCATGGCCCGGTCACAGCGCTTCTTGCCCTTCGCTCGCGGATGCGCCTGTGCTGGGCTATCGCTCAAGCCGCCTTGACTGCCGCGGTTTGTAGGACCTCTCTTCTAATTCCCGGTGCCGGAGGCGGGCTGCGGCTCGAGCCATCTGATCAAATCGTTTCCCCATCTCCAGGCTCGGAAGCAATCCTTCGCTGCTGATCCCTTAAACCACTGTCTCTGCCCGCAGTCGTTGGCTTCCTTTGCGGAGTCCCGCGAAATTGCTGCGGGCGCCAAAGTCTTTCCGGGGACAACTTCACGAATTCACAGCGGGGCGACATCCGTCGCCCAGGGAGGATGAAATGTTTATGCGCAATTTACAGCGTTTTGCTCTTGCCGCTGCTCTGGTAGCGGGCTTTGCGTTAGTCGGGTGCAGCAAGAAAGTTGCTAAAGCAACGCCGCCACCACCACCGCCGCCTGCGGCGCCAACCGCGACCCTGGCCGCCAGTCCCGATGTAGTCAAGCAAGGCCAGGCAACACAACTGACGTGGCAAACAACCAATGCAACGGATGTCACAATTGCGGGCTTGGGGACCTTGGCGGCCTCAGGCTCACGCACCGTGGTGCCTTCCGGTTCCACGACCTACACGCTTGTCGCGAAAGGCCCGGGGGGTACTCAGGACGCTTCGGCGCGCGTTACGGTGAACCCGGTTGCGGCCCAAATTACACCCGCGCCAGAGCCGACCGAGCAGGAGTTGTTCGCCAAAAACATCAAAGACGTCTTCTTTGATTTCGACAAGTACAGCGTTCGGCCTGACGAGGTTCCGGTTGCTCAGAACAATGCCAGCTTTCTGGCGCAGCATCCCGACATCAAGGTGATGGTGGAGGGGCATTGCGATGACCGTGGTTCGGAAGAGTACAACCTTGCCCTTGGCGCAAGCCGGGCCAATTCGTTGAAACAGGCGTTGCAGCGGCAGGGCGTGAATGCAAGCCGGATCATGACCACCAGTTACGGGAAAGAGCATCCCTTCTGCACTCAGGACAACGAACAGTGCTGGCAGGAAAACCGGCGTGACCACTTTGTCTTTCAGCAATAAAGTGGGCGGCTTAGGGCGGCTGTCACGGCGGCCGCCCGTGGTCCCGAAACCGCAAACCTGCGGGTGGAGGTTTCGATGATGAAGATTAGAAATCTGGCGGGTCGAGTCGGCGAAGAGATTCTGGTTGCGATTTCAGGCTGCAACTTCGGACGCCCGCAACGGGCAATCCTCGATCTTGTTGATGAGAACGGCATATGGGTTGAAGGACGGGAATTGGTTGAGTTGCTGCTGTCACCCGACGGAATTGCCATGCGAGAACATCAAGTTGTGTTCTTGCCGTTCACGCAAATTCTGTACATCACCGATGTGACTGAAGTCGAATCGGCCACGAGATTGAGGTTTAAGTGGTGAACTGGTTGGTTGAAACGGCGAATTGAGAACATGGGAAAGCGATTTTCCTATCAGCAGCAAGCTTGCGCTCTCAGCCTGCGCGAAGGGTTGGCCGAATATTACAGTGGCCATCCCGGCTTGCTGAAGGGCGAGGAACTTGAGGGCGACTCCCGCACTTTCTTTCGCTCGCACGACGCCTGCCACGTCGTCTTCGGGCTCGACACAAATCTCCAAGACGAGGCACTGGCTGATTTCTGGGCGATGATGGGAACAGACGTCGGACTCCGGCGCTATGTCGATTACCTGAGGCGGAGTAAGGAAACGATGCAAATCTTCCGGGAAATTGGCTGGGGAAAAACGGTCCTTACAACGATTCGCGCAATCCCTAAGACCGCGGTCGTGTTTTTGCACACAAGAAAAATGACGAAAAAGTGGCCATGGACTGGATATGAAACCTACATGGACACGGCATTGAACAAGATTCGCGCCGAGTTTGGGGTTGTAGTGTTGTAGGTTCGACGAGAAAACCGAGCCAGGCCTATTGGTGCAGCTTTTGCGCGGCTGCCGGAGCCTGCTGCTCCGCTACCTCAATCAGCGGCCGCAGCGCGCGGACAGAAACTCCGAGCGTACCGCCAGAAAAGCCATCAATGTAGGCGGCGTTGATGCCGATGACTTCTCCGCGGGAATTGAAGACTGGGCCGCCGCTGGCCCCGTGGGCGGTGGGTGCATCGTAGATCAGCTTGTCACCAATAGCATCGCCGAGATGGCCGCAGGTTGCCGAAGGACGAATCAGCGAAAGCGCCGCCAGTTCGTTGGCCGCGCCGATGTCGTCACGGCGATAAGCGAGCCGGTCGTAGATCGCCGTCGGCGATTTCGCCACCATCCCTAAAACGCCCATGGGATAACCAATCACCGCGACCAACTCACCGGGAGTGGGCGCGTTTTCGGCCAGCGGGAGAGGCTGTAATTTGTCCACCACCTGAGAGTTATCCACACTCAGCACCGCCAGATCACCATGCGCCGCCAGCGCGACAGGAGTGATGTTCAGGGGCGTGGCGAATCCCGGAAAAAACGCGACCAGCTTTTCCAGTTGCGGCTTGGCGCCTTTGCGGATGAGAGCATCCGCCTCAGGGTCTCCATACCACGGCTCTGCGACGTGGCGGTTGGTTGCAAGTAAACCCTGAGCCACTACAAAACCCGTTCCAGAAATTCGCGCGTGCAGCGAGGGCGGCTGCTGGCCGAATCCCACGTGGTAAACACCAAAGATGTAACAGATGGAATTGCGGTACCGGTTCAGGACCAGGCTGGGCATGGCCTCTTCCTGCTTGAGTTCGTCGACCTGACGGTGAAGCTGCTGCACCTGCGCCTGCAAGTCATGGTCGGGCACCGGCGCGTAGTGGTAAACCATGAGCATTGCGCCGAGCAGGAGAAAAACCGCCAGCGCGCCTTGCAGCATTTGCTGCCAGGCATCGCAAACCGGCTCTACTTCGGTGTGTTTCTCGCTTGATCTGTGGTTTTCGTCCATGAGACGCAATCGCCTCAGAATGATTGGGGGAGGGCCGCTGGGGGGTGGCGAACTGCTATCTTGCCGCGCCGGACACGGGTTTCCTAGGGTACGGAAGGAGATGGCCAAAGGGCGGGGGGCGTCACTCGCGCGTGGTCACAGACTTTCCGCCCTTTGGATTGAGCGCTTAGACGAGCCCTCCCCTGCGGACTCTGCGCCGCTCCGCGATCTCTGGGGCAAAGCCTTTGACCGCAGAGTACGCCGAGGCGTTGCGAAGGACTGGAGAACTGGCTACACCCGCTCAAGCACCGGCTGCGTGAGGTCGTTCTCCACATTACCGGTGTTGAGCGTGGAAGCCGGCTCGAAGAGCACGATCCAGGCTTCTTCGTCGGCGAGCGGCTTGTGCTCCACTCCGCGTGGAACCACAACGAACTCGCCTTCTTCCAGCCAGACGGTCTTATCGCGAAACTCGATGCGGAATTTGCCCTTCACCACCAGAAACATCTCGTCTTCGTTTTGGTGATGATGCCAGACAAATTCTCCTTTGAGCTTATCAAGCTTGACCAGTTGACCGTTGAGCTCGGCAGCTATGTAAGGCTTCCAGTATTCTGTGATCTTGGCAAACTTCTGCGCGATGTTGACTTTTTCCATGGGGAATGCTCCAGTGCTGGTTTGGATTGCAGGAATCAAGAATAATCGGGCCTGCGTGAGTGCGGTTAATAACAGTTCGGGTCTGGGATAATGAGCGGCGCCCTACCTCAAGTCTTAGCCGTTACAAAATCTTATTTCATTCCGCTAGGCAGCTTTTGCCGAAGCCACGCCGCGACCGTCACTCAGTTTTGCCGAGCACCTTAAACTGCCACTTCCATCCCGTTCCATTTAACTTTCGCGAAGCAAAAGCTTTCCGCCGACTCGATCGCCGCGCAAAATCTGGCAGGAGGCTTGCTTGTAATCGAACGGGCCGCAGCGAACCGCGGCTTCATAGTCGCGTTCTTGCACAGGAGGAGCAATGTCCGTGTTGGGAATCGCAGCCAGCAGTCTCTTCAACCTTAACTCGCAAAGCATTCAAACGCAGCGCCAGAAGGTGCAGCAGGAGTTTCAGCAACTGGGTCAGGACCTTCAGAGCGGGAATCTATCCGCGGCGCAAACCGATTTTTCTGCCCTGCAATCGCTCGTGCCCACAAATGGCGCCTCTTTGGCCACGAGTGCGGCCACGAGTACGAGCGCAACCTCGCCGGCCAGCAATTCGATTCAGCAGGCATTCGTCCAGCTTGGCCAGGACTTGCAGTCCGGCAATCTTTCCGCCGCGCAGCAGGACTACTCAAACGTCCAGAATGATGCGCAAAGCCAGGGCGCGCAGGCGCATCATCATCACCATCACCATGGATCGGTGGAGCAGCCGCAGAACGCGCAGAATTCGATCACACAGCTATTCAGCCAGCTGGGCCAGGATTTGCAAAACAGCAATCTTTCAGCCGCGCGCCAGGCCTACGCGTCATTGCAACCGGATCTCTCGGTGTTCACGCAAGCGCCCGCAGCCAGTGGATTGGCGGTCAGCGCCTGATATAGGCGCGGCCGTCCCGCCCCTGCGAATCCGTTAAGGACGAACGATAGAGGACGGGCGAGACGCCCGTCCCCAAACGGCCAGTGGCGCAAAAACAGAAGCAGCCACCTTTTGGCCGACGGGTGAAACTTGCCGAGCTTCGCTCTGCTGGACAGCCGAGGGCAGCTGCCCCCACACAAGCACTGCTCGCCCTAAAACAAAAGCCGCCAGCTTTATGCTGACGGCTGATAGCTGAATGTTGACGGCTCAGTTTTCGTATAACAACACGCCTTCGGTCTTCTCCGAATCCACCGGGCGGTAGAACAGCTTGTTGCCGTCGAGGAAGACCTCGATGAACGCCGGGCGCGTGGTGATCGAGCCTTGAATCAACGCCTCGGAGAGCGGGTCTTCGATATATTTCTGCAACGCGCGCCGCAGTGGACGAGCGCCATAGCTGCGGTCGCCGAGCGTCTGCTCAAGAATCCACTTCTTGGCTTCGTCGGTCACGGTCACCGTGATCGACCGCTGTGCCAGGTTCTGGTTCAGCTGGCTGACCATGAGTTCCAGAATCTGGATCAGGTCACCTTCGCCGAGCGCGTTAAAGATGATGATTTCGTCCAGCCGGTTCAAAAACTCCGGATTGAACGTGCGTTTGACTTCATTCTTCACCAGGTCTTCGACCTTGCCCGAGATCATGTCTTCCTGCGTCGACTGGAAGCCGAGGCCTTCGCGCTTCTGCAAGTGCCGCGCGCCGATGTTCGACGTCATGATGATGATCGTATTTTTGAAGTCGACCGTGTTGCCCAAGCCGTCAGTGAGCTGGCCGTCTTCAAATACCTGCAAGAGAATGTTGAAGACATCCGGGTGCGCCTTCTCGATTTCGTCGAGCAGCACAACCGAATAGGGCGCGCGCTTCACCCGCTCGGTAAGCTGGCCGCCCTCTTCGTAGCCAACGTATCCCGGAGGCGAGCCGATCAACTTCGAAACCGAATGCTTCTCCATGAACTCCGACATGTCGAAACGGATCAGCGATTTTTCCGTACCGAACATAAATTGCGCCAGCGTGCGCGCGACTTCCGTTTTGCCGACGCCGGTCGGGCCGAGGAATAGGAACGACCCAATCGGGCGGTTCGGGCTTTTCAGCCCGGCGCGGGAGCGGCGAATGGCGCGGGCCAGCGCGGTGATCGCTTTATCCTGCGAGATCACGCGCTTGTGCAGCTCTTCCTCGATGCGCAGCAGCTTCTGCGACTCTTCTTCCTTGATCGAGGTGATGGGCACGCCGGTCCAGCGCGAAACTACGTCCTCGATGTCTTCGCGGCCGACCACGCCGGTCGCGGACTCATCGAGATGATATTTTTCGCGAAGAGCGCGCTGGTTTTCGCGCTCTTTGCGTTCCTCGTCCGAATAGAAACGCGCCTTCTCGAACTCATGGTTCGCGATGGCATTTTCCATGCGGTGCACGATGAACTTGATGCGCTTCTGCACTTCGGTGATTTCCTCGGGCAGCGAAGTCTGGCGCAGCTTCACGCGCGCTCCGGCTTCATCCACCAGGTCGATCGCCTTGTCAGGCAGGAAGCGGTCCGGGATGTAACGGTTCGAGTGGGATACGGCGAAGTTGATGGCATCGTCCGTGTACGTAACCGCGTGGAATTTCTCGTAGCGGTCTTTGATCCCGAACAGAATCTTGATGGCATCACTCTCGTTCGGCGGCGGAACCTTTACCGCCTGGAAGCGGCGCTCGAGCGAGCGGTCTTTTTCGATCGATTTGCGATACTCGCCCGGCGTGGTCGCCCCGATGCACTGAATCTCGCCGCGCGAAAGCGCCGGTTTCAGAATATTGGCGGCATCGAGCGAGCCCTCGGCAGATCCTGCGCCAACCAGCGTGTGCAGTTCGTCAATGAAGATGATGGAATTCTGCGACTCCATCAATTCTTTCATGATGGTCTTGAGCCGCTCTTCGAACTGGCCACGATATTTCGTTCCAGCGACGATCAGAGAAAGATCGAGCGCAAGAATTCGCTTATCGGCCAGGAACGACGGCACTTCGCCATCGGCGATGCGCTGCGCCAGACCTTCCACGATGGCAGTCTTGCCGACACCAGGCTCGCCGATCAAAACAGGATTATTTTTCGTGCGCCGGCAAAGAATCTGGATCACGCGCTCCAGCTCACCTTCGCGGCCAACCAGTGGATCGAGCTGACTATCCATGGCGGCCTGGGTCAGGTCGCGGGAAAACTCGCTCAGCAGGGAAGACTCGCGCTGGCGCTGCGGCTGCGATTTTTCCTGGCCGCTGCGCGCCAACTCTTCGCGAATGGTCGAAAGCCGCAGGCCGCGCTCATGCAGAATCTCCGCGGCAAAACATTTTTCTTCGCGCAGCAAGCCCAACAGCAGGTGCTCGGTCCCAATGTGTTTATGCGAAAGTCGCTCGGCTTCTTCGGCGGCAAACGCCAAAACCCGTTTGCATTCATTACTTAGGGGCAGATCAACGGAGGTTGAAACTTTCTCCCGGATGGTCGTGTGACCTTCGATTTGTTTGCGGATGGACTCGACCGAGGCGTGGGAACGCAGAAAGCGATTAGTCAGGGCCTTGTCTTCTCGAAGCAGACCCAGCAACAGGTGCTCGGTCTCAATATAAGGCGAACCGAACTGACTGGCTTCGTAGCGCGCAAAGAAGATTACGCGCCTCGCTTTCTCCGTATAGCGCTCAAACATAATGCCCTACCCCCTGGCTTTTCCCGAAACCGCAATTCCCGCAACCCGCAGCTCCTTGAAAAACCTTCCACCCCTGAGATTTACAAGCAATCCGGGTGCCACCGCTGTCCAACCCGCGAGCACGCCAGTTAGCAGCCCGCAACCTGTTACCAAAGACACCAAAAGTTCCTTCTTCCGCAAGCCGCTGCACCCAAAAATCGTTCTTACTCACATTTCGTCACGTCAGGGCCAAGTTTGTCAATTCCACTCCTTAGCCACTAAGACAACCTCTCTGGAACTACTTCCTCCATTCTTCCGTTCTGCAAGCGCAGCACCCGGTCGCAGCGCCGGGCAAAAGCCAGATTGTGCGTCGCAATCAGGGAAGTTAGCTGGCAGTCGCGATGTAGGCGGGCAATCAGATCGAACACTGAATCCGCCGTCCGGCTGTCGAGGTCCCCGGTAGGCTCATCGGCCAATAAAAGCTTTGGCTTAGTGATGAGGGCCCGGGCCAGTGCCGCGCGTTGCTGTTCGCCGCCGGAAAGCTCCCCGGAACGGTGGTGCCAGCGCCGCTCCAACCCCACCTCCCGCAGCCACTGCAAGCCTTGTTCCTCTGCCTGCTTGCGGGAAACTCCCCGCACCAGCAGGGGCATGGCTACGTTCTCTAGCGCCGTAAATTCCGGCAATAGATAGTGAAACTGCCACACGAAGCCGAGTTCCCGATTGCGAAATTCGGCCGCGTCGTCTTCCGAAAGCGAACTCAACTGCAATTGGGCGCAGTATACGTCACCTGCAGAAGGCCTATCAAGAGCGCCCAGGATATGTAACAGGGTACTCTTGCCCGCGCCCGATTCGCCGACCACCGCCACCATCTCTCCCGTGGTTATCTGGAACGAAAGATTCTCAAAGAGCACTAACTGCGCTTCGCCGGAGCGAAAAATCTTTTGCAAACCTTCGATGCGCAACAATGTTTTGCTGTTCGTTAGATGCAAATAGAGCGCTCCCCGGCTCAGCGCGGCACGCCCACGCCGCCAGGTGTTCCGCAACCGCCGGCTGAGCCCTTTGCCCCATTAGAACACGGCCTCAGCACGAGAATACGCTCTGTTCGCGGCAGCATCTAACCCGCAACTCTATGCCAGAGCGTGGCAAAACGGCTGTGACTCTAGTCACAGAGCATCGTGGCAAGAGATTGGAGAAGGCATTGCGCAGCAGGGAAATCGGGAAAAAACTGCGCCCCATGCGACAAAAGGTGACCCTGAGTTGACAGAAAAATGACAACGAAGAGGTCTCCGGAGGCTGATGTCACCAGGTTACTCGTAACGCAGCGCCTCGGCCGGAAGAATCCGCGCCGCCGACCACGACGGATAGAGCGTGGCCACGAGAGAGATTCCGATGGCAACCAATGCCACCAGCACGCCATCCACGGCGCGCGGAGCGAAAGGAACATAGTCGATGGAATAGACCTCGGGCGAGAGCGAAAGCAAGTGATAGTGCGCTCCGGCCCAGGAAAGCGCATATCCCAGCAACAGCCCGATCGCCGTTCCAATCACGCCGATGAGTACGCCCTGCGTGACAAAGACCCGGCGCACCTGTGACTTACGCGTTCCCATCGACATGAGCACCGCGATGTCGCGGGTCTTTTCCATCACCATCATCGTCAGCGAAATAAGAATGTTGAGCGCGGCGACGAAAACGATCAGGCCGATGGTGATGAACGTGACTAATCTTTCCAGGCGCAGAGCTCGAAACAGGGCTTTGTTCTGCTCCATCCAGTTTGTAGTCATGAAGCCCGGGCCGGCGGCTTGTTCGATCTCGTGCCCAACCTCGCCGGCTTTGTAAATATCATCGACTTTGAATTCGAGGACGGAAATCAGATCGCCCAGGCCGAATAATCGCTGCGCATCGGAAAGGCGAGTGAAGGCCCAGCCGCTGTCGTAATCGTAGAATCCGGAGTTGAAGATTCCCGCCACGCGAAAGCGGGTGTATTTCGGAACCATGCCAAACGGCGTGAGTTCGCCCTGCGGACTGGTGACGAGGACCACCGAGCCTACATCCGCGCCCAGATCATCGGCCATGTCCTTGCCAAGAATGATGGGCGGCATCTCGGCGACGCGGCTTTGAACATCAGCCATAGAATCAGCCGGTGTGGCGCGGACATTCTTGTCCGCGCTTGTCGAAGGCTGTGTGGGCGCGAGCCTCTCGCCCGCGCTTTGCTCGGCGGACGAGACGTCCGCCGCTACATGGCCCGTGGGCGATGCTTGGGCGGGCGAGCCGCCCGCCCCCACACGTTCCTCCAGCGCGTCCGCTGACCCAACCTTCACCGTGTTCAGCAAATCGCTGACCTTGCGTTCGTAGCTTGGGATCAATCCCTTCAGCACCGCTCCCCGCGCCCGCGGCCCCCGCGAGATAAGCACTTGCTCATAAATCGCCGGAGCGCTTGCCACTACGTGAGGCAGTTTTACCAGGCGATCCATCAACGGTAGCCAGCCTTTAATTCCGTCGCTTTGGATGCGGAGCAGATTGACATGTGAAGTCGAACCAAGCAGCCGGTCTTGCAAGTCCTGGCGAAATCCGTTGTTGATTGCCAGCGCAACGATCAGCGACGCGACTCCCGCAGCGACTCCAGCGATGGAAATACCCGTGATGACGCCGATGACGGCCTGACGGCGCTTGGCGCGTAAATAGCGTGCGGCGATGAAAAGTTCAAAGCGCATAAATAATTAGCGATCAGCCGTCAGCCATCAGATAAATCAGATGGAATCAGAATTCGTGACTCCTCAGTGCTGGCAGGACCGCCGGCACTCGCCTGCGATACTCAAGATACTCTTGCCCGAATCTGCTCTCCAACTCCGCGTCCTCCATGTGAATCATCACAGCGCCCGTGATCATCGCGAACGCCGTCAACGCATAGCAGACCGCCAATCCCGTTCCCACACTCCAGGCCAGCATCTCACACAAATGCCCAAGATATACAGGATGCCGCACCCGTCGGCGAATGCCGGTCGTGACCAGTCGCTGGTCGGGATGGCCGGCAAGAACTTCAGGAACTCCGGCCAATTGCCGTGCGCTGAAGCCTTTGCCCGCCTGCGAATAAATCCAAAATCCGGCGGCAAATAGCAGGCAAGCCGGAGGCCAGCTCCATGGCGTCGTATAGAATGCGACTTCGCGCCAGGGTGCGGTGACCAGCGCAGCCAGAATCCACAGGCCAATCCAGAGCGGCAGCAACATGCGGTACGGGGAGCGCTTCATTCTCCACGAATCGACGCGAGGATGAATCAGCAGCCAGAACGACGGAATGGTCGAGTAAATCGCGCACGCCAGCCAACCCAAGCTTTCGAGCAGCGCTTGCACAACGCAGATTTTATCCTGCCGCGGCACCCGCCAGGAACTTGTGGCAAAGTAGACGGATGGCGGTCGCCGCAGACTCCAGACTTTCCAGCCGGGTTGCATTTACCTATCCCGATTTCGTCCGCTATGAATTCGCGCGCTTCTTCATTGTCATTGCCATGGAAATGCAATCGGTTGCCGTGGGCTGGCAGGTGTACGACATTACCCGGCGCGCGCTCGATCTTGGATTGGTTGGCCTGGCGCAATTTTTGCCTGGAGTTCTTTTGTTTCTTGTCACTGGCCATGCGGCCGACCGCTTTAACCGCCGCAAATTGCTGACGGTCTGTTACGTGGGCCTGAGCCTGTGTTCCGGGCTGCTGCTGACCATCGCCATGCTGCACATCCGAAACGTACGTACGATTTTCGCGGTGATCGTTCTGCTGGGTGTGGCGCGCGCGTTCAACGCTCCGGTGAGCCGGGCTCTGCTGCCGCAATTGGTTGCCGAGGAGCATTTTACGAATGCGGTCGCCTGGAATGCGAGCATTTTTCAGGGCGCGACCATTCTCGGCCCGACCGTGGGTGGCCTGATTTACGCGTTTTTCCATGGGCCGGCGGCCGTTTACGCAACGGCCACGGTGACGGGCGTAGCTGCAATTTTCTCAACCTTCAAGATTCAACCTCGAGCGAGGACAAAGCCGCGCGAGCCCATCAACTGGAAAACCGTGCTGGCGGGATTCGAATATGTCTGGCGTCAAAAAGTCGTCTTGGGCTCGATCTCGCTTGATATGTTCGCGGTTCTGCTCGGCGGCGCAGTGGCGCTGCTTCCGGTTTATGCGCGGGAAATCCTGCAAACCGGGCCCTGGGGACTTGGCCTGCTGCGCAGCGCTCCCGGCGTGGGCGCGGCGGCTATGGCCGTTCTTCTCGCCCATCGGCCTTTGAAGAATCGGGTCGGCGCAACCATGCTGTGGTGCGTTGCAGGATTCGGCGTGTTCACGATCGTGTTCGGGATTTCCAAGAGTCTGGTGATCTCGCTGCTCGCGCTTTTTCTCACCGGCGCAGCGGACATGGTCAGCGTGGTCATCCGGGCAACCCTGGTGCAGTTGGCAACACCCGATGAGATGCGCGGGCGGGTCAATGCCGTCGATATGCTGTTCATCGGCGCGTCGAACGAGTTGGGGCAGTTTGAGTCCGGGCTGGCGGCCCACTGGTTCGGCACGGTGCCGGCTGTCGTGCTGGGAGGCTTCGGCACGCTGGTGGTGATTGCGCTCTGGGCCTGGATGTTTCCTGAGCTGCGGCGGGCAGACAAGCTTGCGTAATGCTCATGGGACGGGCACGGTTTCACATGCTGCGAAAAAAACCGGTCCATGCGACTCCGCGGCTAAAGCCCTCACTGAGGGCAAAGCCTCTATCGCAGCGCCGGAAGCGCTGCGCCACCCAAAACCGCACTTTTTCCGCAGCCTGTTCAGCCGTGCCGATGCCTGGCGCTCATAGAATGCCCGGTGCGGCGTTGTGCGCCCGGCGCACAAGATCGCCGGCGCGGGGATGACCCTTTTCCTTATCCCGGCTAGAATACGCGCCTGAGGGAAGCCGGAGGCGACGCATGACATTTCCCGAACTCACTCGGTTCGAACCCGCCGCGCTCATGTTCATGCGCCTGATTGTGGGCGCGATCTTCCTCACCAGCGGATGGAGTCACGTAACCAGAGCCGAAGAGCGGGCAAAAAGTATCGAGATGAGCAAGGGCTTCACGATTTTCCTCGGCTTCGCTGAACTAGCGGGAGGACTGGGCGTGGTGTTCGGAGTGCTGACGCAACTGGCGGCGCTGGGGCTGATCCTGGTGATGCTCGGCGCAATCCAAAAGAAGATCTTTGCCTGGCACATCGGGTTCTGGGGCGAGAAGGGATCCGGGTGGCACTACGAATTGATGCTGATCATCATGAACCTGGTGATCATGACGACGAATGGAGGGGCGTGGGTACTGATGAAATAACACCGCACCACCCCACCCCACCTTGTCATTCCGAGCGTGCTTCGGCACCGGGGAATCTGCTTTCTGCTTGAACACCGGAAGCGATTCCTCACGGCTAAAGCCGGTTCGGAATGACAAGACGCAAACTACTTCCCCCTTATCACCGTCTTCGCCGAGATCATGTTGTCATAGCGGTCGTACACACGCACCACCACAACATGCTCAACGCTCCCTGCAGAAGCCGGCTTTGACTGAACCATACCTGTGCCACTGAGAACCACGGGCACCGGAACGCGGAAATCGTAGTTTTCCGTCTTCGAATCCGAAAGCTGGTCGACCGGCTCGATGTATTGCCAATCGGCGGCATCGACAGAAAACTCCGCGCGCTTAATCGGAGAGAAGCTATCGGTCGCGCGGAAGGTGATCCGGATCTTATCGCCTTCTACGGAAGCCGCGAGATTTTCAATGCGCGGCGGAGTGGTATCGACTTCGAAGCGCGCGCTCTCCCGTTCGGCGGTCAGAGCTTGTCCGGGCGCATGCGAAGGCGCGTCGGAAGCCACCACTTTCACGGTATATCCGCCGTCGGGAAGAAGAGAAGCGTCGAAGGAGTAAAACTTGTCGGTCAGGTTGTCTTTGAGCAGCAGCCAGCGCGACTCGCCGTCGCCGCGGTAATAGACGGAATAGACCATCTGATCGTCGTTGTCGTCGTGCACGCTCCACTTCACGCCAATCGCGTCGCGATCACGATTCGAAGGGGGCGGCACGGAAACGCTCGACGCTGCGCCCAGATCAGGAGTCGCCGGCTTGGGGGTAGGCGTGTAGCGCACACCGACCTGGACGCTGACGTCGTCGAAATCGGGAGCGACGTTCTTGGGCAGATAGTTGAGCAGGACGCTGTCCACGCGGGGCGCAGGATCGCTCGCCCGCAGAACCGCGCGCCATTGAATGAAACGAGCCGCAGGGACCGCGGCCAGCGCGTCTTTCTGCAAATCGACTTTCTGCCATCCGCTCCAGTTGCGGTCGGGATTGTCGACGTTGCCGCTGCGAGCGAACAGTTCTACGTTCCCCATGCCGCGAAACTCGAAGCGTCCCCAGCGGGAGAAGATGTGCGCGTCGAAAACATCGCTGTCGTATTTGCCTTCGGACTCCAGGTTGGCGCCCAGCAGAAACACCTTGCCCAGATTGCTGGTGGAGACGTACAGGCCGCCGCCCGAGGCCCTGGCAAAGGCCGTCACCTGGCTGGCGCTGGCCTTCACAAGATCGGTGAACTGATCTTCACCGGAGATGGAAAAAATGTGGCCGCGATTGCCGGTGCCGGCGAGCAGGCGTCCACGAGAATCGAAAGCCAGGGCGTAGACAATATCGTCGCGCGAGTTCCAGATGCGCATGGCGGAGCCGTCGGGAGCGATGCGGTAAACTTCCGATCCGCCGGTGGCCCCGGTTGCGGGAAATGGAATGGCCCCAGGGACGGGTTGTGGGTTTGCATTAGCAACGACAAGTCCAGTTTGTCCGGGTGCAACCGCAACGGCGGGCGCAGCGGCGGAGATCAGGGCTTGCACAAAACTGGCGGCGGCTCCGCCGCTCTGGCGCCTTTCTCCCACCCCGGCGGCGTAAATGTTGCCCGCGCTGTCGAGAGCCAGAGCGGTAATTTCTTTCTTGGGCGCGCTGTAGAGGACGAATCCCTCGCCGCTGGGCGAGATGCGATAGACCAGCCCGCTGCCGTCTGAACCAGCGATCAGGTTGCTTTTGGCGTCGACGGCGAGTACGCGAATGTGGGTTTCGTCGCTCTTAAAGAAAACCGAATGCTCGCCCTTGGGCGTGACGCGAAAAATTTCCCCCTTATCGCCGGTCGCGACGTAAAGACTTCCGGAATCATCGAGCGCCAGGTCCCAGATGTATTTGGTGCCGGGATCGAAGTAAACGGTGGAAGAAAAATCGGCTGTACCGTTGCTCGTTGGGTTACCCGCTTTGCGCTCGATGCGATACACCTTGCCATCTGGATTGGTGGCGGCGTAGATCACACCGTTCTTGTCCACGACCAGGGTTTGAACTTGCAATTCCTGCGGCTCGAAGATGGCAGTGGACTTTCCATCCGGAGTGATGCGGTAAATGCGGGCCGGCGTGCCGGTCGCGGCGTAGAGATTTCCCCTGGCGTCGGAGGCAATTGCCCAGATGTAAGTGGAGGGCGTGGTGGTAATGGCTTTGAAAGCCGGGGCCAGCTCCAGGCCGCCGGCGCTGCGAATGGCGACGCCATCGGCTGTGCCCTTGCTGAGGTCCTCGAACTTGGATTGCTCCCAGGTGCGAGTGCCTTCGGCGAAGGCCAGTGTGGAAACAGCGATAAGAACAAAACAGGAAAAATGCTTACGCAATGAGATTGGCAAATTTAGACCTCAGACTTAGTCGATCGGCGGAAAAGATCAGGGTAACACGCGGGGAGCGCGTTTCAGAGCGAGGTCAGAACTTGGTAGGGTATCAGTTTGAATTTTGTGGATTGGTAAGGTGTTCGGCGCGTCCTTTGATGAAGAGAGCAAAGAACACGATGCTGGCGCAGAATATGCTCGCAATGAATGGCGGCCACGGCGATCTCCCTTGGGTTTTTGCAAGTCTCCACACCCCATACATAAGGGCCGCTTTGCCGCCGACCAACATAACCCAGAACGCTAGATAAGCCATGCTTTCGTATTCTACGCTGCCGATTTCTTGTAAGGATGCCTCTTGGATTCGCTCACAGTGTCTTCGGCTTCACCGATGGCGATGTCGAAAACCTGCTTGGCAAGCTGGACGGGATCGCGCGGGCGTTTACCACGGCCTGAGTATCGCACGAGCCGCGCCGTGATTCTACGGGGTCACAATTCAAACTGATACACTACCCAGAACTCATCAACCATAGAGGACACAGAGGTACACAGAGAAAGTCACGAGAGAGGACACAGAGGTTCACAGAGAAAGTCACGAGCAGATTCCTCACGGCTAAAGCCGATTCGGAATGACAGTCCCCATGAGATAGAAGCCGGAAAGATCACAACTAACTGCCCACATTGTCATTTCGAGCGTGCATCAGCACCGAGGAATCTGCTTTTTCTAGCGGGACTCAGCAGCTACTTGATGGTGATGGTCAACACCTGAGCGCCGGAAACCACGTAATCGAGCGGCGTGCTGGCGGCTTCGTTCACCGAAGACTCGCCGAGCACGATCATCTCCTGTGTGCCGCGCATTCCTTCCATCACGTTCATGATGGAAAGAGGCAGGGTAGGCATGACTTTGTCGCCGACCATGGCCTCTGGATCGGCTTCCAATAGCGAAACGTAAACCCGGTTGTTGGAATGCTGCTTATTCAGAATCGCGATGGTTGAGGCCAAGTCCAGGCGCCGGCCGACCAGCGGGCCGCCTCGCCGGATGCGGTCAAGAGTGTCCCCATCGCTGACCAGAATTCGCAGGGGGCCTTTGGAAACCGAGGTGGGGATATGAATCGGAATCTGGCGCACAATGGGTTCGCCACGGTACGGCCGCAGAACGGTTTCAATCGTGATGTCGTCGCCCGGGCGAGCTTCCGTAAGATCGGTGCGTGCGTTTTCCAGGCGAGCCGAGCGCCGGTCATGCACGACATCGACGTTTAACTCGACGGCACGCACATCCGGCGTGTTGTAAGGATTGTCGTAGATGCGCCCGAACCGGTCGCCCAAAGAAAGCGCGGCGAGAATCGCGGCCGACTGCCCGCCATCGAGCGTCGTAAACATGTTGTCGACGTCCACGTTGGGGTAGCCATTCACGCTGATGTGACCGTTGATACGATACGTCGCATCTTCGCCGTATTCATTCACTCCATGCAGCGTGTTAAACAGAGTCGCTGACATGGCCACGGGGCTTAAGCGGGCGTTATTCAAGACCTCGTAATGAAACTGGCGCGACCCTGATTCGGCGTGGATGTTCAGCGTGACCGGAATCATTTCGGCTTTCTTGCCGAACTCGCCCATGATTCCGGTGTGCCGGTCTTGCACGAAAGCGCCCACCGGCTCCGTGCTGTTGACGATTTTGAAAGGATTGTAGGGCGAAGCCAGCGTGGCCAGCACCTCAGCCTTGGTCATCGGGAAATCAATCATACCGAACTGAAGCAAGGGATGCCCGCAGGCCAGCAAGTGCTGCGAATCCATGTAGGTGACGGTGCAGGTGGCGGCGATATCCATATCTCCGCGCACGAGAACGGCGCTCACGGAGGAACCGGGCTCCAGCGGCTCCGGCTGCTTTTTCTCAGTAACCGATCCCACGCCCATCACAGGCACTACGCCCGCGGAGGCGAACTGCGGAGCGAACTTTTCTACGGCTTCCTGAGAAAAGCCGCTGAAAACGAGCGGCGTTTCGATCGGCTTTAGATAG
>Ga0335073_10005417_pt1 | contig 17904 bp, 17 predicted proteins | sample Lox_Sample_22_FD_207093 | JGI IMG/M metagenome (GOLD analysis project Ga0335073, IMG submission 207093) | Soil microbial communities from Loxahatchee National Wildlife Refuge, Florida, United States - Lox_Sample_2.2 | ecosystem: Environmental > Terrestrial > Soil > Wetlands | place: USA...
TGGAGTGCGACGAGTAATCGTCGCTTTGTCGTTGCCTTTGCCTTGCCTTTGTAGTGGCGCCCTTCAGGGCGGCGCTTTCTCGTTACCTTCGCCTTTTGTGGAGTGCGACGAGTAATCGTCGCTTTACCCTGAGAAGCGCGCGGCGCGCGCTTCGAACGGGTTTGCCTCTCCGCCGGGTGCTCCATCCTTTGCGCTTTGTGCAAAGGGTGGGAGGCTGTCATCTCCGATTTTCATCGCCCGAGCGTCTCGCTGGCAATTTTCTTTCCAACCGCTGCTTTTCGCGAAGCCTGCAACCCTCAGTCTTTGGCACCGCTTCTTTGGAGTGCGGCTTGCCCTGAGAGGAACCGAAGGGCGGCCTGCCCCGAGCACAGGCGAGGCGCTCAACCCCGCTTTATATCGTGGCCTTCTGCCGCTCCTGTCCACATCTGGCATTTCTCGTACGCCGTGCTATCATTCAGGCTCGTTACGTTATCGAAAGAGGAATCTTACTAAGCGACAATGATCGAGCGACCTGTCCGTCCACGCGAGACTCGACCACTAGCGGAATCCCTGCCACGATACATCGAGCTCGTCTCAGGAATCGAAAAGCGCTGGTCGCCAAAGGAAGAACCCTGGGGGCTATGGTACCGCGGACATCAAAAGGCCTTCTGGCACCTCCAGCCGAGGTTGTATCGCAATTTAGAGGCGGACGAAGATGCACGAGAGGCCGACGACGACATTCGAGAGGACTTTATAAGGCGTGCTCCCAGCTTGACAGACCGAAAGCCGGAAACCCCCTGGGAATGGTACTTCTTGATGCAGCACTACGGCGCCCCGACAAGACTACTTGACTGGACAGAGGGGGCGCTTATCGCTCTTTACTTCGCCGTCAGCGACAATCATGGGTACCACGACGCGGCCGTGTGGGTACTCGACCCGTGGTGGCTAAACGGAACCACGATGGGATTCAGAGAAGTCATACCGCCGGGCTCGCCCGGCCTGTCCAAGAAAGACACCAAAAAATACGCGCCATGGCTGCCTGACAGATTCGGCTCGAGAGGTCTGCGCCCGACTTTGCCCATTGCCATCTATCCCAGTTACATCGACCGCAGGATCGTCGCCCAGCGCTCGTGTTTCACCATCCACGGCAAGACCCGGGAAGGCCTTGATCAAATGTTTGGACATAACGCCGACCACCTATCCAAGATTACGGTTCCGGGTTACGCCGTCGAGGACGTCAAGCGCGAGCTCCGAATTGCTGGCATTAACGACTCTACGGTCTTCCCGGACCTCGGAGGGCTGGGGCGCTCGATAAGCCAGGGTTGGGAGCCGATCCCGAACAGTGATGTACCGCATGCGAATGTCTACACTACACTCGCTCCTTCGAAAATCGATGCCGGTGGTGTGGGTGTTTTCGCAATCAAAAAGATCAAAAAGGGTACGCCCCTCTTTACGGGAGACAACGATGAAATACTCTGGGTAAAAAAATCGCAGCTACCCAGAAGTCCAAAGTCTGTCCGCGACCTATACAGATTTGCAGTTATCAAGAATGATCGCTACGGTTGTCCGCCAACGTTCAATCGACTGACCCCTAGCTGGTATCTGAACCATTCAGAGAAGCCCAATGTAAAGTGCACGGATGATTACGATTTCGTCGCCCTAGAAGACATCGAGCCGAATGAAGAGCTGACGATAGACTATTTGACCTACAACGATCAGGAAGCGACTAACTTCGATTGAAAGTGGCGGGTGGCCCATCCTTACTTGGTTAGTCAATTTCTCTTCTCGCCTGAGACCCGGGCCGCGCAAAACCACACCAAACCTACCTGGGGGATGAGGCCGAAAATTCGATGGTGACACACTCTTGCGAAGCAAGGGTGCGGGTTTTCGTATCGTCCCTGCCCCCTCTTCCGTGCCTGCTTTCCTCCGGCATGGCACGTTTCCTCCGCGACGGAGGTTTTTCCTTTGTTTCCTTCACCTCCTCTACCTTCTTTGCCTCCGCCTCCCAAGTCCACACCCACGGTCATTTGACGCCGGCGTTAAAATAGCCTCAGGAACATGATTCGCCATGCCGCCGCCACCGACGTCCCCAAGCCCACGGCACCCTAACTCTGCCCCTTTATCTAAAGGTTTCTGCCATCTGAGGACCGAGCTTGGCCCACGGCCGCACAGCAATCCACCGCGCGAACACCTTCTTTCTAGCCCACGATTCACCTGTTTCCGGCTCGGACCACGAACCCGAATCCCCGCGCGCTCTTTTAGCGCGATGCCGGGACACGAGTCACGAATCACGGCCTTTCGGTTCGCAACACACCGAAAAACCGGATTCGGTGTAACTCTCAGAAAACAATCAGTCGAGTCTCTTCCGGTTCGCAACAAAACACGGGGATCCGGCCTTTCGCCTATTTCGCCTATTTCTCCACCCTCTCGCGCCGTTTTCCCCTCGGCAAACATCCCCGGCTGCTCTTGGCTCTCACCCGATCCCTCGGCTACAATTACCGTTTTGCATGAGTGCCAAATCGTCGCCGAACATGGCCCGGCCGTGAACGACATACGCCTCCACAACACGCTCTCGAACCGCCTCGAACCTCTCGCCCCGGTCCATCCCGGCGAAGTTCGCATCTACACCTGCGGTCCCACCGTTTACGACTACGCGCACATCGGCAATTTCCGCACGTTCGTCTTTCAGGACGTTCTCCGCCGCTTTCTGAAATCCCGCGGCTACCGCCTTCTGCACGTCATGAACATGACCGACGTCGACGACCGCATCATCCAGAATTCCGCCGTCGCCGGCCTTTCCATCCGCGACTACACCGAAAAATACATTCAGGCGTTTCTCGACGACATGCGCTCCCTCAGCCTCGAAATGCCCGAAGAAATCGTCCGCGCCACTGACCACATCGACGCGATGGTCGATCTGATCGAGCGCCTCCAGAAAAAGGGCCTCACTTACGAGAGCGAAGGCTCCATCTACTACCGCATCTCGAAATTTCCCCAATACGGCAAGCTTTCGAAAATCGATATGACCGGCATTCAAGCCGGCGCGCGCGTCGATGTCGATCGCTACGAGAAGGCCGACGCCCGCGATTTCGCCCTCTGGAAAGCGCCCAAGCCCGGCGAACATTTGTGGGAGACGCGCATCGGCCCCGGCCGTCCCGGCTGGCACATCGAATGCTCCGCCATGTCCATGCGCTACCTCGGCGACACGATCGACATTCACACCGGCGGCGTCGACCTCGCCTTCCCGCACCACGAAAACGAAATCGCGCAGAGTGAAGGCGCTACGGGAAAACCGTTCGTGAAAATCTGGCTGCACGCCGAGCACTTGATTATCGAAGGCGAGAAGATGTCGAAATCTCTCGGCAATTTCTTCACTCTCCGCGATCTCTTCGCCAAGGGCCAGAAGCCTTCGAGCATTCGCTATCTGCTTCTCTCCGTTCCGTACCGCCGCCAGTTGAATTTCACCGCCGATAGCCTGAAACAGGCGGAAAATTCCGTTGAGCGCCTGCGCACGTTTCTCACGCGCCTGCACACGGAAAAATTTCCTCCGGGCTCGAGCGCCGCTATCGAACAGCGCATCGCGCAAGCCGAAGAACAATTCGACGCCGGCCTCGCCGACGACCTCAACACCGCCGTCGCTCTTGCTTCCATTTTCGATCTCCTGCGCGACGCCAACACCGCCATGGACCGCGGCGAAATGCGCCAGCAGGACGCCACGCGCCTCGTTGCCACGATGGAAAAATTCGATTCTGTCCTCGCCGTTCTCGTCGATGACGACGCCGAAAAGCTCGCTCGCCTCGGCTACGGTCCGTCGCAGCCGCGCCTCGACCCCGTAAAAATCGAAGCTCTCGTCGAGGAGCGTCAGGCCGCCAAGAAGCGCCGCGACTTCGCCCGCGCCGATGCCATTCGCAAGGAACTCGCCGATTCTGGTATACTCTTGGAAGACAAGCGGGACGGCACCGTCCTGTGGAAATACAAATGACATCCTCGCTTCACAATTCGCCTCTGTCTTGCCAGCCGTCGAATCAACGACCGAGCCTCTTCAGCGTCGACTAAGTTTTCTTCCTCTGCTTGGCAATTTGCCGCTCGCCGGGCGGCGGAAACCGCTCTATCCGGCGGCAAAAAATCCAAAAACTTTTTTTCGGAGGAAGAAATGCAAGCCATTGAGACGAAGATTTCCAGCAAGCTTCCCAATCTGATCACTTCGCTGCCCGGACCGAAAGCCGCCGCGCTTGTCGCCGAAGATCACGCGATTCTCTCGCCTTCCTACACGCGCGATTATCCGCTCGTCGCGAAGCGCGGCCGCGGCGCGATGGTCGAAGATGTTGACGGCAACACATTCCTCGACTTCGCCGCGGGCATCGCCGTCGTCGCCACGGGCCATTGTCATCCCGAAGTCGTCGCCGCCATCCAGAAGCAGGCCGCCGAACTCATTCACATGTCCGGCACGGACTTCTACTATCCGAGCCTCGTCGAAATGGCGGAGAAGCTCGCCGCCGTTGCTCCCGGCAAAGGTCCGAAGCGCGTCTACTTCGGCAACTCCGGCGCGGAAGCCGTCGAAGCCGCCATCAAGCTCGCGAAGTATCACACCAAGCGCGACAAGCTTATCGCCTTTCACGGCGCGTTTCACGGACGCACGATGGGCGCGCTTTCTCTCACCGCCAGCCGCAGCATCCAGCGCAAAGGCTTCGGCACGCTTCTCTCCGGCGTCTTCCACATGCCTTATCCGGACACTTATCGCGGCACCTATGGCGTGCGTCCAGAGAACGCGACCGAGGATTGCCTCAACTATCTTGTCAACGAGCTCTTCCGCCGCCGCGTTGATCCCGAGGAAGTGGCGGGCATCTTTATCGAGCCGATTCAGGGCGAAGGCGGCTACTTGCCCGCGCCGGTCGAATTCCTGCAGGGCCTTGAGAAGATCTGCCGCAAGCACGGCATCCTGCTCGTCGCCGATGAAGTGCAGTCGGGAATGGGCCGCACTGGCAAATGGTGGGCTGTTGACCATGCGGGCATCGAGCCGGACATTATTTGCATCGCGAAGGGAATCGCCTCCGGCATGCCGCTCGGAGCGATCGTCGCAAAGGCAGACGTGATGAACTGGACGCCGGGAGCGCACGCTTCCACATTTGGCGGCAATCCCGTTTGCATCGCCGCGGCGCTCGCGACGATGAAATTGCTCGAAGGCGGCCACATCGCGAATGCCGCGCGAATGGGCGAATATATTTTTCGCGAAACTTCCGGCTGGACAGCAAAGCATAAAATTGTCGGTCAGGTGCGCGGCCGCGGCTTGATGATCGGCATCGAAATCGTGCGCGATCAGAAAACGAAGGAAAAAGCTACCGACCTTCGCAACAAAATCGTGCAGATGGCCTTTCAGAAAGGGCTGTTGATTCTCGGCTCCGGCGACACGACAATCCGCCTTTGCCCGCCGCTTCTGATCGACGAAGAACAGGCGGCGTTTGCCTTGAGCACGCTCGGCGGCATCTTCAGCGAGGTCGAACGCTCGTTGTAATTTCGCGGGCATTTTTTGGCCGATGAATCTCCGTCTCGTTGCGCTTCCGCAAGGATACGGGGATTCTCCCTTGAGCGGAATCTCGAAAAGAGAGATTCTTCCAGCTTCGCTCTGCGCATAGCGGCGCGTTTGCGCGCCGCAAAATTCCTTGGGAGGATTGATTGCCGCGAATTCTTGATGTCGGTTGCGGGCCGGCGAAATATCCAGGTTCGATCGGCCTCGATATGAACCCTTCGACGGCCGCCGATGTGATCGCCCACCTCGACAAGGGTTTTCTTCCGTTCCGCGACAATTCCTTCGACGAAGTGCGCGGCGAGCATGTGATCGAGCATGTGGCGGACATCATCGCCACGATGGAAGAGTTCCATCGCATCACGCGTGCGGGCGGGACAATCTTTCTCGCGACTCCGCACTATACGGATTTCAGTTCGTTTCGCGATCCTACTCATCGCTGGCACCTGAACACGTATTCGTTTCTCTATTTTTATCCGGGGGGGATGCACGGCCGTGACATGTGGTACACGAAAGTGCGAATGAAGGAAGTGAAGCTGCACGTGAAGCTGCTGAAATTGTGGAAGGCGCTCGGCTTCGAATTTCTGGTGAACCACAGCCGATTTTTCCGGCAGTTCTGGGAGCATTATCTGAGCTTCATCATTCGCGGCAAGCTGATGGAATTTACATTCGAGGTCATCAAGTAGATCCGATGCCGCTGATACTCGACATCGGCTGCGGGCGCGGGAAATATCCCGGCGCGATCGGCGTGGACATGAGCCCGGCGAGCCAGGCGGACGTCCTGTGCGACTGGACGAAAACGCTGCCCTTTGCGGATTCCACGTTCGACGCGGTGCGAATGATTCACATCATCGAGGAAGTGGACGATATTTTTCGGATGCTGGCGGAAGCGCATCGTGTGGCGAAGAACGGGGCGATCGTCACGATCGTCACGCCGCACTACACCGATCACGCGTCGTATTGCAGCCCGGCGCACCGGTGGCATCTTTCCAGTTTCTCGTTCTGGTTTTTTTCGGACAAGCCCGCGCAGTACGATTACTACGCCCCGGCGCGATACCGCGAGCGGCGCGTGCACGTCGAGCTGCTGCGTATCTGGCGCGCGTTGGGCTTTCAATTTTTCGTCAATCACGCCCGGTGGTTCCGCAAATTCTGGGAGTACTACCTGAGTTTTGTCATTCGCGGCAAGACCGTGGAATGGCAGCTCGAAGCCGTAAAGTGACCGCGAGCTTCACGCGCTCCTATCGCTTGAAATTTTCTTTGCTTTGCACGGGTGCTCGCGCCGCGTAGTAGAATGACGTTTATTTAAGGCGCGCGTTGGGGACGCGCTCACGGGGAGGGATTTTGCCAGAGCTTCGCAAGGACCCGATTACGGGCCGTTGGGTGATTATTTCCACCGATCGCGGGAAACGCCCGCTCGATTTCGTGCGAGAGACCGTGGAGATCAAAGGTTCGCCGAATTGTCCATTTTGTCCCGGCGCTGAGGGGAAAACGCCGCCAGAAGTGCTCGCCTACGGCCGCAACGGAACGGCGAAGAATACGCCTGGATGGTCGCTGCGCGTGGTTCCGAACAAGTTTCCGGCGCTGGGCATCGAAGGGAATCTGGACCGCGAAGGCGAAGGGTTGTTCGACAAGATGAATGGCGTGGGCGCGCATGAAGTGATCATCGAGACGCCCGATCACAAACTCACGCTTGCGACTCTCGCCGACAAGGGAGTCGAGGAAGTTCTGTGGGCATACCGCGACCGCATGCTCGACCTGAAGAATGACAAACGCTTTCGCTATATTCTTCTTTTCAAGAATCACGGCGAGCCGGCGGGAGCCTCTCTCGAACACACGCATTCGCAACTGATCGCGCTGCCGATCATTCCCCGGCGCGTCGTCGAGGAATGGGACAGCTGCAAGCATTATTACCAGGACAAAGAGCGCTGCATTTTCTGCGACATGATTCACCAGGAAGTGGAGACGCAGGCGCGCGTGGTTCTTGAGACGGATTATTTCATCGCCATCGAGCCTTATGCGCCGCGATTTCCTTTTGAAACGTGGATTCTGCCGCGCCAGCACAGCTCCGCTTTCGAAAATATGCCGACGCCGTACTACGGCAGCCTGGCGCGCGTGCTGCGAGATTGCCTGGGACGGATCGACGCCGTGCTGAATTTCCCGTCGTACAACTACGTCATTCACACCTCGCCGGTGGGGCAGGAGATCAACGACCACTACCACTGGCACATCGAGATGATGCCGAAACTGACGAAGGTGGCCGGCTTCGAATGGGGCACGGGCTTTTATCTGAACCCCACACCGCCCGAGGAAGCCGCCCGGTTTCTGCGCGACGCCAAATCGCAATAACGTGGTGTGATGTATCGTCTTTTCGATCCAAAGCAACCAGAGGAAGGCAGGTGAAGAGAGATGACCTGGGGGAAGCGTCGGGCAATCATCATCCTCATAGTGGTCCTGATCATCGGAGGGATCGGCTGTCTTGCGGTGGTTGCGCCAACGCATATTCCATCGAAATCCGTCCTCTTGATTGACGTGAATGGTTCGATTCAAGAGCAGCGCGAGGAAGATCTCTTCACCGCGTTCGGCAACGCGACACCCGTGCAGCACGACTACACCGATTCGATTGACGCGGCGGCAACCGATCCGCGAATCGCGGGACTGGTGGTGCGCATCGGGCCGCTCGACACAGGCTGGGCAAAGCTTGAGGAGATTCATTCGCACCTGCTGTCGTTCCGCAAGAGCGGCAAGCCGAGTGTTTGTTATCTGGGCTACGACGGGATCGGCAACGCGGAGTATTACCTGGCGACCGGTTGCTCGGACATCTGGATCGTTCCGACAGCGCCCGTGAGCATCCACGGAATGATGGCGGAAGCGATGTTTTTCCGGGGGACACTGGACAAACTGAAAATCGTGCCGGAGTTTTATCACATCGCCGAATACAAGACCGCGGGAAACACCTTCACAGAAAAAAAATTTACACCGGCGCACAAGGAAGAAGTGGAAGGATTGCTGGACGGGATTTATGGGCAGTTCCTGACCGAGGCGGCGCAGTCCCGGGGCCTCGACCGCGAGCAGTTCCAGAAACTGGTGGAAGCGGGGCCGCTCTCCACGTCCGATGCAGTGACGGACAAGCTGGTCGACCGAGAAGCCTATTGGGACCAGGTGCAGGATTATTTTCGCAAGCAAATAGGACAGTGGAATCCAATCTCGCTCGCCCGCTATCACAATTCGCTTTCAACCGGCGACGGCCAGGAAATCGCCGTGATTCATGCGACAGGATTGATCGAATCCGGCCAATCCGGAACCACGCCTGGCGGGGGATTCATTATGGGCGGGGATTCGGTGGCAAAAGATATCCGCACCGCGCGCGAGGATTCGTCGATCAAAGCGATCATTCTGCGGATCGATTCGGGAGGCGGCTCGGCGGTGGCAAGCGAAGTGATCCGGCGCGAAGTGGAGCTTGCGAGGGCGAAAAAGCCGGTTGTCGTTTCCATGTCCGACGTTGCGGCCTCCGGCGGATATTGGATTGCGATGGGGGCGAACAGAATCGTCGCCGAGCCCGACACCATCACGGCGTCCATCGGCGTGCTCACGGGAAAATTCAATATTGCCGGACTTTACAGCTTGCTGGGAATGAGCACCGATTCCGTCACCACCAGCGAGAATTCGACTTTCTATTCCGACCAGCAGAACTTCACGCCGGCCCAGCGGGCTGCCGTAATGAAAATGCTAAATGAAACCTATGCGAATTTCACCAAGGGTGTTGCCGAAGGCCGTCATTTGCCGCTGGACGAAGTAGACCGCATCGGCAAGGGCCGCGTCTGGACGGGCGCGCAGGCCAAGGATTTGAAACTTGTCGATCAATTGGGAGGGCTCGACACCGCTGTTAATGCCGCCAAGGAACTGGCGAACATCCCCGCCAGTGAGCAAGTGCGCATCGAGCTGTTTCCAAGGGAAAAGACGTTTTTCGAGCTGCTGTTGGAGAAGCAGCGCGACCAGATGTCGCAGACGCTGACACTCGACGAGACGCTGAAACATCTGGTGGGGATGATGGACCCGGTGCAGGCCAGGATGCCTTTTGAGTTGCGCATCCGATAGCAGAGCGGTTGGCGTGATTCCGTTGTTAGGATTCGCTATACTGGAATTGTAAGGCGCGGTACCCAAGTGGTAAGGGAGAGGTCTGCAAAACCTTTATACGTGGGTTCGATTCCCACCCGCGCCTCCATCATTTCTCCCGATGAAATAAGGACTTGCAGTGGTTGTGATTTCCTGTGCACCCGCCGTGTACCTCATGTCGGGGACTTCCAGCGCGAGTGGCCGCTGATTCGCTCATTGCTAGTTGAAGTCTCGGGACGACCTTGATGCTTTCCTCTTCGCATTCGTCGTGATCATTCAATCGGCACGTGCCCGTCCGGCAACCGGCCCACAATCGAGAAGCCGATCGCAAAGACGAGGACGCTGAGGACAATCACCGCGAATATGACCGGAGCAAGATTCTCCGCCCCCGGAACACCGTAGCGCATCGGCAGCGTCGCCAATACCCCGGCGGCAAGACCGCGAGGAATGGCGGCACAGAGGAACCAGAACTCCTTCTTTCCCAGTCCCATTCTCCTCGTCGAGACCAGCACAGCAGGAATCCGGAACGCCGTGAGGAAGAGTATACCGACGGCAGCCAGGGCAATCTTCCTCAGATCCATTGGGAACATCAGACCGATCAGAAAAAAGAAGAACGACTTGATGAGGAACGTCATCTGGTCTTGCATGACCTTGATTGTTTCTGTTGTAGCAAAAACATGCCCCTGTGCGCCCGGAAACAGGCGTGGCACGATGGTCGAAGCGTTACCGACCAAAAGTGATGCCACCAGGACCGCCATGGCACCGTTTCCCCGAAACGCATCAGTGATGCCATACAGTGCAAGCATTGACGCAAGAAATACCGTGTAGCCGTGGGGTTTGTCCCGCATCGAAGGTATTCCAGGGATGAGCAATGTGGCGGCAACTACGCCGATAAGCACGCCGACACCGAGTTCTCTCGCGAGGGCAATGAAGGGACGAGAAATGTCGGCACTACCGCTCACGAGGAGGTCGATGAGCACCATCGTTACTACGACAGTGAGGGCGTCAGTCGCTGACGACTCGACCTCCAGCATGCGCGCTATTCTGGAAGGCACCCGAGCCATCGCCATTGTTGGCATAATGATGACCGAACTGGTCCCAGCAACTATCGCGCCTGCCATTACCCATGCCAACGGCGGTGAGGGGCGCACATACCCCGACTTTGTAAACAGCCAAAGGAACCCGCATATCGCAATCAAAGAAAAAATGAATCCCGATAACCCCAGGAAAATACCGCGCGGCGCGGCCGCCGCCAACTCCGTTAGCTGGAGACGAAACGCCCCGTTTGACAGAATGACTGTCAGGGCGATGGCTCCAAAGAACGGGATGCCGGGCTTGAGAAGGTCTGACGGGATAAAACCGGATATGGGGCCGGCGAGAATGCCGGCGACCACTAGCCAGACCACGTCCGGCACGCGCGTTCGGGCGAAGATGAATTCGCCGAGTGCCCCAAGCAGAAGGATACCGGCAATCTCGACCACCAACTTGACGACTGGATCCATTTTTGCCCCTCTGCCGGGTAGAACGGGCGACCCGAGTGAATTGACCGCTCTTATAACACGATCTACGACGAAGGTCCCGCGTATAGGCTTCGGAGGATATGTCCGATGACGGCTGCAGGGGGCCGAGCTCCGGTACCTCTCCTGTGTTGACGAGATGAGGAGGACCAGCCAAATCACTAGTTGGGTCGATGACCACGACATTCTGCTGTACGAATATGAAGGACAGATCAGGGCGATCAGCAAGATCTGCCGCCATTTCGAAGGCCCGATGGGCTCTCACAAAGCAAAGGACGGCGTGTTTATGCCGCCACGAAGAGCGTTGTCTTTCCACGCAGTTTTGCATGAGTAGATGAATCCTGAGCGGCTCGTACTACTAATCGGTAGTAGCAAAGAAGAGACTATGGCAATTCTGAAAGCTCCGCCAAAGCAAGTGAGGAACGCAACCATCCAAGTCCGCGTAGAGGAGGGAATCAAACTCAACCTGGATAGCTACTCCAAATTCATAGGTGCGAAGAAGGCATACGTTGTGAGTGAAGCATTGAGGCTTCCGTTCGAGAAGGCCGACGAGTTCAAGCAATGGCTAAACCAACGTCAAGACAACAGCAACGATGAAAGGAACACGGAGACGGCGCGACCTCGACCTTTTATAGGAATGGCGATTGGACGACCCACGGGCTATACGACCTATTTGCTAGAGCACGGCAGACGGTTAGACGAGCGGCCATGGGAAAATCTCCTCGGCATCTGAATTCAAATCAACAACGCCTACGAGCCGAGGGCCCAATCGTGTTTAGAGCTTGCTCGAAAGTTCTGGTTTCGCCGCGGCGCCTGTCCGGAAAAACAGAGGATCGAAATAATCTTCCCCCAGCACCCGCCGCAATTCCAGGAATGCGAAGAGCGGAATGAAAGTGCAAAAAATGACAACACTACGGGCGAGAAGGCTATCGAGACGAATCTCGTGGAACGCGCCAACGATCTGTTGCCCATGCACGACCCGCTTGATCACCTCCTCGACAATATGAAAGGCGAATACAAGCAAGCCAAACAAAAATGATTTATGGAAAGTCGAGAAAAACAACGGTTTGGATTCGTGCTTCCTACCAAGATGCATGGCTTCTCCGATAAGAATGACCTTGGCGATCACAAGAGCGTTGATCAGCGCGGAGCCATAGGAAAAATAGGAAACGTGAAATTTGCCAAGTAAAAGCAGGCTGTAGGTGACGAGAGCGCAAAAGAAAAATGCGAGATAGAGAGTGATGCCAGCCATTTCCTTTAGTTCTTGGACGGCCTTTTGTTTGAATGAAGTCTTCTGGCCAGGTTCGCCGCTCACGCATGCCTCCCTTCCTCGCTAGGTTTTTTCAGTTCACTTCACGTCCTGCCGACCGGTGGCTCTGACCAGCAGCCAATACAGATATCGCCGAAGCTTGCGCAAACGGTAGCGGCCTCATTGCGAGATCCGACGGTGCCAGGGATGCCGCCGCAACACAGGCAGGGAGTGATGTCGACCTGGAAGCCAGCAGCCGTGCTTGCCTCCTTGGGTTCAGGTGACGTCGCGCTTGAATCCGGCGGGGTCTGCGCAGTTTTCGGGGCAAGAAAAGCAACGCCCCGAAGGTCAGAGCGAATCGAAGCATCTTTGCCGTCTTGCAGAATCAATTCACCCGAAATCCTCACCGCTCACTCGCAAACGACGGTTACCTCGGTAATTGCAATGACACAATCAGGACATGGCCCTGTTGTCTCTGGTCACTAGTTCCCGCCAACTTTTTGGTAATCGGAATTAGTGGTCGTTACCACTAACTCCTTTGCTGTGGCGTTGAGAACAGTTTGCGACTCGTAGTTGGTCCCATCCGGCAAGCTGGCCATCTGCACCTGCAACGTTACGGCATCTTTTTCCTGCCCCATATACGTATCGATCGTCAAGCCAGCAATCTTCTTCGTGGCAGTGTCGAACGTGAGAGTCATCTTGTCGCCGGGCTGAGCATAATCGGCGAAGATTAAGTTCACCCCGCTTGGAGTAGGGTTCAAAGAGACTTTGCCGGCCTGGAAATCTGCCTGCATCTTCGCCGGGTCGGGTGGCAGGTATGAACCGAGGAGGGCCTTCACGTCTTGCATGTAATCTTTCATTTCGGCTTTCTTCTTGGCGACCACTTTTTGTTTCACCCTGCCGCCGCTGGGTGGTGCCGGAGGAGCGCCAATCGGCGTCTTTTGGACGCTTCCGTCAGGACCGTAAAGGCAGAGATTCTCTGTCGGCGGCTTCGCGTCGCCCTTCAAGGTGAGTTGAGTTGTTTCAATCCATTGATACTGACGGAGCTTCTGTTTATTTTCCATCGCAGCCTGCTTGACAGCCGCGAGCTTCTCCTGAATTTCACTATTCTGCGCCTGGACGGTCCGAAGGAAAACTGAACCAATCAAAAAGGCGAATGCGATGAAGAAAACGTTTCTGATGGTGCGCAAGTTCATATCTTTCATATTAAACCTCTCGTGATTTCCGGCCGCGACGTCCGTTGGCCTATTTGGGTGGGAAGTTCTTTAAAAGCTTCTGCATCGCTTTGTCCAGATTCTTCTGACGCTTCTCCTGGTTGGCCCCCGGATCGAGCGTCTTCGTCGCACGACCGGTCCAAACGAGTTGCTTGGTAGACGGGTCGTACATATCCAGAACAAGGGTTCCAACGCTGATGGTCGAGCTTTGGGCGGTGGCCATCCCGCCACCCCAACGCAATCCGCCGCCCGTGCCGTAGGCGTTCCATTGTTTCTCCTGATTGATGGACGCTTGATAGGCCACGTAGAGATCGGCCTTGTCGGAGTCCACCTTTGTCAATCCTTTGCTCGCTAGTTGCGAGTCGATCGAACTCTTGATCTGAGCGTCCAAAATCTGGTTCGGGTAGGTTGCTCCCTCGACGGTTACCCACTTGTAGGTGTGGTAATTCGCAAAATTCGTTCCAGGCATGGAGTTGGTCGTTATGTCCTGCGCCCGTGCCACCCCGCACGTGAACGCCGCCAGGATGAGGCCAAAGCAGGCCTTAGCGATCTTAAAGTGTATTTCTTGTAGCATCGTTCTTCTCCTCTTCGTGAAGAAAATTCAGCCGCTGACTCCAACCCCGAGGCTAAACGCTGCGCCGTATGGCCTTGGATCTGGTTGAAGCGAAACTCCTCTCACCAAGGACGCTACTCTTATCCGGAGGAGCTTGTTATTGGTAAAAATGACAATCCGGGGAGAAAAGCGACCGATGGCGGACCGAGGTCCACCTCCGCACCTGCCAAAGGAGACATACAACCCGTTACCAGGCATGTGTCGTCTTGTGACAGCCATTGCGGCGTTTTATTAACGAATGCTTCGCACACTTGCCCCTGTTACTTCTGACAGTTTCTTGGTAGGCGGGGAGGCGTTAGTTTGCGACCGGATGGGGGTGGCGGAAATGGTTCTCGTGGAAATGCCCGGCATATTGGCAGCACGCGTAACTCTTTGTCCCAATGACATTACAGCCCCCTTCGAGGGTCAGGGCGCAGAGTTTCCCCCATTTCGCGCGGGCATCCAAAAAAAGACTGAAGCAGGTGTGAAAATGCTTGGTTTGCTGACTTTGGGACCAGGATCGCTCGCAACAAGACTCTACGTTTTCGAGGAGCTTACCTTTGTTGTCCTTTTGATCGTCATCCTCTTCGGAACTGTAACTCTCGTTGTGGCTAGCGCGCTCGTAGTGCAAGAAGCCGGCCATCGCCTGGCCCAATGGGCCAGAACGCACGGGTTTCGGGTTTTCAAGAGGGATCTCGAACAGCCCGGGGTTCGCGCACCGATCGCTCACGCGCACTTGCGACGCTAAAGAACCGTTGGAGATCGATCGCTTGTTTACACAAAAGCACCGCTTGGAAAAACAATGCGCGTTGTTTCTAGCCATACTGGCGGCCGTTATGGTGTCGGGTGCCAAGTCCACGAAGCTGGCCTTCACGTGGAAAAATCCAAATTACGCAGGTCCGAGTTTCAAAAACGTGCTGGTCCTGGCGATGAATGGACGCGCTTCGAGCCGTGCCGATTTCGAGGATAGGCTGGTAGCGGCGATCGCGAGGCCCGGAATTCAGGCGGTTCCCAGCTACTCCCTTCTTCCACGACCTGAGTCGACCCCGATTAATATGGATCAGATGAGAGATGTCGTTCAAGGTCAAGGCTTCGACGCAATCGTGGTATCGAGCTTGGTCAAATATAAGAAAACGGTCACATATGTACCCGGCCAGACTTATCCGCTAAATCCATACTACGGCACCTTCTATGGCTATTACGGGGCACTTTCTCCAGTTGTCTATTCGCCCGGTTATCTTCAAACAGATACTGCGGCACAAGTCGAAACGAATTTCTACTCCACCGCCAAACCCGACGGAGAGTTAGTGTGGACAGGCACGAGCAACACGGTTAATCCGCGGTCAGTGACAAAGGCGATCGATGGAATCGTCAAAGTCGTAGTCCAGGCGTTAGAGAAAGAGAATCTGATTTGAAGCGCAGCGGGCCGCAGCCTCGATCCAAATCGCGCAACAGACCACGGATGCGCCCGGCGCAGCGGTTGTCACGTGCACCGTCGACGGCAGACACTTCCCAACACCCTAAAAATTCACCGCCGACGACATTCCATTGAATACAAGTGACGCAAATTGGTTACTGACAATTGACGGGGAGACCACATGGGTCAACCCTCAGGAAGAAACGGGCAGAGGCGCGGGCTGCTGCAGACGGAATTCGAGCAGAGTCTCGCTCGGTATAGATAACTGTTGTCCCTTTTTGGAAGCGGCAACAGCCGTTCCTGCACCAGCTCCGGCGAGCGCCCCGATTCCAGCTCCCTTTCCACCCCCCGCGAGCCCCCCGATGAGCGCACCCAGTCCTGCGCCGCCAACAACTTTCTTCGCCGTTTTCGAGCCTTCTCCACTGCCCTTCACTTCATACGTGCTGGTGAGAAGCGGATACATGGTGCCCTTGATCATGATATCCGTCAGCTCGAGCGTCAGTTCGGAACTGCCCGACATTCTGCCGGCGGACGAAGCCGATGTGAGCTGCCCATACACCATCGTACCTCTTGGTGCTACCACGACGTTGTCCACCACCAGGTTTGATTCCAGGCTCGCCGTGAAGCGATACCCGGCCTTTTGCTTGGTCGAGTCGATTGAGTCAATCATGCGGACCAAAATGCGCGTTCCGGCAGGGACGGTGATTTTCCTCGTATTTTGCGCCGCCGGCGACGCAACTTCGCCGGAGGCCGTCTTCAGGCTGGCTGGCATAACCTTGGCGAGCAAATTTCCCTGCATAGCTGCGAGCCCCAACAGTGTCGCCGCGGCGATAAGAACTGCATTTCGCATATTTTTCCTCTCCTTGGTCGCGCTCATAGTCATTGAGAAACAATCGGCAGGGAAGAAACAATTTGAAGATCAATGATTAAGAGCAATTGGTCTTCGACTTGCAGAAAGCGCGCCGCAGTCACGGCCCCCAATGACTGCTTCATGATCTCGTAGTATTTTGCGAGGAGCTGGCCACGCTGCTTTTGATAATCGAGAGCGTTATGGACCAACTCATCGGCCTTGTCATCCGTCATCTGCGAATAATTGGCTGCGTAGTCTTTAATGTTTGCAATTCGGAGATCGTTCAGCTTGGTCAATTCGGCGTCGTATTCGTTGTAGATCGGCCAAAATTTCGCAGAGTCTTCAATATTCAGCTCCATGACGGATCCCATGATCTCCGCCTTCTGGTCGCGCACATTGGAACGCATGAGGTTGATGTATTCTTGAAGATTCTTGGCCTGTGTGTGGGCATCCGGGGATTGTGAGGACTGCGAGGATTGGGCGGATTGTTGTGCGGCCTTCTTCGGATGCCCATTCGCCAAAGCGGCCGGGCAAGAAATGGCAATCGCCCAAATGGGAAGCCACAGCACGATGCGTTTCTTCATTTTGTACCCTCCAATTGTTCTTTTTATCTCGCGGTCCACAAATCATCTCTGCCGGGCGTTAGGCGTGGAACGGGTGTCGCGGCCAGCGAGTGCCTTGTCAGCGCTCCATGACGTTTACCAAACGCCAAGGTCCTGAGCCATAGCTTTCAATTGAGATCTGCTTGTTTTTATCAACTCTGAACCGAGCCGCGACAATCAAGCTTCCATCACTCTTTTTTGGATCGTTGTCGAGATTGATCTCTAAAGCTGACAGATCGTAGTCGGTCGTGCGGCCGTTATTATAGGCCTCGACGAACCGAATCGGCCTATCTGTGAACACCCGAATCCTCCGCCCGTTGGGAGTGTCAAATGAGCGTACGTAAGCAATGTCGTAGCCAAGCGTCCCCGTGATCGCAACTCTTCCCTTGGACTTCATTTTGCTCAGAGTTTTGACCAAAGCGTCGTGGCCACCATTGGTGAACGCATCGATCAGAATCTTTTGATCCTCCGGGGTCGAATAGGAATTGATATTTACGGTTATGCTGAAGGTCTTTCCCGCTGCCCTTTGCTGGCCAAGGGCTGTGGCCTGAATCGTTTCCCGGCGCGAACCCTCCTGAGCACGAGCGTGGATTGCCATCACAGGAAACAGGACGATTCCCGCGAGGATGCCCGTCGCCCATCGGGAAATTTGAGCAACCCTAATTTTCATCAAGCCACCACACTTTTTTCTCCTTCTATCTGACACGAGCATGTGGTCGCTACCACTGTCAAAAGTGACAGTGTCGCCAGATTCTCACATCGAGGCGCAAACTACGCCGAGCGAAAAAGGACGTTGCTGTGTTTGGTTGAATTGCAGCCAAAGTTAGGCCAATGCCCCGGGCAGAGA
>Ga0335073_10005419_pt1 | contig 17901 bp, 11 predicted proteins | sample Lox_Sample_22_FD_207093 | JGI IMG/M metagenome (GOLD analysis project Ga0335073, IMG submission 207093) | Soil microbial communities from Loxahatchee National Wildlife Refuge, Florida, United States - Lox_Sample_2.2 | ecosystem: Environmental > Terrestrial > Soil > Wetlands | place: USA...
TACATATAATTCGACTGGATTTTAAGTCCGCTGCGTCTGCCGATTTCGCCATCCGGGCGTCTTCATCCGCGGGCCGCTATTCCCGTGCCATTGCCGCTCTCGGCGCTTCGGTCAACTTCATGGCCGATACCCGCCTGAGGGTCAGCACTGTTATGTCGTCCGCCTGTCCATATCGTAGCGCCGCCTCGGCAATTGCATCCGCTGTTTGCCCGCTGATGGCCAGCGTCCGATCAAATCCAAACAACTCTCCGCGCGCATTGCGTGCCTCCACCACTCCATCGGAAAGCAGGGTCAGCCGATCTCCATCGACGAGTGTGAACTGGTTTTCAGCGTATTGCTCCTCCGGCGTCAGGCCCAGCGGCACATCGGGCTCCAGCAGCATCTCTTCGCCGTTTCTGTAAGGCGGTAAATGTCCCGCGTTCGCCAGGGTTACATCTCCCTGGGGCGTCATCCGCGCACACAGGCAGGTTACGAACCCCTCATGACCGGCCTCTGCCAGCTGCCGGTTCAGTCTCGAGAGCAGATCGCCTGGTCCCAGGCCTTCTGCCGCCAGGGCCTGCAACGCGCCCAGCGCCAGGGTGCCGGTCATGGCGGCCTTGAGACCTTTACCGCTGACGTCGCCCACGACGACTACCGTCGCTCCGTTTGTCTTCAGCACCTGATAGAAGTCCCCTCCGACCTCCTCTGCCGGAAAATACGCGGCTTCGAACTGATAGCCCGCAATCTCCGGCAGGGTTTCCGGAACCAGACGCCGCTGGATCTCTCGCGCGGCCGCTAACTCGGCCGCGACTCGGGCCTGCTCCCGACTCACCCGCGTAAAGCGGAAGAACATCACCACTGCAATGGCCACCATGAACAGGAAATTCGCGAGATCTGTCCACTGCAGAGGAATGCGCCCCACATAGACGGGATTGAGCAGAAAACCCAGCCCTCCAACACCTGTAAACTGCGACGCCGATCCGATGTCGTAGAGTGCCGTTGTCGCAGTCGGTAGCAGGCTGGGCAGGATCAGCCAACCCGCCTCGTGATTGCCGCGCCGGTACCAGACCAGCAGCCTCACCGGCAGCAGCACGGCCGCTGGAATAATCACCACCGCTTCCACCAGCAGATAGAAAGTTGCGGAAACAAGCCCGAAATACAGCGATGCGGTAACCGCCAGCGGCAGCAGCAGCACGATCTCGTACAAGCGCCACGTCCGCGTAACCTGTTGCCCGGCGAAACTGAACGTGAACTCGATCTGCGTGATTGTGAAAAAGTAGATCAGCGGATCGGCGCCCAGATTGTTCCACCCCAGCGAGAGCACTCCGTTGACAGCGCAGGCCAGCAGCAAGTTTGAGGTTCCCAGCAGCAGCAAATAACACCCGAGCCATAAATACTCGAGATGTCTGCGCTGGCTCCGATACAGCGCAAATGCTCCGATCCCGGCCAGGATCACGGCCAGATTGATGGCAATCGAGGGCACCGCGGCGTACAGCCGCCCGCTCTCAAACGACGCCTGATCGTCGGCGATGGCCTGCGGCGTGCCCACCGCCGCTGACAAAAACAACGGCAGATGCCACGTCGTGTAATTCGTTCCTCCGTACGTCCGGAGGGCCAGCAGCAGATCCTCCGTGCCCTCCGGCACCGAATAGATCTGCTCAGTTGGCCGCGTTACGCCAAGCCGCCGCATCACCGCCTGAGCAGCCTTTTCGCCGTTCATGTACAGCTCGTAGGTGCCGTCGCCGCCCACGATCAGCAAATGGAGAGGGTCATGTCCGGGGGCGAGCCTGACGTGCAGCCGATACCACCGCCATCCAGGCTGGGCCGGGCCTAGTTCGTCGAGATCTACCGTCTGCCATGCGCTGTCGTCGAAATACCGCTGGGCCCACGCGGAGCTGTCCCCATCGCGTTCGCGCCAGCCGGCGAGCAGCTTCACTAATCCGGTCTGCCAGTGCGTTGCATCAAGAGCAGCAGGCGTGTCTCGGGTTTGAGGCGCGGCGGACATCGGTGCGAGAGCGATGAGAGGCAGCAGCCATACTCCCGCCCACAGCGCGACGTGGCGCGTCCAGCGTCTCCGGTCTGGCGTTGAGCTCTTCAGCAAAGAAATCCCCGATTCGGCGTGGGTCCTGTCGGCTGGGGACCTCAGTCTACCCTCCGTGCTTCCGGCGCATCAACAAACCGTCTCGTTCGCTTCGATCATGGTGACGGATGCCCTGAAGCCCATATCTAATGGAGAGCAATGCGAAGCACTACCCTCATTTCGGCCGCGATGTTATTGCTGGTGCTGAACGCGCCCCCTGCGCTGACCCAGCAGCGCGCGTCTGCCGGCGCGCCCAAAAACGAGAAGAACTTCTACACGAAGCGGCTCATTCTCAAAGATGGCTCGTATCAGGTCGTGACCAAGTGGGAAGTTAAGAAAGATCGCGTTCGCTACTACAGCGCGGAGCGCGCGGAGTGGGAAGAGGTTCCCAACGATCTTGTCGACTGGCCAGCCACCGAGCAGTGGAACAAGGATCATCAAAACGGCAACCCTGCGCCGGGTGCGTCGATCGTTCCCACCACGCCGCCCCCTACGCACGAGCAGCAGGAAAAAGAAGCGGCAAATATTGATGCCGAGGCGGCCGCCGAGCGCGCCGATCAGCAGGCGCGCACACCTCTTGTCGCGCAGGGGCTGCATTTGCCCGATCGTGACGGCATCTTCATTCTCGACAATTTCCAGAGCGTCCCGGAACTGGTTCACCTCGATCAGGCCACAGGCAACGTCAATCGGGATACGAACCACAACGTACTGCGCGCAGCCATCAGCTCGTTTCACGGGGCGAAAGAGCCGGTACGCATTAATGGCCAGTCAGCGCCGGTCCGCGTCCACGTCGATGATCCGGTTCTTTACGTTTCGCTCGACACCGGCAACTCCGAAGAAGTAGCGCCGGAAGACGCGATGGTGGTGAATACCCACAGCGTACCCAACAAGGATGATTACAGTTCGCCGGAGAGCCGATACGCGATTGTGCGCGCGGATGTGAAACCGGGTGAACGCGTGATTGGGGCGGTCAGCATCACACGCGCCGGCGAGGCCACGCAATCGGCGGACATTATCCCCACGAAAGCGGAGATCCTGCCTGGCAAGCACTGGATGAAGCTCACGCCGAAGGAGTCATTGCCGATCGGCGAGTATGCCCTGATGGAGATCATTCAGCCGGGCGTGATCAATCTGGATGTGTGGGATTTTGGGGTCTCTCCCAATGCGCCCGAAAATAAGCACCCCATCACGCCGCTGAAGGATGAGTGAGAGAACAGAGTTTGGAGTTTAGGGATTAGAGGTTGAGCGTGGCGCTGAGCGCGAATCGCTCAGCGTCACCAACTCTTGACTCTTCTCACATCGTCGTATCTTTGCCGCGCATGCTGGCAAGAGCCGCGAGCACATCCGCGCTGTGCACGTTCGGATCGACCTTCGTCCAAACCCTGACGACCTTGCCGCTCGGATCGATCAGAAACGTGTTGCGCATCGCGATCACCATCGGCCCGAAGTTGCCCAGCGATCCATACTGCGTCACGACTTTCTTGTCCGGATCGGCGAGCAGATTGAACGTCAGCGAATCTTTGGTGCAGAACTGCTTGTGGCTGTCGACCGTATCGACGCTCACGCCCAAGATCACGGCGTCCATCGCCTTGTACTTGTCCAGGTCGGCCTGGAACTTGTGCGCCTCAATCGTGCAGCCGGTCGTCATATCCTTCGGATAGAAGTACAGCACCACCCACTTGCCTTTGTAGCTGTCGAGGCTGATCGACTGGCCTTCCTGATTGGGCAGGGTGAAGGTGGGCGCGGCCTGGCCCACTTCAGGCATCGGCGCGTTATCGGCAGCGAACGTACGCTGGATGACAAATCCTGCAACGACCAGAACAACGACGACACCTGCGACGATCCCGACGATCTTCGACATACTCATTTCTCCTTTTGCGTGACGCGCGTGCGAGGCCTGGGGTGCCCGATCCGGGCTTTGTTTTAACTGATTCCTGTGCTCGATTATTATGCGTTTTCCAGCGCCACTACGGCAATCCCGGCCGAATCGGCGGCTGCTCGCACCGCTTCGCGATCGAAGATGAGGGTTCGGCCCGCCTCCAGCGCCAGACAGGTTGCGCCTGCCGCCCGCATGGTTTCAATCGTGTGAATTCCAATGACCGGCACATCGAATCGAAGGTCCTGATTCGGCTTGGCGACCTTGACGACTGTAAGGCTGCGCTCGAGGGTTGACGCCGGGGGCTCGCCCAGGCTGCGCATCAACGCGCCGGCACGTTCCACCGTTGCGTCCGTTCCTTCCATCGCCTCGACCGCAACGCATGCCTGAGCGGCGATGACGACGGTCTGTCCAAGGTCCCACGCCGCCAGGCCTCGGGCGACGTCGCGGCCGTACTCGATGTCGCGTTGCTCCTGATCGTTGGGCGGGCGGGTCGTCATTACGCCCGACTGCGCGAGCATCGGCTCCAGAAATGTGGTTGAAGAGATCAGCTCGATGCCTTCATCGCCCAGGACTTTTGCGACGGCTCCGAGAAGCATGTCGGTGTTGCGCGTACGCAGCGAGAGCAATAGCTTGGCGAGGCGCCAGTCGGGCCGGATGCTCGAGAAGATTTGCTTGTGCTTGACCTGTCCGGCCATCACGGCTTTGTGGACTCCTTCGCGCTGGAAGGTTTCAATCAGCTTTGATAGCTCGCCGAGCGAGAGCCAGTGCACGCTCACGCCCGCATCGGCCGCAGCGCGCGCATTCATCTCCGGATCGGTCTCTTCTTTGATCGCAGCGACGACGACTTCGGTTCCGTGGGCGCGCGCTGCCTCGAGCAGCAAGAACGGAAAGCGCCCGTTGCCGGCGATCAGTCCGAGCTTGTCCATAACAACTTCCTGGCGCCTGGTATCACTTCGTAACTTTGCCGAGGTGATCGAAGTTCAGAATCGCATTCATCACCAGCGCGTAGCTGCCGATTGTCTCACCGCGATAGATCGGGTTGTTGGCGAAGAGCAGGACGTTGCCCTGGCCGTAGTGGGCATCGACCACGATTGGCTTTTCTTCGATCGCGCCACCGCCTTCGAGAAGGCCGGACAACAGGAGGCCCTTCGACGAGGCGAATCGCAGGATCACGTCGGGCCGATCCTGCTCGGGGATCACGTATGGATTGTTGCGCGCTTCCTCTTCGTTGAGCGGCGTCGCCTCCCAGGGCTTCGGCGAAGGCAGCGGCTCGGGCTCGACGGCGGCCCGACCCTGCGGTATGTCTTCTTCCTGCGGACCGCCGCGGCCGGTGGCACGGTGATAATCCTTCTCGGTCTCGATATGGCGCGGCACCGTCATGTTGCCGACCGTGAAGGCCATGCCGTCGGCGCTGTAGACGGCGAGATTGTCGCCATAGCCCCAGGCCACCGGGCTCTTATGATCGACGAACTGCGCCGCAAGCACGCTGCCAACGACGTGGACGTTGCTGCCGCGATTGACGAAGACTCCCGGCGCGAGACCTTCGTCGATGGCGAACTGCGCGGTGTCTTCGGAGGTGATGAGCAGTCCACCCTTATCGACAAATTCCCGGAGGTGGGCGACGCCATCGAGGCCGAGGCCGGGCCGCATGTCTTCTGTCGAATCGATTCGCCCGAGGTTTGGCGTGAGATCTGTCTTCTGCCACGGCAGAGGGTTCCCCCACATGGGCGCTCCGTTGACAATTTGCTGCGTGCTCGAACGGCCTATCGGGGCGAAGATGATGACGTCGTACTTCGAGCGCAAATCGTTCTCATGCGACACCGTTTGCGTCGAGATGTAGTCGTAGGGCACGTGCAGCTTGTCGAGCGCCTCGCGCCACCAGCCCTCGGTCTGCGTCCCGGACCAGGTGTGCATCATGGCGATGCGGGGGGTGGGGGCATCGTGCATGGAAACGGACGGCGCCGAGCCAAGACTTACAGGCTGCACATCGGCTTTCTGGATCGCCGACTTCACGGCCTCAGAATTCGCTCCCTGAATCACGAGCGTACCTGCGCTGAAATGCCTGCCGCCGTCATCGAAGGTCTGTTCTGTAACCGAAATCTTCGCGTCTTTCAACTCGTAGCGAAGGCCGAGCAGCGAGATGTTGCCAGCGTTATCGATGGCCACCACGTCGCCACTGCCCACCGTGCCGCTCGCGGCGCCGGGATCGGCAACGCGCTCCATCTTCGCCTTCAGGACCGACGCGTCTGTGACGCGCACAGTCGGCACGCCGAACAGGTCGGGGAACGACCAGCCGGTGTCGTCGTAGGGATGTTTCTGCGGATCGTCGGGAGCCCAGTACTGGCGGTCCAGCAAGGCGTCGGCAATCCGCGAATAGGGTTGATCCATGCGGATCACATAACTCCCTGATGGAAACGACTGCGTCTTCGGGGTCTCAGCCTTGCTCTTGTCTTCCTTATCCGAATCGTCTGTCTTCTTTGCCACGACTTTATTCGTAACTGTGACAGGCTCTGTCAGGCGGCTTACCTCGACGTGCTGCAGCGCCAGTACGCGCAACAGCTCTGCGACGCGGCTTGGGGATTGCCCATCGGCAGAAATCACATACGCCGCCGGCCCGGATGACTCCGGTTTCTCAATCGAACGCTTCGCCTTCAGGTAGTAGTTTTCCAGCCACTGATCCGTATGCTGGGAGAAGTAGGAAATCGTGGTCAGGAGCGCTGTCTCTTCGTAGTTATTGTTGTTGCGCTGCGACCACTCCACCACCGGCAGCGGCGGGTTCTGCTTGTACCAGGTGCGCTCGTATTCCTCGGGCGAAAGGATCCGCTTCTCCGTGTCGGCCCCGCCGTTGCCAAAGGTTTCATAGAGCCGGCTGATGCCGTTATGCATCGCCGCGAGGAACATCAGATAGCCCGGGCTCCAGGTGTCGAAGTCGCCGTGCGTGAAAACGCCGGGCATGCCGAACTCGGTCATCTGCTGCACGTTGTTCCAGCCAATTTCCGCCCACTCGCCGGAGAGGATGGGATCGATCCAGGCGTTATAGGGGCCGTCGCCGACAGTGTTGTCGTAGAGGAATGGAACGGATTCGTGCAGGTCGTGCAGCACCTGCGCATGCCAGTCCAGATAGGTGTTCAGCACGTTCTTCGTCAGGTCCAGCGTCATCGCCATCGCGTCGCGATTGTTGTCGTGGGCGACATAGTGTCCCCAGTAGACGAGGCGCGGCCAGTTCTGGCCTGGGTGCGCCAGATGCCACTTGTAGATGTCGACCATGCGATCGCGGCCGTCGACTTCCACCACGGGGGTGATGAGCACGATCATGTGCGAGCGGATGAATTTGATGTAGGGGGAGTCGTCGACAGCCAGCCGGTAGGCCAGCTCCATCAGCGCTGTAGGGGCGCCGGTCTCAGGGGAGTGAATCGTTCCTGTGATGTAGTAGACGGGGAACGACTGCTTCACCAGATCGGCTGCGACCTTGTCGTCGAGGTTGATGGTGCGCGGATCGGCCAGCTTTGCCAGGCGCGCATCGTTTTCTTTTTGCTTTGCCAGCAGCGACTCATCCGCGATGGCTGCGGCGATCATCTCGCGGCCCTCTTCGGTGTGCCCGATGGTGTAGACCTTCACGCGTGGCGTGCTCGCAGCGAGCAGACGGAAATATTTGTAGACGTCCTCTGCGTACGGGAGGATTGCTGGTGCGCCGGAGACATCGCCCAGGACCTTCGACGGCGTGGGAACCGTCTTCGACGCGGGCAGATAGTTTGTCAGCGGCGAATTGAAGTAGGGTTCGGTCGTGTACTTCTTAATGTGGTCGGTGTAGTCCTGATCGATGGGCTGCTGGGGGTCGCGGGCATAACCTGAGCCAATCGCGGTTTGCGCATGAATCGAGAAGGCAGCCGAGAAGGGGAAAAGAGCGACCAAAAGGACGAACAACCGACCACGCATCTTCATGGAAGAACACAGCCTCTGAGAACAGGGATTTGCCGCGAAGGATGAAGGATATCAGGGGGATGGCCGTCCAGGGGACTGGCCGTCCAGACATTGCCCCTTCGGGCGAAGGATTTACTATCGCTCTCTGTGGTCACACTTAAAGAAATCACGGTCACACGGGCGCCCATCGAACGCTGTTTCGATCTCGTGCGCAGCATCGACCTGCATACTGTCAGCACGGCGCAGACCGGCGAACATGCCATCGGAGGCGTGACGTCCGGGCTCATCGGGCTGGGAGAGGAGGTGACGTGGCGCGCGCGGCACTTCGGCGTGTGGCAAACGCTCACCTCGCGCATTACGGGATTCAGCAGACCCGATTATTTTCAGGACACGATGGTTCGCGGCGCGTTTCGCAGCTTCCAGCACGACCACTACCTTCTGGAGCAACCGGACGGTTCAGTTGAAGTGACCGATGTCCTGCGCTTCGCTGCACCTATCCCGATCCTGGGCCGGGTGGCGGAGCTGATTCTCAAGCCCTACCTGCGGCGATTTCTGCAGGAACGGAACGCAATGCTCAAGCAGGTTGCCGAGGGTGAGGAGTGGAAAAGCTATCTTCCCGCCGAATAGGCGCCGAGGGCGCGTCCGCCTGGACGGCCAGTCCTCATTCCCACTCAATCGTGCCGGGGGGCTTGGAGGTGATGTCGTAGACAACACGGTTGATGCCGCGGACTTCGTTCACGATTCGGTTTGAGATTATCTTCAGGACTTCGTAGGGGAGGGGCACCCAATCCGCTGTCATGCCGTCTTCAGAGTGCACGGCGCGGATGGCGCAGGTGTAGGCGTAGGTGCGCTGATCGCCCATGACGCCGACGCTCTTCACCGGCAGCAGCACTGCAAATGACTGCCAGATCTTCGTGTAGAGGCCGGCGTTCTTGATCTCGGTGACGACGATGTCGTCGGCTTCCTGCAGGAGCGCGACGCGTTCGGCGGTGACCTCGCCGAGGATGCGGACGGCGAGGCCGGGGCCGGGAAAAGGCTGGCGCTGGAGAATGTCTTCGGGCATGCCAAGGTCGCGGCCGATGCGGCGAACTTCGTCTTTGAAGAGGTCGCGCAGCGGCTCGATCAGCTTCAGCTGCATCTCCTCGGGCAGGCCGCCGACGTTGTGGTGGCTCTTGATGGTTTGGGACGGGCCCTTTACTGACGACGATTCAATGACATCCGGATACAGCGTGCCCTGGACCAGCCACTCGACACCGCCGCCTTGCTCCGCAATCCGTGTCGCCTCATCATCAAACACCGAGATGAACTCGTTGCCAATGATCTTCCGCTTGCCTTCCGGGTCGGTGACGCCGCGCAGTTTGAGGAGGAAGCGCTTGCTGGCGTCGACGGCGACGAGTTTGAGGCCGAGTTTGTCGCGCAGGTTTTGCTGAACCTTCTCGAATTCGTCCTTGCGGAGCACGCCGTTGTTGACGAAGACGCAGGTGAGATGATCGCCGATGGCGCGATGGACCAGCACGGCTGCGACGGACGAGTCGACACCGCCGGAGAGGGCGCAGATGGCGTGGCCGTCGCCGACCTTTTCCTTTATCGAAGCGACAGTGGCCTGGATGAAGTGCGCGGGGGTCCAGTCGGGCTGCGCGGCGCAGATGTTGAAGAGGAAGTTGCGCAGGACCTGGGTGCCGAGCGGCGTGTGGTGGACCTCGGGATGGAACTGCACGGCCCAGATGCGGCGCTCGGGGTTGGCCATGCCGGCGACGGCGTTGGCGGTCTTTGCGGTGAGATGAAAACCTGGGGGCAGATCGAGGGCCTCGTCGCCGTGGGACATCCAGACATGGAGCGAGGCGGGCAGCTCGGCAAAGAGCGGGTTGGATGTGTCGATCAGGTCGACTTCGGCGTGGCCGTACTCGCGCTTGAGCGCCGAGCGGACGCGTCCGCCGAGATGATGCGCGATGAACTGCAGGCCGTAGCAGATGCCGAGAACGGGCAGGCCGAGGTTCAGGACTTCGGGATCGGCGGGCGGCGCGTCGGAATCGTACACCGAGCATGGGCCGCCGGAGAGGACGATGCCGATGGGGTTGAGCGCGCGGATTTCGTCGATTTTTGCAGTGCAGGGCAGGACGGCTGAGTACACGTTTTGCTCGCGGATGCGGCGGGCGATGAGCTGGGTGTACTGCGAGCCAAAATCAAGAATGGCGATGGAGGGGGTTGGCACAGGCTAGTTTGGCAGGGATCAGGGGCGGTGTAAAGAAAAGGGCGGTGCAGAAGGCCGGGGCTTCTACCGTGGTGCCGCTTCACGGCACGCGCGTCAGATACGAAAACAGGTCCCTCGCTCGCGTACCCCATCTTCGATGGGGCCCCAAAGCGCTCGCTTCGGGATGACAGCCAGAGGAATTTGGGAACACAGCCCTAGTTCTTTGCGATTCGGGTGTAGATCAGGTCGTATTCGGTGTGCCAGGTTTTGCCGCCGTCCGATGAGCCCTGGGACCACTGGCGCACTTTGTCCGGGCCGAGGTTGAAGAACTGGAGATGGCGGAGCAGCGTTCCGCCGGTGGTCTGGGGCACGTCGTCGGTCCAGTAGTCCATGACGTTGTCTTTGCGAGTGCCGTGGAAGAACATGACGCCGGCGGAGGTGTCGACCCAGTATTGCTCCCAGCGTTTCAGGTTTGGGTTCCAGGTGTTATAGCTCTTGCCGAAGTAGGAACTACCGGCGGAGGTCCAGTTCTCCCAGACGAGGCAGCCGTTCATCTCTTTTGATATGTGACTGGAGCCGCGGTGAATGCCATCTCCGGCGGAGGCGACATCCCAGTCGCCAAGCCAGAAGTCGAACTGGCGGAACTGGTCGTCGTCGCAGGGATTGGCGTGCTGCACGGCTTTTGGAACTGCCGCCTGGGAAAATGCTGCCAACGGCATGAGTGCGGAAAGAGAAACGATCAGGAATGACAGCCGCATCGGACCTCCTGAAGTTGCAGTGAGAATGATCCGGCAGGGAGGCGACAAAATGCGCCGGGATTGTGACGAATCAAGGCTGCCGGGTGATGAGAGTGCGGATCAGAGGGTGCGCTGGTCGATTTGCGGATGGGTGAACTGCCACAGATCGATGAAGGCAACGACGCGCGCCACCTGGAAGAGGTCTGACGCGACCAGATAGAGGATCGTCACGAATGCCCACCAGCCGTACAACGCTGCTCCGGTTATCGCGGTCTCGAATGGCAAGGGTGTAGCGGAGAAGACCATGGCGAGGACGATGAGGCCGAGCTTCGCGATGCCCATAACGAGGTTGATCTCGACCAGTTTGCCGCGGAGGGGCCCGAGGCGCAGACTGCGCGTAAGGCTCCGGGCGAGGCTGCGATCTTCGAGCAGCACCAGCAGCGGGGCGATCGAGAACACCCAGCTGAGCAGGGCCCAGACGGTGAAGATGCCGAGCGAGAAGATGATGACCAGCGCGCAATAGAGGACGAGGTTCGGCTCACCTTCTGAACCGATGCCTGGCGATCCCTGAGCAAGGGTAAAGTTCGCCGCCCACTGGACTGCCAGGTACCAGACCAGGTATATCCCGATGAGAGCCACCGCACGCAACAACTGCAGAACGACCATGGCTGCGGGACGCCACGGCGTTTGCGGGCGGTACTGGCGCACGACGGCGTTGCGACCGAGTCCCGAGGCGACTGCCCAGGCTACGATCGCCAGCGGCAGGAGCCATTGGGCGACGTGCAGCGCCGGCGGTTTCAGCACATCGATTGCGTCCGAGACCTGGATTGCTCCCTGCCACGCATACTGGAGAGAGAAGTCGAAGACGCCGGTCGCGCGCAGCTTCGCTTCCGACTCGGCCCAGATGCGTGTGCACTGCCAGAGGAGCAGCGCCAGCAGCGGCACGCCGAAGCTCCAGCGCCAGAGCACTTCGAGCGCCACCAGCGCCGGGCGACGCCACACCAGGGCGAGGATCTGCACGAAGGACTGGGTGCCGCGCGGTACTTCGCGCACGGCGGTGCTGCCTGCGGAGGGGATACTCACACAGGTTCTACTTCACCACAATGTTGATGAGCTTGCGCGGCACGACGATGATGCGCACAACTTCTTTTCCGGCGATAAGGGCCGCGATCTTTTCGTCTTTGAGCGCTGCGGCTTTCACCGTTTCCTCGTCGGCATCGGCGTCCACAGTGACCACGGCGCGCAGTTTGCCGTTGATCTGGACGGGGATCTCGATCTGCTCCTCGCGGGCGAGCGCTTCGTCGAACTTCGGCCACGGCGCGCGCAGGAGGTCGCCCTTTTCGCCGATGTGCTCCCAGAGTTCAAAGGCGAGGTAGGGCGCGAACGGCGCGAGCAGCAGGGTCAGCGTGCGGAGAATCTCGGCGAGCACTGCATCCGGCACCTTGCCCGCGTTGATGGCGGGTTCGGCAGCAGTGAGAGTGTTGACCAGCTCCATGATGGCAGCGATGCAGGTGTTGAAGTGCCAGCGGCCGGCAAAGTCGTTGGTGATCCTGCGAATGGTCTGGTGCAGCTTGCGAAGCAGGGCCTGGGATTCGGGCGAGGGCTGCGCGCCCCGCGAATCCTTTCGGTGGGCTCGCTCACTGAACCTCATCACGAAGCGGTAGACCTTGCCGAGGAAACGGCTGACGCCGGCGACGCCGTCTTCCTGCCAGTCCAGATCGCGATCGGGCGGGGCGGCGAAGAGGGAGTACATGCGTGTAGCGTCGGCGCCGAAGCGCTCGACCATCTCGTCGGGGGAGACGACGTTGCCCTTCGACTTCGACATCTTGGCGCCGTTGCGGATGACCATGCCCTGGGTGAAGAGGCGCTCCACGGGCTCGTCGTTTTTCACCAGGCCGATATCGCGCATGACCTTGGTCCAGAAGCGCGAATAGATCAGGTGGAGGATGGCGTGCTCGACACCGCCGATGTACTGGTCGATGGGGAACCAATAGGCAACCGTGTCGGTTGCAAATGGCGCTTTGTCGTTCTTCGCGTCGGTGTAGCGGTAGAAATACCAGGACGAATCGACGAAGGTGTCCATGGTATCCGTCTCGCGCAGCGCCTTGCCGCCGCATTTTGGACATGTTGCGGTTACAAATTCAGGCACCCTGGCCAGCGGCGAGCCGCCCTGCTGAGTGATCTCGATGTTGTCGGGCAGCAGGACCGGCAGCTGATCGTCGGGCACGGGCACGATGCCGTCCTTCGCGCAGTAGAGCATGGGGATGGGCGTCCCCCAGTAGCGCTGGCGGCTCACGCCCCAGTCCTTCAGGCGAAATGTAACCGTGGCCTTGCCAAATCCAAGCTGCTCGGCGTGGGCGGCCATTTTGTGCTGGGCTTCGATGTTGCCCAGCGAGTTGAAGTCGCCGGAGTTGATCAGCAGGCTGTCCTCGGCGGTGTAGGGCAGGAGCTTTTCCCTGTCGCCATCGGCAGTGACTTCGCCATGATTGCGCGGCAGGATGACGATCCGCTGCTCGATGCCGTACTTCTTCGCGAAGTCGAAGTCGCGCTCGTCGTGCGCGGGGACCGACATGATGGCACCGGTGCCGTAGTCGAGCAGGATGTAGTTGGCGACCCAAACCGGAATCCGCTCGCCACTGAAGGGATTGATGGCGTAGTGGCCGGTGAAGACGCCGTGCTTCTCGATCGCGCCAACGTCGCCGGCCTCGCGGGCCTTGCGCTGCTGCTCGAGCAGAGCCGCGACCTCGTCGGACAAGCGCCGATTTTCCGCCGTCATCTCCCTCACCAGCGGATGCTCCGGAGCCAGCTGCAGGCTGGTGGCGCCGTAGATGGTGTCGATGCGTGTGGTGAAGACGGCGATCTTTCGGCCGGAGCCCTTCACGCCATTGCGCGCGGGCAGGATCGCGGTTCCGCTCCTGCGCACCCTGTCTTCGTCTTCAGTCGCGTCGGCATCGTCTTCCAGTTCGAACTCGACCTCGGCGCCTTCGCTGCGGCCGATCCAGTTGCGCTGCATGGTGCGGACTTTCTCGGGCCAGCCTTCGAGCTTGCTGAGGTCGTCCAGCAGCTCCTGAGCGTAGTTCGTGATACGCAGGAACCACTGCTCGAGGTCGCGCTGCTCGACGATCTGGTCTTCGTGGCGCCAGCAGCAGCCGTCGACGACCTGCTCGTTGGCGAGCACGGTGGCGCACTGCGGGCACCAGTTGACCTTGCTCTTTTTGCGATAAGCGAGGCCTCGCTCGTACATGCGGAGGAAGAACCACTGGTTCCAGCGGTAGTAGTCGGGCAGGCAGGTCGTGATTTCGTTGGACCAGTCGTAGCTGAGGCCAAGGCGGTTCATCTGCCGCTTCATGGCGGCGATGTTCTGGAGGGTCCACTGGCGCGGCGGAGTGTTGTTCTTGAGCGCTGCGTTCTCGGCCGGAAGGCCGAAGGCGTCCCAGCCCATGGGGTGCAGGACGTTGTGGCCCTGCATCCACATGTATCGGGCGAGCGCGTCGCCGATGGCGTAGTTGCGGACGTGGCCCATGTGAAGCTGGCCGGAGGGGTAGGGCAGCATCTCGAGCACGTAGTACTTGCTCTTGGCGGAGGAGGCGGGCTCGGCGGCGTAGAGACCGGGCTGGGCCTCCCAGCGGGCCTGCCATCTGGCCTCGATGTCGGCGGGGTTGTAGCGAACCTCCAAAGGTGCGGGGTCTCCGGCGCCTGCCGTTCGGGCAGCTTCTATTTGTTCTTTTGTCGCCATGGTCGGACTCAACCTTGATTGTAAATTGATGCAGCCGGAGACTGGCCGGGACCTGGGGCGTTCGGGTGGGTGCGGTTCGCGCGCTGGCGGAGGGCGCTTGAGGGCTGTCGAGGAACCAGGCTCCTCTGAAATTTGGGCGGGAGGGGGGTTGACCCCCTGGGATGTCCTTGATTCTGCACGACGGGCTTGTGCGCAGACCCCCCTCTTGTTAACCAACTCGTTATGGGGGCCCCAGCCGGCGAAGGCGCAGGAGGGGACGCATTCGGAAATGTCAAAGAGCGAGCGAACGGGGTCCTGGGACCCTGAAGATCAGACCCTGAAAATCAGACTCTGAAAGATCAGACTCTGAAGATACTGGGCTCAGAGCAACGCGCAGAGCTCAGGGAACGCCGGAAATGAAAAGGACTCGCGAGTGGCGAGTCCTCCTGATTCAGGTTTCCTTTTTAGTTTGAGTCGGGCGCAGGAGCAATGCAAGAGAAAAGCGAGCCGCGACCAAACTAAGGTCACGGCCTTGCTTCGAACACCAGGTTGAACGGGGTTTGGGCGGCGCGGCGGAAGCGGGTGAATCCGGCGGCCGTGACGGCGTTGCGAATGCGCTCTTCTCCGGCTTGTGCACCGAATGCTGCGCCGACTTCCTGGGCGAGAGACGCGGGTGTGCACAACATGGTGGAAGCGGAGTAGTAGATGCGGCCGATGGGGTTGTGGTTCTGTTCCGGCGTGTCGTGCGCGAAGGGCTCGACGATCATCCAGGTTCCATCGGGCTTGAGGGTGGAGAGCACGTGGCGGGCTGCGCCAGTGGGATCGCCCATATCGTGGAGGCAATCGAAGAAGGTCACGAGATCGTAGCCGCCGTTGGCGGGATAGCTTTTGGCGCTTGCGACTTCGAAGGTGATCTGGTCGAGGAGGCCGTCGCGTCCGGCGACGTGGCGCGCGTATTCGATGGAGCCGCTGTGATAGTCGAAGCCGGAGAGCTTCGATTTGGGGAAGGCTTTGGCCATGAGCATGGTGGACGCGCCGTGGCCGCAGCCCACGTCGGCGACGGAGCCGCCCTGCTTCAGCTTTTCGGTGACGCCGTGGAGGGCGGGGAGCCAGCTGGAGAGCAGGTTGTTCTCGTAGTTGGGACGGAAGAAGCGCTCGGTGCCGAAGTAGAGGTTGGCGTCGTGCTCGTGCCAGCCCACGCCCTCGCCGGTGCGGAAGGCCTGGGTGATCTTCGGCTCGTCTTTGAAGCAGGCGGAGATGACGTGGAAGGCGCCGGGCAGGTCGAGGGTGGTGAGGGCGAAGGCCTGCTCGGGAGGCAATTCAAACTGCTGCGTGGCGGGATCGTAGGTGACGAAGCCGCTGGCGGCGTTGGCGTTGAGCCACTCGCGCACGTAGCGTTCGGAGGTATTGGTTCTGGCGGCGAGATCGGCGGAGGCCATGGGGCCGGCGCCGGCCATGGCTTTGTAAAGACCGAGTTTGTCGCCGATGACGACGAGGGCGGCGTGCATGGCGGCGCCCATGTCGAGGACGGCCTTGCCCATGAAGGCATCGAGCCTTGATGGATCCATTGGGCGTGAAGATGCGGGAGAAGCTGTAGCTGCCATAGTGACCTCCTGTTTTAGGGGCTTTGGGTGCTAGCCGGGGAGCGGGCCTGGGGCAGGAGCCTGAAGGGGCCTGGGAATGAGACTGGCGAAGGAGCCCAATAGTAGCGCGAGCAACATTCCAATGACAAACTGCGGTCGACGGGATCAGGTGACAACTGGGCTGGCTCGCCCGTGATGCATTCGTGCTTCGCGGTGCTACCGGGAAGCGACTGCGGTTGCAAGCACTTCCTGGGCGTGATGGAGTTGGGGCATGGACGGATCGGCGGAGGGCCAGGCTTTCAGAAATGTCGCGTACTCGGTGCGGGCCTGGGTCGAGTTGCCGGCGAGCTCGTCGGCGTGGGCGATGCCGTAGAGTTCGAATCCTGAGTGGGGGCGCTCGATGAGGGCGGCTTCGTAGGCGGCGCGGGCTCCGGCGTAGTCTTTGGCGCGCAGCAGGGCTTCTGCCTCGGTTTCAGCGACGGGGCGGATGTACATGGGCGGCTCGTGGTAGCCGAGTTTTTTCTCGGCGGCGATGGCTTCGGTATAGAGCTTCTTCGCAGCGTCTGACTTGTTGTCGGCGAGAAGGATGCCGGCGCGGAGCTCCATAGAAGAGACGGCGAGGGCTTTGACGAGCGGGCCGGCGTTGGCGTCAGGATCGAGGGGCGTGGTGGGCGGTTTGGTTGCGGACCTGGAAGCGCCGGTATCGGACTTTTTGTCCTTGTTGCTGTCGGCGCCGGATGGCTTCTTTGCATCTTGCTTTTTTGCCTCGTCGGCGGCCTTTGCATCCTGCTGTTGGCGCCAGAGGCCGGCGTCCATCTCGGCGGAGGCGGATTTCGCGGAGGCGAGGTCGCCGCGGTCGAGGGCCTGCATACCGGTGGCGAGGCTGCGGAGTTCATCGCGAAGGAAGCGGAGATTGGCGGTGTTGTCGGCGCTGGGGAGGTTGGCGGCGTCGATGAGGGTGAGGACGGTGGGCCAGTCGGCGGTGCGGAGGGCGACGGGGAGGCGAAGGCTGACGCGCGACATCTGATCGCGCGCGCTCCAGATGTAGAGCGAGGCTTCGAGCTGGCCGTGCGCGGCGGCGAGATGGTCGGAGAGTGCGTTGGCGGCGGCGAGGCGGCCCTGCTCCATCTGATTGGCGATGGAGTACATCATGTTGTGGACGTAGTTCCAGTCGTCGTCGACCGAGACGTGCTGGTCGCGGAGGTAGCGCTCGTCGGCCTCGGTGGAGGCGGTGAACCAGCGATTGGCGGAGGCGTAGTCTCCGACGCGGTAGTAGATGTGGCCGGGCATGTGAACCATGTGGCCGGATGTGGGAGCGAGCGAGGCGAGCAGCGCGGCGGAGGGGATGGCGCGCTCGGGGTGGTTGCCGGGCTCCATGGCGTGGATCCAATAGTGGTTGGCGGCGGAGTCGTTGGGGGCGTCGCGGAGGACGGATTCGAGGATGGCGATTTTTTCTTTCATGCCAGGTTTGGGATCGCCGTTGTCGTCGTAGCCGTCTTCTACGGCGTTGGCGAGGAAGATGCGGGTTTCGAGGTCGCGGGGTTCTTTTTTGACGAGCTTGCGGTAGAGGGCGATGGATGCGGTGTGGTCGCTGTCTTTGTCGGAGTCGTTTTCATGGGACTCGGCGAGGGCGGCCTGGATGTAGAGCCGGTCGGTGGCGCTGGCGTGGCGCGCGAGCTTTGCAGCTTGCTGTAGAGCCTGGTCGGCGTAGACCTTGTCTTCTTCGCCGCGGAAGGTCATGGCCTGGGCGAGTCCCCAATAGCACATCGCGCATTGGGGATCGGTGCGGACGGCCTGTTCGAAGGCTTTAGCGGAT
>Ga0335073_10005420_pt1 | contig 17898 bp, 14 predicted proteins | sample Lox_Sample_22_FD_207093 | JGI IMG/M metagenome (GOLD analysis project Ga0335073, IMG submission 207093) | Soil microbial communities from Loxahatchee National Wildlife Refuge, Florida, United States - Lox_Sample_2.2 | ecosystem: Environmental > Terrestrial > Soil > Wetlands | place: USA...
ACCGCGGACCAGCTTCAGGCCTATTTCAACCAGCATCGCTATCAGTACATGGAGCCGGAAAAGCGCAGCTTCGAGGTGGTGGTGCTCGATCAGGACGCGGTGGAAAAATCGATCAACGTGACGGACGCGCAGCTGCACGCCGCCTACACCTCCAACATGGATAATTTCCGCACGCCGGAGCGGGTTCACGTGCGGCAGATTCTGATCAACACGCTGGATAAATCGGAGGCCGAAAAGAAGCAGCTTCTGGCCAAGGCGGAAGACGTGCTGAAGCAGCTCAAGGCCGGCGGCGATTTCGCGGCGCTGGCCAAGAAATATTCCGACGATAAGGGTTCGGCGGAAAAGGGCGGCGATCTGGGCTGGCTGCAGCGCGGGCAGGCGGTGCCACAGCTCGAACAGGTGATTTTCACCATGAAACCGGGCCAGATCAGCAACGTGATCACCACCGATTACGGCTACGACATCGCGCAGGTTCTGGAGCACGAACAGGCCCGGGTGAAGCCGTTCGAGGAAGTGAAGGCGTCCATCGCCGACGATCTGCGCAAACAGGCGGTTTCCGACAAAATGCAGACCATGGCCGACCAGTTGCACGCGGCGCTGCAAAAATCTCCGGCCTCGGCCGCCGATATCGCCAAGCAGTTCGGCGCGCAGTTCATCACGGTGAGCAATGCGACGGCCGGATCGGCGATTCCCTCGCTCGGCGTGAGCCCGGAAATCGACGGCGCGCTGAACGGCATGACCAACAACGGCGTTTCGCAGCTGCTGACGCTGCCCGCCAATCGCGTCGCGGTGGCGGTTCTGCTGCACAAGACTCCACCGGCGCAGTCGAGCTTCGAGGAGGCCCAATCGAAGGTGCGCGACGCATTCGTAATCGTACAGTCGACCGAGGTCGCCAAGAAAAAAGCAGACGAAGCCGCGGCCAAGATTCACGGCGGCGAGGATTTGGCCAAAGTAGCGAAGGCGATGAAGCTCGACCTGACCACGTCAGTGGATTTCACGCGCAACGATTCGGTGGAGGGCCTGGGTCACGCCGCGCTGGTGCCTGATGCGTTCACCAAACCGGCCGGAACCGTGGTGGGTCCGGTGGAGATCAGCGGGCGCCAGGTGATTTATAAAGTGCTGGATCAAACGCGCATCGATCCGTCCAAGGTGCCCGCCGATGAACGCGACAAGGTCCTGAGCGAGCTGAAGCAGACCAAGGCGCAGCAGGACATGATGCTGTTCATGGACGCGGTGGTGAATCAACTGAAAGCCGATGGGAAGGTGAAGGTCTACGACAACGTGATCCGGCAGTTTGCGGCCTCTTTCCATCAGAGCCAATGATTCATTCGCTGCTGGAGGTTTGGCGCAGCCTTACCGATCCCGAGCGCCTGATTCAGCTTCTTTCGACCGTGATTACCGGCTGGTGGGGTTATGCTCTGCTGGCCGGAATCGTATTTGCGGAAACCGGCCTGCTGGTGGGATTATTTTTGCCGGGCGATTCGCTTCTGTTCACGGTCGGCGTGGTCGCCGGCGCGGGCCAGCTTCAGATCGGCCCGATCATCGCGCTGCTGGCGTTCATGTCGGTGGCGGGCGATCAGAGCGGATATTTTCTCGGCCGCCATACCGGTCCGGCGATTTTCCGCCGTCCCGATTCGCTGCTGTTCAAGCAGGAATACGTGCACCGCACCCAGGCGTTTTATGAAAAACACGGCGGCAAGACGCTGATCTACGCGAAATTCGTGCCCATCGTGCGGACCTTCGCTCCGTTCATGGCGGGAGTGGGGCGAATGCGCTATGCCCGTTTTCTTTCCTTCAACCTGTGGGGCGGGCTGGGCTGGGTGACCTCGATGACGCTGGGCGGATTTTATCTGGGCGGGATCCCGGTGGTGCGGCGCAATTTTGAAAAGGTCGTGATCGGGATTGTGATCGCAAGCGTGCTGCCGATGGTGATTCATTATTTAAAGTCTCGCCGGGCGGTTCCGGCCAAAGCGGTGTGACCAGAGCCGTCAGCTCATCTCAATTTCTCGATTACCGCGCCGGTGACCTCGCTGGTCGAGCTTTTGCCGCCTAAATCGGCGGTGCGAATTTTTCCTTCCGCCAGAACCGCCGCGACCGCGCTCTCCATCGCGCGCGCCGCCTCCGCCAATCCCAGATGATCGAGCATCATCGCCGCCGATAAAATCATCGCCAGCGGATTGACGATTCCGCGTCCGGCGATATCCGGCGCCGAGCCGTGCACCGGCTCGAACATCGAGGGATGTTGGCGAGTCGGATCGAGATTGGCGCTGGCCGCGAGGCCGATGCTGCCCACCAGAATCGCGGAAAGATCACTCAAGATATCGGCGAACAGATTGGACCCAACCACCACGTCAAAGCTCGCCGGACGGCGAACGAAATTCATCGCGGCGGCGTCCACCAGCAGAGAATCAGTGGAAATGTCGGGAAATTCCGCGGCGACGCTGGAGAAGACGCGATCCCACAGCACCATCGAAAATCCCTGGGCGTTCGATTTGGTGATCGAGGTCACGCGTTTTTTCTTATTTCTCCGGCGCGCGAGCTCGAAGGCGGCGCGCACCACGCGCTCGATTCCCTGGCGCGTGAAAACGCCGGTCTGAATCGCCACTTCCTGCGGCTGATCGCGGTATAAAAATCCGCCGACCTGGGCGTATTCGCCTTCGGTGTTCTCGCGCACCACGACCATATCGATGGCGCCGGGATTGGCCAGCGGGCTGGCCACGCCGGGGTACAGAAACGCCGGCCGGATATTCGCAAATTGATCGAAGGCGCGGCGGATGGGCAGCAGCAATCCGTTCAGCGTGATGTTGTCGGCGATTTGCGGATGCCCGATGGCGCCCAGCAGAATCGCATCGAATCGCGCCAGCGTCTGGATCGCATCGGACGGCATCATGCGGCCGTTGCGAAGATAATAATCGCTGCCCCAGTCGAAATGGGTATAGTCGAGCCGCGCCACGCGATCGAGCACGCGCAGCGCCTCCGGAACCACCTCGCATCCGACGCCGTCGCCGGCGATCACCGCAATCGAAAATGAAGCCATTCATCGAGCATAATAAAAATGATGTGGTGCATTCTGCTCCTTTCCGGGCTGTTCTTCAGCGCGTTGTGCGCGCAACCGGCGCCAACGCCGTCCACGCCCGCGACCACGCAGGACGACGTCGAGTTCGTCTGCCCGATGGACAAGGACGTGCGCTCGAAAACTCCGGGGAAATGCCCGCGCTGCGGAATGACGCTGGTGGCGAACCTTCCCGATCCGCGCGAATTTCCGGTGCACATCACCACTACGCCGCGCGTGCTTGAAGCGAACCAGGATATCGAGCTGGAGTTTCGCATCGAAGATCCGCAGACCAACCGGAGCGTGCGCGAATTCGTGATCATGCACGAAAAACTTTTTCATCTGTTCCTGGTCAGCCAGGACATGCAGTTTTTCCGCCACGTTCACCCGCAGATTCAACCCGACGGAAGTTTCAAGCTGAAGGTGAATTTTCCGCACGCCGGCGAATATCGCGTATTGAGCGATTTTTATCCGCAGGGCGCGACGCCGCAGCTCATCTCCAACACGCTGTTCGTGCGCGGCGACGGATTCAAGCTGGAACCGGCGAAACTCACCGCCGATCTGGCGCCGAAGAAAACCGAGAACCTGGATATCGAGCTGGTGACCGACCCTCCGCAGCCGCTCGCCGGGTTCAAGACGCTGCTGTTTTTCAAGCTGAAACCGAACGACGGAATCGAGCCATATATCGGCGCTTGGGGCCACATGCTGGCGGCCAGCTCCGATCTGATCGATCTGATCCATACTCATCCGTTTCTGGTGACCGATCCTGAGAACGGCGCGTACAAACAGATCCAGTTCAATTTGATTTTTCCGCGCGCGGGCGTGTACCGGGTGTGGACGCAGTTCCAGCGCAAGGGCGTGGTGAACACGGTGGTGTTCAATATTCCGGTGAAGGATCTGGATTGAACATGCGACTGGGTCTAGCCATTCTCATCGGGGCGGCTTTCACGGCGATCGTCGCCTTCTGCGCCGACGCCGTCGCCGGGGATATTCTGCACGTGTTTCCGTATCTCGATCTGGCGCTCGCGTTTCCCTACGGGATCTGCGGCGGATTGATCGCCGCGCGGATCGCGCGGGACCAGGAAATTTCGGCGGGATTCGGCGTAGCGCTACTCACGGTTTTCGTCGGCCTGATTTCGTACCGGATGAATGGCGCGCCGCAAGCGGTGTGGTTCTGGTTGGCAATCACGGCGTCGCTCGCCGGTGGAGCGGTGTTCGGCAGTCATCTGCGCGCGATGAGCGTGGCGCGGGCGAAAGCGCTCGAAAAGCGCAGCCCGAAGATCCGTAAAGCGCGCCGCGCCGCGTCGTGAGCGCGCGGCTTGCGTTTGCCGCGGCTCGATTTCGGACCCGCTGACTCACACGCAACGATTGACGTGAAACAAGATGGCGTAAGCCGCCAGGCTTGCGCTGGGAAGGTCCGTTAACGTACCGCGAACGGCGCAAGCCTCGCGGCGCCCCATGGTGTTTTCGAGGGCGGCGGCTTCCGCTACTGAGGTGATACGATGGCTTTCCATGCTGCGAATTGCCGCAATTTTTCTCTGCGCCGCTTTGACGCAAGCCCAGTCCGTTGATCTCAATACTTTCGCGAAAATCCGCGCCGAAGCGACCGGGCACTCACAAGTCGACCCGGTGTTCGATTATCTGACCATCAACATCGGACCGCGCCTGACCGCATCGCCCGCGCACAAACGCGCCGCCGAATTCGCCCGCGACCGCCTGGCATCTTACGGCTTGAGCAACGCGCGGCTGGAGCCGTTTCATTTCGGCCGCGGCTGGACGCTCGAAAAGCTTACCGTTGAAATGATCGAGCCGCGTTACCTCCCGCTGATTGGCTACGCCGACGGATGGTCGGCTTCAACAGCCGGCGAGATCGATGCCGCGCCGGTGTGGATCGGCGGAAAAACGCCCGACGAGGTCGCCGCTTTGAGCGCCAGATTGAAGGGCGCGATCGTGCTGACCGCGCCGATCATGACCAACTTCGTGCGCAAGGATCGCCCGCAGCCGAGCGATCCCGATTACACGCCGATGTCGGCCGCCTACGCGACCAGCGTCGGGCGGCGCGGTGGGCGCGGCAGCGGACCAACTCCGGCGCAGCGCATTGCCGCGACCCTGCGGGAAGCGCAAGCCGGCGTGATCCTCAAACCCAGCCGTGGCGAGGACGGCACTGTTTTCGTCACTGGCCGCGACACTGGGCCTGGCTCGGTTCCAACCATCACGCTGGCGGCCGAGCATTACAACATGATCGTCCGCATGATCCAGCAGAACGTTCCGGTGAAGCTGCGCGTCAACGTGCAGACGAAATTCTACGATTCGGAAAACGGCAATGCCTTTAACGTTCTCGCCGAGCTTCCGGGAACGGACCTGCGCGACGAAGTGGTGATGATCGGAGGCCATCTCGATTCCTGGCACGCCGCGGTGGGCGCGACCGACAACGCCGACGGCGCGACCACGGTGATGGAGGCGATGCGCATTCTGAAAGCGATCGGCGCGCGTCCGCGGCGAACCATTCGCGTGGCGCTGTGGGGCGGCGAGGAGCAGGGCCTGCTCGGCTCGCGCGCCTGGGTCGCGCGGCATCTGAACGGCGCGGAAAAAGAAAAATTCGATGTGTATTTCAACATCGACAATGGGACCGGGCCGATTTACGGATGGTTTCTGCAAAGCATGGAATCGGTGCGGCCGCTGTTTGACGCGTGGCTCGAGCCGCTCAAAGATTTCGGCGCGCGGCGCAACGTGATTGAGCCGGTCGGGTCCACCGATCATTTGAGTTTTATCGACGCCGGCGTCCCGGGCTTCAATCCGATTCAGGATTACGTGAACTACGACATTCGCACGCATCACACGAATATGGACACCGTGGATCGCGTCGATACACGCGAGATTCGCCAAGCCGCGGCGGCGATGGCGTGGTACGCTTACTGCGCCGCCGTCGCCGGCGCGAGAATCCCGCGTCCGCCGGCAAAGTAAAACCGTATCCGGCCTTTTCGCCTGGGTCGCGCTGCGCCATAAGACGCAGATCACCGGTCGCGAGTCCTTATTTCACTGAAAAATATGGGGTTGCATTCGGCCAGTTGCGTGATTTCACTTCTAGCCAATGGAAGATGGTTTCGACCCGAAACAATTTGTCGCCAAGATGGACAGCGGTGCATACGACGGGCATTTACAGGACGAGATTCACAAGCTAAGTTACGAGCAACTGGAGAAAATTGTAATCCTGATCACGCGGCGGCAGCGCGACGCGATGAAGGAGCCTAAGCCACCGGCCAATCGCGACGCTGATCCCGGCCGCGCGTAGCGCACGCCTGGCGGCTTACGCCGCTTGCACGCGCTGTATCATGTTAATACTATGCCGTTGCTGGGAGCCGCCGCTGGGATTTTCGCCGCCGCCGGCTCGCTCGCTTACGCGGTGCGCGGACGATCGTCGGCGGTCTTTGCTCCCTCGGTTTACCGCGGCGACCGGAAGCGCCGCGCGCTGGCGCTGACCTTCGATGACGGTCCCAGCGAAGCGACGCCCGCGCTGCTCGAAATTCTCGCTCAACATCAGGTTCCGGCCACGTTTTTTATGTGCGGCGCCAATGTTCGCCGCCATCCCAAAGTGGCGCGCGAAGTGATTTCGGCGGGACACGAACCGGGCAATCACAGCGACTCGCATCCGCGCTTCGATTTCCGTTCGCCGGAATTTATTTACGGCGAAATCGCGCTGGCGCAGGAAACCATCGTGCAGACCACCGGCGCCGCGCCCAAATTTTTTCGCGCGCCCTACGGCGTCCGCTGGTTCGGATTGCGGCGCGCGCAGGAACGGCTCGGCCTGATGGGCGTGATGTGGACCGTGCTCGGGCGCGATTGGAAATGGCCGTCCAACCGCGTGGCGCACTTGCTGCTTCACCGCGCCTCCAACGGCGCGATCTTCTGCCTGCACGACGGGCGCGAAACCCTGCGCGCGCCGGATATCCGAGCCACGCTCGAAGCGGTCGAATATGTAGTTCCCAAACTCAAGGAACGCGGATTCGAATTCGAAACCGTCAGCCGGATTCTATGTCCCAGGAATTAGCCGCCGAGTTATTCCAACGGGTCGCGCAGGTGATCGCCCGCACACAGCACATCCCGCCTGAATCGATTGCCGTCGACAGCACCTTCGAGCAGTTGAAAATCGATTCGCTCGACGGCATCAATATTTTATTCGCGATCGAAGGCGAATTCGATATCGACATTCCGGACGAGGACGCGCGGCAGATCCGCTCGGTGCGCGAGATGGTGGAGGGGATCGAAAAACTGCTCGCCGCGAAACAGCTCAAATGACGCGGCGCGTCGCGGTCACCGGTATCGGGGTGATTTGCGCGCTGGGGCGCGACCGCGCGGAATTTTGGGACGCGCTGGCCGCGGGACGCTGCGGGATTGCTCCGTTGACGCTGGTCGATCGCGCCGCGCTGCGCTTCGAAAATGCCGCGGAGGTGCGCGATCATCGCGCGTCGGATTATTTCGATGAAAAAGAAGCGGCGCAGCTCGACCGTTTCGCGCAGTTTGCGCTGATCGCCGCGCGGGAAGCGGTCGGCGATGCGGGAATGGTGTTCGATGATGCACTACGCGAGTCGTCGGCCGTCGTCACCGGATCGTGCGTCGGGGGAAAATCGACCGAAGACGAGGAATTTCGCGGGCTGTACGAGCAGAAGAAAACGCGCTTTCCGCCGCTGATCATTCCACGCGTGATGGCCAACGCCGGAGCGAGCCGCATTTCGCTCGAATACGGGATCACCGGGCCGGTATACACGGTTTCGACGGCGTGTTCGTCGGCCAATCACGCCATCGGCCAAGCGTTCTGGATGGTGCGAAGCGGCAGCGCGGAGGCGGCCATCGCCGGCGGAAGCGAGGCGCCGTTTTCGCTCGGGTTGTTGAAAGCGTGGGAGGCGATGCGCGTGGTTTCGCCGGACACCTGCCGGCCGTTTTCGAAAGACCGGCGCGGATTGATTCTCGGCGAAGGCGCGGCGATGCTGGTGCTGGAGCCGCTCGAACGGGCGCGGTCGCGGGGCGCGAAAATTTACGGCGAAATCCGCGGATTCGGCATGTCTTCGGACGCGCATCACCTCACCCAGCCCTCCGCGGCCGGCGCGGTGCGGGCCATGCGCGCGGCGTTGTGCGACGCCCTGCTTGCGCCGGAAGCGATCGGCTACGTCAACGCACACGGAACCGGCACGCCGGCCAACGATCCCACGGAAGTGGAAGCACTGCGCGCGGTTTTCGGAGGAACGCCGCTGGTCAGCTCGACCAAATCGATGCACGGCCACGCACTGGGCGCAGCGGGCGCGATCGAAGCCGCGGCGACCTTGCTGGCGCTCAAAAACGGGCTGATTCCACCGACCGCGAATTTCACCGAACCCGACCCGGCGTGCGATTTGGACGTGGTCGCGAACGTAGCGCGAAAGCTGGAAATAGAATATGCGCTGTCCAACTCGTTCGCGTTCGGCGGATTGAACGCGGTGCTGGCGTTTTCCCGGTGAACCGCTCTATTCATACAAAAGGCCCGGATAGCGGACGATTTCTTTCCCTCCGCGCTTCCGAGCAATGGCATAAAGCTGCTCGCCGCGAAAGGCCGGCGAAAATCCGTTGCGGACGAGAAAATCGCGCACCCAGCTTTCGGTGCCGTAGCCGGGAATCACTTCGCTAAACAGGTTTTCGATCTCGAATCCCGCCGATTCGATCACCTCCCGCAGCTCCGGCGGCGTATATTCGCGAACGTGGCCGATCTCCGTCTCGGCAAATTCGCGGCGCGGATCGGCGTACTTCGAATGAAGCTGCGGATTGCCGCTCTGTTCCAGCACGCGCGCCACCGCGGTGAAGCTGGCGACATTCGGCGTGGTCAAAATCAGCGTGCCGTTTTCTGCGAGCACGCGATGGATCTCGATCAGCATGTGCATCGGATCGTGCAGCATGTGCTCGAAGATTTCACAGGCGAGGACGGTTTCGAAGCGGCCATCTTCATACGGATAACGATCCTTTTCCGCGTCGAACAGATCGACAAAACCGTGGAAGACTTCCCGGCCCTTCACCGTAACGATTTTTTCGTCCACGCGCCCGAGCGGTCCGTAATAGGTTCCGCGAACCTCTTTATACCCGAGCACGCAGTGAAGCGCGGGCGCCATGTGCATATACGTGCCCAGCTCCAGAATCCGCTTCGAGCTTTTGGGCGGCGGGACCAATCCCAAGGTCCGGCCGATGCGGTTGATGTGCACTTCCAGATATTGCCGCGCGGCGTCGTCGGGCTGATCCATGGACCGCACAAACGCGACAATCTCCTCGAAACGATGCCGCGGAGGAATGGTTTCCCTCATCACGGGCGCGTTTTGTCTACCACCACCGTCCCGGCCTTCATCACCCAGCGGACATTATGGATCACCACGTCGATATTTTCGAGCGGATTTCCCTCCACCGCGCAGATATCGGCGAAGTAGCCGGGTTTCAAAGACCCAAGGGTGTCGGCGTGATGCAGCAATTCGGCGGCGTTCACGGTCGCGGTCTTGAGCGCCTGCTCGGGCGTCATCCCCGCTTTAACGAACCAGGCAAGCTCGCGCGTGTTTTCGCCGAACATGGTGTACACCGCGTCCGAGCCCATGGCGATGCGCACGCCGGCGCGAAACGCTTTCTTCGCCGTTTCCAAGTTGCGCGCGATGAAATCGTTCAGCGGACCGATGGCCGTCGGCGGATAGCGCAGCATCTTCGCGTTATCGACGTAATAGCGGTTGTGATCGATGGTGGGCACATAAAAGATTTTCTTGCGCACCATTTCCGCGATGGTGTCATCGTCCATGTCGATGGCGTGTTCAATCGAATCGGCCCCGGCGCGGACGGCGTCGCGCGCGCCGGTCGGACCGTAAGTGTGAATCGCGATCGTCTTGCCCATCGCGTGGGCCACGTCGACGGCCGCTTTCATCTCTTCGTAGGTGAACGTCTGGAAACCGGTCACGTCCTGGCCCGAACCAGTCGAGCCGTACATTTTGACCACGTCCGCGCCGGCGGCGATCTGCTGCCGCACCACCTTCATCACTTCGGCGACACCATCCGCCGTTTGCGGTCCGCCGCGCCCGCCGCGCGTGATTTGCAGGCCGTAACCCGACACATACATGCGCGGTCCGGCCATTAATCCCTGGTTGATCAGGTCGCGCATGGCGATATCGGTGTAATCGCTTGCGCCCAGATTACGGACCGTGGTCACGCCGGTTTCCAGCGTCTTTTTGGCATTGTCCTGCGCCAGATAAACCGTCGCCGCGCCGCGTCCGGCCTGGCTGATTCGCGCCATGTCCCACACATAGGTCATGTGGGTGTGCACGTCGATCAGGCCGGGCAGCGCGGTGTATCTGGCCATGTCGATGGCGTCGCCCCCGGCGGGTCCGACGCTTTTGATGCGATCTTTTTCGACCACGATTACCGCGTTGGTCAGCATTTTTTCGCCGTCCCAGACGTGGCCGAAGCGATACGCCTGGGCAAACATCGTCGAAGCAGCGAGCAGAGGCAGCATGGTGCGAGAGGCGAACCGCATCTCCTCAGATTAGCTGATCGTGGCGAAAATTGGCCGCAGCGCCGGATCGAGTGCGGCGTACTACTTCACGAATGGTTGCCGCGCCCGCCTCCTGATCGCCGGCGCCGGCGGCGACGGAAGCGCCTCACGCACCGGAACCGGTAGTGCGCGTGTGCCGCCGGTGCCGACGTCGATTCCCATCCATCTACGGATTCTACGAGTCTCCTGCTTCAATGTGCGATGTTTCTGTAGCGCGGCGGAGTCCGCACGAATCCTGAAAATGATCGCGTTCATTTCACTTCGACGGTGCTCGAAACCACGCCGGGAAATTTTCCGCCGACGGAGATTTGCACCTTCCCGGCATCGCGCGGAGTGACTGTGAAATACACGATCTTGCGCTCTTTCGCACGAAGCGGAATACGCTCAACGCCGGCGAGAGCGCGGTTCAGGTACATCTCCACCACTTCGTCGCCATCGCGCGCGCCGCTGTTTTGCACTTCAACGGAAACCTGCGCGGGTTGGCCGGCTTTGAGCTGCTTCGGAATTTTCAGCGCGCGATACGCGAACGTGGTGTAGCTGAGGCCGTAGCCGAAGGGAAACAGAGGCTGGCCGGTGAAGAAACGATAGGTGCGATTCTTCATCGAATAATCGGTGAACGGAGGCAGATCGTCGACGGATCGGTAGAACGTGACCGGCAGGCGGCCGGCGGGATTGTAATCGCCGAACAGAACATCGGCGACGGCATCGCCGCCTTCTTCACCGGGATACCACGCTTCGACGATCGCCGGAATGTGATCGCGCGCCCAGTTGATGGTGACTGCGCTGCCGTTCATCAACACCAGAACAGTGGGCTTGTTCAGCGCGGCGATCTTTTCGAGCAGATCTTCCTGCACCCGCGGCAATCCCAGATCGACGCGATCGCCGCCGTTAAAGCCTGCGACATGCACGGCCATTTCCTCGCCCTCCAGGCGCGGCGAAAGCCCCAGCACCATCACGACAGCGTCAGATTCCCTGGCGGCATCGACGGCTTCCTGCGCATCGGGCGGACGCGGGCCGGACCACACCAGGCGAATCGAAGCGTCGTTTACGAATTCGTGATAGTCGAGACGAATCGGATAGAGTTTGCCAGCTTCGAGTGTCACCGGCGCCCAGTTATAAACACCGTGATGGATGCTGCTGAAGTGGACGATCTGCTCGTTATCGAGGTATAACTCGAACGCGTTTTCGCCGATCGCGCCGAGCTGGTAGGTGCCGCTCACGGGCGCGCGCAGAAAGCCGGTCCACCGGACGCCAAAGTCGTCGTTCATATCGTTGCGCGGAGCGCCGTCCCACCATTCAAAATCGACTTGCCGGTCGACGCGCGTGAACAGCGGCTGCGTGCCGTCGAATTTCGAGGCGTTGAAATATTGGGCATCGAGGCCGTTTTTATGGTCAGCGGTGAACAGAGCGGCGCCGGGAATGGTGTCGAACGTCGGCAGGTTCGCAGCCAGATCGCTCCCGCGCGCGAAGCGGATCTTTGCGTTGGGGAGCTTGCGGCGAAGGCCTTCGAGAACGGTAACCGGTTCACTCGGCGTGCCGTTGTAGTTTCCGACCAGCGCATCCCAGTCGTCGGCGTTGGGGCCGATGACGGCGATCGATGGGATGGATTTTTTGAGCGGCAGCGCGTTGTGGTCGTTTTTCAGAAGAACGATCGATTTGCGCGCGGTTTCAAGCGCCAGCGCGCGATGCGCGGGACTGTCGTTTTCGCTGTAAGGAATCTGCGCGTATTTCACCATTTCCGGCGGATCGAATTCGCCCAAACGGAAGCGCGCGGTGAACAGACGCTTCACCGATCGATCGATATCGGCTTCGCTGAGAAGACCGGCGTGAACGGCGGCGACGGCGTTTGAGTATTCGGTTCCGCAACTCAGGTCGGTGCCGGCTTTAATCGCAGCGGCGACGCCTTCCTCGGCGGTCGCGACGAATTTGTGATTCTTGTAAATGTCGCCGATGGCTCCGCAATCGGAGACGACGTAGCCTTTGAAACCCCACTGGCCGCGTAGAATATCGGTGAGCAATCGCGGGTTGGCGCAGGCCGGTTTGCCGTCGAAGCTGTTATAGGAGCACATCACCGAATCGGCTCCGCCCTGCTCGATGGCCGCCTCAAATTGCGGCAGATATGTTTGAAACAGATCCTGGTCGCTGATAACGGCGTCAAATTCGTGGCGTAGCGGCTCCGGTCCGCTGTGCACGGCGTAGTGTTTTGCGGTAGCGATGGTCTTGAAATATTTCGGATCGTCGCCCTGCATTCCTTTGACGAAGGCGACGGCCAAGCGTCCGGTGAGATAGGGATCTTCGCCGTAAGTCTCCATGCCGCGGCCCCAACGCGGATCGCGAAACAGGTTGATATTGGGGCTCCAGAAGGTCAGGCCTTCGTAGATGTTGTGTTTGTTGTGGCGCAGATATTCCTGGTGCTTGGCGCGGGCTTCGGTGGAGATGACGGTGGCCACGCGGAAAATTTGATCGGGGTCGAACGTCGCGGCGAGGCCGATCGCTTGCGGGAAAACCGTGGCTCGGCCCGCGCGGGCGACGCCGTGCAGCGCTTCGTTCCACCAGTTGTACGCGGGAATGCCGAGGCGCGGGATGGCGGGCGCGGCGTTCTGCATTTGGGAAACTTTTTCTTCGAGCGTCATGCGGGAGACGAGATTGTCGACACGGGTTTCAAGCGGAGCGTGGGGATCCTGGTAGGTTTGCGCGAGGAGTGCGCAGGGGACGGCGAGAAGAAGCAGGGTTCGAGTTCGCATGTCGATGCCTTCCAGCCGACCCAGGCGGCTTGGAGCCCGCCGCAGGCCGAGGGCCTGGCCCACAGACCCGCAGGAATAATATCACTGTTTTCGGCGACGGGACGCTAGTTTCTGACGATCTCAATATAGTCGAGCGCGGCGGCGTCGCCGCGGTCGGGGATGCCTTCGATTCGAATCGTATCGCCCGGACGCAGGGCGACGCCTTCGATCACTCGGCGAGTTGATGTTGAGCCGTCGAGTTTCGGCGACGGAAAATGATCGTCTCCCGTCCATTGATCGATTGATTGCGCGTTGACAAACACGCGAAAGCGAGCGGCGCCATTGTTCTGGTCAAAATAGCGGACGCGAACGGTGTACCAGCCGGCCGGGCCATCGTAATGAGTTGCCGCGGAGCACGCGTCGGCGGCGCACGCGACGGCCTTTCCTCCCGATGCCGCTTCCCATGGCTTCACCTCGGTGATGGCGTAGCCCTCGAGCTGCATCGATTCGGCTTCGATGCGTCCGGGATAATGGCCGACGCGCCCTTTCGCGTCGGGAATTCCGGATTCGCGCAGAAACCAGTTCGAAACCGCGTCGCGCCAGAACTGCGCCGCTCCGGCCTGATATTCGAGCTGCGCGAGCACGGCGTCATAACGCTCATCGTCGATTTTGTGCGCCAGCGTTTTCCACTCGCGGACATATTGGTTCACGGCTTCAGCGCCGGCGTAGTGCAGATCGTAAATCGTTTGAATCACGCTTTGGCCGTCGTGCAGAACGTACGTGTAGGGGACGTGATGCAGGAACAGCAGCAGATCGTCGGGGCAGGTTTCAAGCGATTCGAAAATGCGCGCGACTTCAGGAGGGTATTGTCCGATGAAGCCGGTGCCGGTGGCGACGGTGCGATCCATACCGACGCCGCGTTCATCCGCGCGATGCCATTGGCCCCACCCGTTGCGCTCGGATGCTTCGACGGAAACGCCAAAGTGATTGCCGACGATATCGGTGAGCGTCTGCAATCCGAGCGGGCCGGTGTAATTTTCATAGGTTCGCCAGGAGGTGAGTTGAATTTTATCGAGCGTCGAAACGGCGGCGTCGCCAAAGGTCAGCCGCGTCCATTCTTCGTTGATTTGCTGCGCGCTCAGATCCGGATTCCAGGCGAGCCGCCCGAAGGCGTAAAGATTCGCCTGCGAGAGATGATTGCCGGTCCAGTTTTCGTCGAGACCCACGTTCGCGACGCCGGCGAAGGCTCGGACCATCGATTTTACGGGCCTGCCGCCCATATCGAAATCGAGCGTGTTTTTCCACATCGGGGCCAGAAAAACCGTGTGGCGCGCCTGGCCCATGTATTCCTGGGTGATTTGCAGCTCGATCGCTTGGTTGGTCCGGTGCAGCGCGGCGAAAAGCGGCGACGCGGGTTCGCGCACCTGAAAATCGATGGGACCGTTTTTGATCTGAATTACGACGTTCGAATCGAACTGGCCGTCGAGCGATTGGAAATTATCATAGGCGGCGCGGGCGCGATCGTTTTTGAGATTGGTCCAATCGAGGTGATGGTCGTAGACGAAACCGCGATAGAACAGCCAGCCGCCGTGCGGCTTGAGCGCTCGCGCGATGACGTTGGCGGCATCGGCGTGCGTGCGATGATACGCGGACGGGCCGACGCGGCCTTCAGAATCGGCTTTGAGGATCAGGCCGCCGAGATCGGGGATGGCTCGATAGAGTTCGTCAGCTTTGGCTTTCCACCACGCGGCGACTTTCGGATCGAGCGGGTCGAAGGTATCGAGTCCGCCGATGGTTTTCGGGCTGCCGAAATCGACGGCGAGAACGGTTTGGACGCCCCAGGGTCTAAAGGCGCCGGCGATGCGGGCGCCTTCGGCGATCAATTCGGGCGTAAGAATTTGCGGATCGGCGTTGACGTTGTTGATCGAGCAGCCATTGATGCCGAGAGAAGCGAGAAGACGGCCGTAATCGGTGACGCGGCTGAGATCGGCGCGGGCGCGGCGATTTTCCCAGAAAATCGACCGGCCGCCGTAGCCGCGCTCGATGGCGCCGTTGAGATTGTCCCATTGGTTGATCCAGCGCAGCGGGACGCGAGGCTCGCGTTTTTCGTCCAGTTGCGCGATGGATTCGCCTTGAGCGATTTTTCTCAAGAAGGCGAATGCGCCGTAGAGAACACCGCGATCGTTTGCGGCCGCGATGACGATAAAGTGGCCGACGGTTTTCAATTGGTAGGCGTCGGGAGGAAGATTCGGGTCCAGGAGCCAGGCGTTCGGCGCCAGTTTCAGCGTGGTCAGGATGATTGCGTCTTCGGTCGGAACGCCGGATTCGGCGCGCAGGATGCGATTCGTCATGCCGCGAATGCCGCGGATGATTTCCGATTGGGCGCTGTTCAGGATCGGGCTGCGCCCCAGGGTCGCGACCACCGCCGGGAGATTTTGCGCGGGCGCGGGCGCGTAGCGGAGCCATGCGTCGTGGCCGGTTTCGGCTCGGGCGATGGTGGCGATCAGCAGAAGGACGATGCTTCGTCTCATGTGTTCACGCCCGAGGCGAGATAGCCTCCATCCACGGCGATCGATTGGCCGGTGATGAAACTCGCGCCATCGGAGGCGAGCAGAACTGCGGCGCCGACCAACTCTTCGGGCCTTCCGAAACGGCGCATCGGCGTCCTTGCGAGCATCTCGCTGCCGCGTGGCGTGCCAAGGATCAGTCGCCGATTCAGGTCCGTCGGAAAAACGCCGGGCGAGATCGCGTTCACCGAGATTCCATCGCCCGCCCATTCGCAGGCGAGACTGCGGGTGAGCGCCAGAAGCGCGGTTTTCGTCGCGCAGTACGCCGCGACGCCTTGAAACGCGACGAACGACGCGAGCGATGCAATGTTGATCACGCGTCCGCGTCCACTTGCTTTAAGCGGTTCGTAAAAAGACTGGCAGGCGCGCAGCGCGCCGGTGACGTTGGTATCGAAGAGACTCGACCACTGCTCTTCCGTGGTGGTCGCGACCGCCTGGCGAATGGTGGTTCCGGCGGCGTTCACCAGAATATCGGCTCGATGATGGCTAGCAAGAACGGCGTCGCGCAATGCGTCGATGCCGGCGCGGTCGCGGTTATCCGTGGGAAGGCACAGCGGGCTGTGAGTTTCTTCGCAGACCTGTTGCAGGGCTTCTTTGCGGCGGCCGGTTGGGACGACAGCGGCGCCATGCTCGGCGAGTCCGATGGCGATGGCGCGGCCGAGACCGGAGGTCGCTCCGATGACGACGGCGACGCGGCCCGAAAGATCGAAGAGACTCATGGGATTTCGACGGCGCGATCATCGTTGGGATCGGCCCACCGGTCGTTGGGAACAATCGCGAACCATCCGGGACGGCCGGGATCCTGATCGTAAGGATAACCGCCGAGGCGCTGGTAAAGTTCGTTGTACTCGCGAAGTTTTTCGCGATTCAGGCGCACGCCGAGACCGGGTTGAGTGGGCACGCCGATCGAGCCGTCTTTATAAGGAAGCAAGCCACCCCCGATAATGTCGTCGGTCAGGTGATGATAATGCGCGTCGGCGGCGAAGCTGAGATTCGGCAGAACGGCGCCCAAGTGGAGCATGGTGGCGAGCTGGATTCCCAGTTCGCCCGAGGAGTGCACGGCTATGCCGAGCTGAAAAGTTTCACACACCGCGGCAGCTTTGACGCAGGCGCGGATGCCGCCCCAGAACGTGGTGTCGAGAAGAATTACATCGACCGCGGTTGAGAGCACGTTGGCGGCGAGCTGCTCGAAATTGACGACGATGGTGTTGGTCGCCAGCGGAACACGGACCATTTCACGCGTGCGGCGCATGCCGTTCATGCCGAAAACCGGATCTTCCAGATAATCGTTGCGCAGGCCCTCGATAGCCTGGCCGAAACGGATGGCCTGCTCGGTGGACCAGACGGCGTTGGGATCGAAGCGCACGGAATCGCCGGGAAATGCGGCGGCCAGCGCGCGATACACTTCCAATTCGTAATCCGGAGGAAAAATTCCTGCTTTGAGTTTGTGCGTGGTGAATCCGAAGCGGCGCTTGAGCGCGCAGGCGTTTTGGATCACCTGGTCGATGGTGCGCACTTCGCCGTTGCCGTCGCGATTGGGGTAGCGGAAGAAACAATAAGACGCGAACGGAACGCGATCGCGTAACCGGCCGCCGAGAATTTCAGAAACGGGAACGCCCCACGCCTGCCCGAGAATGTCGAGGCAGGCAAATTCCAGCGCCGCGAGCATCTGCGTGCGGTTGTTGTAAAGCGACGCCGTCGGATTAGCGATCAGGAAGCGCAGTTCTTCAAGCCGCGCGGGATCGTGGCCCAGCAGATAAGATTTCAGCGCGCGAAACGCGGCTTCGGCCGATTCACCGCCTCCGCCCATTTCGCCCAGCCCGACGATTCCGTTGTCGGTTTCGACCTCGACGATGGTGCGAACGAACCGGCCCCAATGGCAACCGTTGGCGTGGCGCAGCGGCGCTTCGAGCGGGACGGTGACCGTAGTCGCGCGCACGTCGGAAATGCGCATGGTTGTTTCAATATACAATGACAAGCCAGCTGCTATCGGAAAAAGCGCAGGCATCA
>Ga0335073_10005421_pt1 | contig 17895 bp, 15 predicted proteins | sample Lox_Sample_22_FD_207093 | JGI IMG/M metagenome (GOLD analysis project Ga0335073, IMG submission 207093) | Soil microbial communities from Loxahatchee National Wildlife Refuge, Florida, United States - Lox_Sample_2.2 | ecosystem: Environmental > Terrestrial > Soil > Wetlands | place: USA...
TCGAGAAAGCGAAGCATGTCATCGAGAACAGCCTCCAAAGTCCAGGGATAGTCCGACCCGGGGTCGGCCGATCGACCATGGCCCGGCATGTCGCGCCGCAGCACCCGATATTGTCCCGCGAGGAGGGGAACCCAGTGATACCAGAACTTGGAACTGCGACCGAAGCCGTGTTGAATCCAGATGGTATCCGCTGCGCGCCAGGGATCCGCAAAGTCGTCAACCTCGTAATGGGTGCTGTGACCGTCGATAATGACGTCTGGCATTCGACTCTCTCTTGAAGCGGCAATCCATTCCGCTATTTGGATCCTTCTTCGTTGTCGGGATCCTCAAACAGCGCCGTGGCATCAGGTCCCTCGAGCATCCGGTTGTGTCCGCCGAAAAAGGCGATATGCAAGGAGCCGTTTGGTGCGTACGCCTGATGGACGCTTCCCGGCTCGCGCCACACGTAGTTGCCCGCCGTCACTTCGCCGTCATGGTCGACGAGGCTTCCTTCCAGAACAAAGGTCTGCTCCAGCGCGGTATGTTCGTGGAGCGGCGTCTTCGCCCCTGGGGCGAACTTGAACAGGATGGTCGATTGACCAGTCTCCTCGTTTCGATAGAGAACCTTGATTTGGATGCCGGGAATCTTGGTCTTCTGCCACGGCATGCCGACCACATCGATGGGCTTTGACTGTTGTGCGGTCGGCTTCCTCCGACTGCCTATCGGCTCGCTCCTGCTCATCGTATCTATGCCTCCCTCCTCATCATGCGCCTACGCATCGTTTGTCCTTCCCGCCGCCTCTTTGGCCTTGCGCCAAGCGGCGTCGATCGCTTCTTCTAGCTGCTGGCGGATGCCTTGGAGCGCTTTGCCGGAGCAGCCCCCTCGGGATTGGAGCCAGTCCTCTACGGCTCCGATCGGGTCGCGTCTGCGCCAAAGGGCAAGGTCCGCCTCAATTCCTGTTCGGGGTTCACCGAAATGGCTGCTGTAGCCACCCATGCGATAGGTAAAGCAATCGAGCATTGCCGGTCGGCCGGCCAACGCCTGGGCGCGCGCCCACACCATCGAGTCATACACATCGAAGGCGCTATTGCCATCCACCTGACGCGTAACGATGCCATATTGAGCAACATATGGGGCGATTGCCCGTTGTTGCCGCATTCGGTCCCAGGAGGCAGAAACCTGATAGCCGTTATTTTCGACCATCAGCACGAGCGGCAGTTTCCACAGGCCCACCATGTTGAGCGTCTCGTGAACATCGCCGGCCCCGAACGAGCCGTCGCCGATCACGCACAGGGTTACGTTCGGCGCATGCTCAAGCATCTGCGTCAGGGCATAACCCGCCGCAGTAGGGGCCCACCCGCCGATCATCGACGAGCTCGGCATGATGCCCAGGCGGGGAAACGCCGAATGGTGAAACACTTCTCGCCCCCCCTGCTCCGCACCAGCATCGCCTATCAGCTCACGGAAATGCTGCTCGACCGTAGCGCCCTTGGCAAACACGATCGCACGCGAGCGATAGGAGGGAAATAGAGCGTCGCCTGGCGCCAACGCAAACCCGGCAACCCCCAGAGCCTCCTGCCCGAGACAGGGGTAGGTATTGCCGAGGACGGCACCCTCCTCGCGAAGACGCGAGCAATATTCCTCGAACAGGCGTGTTTGGAGCATCAAGCGGTAAAAGTCAGCCGCCTGGGTGCCGACAGTGTGGTCAATGCGTGAATCTAGCATGTCACCCAATCTCGTCCTTGCCGAAGAGAAGTGCTCGAACCCCGTCAGCGATTGCGTTCGCCGATGGCAAAAGATCCTCCTCACGATTGTATGGAAGGAATGTGTTAGGGCGCGCCAGTAACGCGGGCGGTTGTTTCAGCGTACCGAGAGGAAGTTCCGCCAAGATGCTCTGAATCACGGGACCATAGCCCCCGAAGCGCGGCTCCTCCTGCACAATCAGCACGCGACGGGTGGCTAGAGATTCCGTACGCACCGTATCGATGTCGAGGGGTTTAACGGTCCCGAGGCTCACCACCCGCACGTCGATCCCTCGGCGGGCGGTGGCCAATGCTTCTGCGGCCTGGAGGGCGAGCGTCGCCATCCGACCGGCCCCGATCACCGTAACATCGCTTCCCGGCCGCAAAACGCGCGGGCGGGAAAGGATCTCGGCTCTTTCTCCGATGACGCCGACCGTTGCGTTGAGCGAGCGATCTTCCAGAAAGATCGTCGGCACTGGGCGCTCAAAGGCGTGGCGAAGCAACCAGTACGCCTCGTGCGAATCGGCAGGCATTGCGATATCGATGTCCGGCACGTTGTAGAACCACGATGCGGTCACTTCCGTGCCCATTGGGCCGTGCCGTGAAAACCGATTGACTGGAGAACGAACGATTAAGGGACAACGTAATTGACCGTTGGTGGCGTAGGGAATCTTAGCGGCCGCGTGCACGATGGAACTAAAGGCAACTGCGGCGATGTCCGCATAGGCCAATTCGACGACGACGGTATACCCGTTCATCGCCGCCCCGACGGCCATCCCAATCATCGCGCTTTCGCTGATCGGGCAATCCCGGACACGCGCTGCGCCGAAGGAATCAATCAGCCCTGTAGTAATCCCACCAATACTGAATCGACCCACATCCTGCCCCAGAATGAAGGTCTTCGCGTTCTCTTCCATTACATCGCACAATGCCCGGCCGAGCGCGGCCTTATAGGTTATAGCTGCCTCCGGATTCGATTCTTTCGCTCTCCGAATTGGCTTTCCCTGCTCTACGAGCGTTTCAACTAATCTGTTCACGGACTTACGCACCCTTGTTCACGAGGGAACCTGAACAGACTGGAGGAGCCTCGGCCCCTCACCACGCACTTGAGCCGCCATCCAGCACGATGTTGATGCCAGTAACCCACTTCGATTCATTAGAGGCAAGGTACAAGGCGCAATAGGCAATGTCTTCCGGTTCACCCACAATTTTCAACAGCGTACGGCTTATAGCCGCTGCCTGCCATTTCTCGTCGCTCAAGAACGACGCGGTCTGCTTCGTTCGGACTGGCCCGGGCGAAACCGCGTTAGCCCGGATCCGATGGGGGCCGCCATCAACTGCGAGCTGTCTCGTTAGCGCAATCACGCCGCCCTTTGCAGCCGCGTGCGCGGTATTTCCCAATGTCGGATTACCACGAATGCCGGATTTAGATGCGGTATTAATGATGGAGCCGCCTCCAGCCGCGATAAGCTTGGGCCACGCGGCACGACATAGGTAGAACACCAAATCGAGCTCATCGACGATCGCCTTGCGAAACAACTCTGGCGTCATATCTTCGATGGAGGCAAAGGTGGCCATGGCGGCGTTGTTGTAAAGGATGTCAATCCGGCCATACTCTTTCATCGCCAACGCGATGAGCTCGTCCGCCATGGCTGGATTGGTGAGATCACAGGAATTGAGCGAAACCATGCGGCCATTTTTGGCGCGCACCATCTCCACTGTCTCTTCACCGGCATTGCGATTGTAATCGCAGCCGACAATTGCAGCTCCCTCCCGTGCGAACAGCATGGCCGCAGCCTGCCCCATGCTGCCGCCTGTACCAGTAATAACAGCCACCTTTCCCTCAAGCCGACCAGCCATAGCAGTCCTCCCCTCGAATATCTCGACTTTATCGTTGCGAGCGGTGTTCCCACAAATCTACGCTGCTTAGCAGGCGGCCGCATCATCCACCCGCATGCTCTGCGTGCGGAAACATCAGAACAATATATATACTCTTGAATTATTTTTAGATCAAGCGTAGGCTGATCGAAATTCCGCGGTTGGGGAACCCATCGTGGATCGCTTTGGCCGGCACTGCTAGCTTGTCTCAGTGCGGCTCTCGAACACAATTGGAAGCGTGTCCGCAATGCCCGACGTTCTCAAGATGATGACGCTATGCCTCAGCAGCGGAACTCCGTGCAAGCAATCCACTGTGGCACCCCAACGCGGCTGCGCATCGCCCGCGGCGAAAAATCGTGAAGTGACCGGAGAGACGGATAGTGGTTGATCGACTCCGCTACGTTCGATTGCCAACCTCCAATCTGGGCGCGGCTCTGGAGTTCGCACGTGATGTGATCGGTCTGACCGTATCGAGCGCAGGCGCCGATTTTGCCAGGTTCCGATCCGACGAGCGTTCGTACACATTGGAGTACGATGCGTCGGGCGCCACACGCTGTGCAACCGTCGCACTCGAAGTTAGGTCGCCCAAGGAACTCGATGAAATCATGGCCGGCTTCGCAGCGCGTGGCCTGCCTGCCTTGCGTCTCAGCAAGGAGCAGTGCGCGCCACGGCAAATTCGTGACGGACTCGTATCTAGGGATCACAGTGGGAACAGCATCGAAATCGTGGTTCGTCCGGAAAATAAGGGGCAACGTCCTTTCCCGAGCCGTGACTCCGGAGTCACCTCCTTCTCGGGCGTCGCATTGCGCAGTACCGCAACAGCGCAAGACGCCGCCCTATGGTGCGAAGTCCTCGGCTGCGAAATACGCGATTACGTGGGCGAGTCCATATATCTCGGATTCGATGAGAAACACCATCGGGTTGCCTTGCACCCCTCCTCGACCACCGGTCTTCTCGCCATGACGTTCGACGTGCTCGATCTTGACTACATCATGCAGAGCACGTATTTCCTCTCTGACCGCCGAATCAAGATTCTTCACGGTCCGGGGAAAGAGCCGTTCAGCGGAAAGATTTTCGTTTCCTTTGCCGGACCCGACGGAATGGTATTCAGCTACAGCACCGGTATTTCCAACATTAGCGATAGCTGGCGACCCCGACAATACCCGCATGCCCGCGATTCGTTTTGCGGCTGGGGCTCGCGAGCTCTCATCCCGGAGCTTGCGGACGAATCGGACCTGCAGGTGAATATGCGCACAGGAGCCACCCGTGATCAACTTGAGGGAGATATGCTACGTCCGATTGGGAACGCGAGATCTGGAGTCAGCGACGGACTTCGCGACGAAGATACTGGGGCTTCAGCGTGCGGGGGGAACCCAAGAAAAGGAACGGTATTTTCGATCGGATGACCGCAGTCATACCCTTTACTATTTTAACGGCGATCCAAGCGACCAGAGTGTCGGCTTTGAAATCGAAGATCCATCATCGCTTGATAAGGCGGGAGGCGAACTCGAGCAGCTAGGCCAACCAGTGCACCGCGGCACAAGGACTGAGTGCGAATCGCGTCGCGTACGTGACTTCATTAGGTTCAGCGACCCGAATGGAACGGCCATCGAAGTGGTCGTAAGACCTGAGTTTGTCGGCCGCCGCTACTTCCCCTCGCGCGACGCAGGGATCACGGGGTTTAGTCATATCGGATTATTTACAAAGAATCCTGTAGCGGATGAGATTTTCTGGACAAACGTCTGCAATGCCCGTGTCAGCGACCGGGTGGGCGATTTGCCGCTGCTGCGGATTTCAGCGATACATCACACGCTTGCTTTGGTTCCGTCGCAGCGCTCGGGCATTCAGCATATCAATCACCAGGTTGAATCGACCGACGACATCATGCGGTCGTTCAACCTCCTCGAGCGACACGGCGTGCCGATCGTGTTCGGCCCAGGGCGCCACCCGACCTCTTCGGCACGCTTCCTTTACTTCGAAGGGCCCGACGGCATGGTGTTCGAGTATTCGGTCGGCGTATCCGAAGTTGACGAGGAGGCTTATAGAGAACGTCAATTCGGGTTCGAGCCGGCCAGCCTGTGCATGTGGGGGGCGAGAGCCAAGAGGGGAGAGCTCAAAGCGTGAGCGCGAGAGTAGGGTTATTCACGGCGCGTCGGGCTGATCGCGGATAGCTTGATTTCGACTGCTTCAAACTTGATTGGGAGGTACGATTATGGCTGGACTATCGATCAAGGCAGATGGTGGAGGTGAATTCAACGCGTACATTGCGCGTCCGGATAAGACCCGTGCCCCCTGCATCGTCGTCATTCAAGAAATCTTTGGCGTTACCCCGGGGATGAGAGCGATCTGTGATGGATTTGCGATGCAAGGCTATGTGGCAGTGTGCCCGGATTTGTTCTGGCGTCAGAAACCGGGAGTGCAGTTGAACGATAAGTCGGAAAAAGAATTCGATCAGGCTATGGCCTACATGCAGGGGTTCGATTTCATGAAAGGGATCGCTGACTTGAAATCGACTCTTGCGCAGGCGAGACAGCTCGAAGGATCCTCCGGGAAGGCGGGTGTAGTGGGCTACTGCATGGGCGGAAGCCTGGCGTATATGATGGCGTGCTTCTCGGATTCGGATGCGAGCGTGGGATACTATCCCGTTCAAATCGACCAGCATCTCGGGCATGCGGACTTGATCAAGAAACCTCTGATGCTTCACATTGCAGAGAAGGACGCCTTTTGTCCTCCGGAAGCTCAGAGGAAAATCACAGAGGCGCTCTCAAAGAACAAGCACATTGTGCTGCACGGATATCCCGGAGTCGACCATGCCTTTGCGCGGCAGGGAGGTGAGCACTACGATGCCGTGGCGGCCGAGCTGGCAAACAAGCGCACCGCCGACTTCTTCAGCAAAGCTCTGAACTGAGGGCACTGTCACCATGGGTGAGGTAGGCCCACATTCGCTCAGCGGTGCCGCCATCCCAAACTGCGCGCGCCTTAGCTTCCTCTTCACTGAGCGATCGCGCGCTTTGGCCCATGCCGCAGGCAAGGATCGCGAGTTCCACTCGGGCTGCATCCTCAAGATACCACGCAAGAGCGAGCGCGCGCTCTGGCCTTTCAGCAGCGGTGACCGCCCCGTTCACGCCGAGCACCACCGCCCCAGCACCTGCCATCGTTTCGGCAACGGCGGCAGCCGCTTCATCCGTGCGAACAAGAGCGGTGCCGGGCCAATATGGCACGCGCGGGTAGAAGTAAGCCCCGTGTCCGTGGCGGGGCGTGGGCGTGCGTTCCATGGCAGCCAACGCCACAACGTTGGGCGAGATAAACCGGCAAATGGCTCCAATATCCGGTCGGCGCTGATAGATTTTCTGATGAATTCTCACCTCTCCTAGCACACGATCAGGGAGCTTTCCTTCGATAGGCACCACCATCCCCGGCTCGCCGGGCGCAACGAGGCCCATGGGCTTGGGGGCACAAACGAGCAATGTTGCACGGTCAACTCTTACGCTGCAGTGGCCATACGCGGCACTCAGGCCCGCGCGCGCAAGGGCGCGCGCCATTATGCCGACCGTGACATTGTCATCCATTCTGGGCTCGAGATTCTCCGTCGGCGGACCGCCCCCCCGCCCTCTCCTGATCTTCCGGCCGGCCCGGAAGAACTTTGTGCCGCTTGTCGAGGGGCGCAATCTCGTGCTGCTTGATTGAAGAGACAAGCTGATCCAGCAGCTTTACGAGAGTCTCGCGATCCGACTCGCTGAGCCCGGACATGAGGCGCTCCAGATTCGCCCAGTGGGTCGGGAGCAATGCGGAAAAGAACTGCGCCCCCTTCTTCGTGATCGAGACCAGCCGGGAGCGCTTGTCGTGACGGCTCAACGTTTGCTTGACCACGCCCTTCTTGCAGAGACCCTTCACAATACCCGACAGGTTGGTCTGCTGAATTGCCATCATCTCAGCCAGCTCGCCCATCGATGTTTGATCGCGCGTTCGATAGAGAACGGCCAACGCATTCCACTGGAGGCGCGTCAATTTTGTCGGCGCCATCTCCTCGGCCGATTTCCGGTCGAGCACGCCGTATGCCCTATAAAGCGAGAGCACGACAAGGAGCGTCGAGGGGTTGAGCAAATCCGATTCGGCGGCGCTGAGACGGGCCTGATCGATGAGACGCAAAACATGTCCGCTGGCGGGCGGTGTTTCAACGCTGGCTGATTTTGGCTTCCCTGTCATTGAATGAATTGCTCCACGTGATTGACCACGACCGCAGGCACAGTGACTTGGCCGCAAAGATCAGAGGGCGCGAACTCAATCTGCCGGCAGGTATCCGAGGAGCTTAATATGCTCAGGCAAAGCTCGAGATTGGCTCTGCCCCAATTGCCGTCGTGTGTCGTTCTTTGTCCCTCTATCGCATCGACGAATTCATCGAGAACAGCCGCCCGTCCTGCCGGTAACCCTGCCGTCGGAATAACGTACTGTTCCCCGTGCCCATAGATGCGAACACCTTCGGGACAGATCCGCATGTCCCCACGCTCGCAGCTCACGACCATCAAACCAAACGTGCTCGGAAAAGGCCCCGGCCGAAGAAGCTCCGTCCGGCGGTCTGGTTCGGGCGCTTCGTCGCGGCTTCCTTCCCCGCGCGGAGCGCTTTCGGGCTCAGTTCCCCGAGCCGTTGCGCGGTGCAGCGCTCGCCGCCGACCGCTTTCATTGATAGCGAACGTGAGTTCATCGGAGGAAAAGTGATCATAGCCACTGTAAAACAAAGTCGCCACTACTCCACCTGGAAACTGCAGAAGTACCGAATAGCTGCCATCGCCCGGGCGGTCACGGCACCAATCCCCCACGGCGGCGCGCAGGATGTTAGGCTCTTCGCCCGCCAAATATCGCACGACGTCCACATGATGGGCTGCTTGCCGGTAAACCACCCCTCCGCCGCGAGATCGCTCGAACTCCTCCGGCCGGCGTGGCCGGTACATCCAGTCGCCATAATTCAGGCCATTGATTGCCCGCAAGGCGCCAAGCCGACCGCTTTGCACCACGGCCCGCATCACCTGGATAGCCGGCTCAAAACTCTGCGAATGTCCGACGATCAGTGCTCTTCGCGACCGGCCCGCGGCAGTAATCATCGCATCGGCCTCGGCGAGTGATATGGCCATCGGCTTTTCCACCAGCACGTGCTTGCCGGATGTCAGAAGCGCAACGCTATGCTCCCGATGCAGCCAGCTCGGCGTCGCCACAAACACGGCGTCAACAGTCTCGCCCGCCGTCATCTCCTCCAGACTCAAGCAGGTTGCGACATTCTTGCTCTTGAAATCATCGAGAGCCTCGGAACGGGAATCGCATACAGCTGTCAACCGCAACGACGGGTGCGACTCAATATAGGGGAGCATGGCGTTTCCCGCCGGCCCGAGACCTAGCACGCCAACGGCGATCTCGCGGCTGGCATTAGGAGGTGGATCGCTCAAACAGGTCCACCAGCATGGGCTGCAGGGGGGAGTGTCGAATCGCCTGAAAATTCAACAGTTCACGGCGAAACGCACGTCCCTCACCATATTTGTTCTTTTCCATCGGCAATTCGATGCAGCGATTCCTTTCGGGGTCGCGGATGACACCCAGCGGATCGCCGCCCTTGGCCACGATCTCGAGCTGCTCAAACAACATCCGGCGCAACATACCAACCCCGCGATCCGACGTCCCAAGCGTCTCCCTGCTGCGGTCAGAAATAGTGCCCTGACCCGCCCAGACGAAAATATCCTGTCCGTCGATGAAATCCAATATGGGTTCCCCGTGGTCGTCAAATAAGGGGACGGAATAGCTCGGGATACCCTGCTGAGTCGGGATATCGACCCCTTCGGGGCGGTAGGTCGTGTACCAAACGTGCCAGGTATGAGTATCGTCGATTGGGACGCGAATTTGAAACTGGTCAATCCCGCCGCCCCCTACTCGAAGGATTATGGGAAACACGAGCGGATGACCGATCTTCCAATCGTCGTCGTCTTCGGTATGACCTTCGAGCACCCGACGCTTGATAATCCCGAACTCGAACGGATCGAAGCCGACCTTGAGGTGTTTCTTTGTCAGCACTTGAACTTGCTGCGTACCTTCGGTTCTTCGCCAGAAGTTCATGAACCTTCCATGCAGCCATTCCACGTGATGGGGGTCGACCGAATTCTCCATGGCCTGCAGCCAATTGAAGTCCAGCATGGCATGACCGATATCGCGAATTACATGGTCCCATACGTACAGGTCAAAGCGCGGCAGGAGCGGCGCAGGCTGCGGTCCCATGTAAGTGAATATCAAGCCCCCGAGCTCTTGCGCGGGATAAGCTTTGATTCGAACCCGCGGATTCAGCCTGGGCTCGGCGGGTTGCTCGATGCACTTGCCCTCCAGATCATAGGCCCAGCCATGGTATCCACACCGAATTCCGGCGGCCTCGCAAACGCCGATGGCGAGATCGGTGCGCCGGTGCGCGCAGCGCGGCTCGACGACTCCCACTCGACCGTCTCCAGTGCGGAAAACGACCAGATCTTCGCCGAGCAGTCGGCGGCGCACGGGTCGCTCGCGCAAGTCCGAGGAGATTGCGATTGGCATCCAATAGTGCCTCAGCAGTTCACCCATCGGCGTTCCAGGGCCGACGCGCGTAAGCCGCTCGTTCTCCTCGATGGTCATCATTTTAGCAGCCTCCTGGAATCGGCAGATTGTCAGAGCCGCCGCTCATTACACACGCGCCGACGTCAGTGTTGACGCGGCAAAAAGGTCCTGTGGCTCGAGCAGGCGGGACGTAAACCCTTGTTGATGGGCGTAGCGGCACAGCGCCGACAAAGTTGCGCCATTCTCTTCGACGCCATAGACAAATGGATCGCCCATAAGATTTCGTTCCTCTTCGGCGTAGCTTGCTTCCCAGACGAGGCTCGTCGTACAGACCGCAGAGTCGAGCAACTGATGGATTGCAGGCTTTCGGGCCGCCTCGAACGCCGATCTCAAATTGCCGGCGAGCCATGGATGCTCGGCAACAAGGCTCTTGCGCATGATGACCACGTGCATGATCGGGAATATCCTCGTTGCGCGGAAATACCCCGCTTCCTCCGAGCGGTAGCTGCGGAACAACGGGCGGATCTTTTCGTGCCCTTTCAGGAACAATGCAGGGGGCCGCGCCGATATGATCGCATCAATCTCCCGATCAAGCAGCGCCTGTCCAAGCGTCTGAGACTCCGGCAAGGGACGGACATTGAAAGCTTCGGGAGGTACGATGCGCGATTTCTCGCGACGTCCCGCCTGGTCCAGCCCGCCCGTACGCCAGCGAATGGCGGTCAAATCGACACCATAGTGCTCGCCAAGGATGCCGCGAGCCCACAACGAGCCCGTCATGCTCCACTCCGGTGTACCGACGGCCCTGCCCTCGAGGACTCGCGGAGAGGAGATGCCGGCGTCTGCGTGGACGTAAATGGCCGAGTGCCGGAAAACACGCGAGGGAAAGACAGGAAGCGCAATGAACTGGTAGCCAGGATCCTCCACGGATGCCACATAGGCGCCCATCGAATATTCCGCGACATCAAAGTCGCCGTACCGGCCTTGTCTCCAGAAAAGCTCCTCGATGGGCAGCGCAAAGCACGTGAGATCGACGCCCGTCGGCCGGACTTCGCCCGTGAACAGCATTCGAGTGCGATCGTAGATACTGCCGCCATAGGTGAGCTTCAGGGTTGCTGCACACGTCATGTCGCTCTCGCACGGGCCTGGCTGATGGCGATTATAGTGCCTCGAGCTGCCCACACCGGGCAGCGTGGCACGTGGCTTGCGCCATGCCGCATTGCCGCCGGCCGGCTGCAAGTTGTCATTGTCTGCTCTCGTCTCATATTCAACGCTAGAAGCGTTGCGCAAGTATTCACTTGGGGCTCGCCGCTCACCGCATTATACTTGCTACCGTGAATAGTTCAATGGTATATATAAATTACTGGCTGGATTTACCGCTGATTGCAGGTCACAACAGCAGCGTGGGACGTTGGTAGTGGGTGACTTCGAGGCTTGTCGCGCGCCCTCGGCGCGAGGGCATGAGACGTTCGATAAAACGTCGATGCGATTGGGGGGAATTTCATGATGGCGAACGAAGAGATCGGCAAGACAGTCCTCGCGGCCGGCCTGAAGACGAACTATCTCGAAGCAGGTGAAGGTTTCCCGGTTGTGCTCATCCATGGGTCCGGACCCGGCGTGACGGCGTTTGCGAACTGGCGCTCCACATTGCCGTCATTGGCGCAGCGTTTCCGCGCTCTGGCGCCGGACGTCGCGGGATTTGGCTACACGCAACGTCGGACCGGAGCGAGCTACACGATGGATTTCTGGATCGCGCACATCCTCGGCTTCCTGGATGCACTGCGGATCGGGAAAGCCCACTTCGTCGGCAATTCGTTTGGCGGCGCCGTGACGCTCGCCCTCGCCAGCCGCTATCCTGAGCTCGTTGAACGCTTTGTCTTGATGGGTGCGTGTGCCACTGAATTCCCGCTGACGGACGGCTTGGACGCCGCTTGGGGTTACGAACCTTCGCCGCAGAACATGCGGCGGCTCATGGACTGGTTTGCGTACGATAAGACGCTCATTACCGATGACCTCATTCAGCATCGCTACGAGGCCAGCATTCGGCCCGGGTTTCAGGAAGCTTTTTCGCAAATGTTTCCCGCGCCGCGCCAACGCCACATCACGAGCTTGGCCACCCCTGACGAACAGGTCCGCCGCATCCCGCATCGGGTTCTGCTCGTCCATGGCCGCGACGATCGCATCATCCCCGTAGCGGCAAGCATCAAGCTCAACGAACTGATCGAGCGCTCGGAATTGCACGTCTTCGGTCAATGCGGCCATTGGACCCAGATCGAAAAAAGAGAACGCTTCAATCAACTCGTCTTGGAATTTCTTGCCGAATGATGCTTGTCGTCCGAACCCGCCGAAACAAATGCGCCGCCGAAAGAAGGGGAGTACGCCTATGACCGTTTCCACAATGAGCGCACCAAAAAAGTGGCTCATACTGTTCGCCGCGATGCTCCCTCAAATGTTTATCTGGGGAATTTTGCTGTTCGCATTCCCGTTGTGGTCCGTGCCATGGATTAAGACGTATTCCGCCTCGCACAGTCAGATCATGGCAACTTCCATGTGCATGCTTTTCGGCATTGGATGGTTAAGTCCGCTCGGCGGCTACATGGCAGAAAAAATAAACGTTCGAAATCTCATCGCTGTTGGGGTGATTGTGAACTCGCTGACGTTCTTGCTGCTGGCGCGCGCCACGGCCATGTGGCAGGTCACACTGCTGTATGCGCTTCCTCTCGCGGCCGGTCTCGTGTTGACGAGCCAAATGATGGGTCAAATTCTGGCCGTGAACCTTTTTCGGCCCAAATCGGGATTGGCCATCGGTGTCGTCTCGATGGGTGCGGCAATCGGTGGAATCATATCGCCGTTCGTCATTAACAAGCTGCTGTCCGCCCACTCTTGGCAGACCGCCTTTGTTATTTTTGCCATCGCTGGCATGGCGCTGCTCCCCGTCGTGCTGCTCCTCATACCGAAGCTGTCGCGCTCCCTAGAATCTGAGCAAAAGCAGATGCCCGCGACGGTGCGCATCTCCGCGATGGCAATCATGACCGATCGAACATTCATCTGTACGTCGATTATGATCGTGTTCATCCTGAATCTCCTCTTCAATGCGGTTTTTTATAATTTGGGTCCGTACATGCAGGATATCGGCGGCAACGTCGCCAGCACAGCCAAAATCGTGTCCGTCTCAGCGGTTACCGGGGCCTTCGGTATGGTCGCATTTGCGGCTTTAGCGGACCGATTCGATTACCGTCTGATCTTGTTGCTGGCAGTGATTCTGGTCGGATTCGGCGTGGCCGCGGCTGGGAGCGGGGCAAACGTCGAGGAGACACTCCTTACTCTGCCGACGATGGCTGTTACCGCGGGCGGCGTCGTTTCACTGGTGCCGGTGATCATGGCGCAGCGCTTTGGTCGCGACAACTTTGCGCGCGCGACCGGTCTCAGCCTGCCATTCAGCTTCCTCGGAAGCATCGGACCCTTCATCGCGGGCTTTGGCCGCGACAAGCTCGGCAGTTATCCCCATACCTTCGCCGCAATGCTCGGATTGATCCTGATACCGATCCTAGGATTGTTGCTTCTGGCGACTATGAGAAATAGCAAACCCGCCTTGGCTGGCGAATTGCAAAAAGGGTTCTGATCTCCTCGCGACCTTGCGCGGAGGGACAGATCATGAAGCTTAGCGGCAACACGATCCTGATCACGGGTGGAGGCTCGGGCATCGGTCGCGAGCTGGCCCGAGAATTTCATCAGGCAGGTAACAATGTCATCATCGTCGGGCGGCGGCAGGACGTGCTTGACGAGGTGGTCGCGGCACATCCGGGTATGATTGCGAGGCGGCTGGACATGCACGATGGACCGGCAATCGCCGAGTTTGCCGCACAAGTGACTGCCGATCATCCGGGGCTGAACGTGGTCGTCAACAACGCCGGCATCATGATCGGTGAAGACAAGATCGAGTTGCTAATCGCAGAGGAGATCATCTCAATAAATCTGCTCGGCCCGATTCGTCTGACGTCCGCGTTGTTGCGGCACTTGATGGCGCAGCCGCAGTCGGCGATCGTGAATGTCTCATCGGCTCTGGCATTTGTTCCGCTGGTCTTTGCGCCGACCTACTGCGCAACCAAGGCGGCACTTCACAGCTGGTCGGTGTCGATTCGAGGCCAGCTGCGCAACACGAGCGTCGAAGTGATCGAACTGATTCCGCCAGGTGTGCAGACAGATCTCCTGCCGGGCCATTCGCAAAATCCGCGCGCGATGCCGCTCCATGCGTTCATGGCCGAGACCATAGCCCAGCTGCGCCGGCAGCCGACGCCCGAGGAAATCTGCGGCGAGTGGGCCGATTCCCTGCGCAGCGTCGTGAACCCAGGCTTGTACCGCCAGATGTTGCGCTCACTCAACGAGTGGGGCGATTCATGACGCTGCAAGCTGCCACCATCTCGGATTTCGAACGGGCGCAGCGGCGTCTGCGGGCGATGGCGGAGACCGACCCGCAGATTGCCAGGGCCGTCCCGCTCGAGGCGGTCACCCGATCGGTCCGGACTGTGGGTATTGCCTATCGCGAAATCATCGCGAACACCCTAGCAGGGTATGCTGAGCGCCCCGCGTTGGGTACACGCACTTTCGAACTTCGCCCCGACTCGGACGGCCATCATGTCCGCCATTACCTGCCGTCGTTCACGACCATCACCTTTCGCGAGCTTGCCCGCCGTATCGAGGCCATCGCCAGCGTCTGGCAGCATCATCCCCGCCATCGCGTCGGCCCGGGAGATTTCGTTGCCTTCATCGCCTTCGCCAGCGCAGAAATGGTCGCGGTGGACCTGGCTTGCGCCTACGCGCAGGCCATTGCCGTACCCCTACAGGCCAACCTGACTGCGTCGGACATGAACAGGATCTTTGCCGACACCCACCCGGTCGCGCTCGTCGCGACGATCGAGAATCTCGAGCTTGCGGCCGGATATGCGCAGCGCCATCACTCGGTGCACAGTCTGGTCGTTATCGATGCCGAAGTGGGCGACGAGGCGGAGCGCAAGCGGATCGGGGATGTTCGCCGCCAGCTCCGGGATGACGGAGATCGGATTGCGCTCGCGAGTTTCGCTGAAATCATCGAACTCGGCGCACGAGGTGCGTGGACCCCTCCACCCAGGAGGATCGAGGGCCAGAATGCACTGATGATGCTGATGTATACCTCGGGCAGCACTGGCACTCCTAAGGGCGCCATGATCCACGAAACGATGTGCAACCAATTATGGAGTGGCATCTCGTCATATCAACCTTCGATTCAGGTCGTCTGTGCGCCCTTGAACCACTTCCTGGGGCGCCATCAGGTGTACCCCGTGCTGGCGCAAGGCGGGACCGCCTATTTCACGCTCAAGAGTGACATGTCGACGCTTTTCGAGGACATCAGAATCGTGCGCCCGACAGCGATGTTCTTCTTCCCGCGCATCGCCGAGATCATTTATCAGCATTACCGCTCTGAAGTCCAACGCCGCGTTGTAGCCGGCGGCGATCCCGAGGCTGTCGATGCCGCCGTCCGTCTGGAAATGCACGACTCATTCCTGGGCGACCGGCTCGTGTCGGCAGGAGTCGCCGGTTCGCCCACTGCCCCGGAAGTGAAAGCCTTCCTACGCGAATGTTTCGACATCGCTTTCTTCGAGGGTTACGCCAGCACCGAAGCAGGCACCGGCGCGATACTCAGGAACGGTCGCGTGCAGCACGATATCATCGTCGACTACAAGCTGCTCGATGCACCCGAACTCGGTTACTACGCAACAGACCGGCCCCACCCTCGAGGTGAACTGCTGGTGAAGTCGCGTCTCTCCATCAAAGGCTACTACAAGCGGCCGGATGCAACTGCTGCGGTCTTCGATGATGAAGGCTGGCTGCATACCGGCGACATCATGGAACAGCGGGGCCCTGACCAGTTCGCCTGGATCGGCAGACGCAACAATGTAATCAAGCTATCGCAGGGCGAATTTGTAGCCTTCGGCGCCCTCGAGGCAGCCTATCTCGGCAGCGCGCTCATCAGCCAGATCTTTCTTTACGGCAGCTCCTACCGGTCGTTTCTACTCGCGGTCGTCGTCCCCGATGCCGAGATCGCTAGGGCACGACTTGGGCCCCACGCATCGAAGCAACAATTAAGGGCGTTGATACTTGCTGAACTTCAGGAGCGCGCCCGCTTCGCGGGGCTGAAATCGTTCGAAGTTCCACGCGACGTGCTGATCGAGCTCGAGCCATTCACGCATGAGAACGGTCTGCTGTCGTCAGTGCGAAAGCCCCTGCGTCCGAAGCTGACCGAGCGCTATCAGGACGCGCTCGAAGCAATCTACCGAGAGATCGAGCGCAAAGGACAGGAAGAGCTCGCCCTATTAAGAGAGGCCGGTGGGTTGCTCACGCTCGATCGCGTCGCCGGTGCCCTCAAAGCGAACCTCGGCCTTGAATCGATCGATCCGGCAAGCCCGCAGAGCTACTACGATCTCGGCGGTGACTCTCTCGGCGCGGTGTCGCTATCATTGCTGCTTGAAGATCTGTTTGGCGTGACGGTGCCGGTCAGCATCCTTCTCGATCCGGCAGGCACTCCAGGCCGCCTCGCCCAATTCATCGACAATGAGCTTGCAGGGGGCGATCGGGCAGGTGGCGCCGCGAGCTTCGCGTCAGTCCATGGCGACAACGCTCAAGTGTTGCGCGCGGCCGACCTCGAGCTCGGTCGCTTTTTCGACCCCACGACCCTCGCCGCCGCCGCCAGGGCGTCGGCGCCAGCGGTCGATACACGCACGATCCTGCTCACCGGGGCGACCGGCTTTCTCGGCCGGTTTCTCTGTCTCAAATGGATGGAACAGTTCGAGCATACCGCAGGCAAAGTCATCTGCCTCGTTCGCGCCGCCGATGTGCCAAGAGCACGCGCGCGGCTCGATGCGGCCATCGGCGCCGCCGATCCGGACCTCACCGATCGCTTCCGCATGCTGGCAGTCAATCGGTTGGAAGTCATCTCGGGAGATCTTGCCAAGCCCCGGCTGGGCCTCGACGAGGCGACTTTCCAGCGGCTTGCCGATGAAGTCGATCAGATCGTGCACCCCGGCGCGCTGGTGAATCATCTCCTCTCCTATCAGAACCTGTTCGAACCCAATGTCGTCGGCACGGCGGAATTGCTGAGGCTCGCACTATCCGGGCGGCAGAAGCGTTTCGAATATGTTTCGACCTTCGGGGTTCCGCAGATACATCATGGACTGATTTCGGCACCCGAGGAGGCCGATGTGCGCGAGAGAGCGCCGGAAATCCCGCTCGGCGACGGCTACGCCGCAGGATACTGCGCCAGCAAATGGGCGAGCGAAGTGCTGCTGCGCGAAGCCAGTGAGCATTTCAGCCTGCCGATTACCATCTACCGCCCGGACATGATCATGGCGCATTCACAGTTCAAGGGACAACTCAATGTGCCCGACATGTTCACCCGCCTGCTATTCAGCGTGGTCGTGACCGGAATTGCGCCTGCTTCCTTCTACGAGCCGGAAGCCGACGGCAGCCGGGCCAGGACTCATTACGACGGTATGCCGGTCGACTTCTTGGCCGCCACCATTCAGCAGCTCGGCGCGAGCCCTTGGAGGGGATTTCGAACCTTCAACACGATCTCCGGGCACCTCGATGACGGCATCTCGCTCGATACGATCACGGACTGGGTAGCATCGGCAGGGTATGCGATCCAACGGATCGGGGATCACGCCGATTGGCTGCGCCGCTTTGCCGATCGATTGCGGC
>Ga0335073_10005424_pt1 | contig 17890 bp, 15 predicted proteins | sample Lox_Sample_22_FD_207093 | JGI IMG/M metagenome (GOLD analysis project Ga0335073, IMG submission 207093) | Soil microbial communities from Loxahatchee National Wildlife Refuge, Florida, United States - Lox_Sample_2.2 | ecosystem: Environmental > Terrestrial > Soil > Wetlands | place: USA...
CCGCAGACGCTGGCCGGCAGCCGCGTCGTCCAGCTCGAGCTGTCCGGCGTGCTGGCCGGCACCCGCTACCGTGGCGACTTCGAGGAGCGGGTGAAGCGGATCATCGACGAGATCCGCGGGCACGGCAGCGAGCTGATCGTGTTCATCGACGAACTGCACACGATCGTCGGCGCCGGGGCGGGCAGCGAGGGCGGCATGGACGCGGGCAACATGCTCAAGCCGGCCCTCTCCCGCGGCGAGCTGCACGTGATCGGCGCCACGACCCTGGACGAGTACCGCAAGGACATCGAGCGGGACGCGGCGCTCGCCCGCCGGTTCCAGCCGGTCCTGGTGTCGGAGCCGACCGTCGACGCTGCGATCGGGATCCTGCGCGGGCTGCGGGACCGCTACGAGGCCCACCATCAGGTCCGCTACTCCGACGAGGCGCTGGTCGCCGCAGTTGAGCTCTCCGACCGGTACATCACCGACCGCTTCCTGCCGGACAAGGCGATCGACCTCATCGACCAGGCCGGCGCCCGGGTCCGGCTGCGCACCGGGACGCCCCGCGCCGAGCTGCGCAACCTGGAGCGGCGTGCCGACGAGCTGCAGCGGGACAAGGATCAGGCGGTCGCCAGCGAGCAGTACGAGCGCGCATCCCAGCTCCGGGATGAGATCGGCGAGATTCGGCAGCAGATGGAGCGGATGGAGCGGCTGCACCGGCCCGCCGCCGAGCAGGCCGAGGTTCCCGAGGTCGGCGCCGCCGACATCGCCGAGGTGGTGTCGCGCGCCACCGGCATCCCGGTGCACCAGCTCACCGAGGAGGAGAAGGAGCGGCTGCTGCGCCTGGAGCAGCACCTGCACGGGCGGGTGGTCGGCCAGGACGAGGCCGTCCTGGCCGTGGCCGAGGCGGTCCGCCGGTCTCGCGCCGGGCTCGGCGACCCGCAGCGCCCGGTGGGCAGCTTCCTGTTCCTCGGCCCGACCGGCGTGGGCAAGACCGAGCTGGCCAGGGCCCTGGCCGAGGCGCTGTTCGGCGGGGACAGCCGGATGATCCGGCTGGACATGAGCGAGTTCTCGGAGCGGCACACGGTGAGCCGGCTCGTCGGCGCGCCGCCCGGTTACGTGGGCTATGAGGAGGCCGGCCAGCTCACCGAGGCGGTGCGGCGGCGGCCGTACTCGGTGGTGCTGCTCGACGAGATCGAGAAGGCAAACCCGGAGGTATTCAACATCCTGCTGCAGATCCTCGACGACGGCCGGCTCACCGACGGGCAGGGCAGGACCGTGGACTTCAAGAACACGGTCCTGATCATGACCAGCAACCTGGGCTCGGACGTGATCACCCGGCGCGGCAGCGCGCTCGGCTTCGCCGGGCCCGCGGCGAGCTCCGACTCCGGGCAGCAGGACGCTCTGCAGGATCAGCTGATGCGGCGGCTGCGTGAGTCGTTCCGGCCCGAGTTCCTGAACCGGATCGACGAGATCATCGTCTTCCGCCAGCTCGACAAGACCGAGCTGCGCCAGGTCACCGAGCTGCTGCTGGAGCAGACCCAGCGTCGGCTGCACGCCCAGGACGTGATCGTGGAGTTCACCCCGCCGGCGGTGGACTGGATCGCCGAGCACGGCTACCAGCCCGAGTTCGGCGCCCGGCCGATGCGCCGCACGATCCAGCGCGAGGTGGACAACCGGCTCTCCCGGATGCTGCTGGACGGGCAGATCCGGGCAGGCCAGGAAGTAACGGTCGAGGTCGGGGGCGGCCGGCTGGTCTTCAGTCCCCGCGAGCGCCAGACTCATGGTGTGCAGTCACAGGAAGGGGCGGACCCGACATGAGCCCGATCTCCCGAGGATTTCACCGCCGGCACGAGCCCGATGCGGATCCGAGCCGCGTCCCGCCCGGGCAGTACGTGACGGCCGACTTCCCGGTGCTGTCCGCCGGGCCGACGCCGCGGACGGCGCTGAAGGACTGGACATTCTCGATCACCGGCGCCGCCACGCCCAAGACCTGGACCTGGGACGAGTTCCAGGCGCTGCCGTCGGAGAAGGTGACAACCGACATCCACTGCGTGACGCGCTGGTCGAAGCTGGATACCACCTGGCAGGGCGTGACCCTCGACACGCTGCTCGGCCAGGTAGATCACACCGGCACGTTCCTGCTTGCCCACTGCGACGGCGGCTACACCACGAACCTGCCGATCGCGGACGTCCTGGGCGGTCAGGCGTGGGTGGCGTACAACTACGGCGGCAACCCGCTGGCCGCCGAGCACGGCGGCCCGGCACGGCTGCTCGTCCCGCACCTGTACTTCTGGAAGAGCGCCAAGTGGGTGCGTCGGCTCGAACTGCTCGACCACGACGTGCCGGGCTTCTGGGAGTCCTACGGCTACAACAACTACGGCGATCCGTGGAAGGAGCAGCGCTATGCCGGCGACTGAGACCGCGGACCCTCTGGACGGCAACGCGATCGGCGGCATGCTGCTCGAGGTGTTCGGCAGGGAGATGACCACGGTCACGGGCACGTGCGGGTCCTGCGGCACGGCCAGCCTGGTGGCCGAGCAGGCCGTCTACCTGGACGCGCCGGGCACCGTCGTCCGCTGCCCGACCTGCACCGCGATCCTCATGGTGTTCGTCCGCATCCACGGCATGACCTGCGTGGATCTGGGCGGGCTGGCCGAGCTCGGCTGAACAAGCGCCGGGTGCGGGGAAGTCACCCTGGGGTGACAGGTGTGTGGCAATATCTTCCGTATCGGCCGCTTCATTCGTAACATTTCGGCATGTTACGACCGTCAGCCTTCAGCAGATTTCCAGCCAGCCTCCAGCCAAAACGCCACGCCCGCGCGGGCACAGCCGGCCTCGCGCTGGTCGTGGCGGCAGCGCTCGCCGCAGGTTGCGGCTCCTCCGGCTCCTCCGGATCCGCGGCCAGCGGCCAGACGCTGAAGATCATCACCTGGGTCAACCCGCCCGCGGTCAAGGCTCTGCAGCAGATCGACGCCGAGTTCGAGAAGGCCAACCCGGGCGTGAAGGTCGACCTCGGCACCGCGGAGAACGTCAACGGGCCGTACAAGACGCTGCTGCAGCAGACCGTGGACGCCACGAGCGCCGACATCGTCACGAACGTCCAACAGATGCAGCCGCTGCCGCTGAAGGTGACGTCCACGAACACGACGTACTGGCAGACCTACACGATGCACGGCGTGTTCGCGCCGCTCAACGGGCAGCCGTTCCTGAAGGACTACAAGAGCGGCGCCCTGGCCGCGGAGACGTACCAGGGAAAGACCTACGGCGTCGTCAGCGGCGAGTACCAGGAAGGCGTCTTCTACAACAAGAAGATCTTCGCCCAGTACCACCTCTCGCCGCCGTCCACCTACGCCCAGTTCCTGACCGTGCTGAAGACGCTGAAGTCGCATGGTGTCACGCCGATGTGGCTGGGCCTCGGCGCGGTCGGCCCGATCTACCTGCAGTTCCTCTACTACAACCTGATCGACAGCGTCTGGCAGCCGGCCGTGTCCGGCAGCCTGGCAACGGACCTGGAGAACGGGTCGGTCAAGTGGACCAGCCCCGCCTTCACCCAGGCGATGAACGAGGAGAAGGCGCTCGCGCAGTACCTGGAGCCGGGCTACCAGGGCGAGGCGTGGCAGGGCATGCCGGGCGCGTTCGCCAACGGCAAGGCCGCCATGCTGCTGGACGGGTCATGGGACCTGGCCTCGGTCCAGGCGGCCAACCCCTCGGTCCAGGTCGGCTTCTTCCCGCTGCCGGGGAGCAACACCCCGGCCAACAACCGCAGCGAGCTGCAGAACGACCTCACGTTCTCGGTGCTCAACGGCTCACCGCACAAGACCCTGGCGATGAAGTGGCTGGCCTTCTTCTCGCAGCCGAACATCTACAAGCAGTACGTGGACATCACCGGCATCTCGTCCAGCCAGAACAGCGGAACGTTCAGCAGCTTCTCCTCTCAGGTCCTCGGCAGCTGGTTCGGCAAGGGCGACTACTACACGAGCTACTACCCGGTGCTGTCCGACACCGACAGCTACTGGGACCAGCCTGCCAACTGGCCGGCGCTGCAGCAGGACGTGATCTCGGGCACCAAGACGCCGGCCCAGGTCGAGCAGCTGTACCAGAACGGCTGGTCGACGTCGTGACGGCCGCCGGCCGCCGGCCGTGACGCGGTCGCGCCGCGCGCCGCGACCGGCGCGGCTGCTGTCGCGGGGATCCCGGGTCATCATGTGGTCCGGGATCCTCCTGGCCCTGGCGGTGTATGCGCTGTTCGGGCTCGTGCCGGCCCTGGTCAACACGGTGGTCTCGTTCACCGACTACGCCCTGTACCCCGGCGCTCCCGTGAACTTCACCGGGTGGTCGAACTACACCAGCATGTTCACGTCGGAGCGCCCCGGGTTCATGCAGGCGCTGGTGGCCACCGTGGTGTTCGTGACCGCGGTGACGGTCGCGCAGAACGTGATCGCCCTGGCGGTCGCGCACCGGCTCGTCCGCGACACGCGCTGGAACGGCCTGCTGCGCGTGCTGGTGTTCCTGCCCATCGTCCTCGGCGTCACGATCGTGGGCCTGGTGTGGATCCTCTTCTTCGAGCCCGGCCAGGGCCCGGCCGCCTCGCTGTGGGGGCTGTTCGGCGCCAAGTCAGCGTTCTTCGGCTCGGACTCGCTGGCGATGCCACTGGTCATCGGAGTCCAGGTGTGGCAGAACGTCGGGTTCGACACGCTGGTGTTGCTGGGCGGGCTCAACGCGATCAGCCCGGAGATCTACCAGGCGGCCGAGATCGACGGGGTGAGCCGCTGGCGACGGCTGTCCCGGATCACGTTTCCGCTGCTGGCGCCAGCGGTGACGGTCACCCTGCTGCTCGCCGTCGTGGGGTCGTTCACCACCTACAACCTGATCTACGTGCTGACCGCCGGTCAGCACGGCACGATGACGCTCGGCATGCTGTCGTTCACGGCTGCCTTCACCGACGCGAACCTGGGCTACGGCGCCGCCCTCGGCACCGTGCTGTTCCTGATGACGTTCATCGTGGCGCTGCCGCTGATGATGTACCTGCGGCACCGGGAAGCGCGGCTGGTGTCATGACGGCCACATCCGTGCGGCCAGCCAGCCGGCCAGCGGCCACGCAGCAACGGCGGCAGGCGGCGCTGCTGCGCCGTACACGGTTCTGGGCCCGGCTGGTGACCGGGCTGCTCATCGCCGTGGTGTTCCTGGCCCCGGTGCTGTACGTGGTGATGATCTCGTTCGAGACCCCCACGCACTTCCTGACTCACCCGATGTCCCCGCCCACCAGCGCCGATCTGAGCAACTTCTCCCAGGCCTGGACCGGCGCCGACCTGGCGACCGAGCTCGTCAACACGGTGATCTACTCCGTGGTGGCCGCCGCGCTGTCGACGGCCCTCGCCCTGCTGATCGCGTTCCCACTGGCACGCAAGCTGGTCCGGGGGCACCGCCAGCTGTACCTGCTGCTGGTGGTTGGCATGTTCCTGCCGCTGGCCTACATTCCGCTGTTCATCGAGGCCCGGATGCTGCACCTGTACAACAACGGGCCGGGGTACATCATCCTGCACGTCGGGTTCGGGCCCAACCTGCCGCTGGGCGTCATCTTGATCTACGCGTTCATCCAGGCCGTCCCGCAGGAACTGGACGAGTCCGCGTGGCTCGACGGCACCGGGTACCTGACCTACCTCCTGCGGGTGATCGTCCCGCTCACCCGGCCGGCCCTGCTGATCAGCTTCCTGTACGCGATGCTCCAGGTGTGGAACGACATCATCGGCCCGGTCGTGCTGCTGGCCGGTACCAGCGCGAACCTTTTCCCGATCACCCGTGGCATCTACAATTTCTATGGGCTGAACGAGAGCGACTACGTGATCTTCGCGGCGGCCGTCACGATCGCCAGCCTGCCCCTGGTGATCGTGTTCGCCGGCACCCAGCGCCAGCTCGTGCGCGCCGCGATCGCGGGCTCGGTCAAGGGCTAGGCGCCCCGCCGCACGACCTCTGTAAGGGTTGGGCGCCCTGCCCCACGACTTCTGTGCGAACTTAGTGCGCCGTGCGGCGTACCTGTCCCGCACAGATGGCTCTGGAAGGTTCGGATTAGAGTTCGCCGACGGCGCGGCGGAAGCGTTGATGGGCCGCTTCCGGCCGCCATACGCTGGCCGTCATGACGCTGCCGTTCTCCGATGCCCGCGCGCTGGTCGACGGCGTCCGGGCGCAAGCCCATGAGCTGGGCAAGGCCCTGAGCATCGCGGTCGTCGACTACGGCGGCTTCGTCGTGCTCATCGAACGGATGGACGGGGCCCGCCCGATGACCCCGGACATCGCGCTGTCCAAGGCGTACTCGGCGGCGGTCATGCAGCGGCCGACCGCCATGCTGGAGAACTGGCGGCAGTCCGATCCGGTGTTCTTCACCCAGGTGGGCCGGATGGGCCAGCGCCCGATCGTCGCCACCAAGGGCGGCTACACGCTCAAGCGCGACGGCGAGATCCTCGGCGGGATCGGCATCTCGGGAGGCAGCCCGGACGAGGACGAGCGCATCTGCACGGACGTGGTGCGGGCCGCCGGCTTCGACCTGGACTTCCCGCAGTGGGCGGGGTCCCGGGCGGGCCAGGGCCGCTGACCAGGCGACGGAGACAAAGACATGGCCGACGACTTCCGCTATCACATCGACCACCACGGGAGCCTGGTCAGGCCCTCCGAGCTGCGCGCCGCCCGGGCCACGGGCGAACCCGAGGCGCTGGCTGCCGCCGAGGAGGAGGCCGTCGTGGCGGCCCTGCGCACGCAGCGCCGGCTGGGGATGTCGGCCGTCGGCGACGGGCAGTTCCGGCGCGCGCACTTCGAGTCCGTGGTGTATGACCGCGTCCCAGGCTTCGGCCCGGCCGAAGGGCCGCAGCCGCTCGCCGACGCCGCGGCGATTCCCGCCGCCCGGCGGCGCACCGCCCCGGCAAGCCCGACGGCAGCCGGGCGCCTCGCCGAGGCCGAAGCCGCCACGCCCCTGGCCAGCATCGAGCGCCCGGTGTTCGTGGTGCTGCCATCGCCGGGGTACCTCGCGGCGGCCGGCTCGTCGCTGGCGGACCCCGCGGCCATCGACGCGGCCCGGGCCAGCGCCGCGGCCCTCGCGGCGATCCTGCGCGCGGAGATCCAGGCGCTGGCCGGGCAGGGGGTTGCCTACGTGGCGCTGGGCAATCCCCTGTATCCCCCGCTGCTCACCGTCGCCGGGCGCGAGCAGCTGGCCGGCGACATTGACGTCGACGCGGTTCTGCAGCTCCTGGTCGAAGCCGACCGGTCCGCGGTGACCGCGCTCGAGGTCCCCGAGAACTTCCGCGTCGGCCTCGACCTGACCGGCTCGGGCCGGGTTCCCACCACCGAGCGCGGCTATCACCCGGCCGCGCTCGACACACTCCTGGACGAGACGCCGTTCCACCGGCTGTGCACCGACTTTCCCGCCGATCCGGCTGCCCGGCTGCCCGTTGAGCGAATCAAGCCCGGCCTGGTGCTGAGCCTCGGTGTGGTAGACACCTCGGCGGCCGCCCCGGAAACGGTTGAGGCACTGCTGGACAGCCTGGACCCCGTCTTCGATCAGCGCGGGGAGGACGACGTGGCCATCGCGACGAGCTCCGGCTTTGCCGCCTCGGCGGACCGTCCGCTGATGAGCGAGGACGAGCAGCGCGCCAAGCTCCGCCTGGTCGAGACCGCGGCCCGCTACTACTGGGGAAACGAGATCTGACCTCGCGCCCGGCCCGCGTCTCCCCCTCCCCGCCCCTTGCTGCCCCGCTCCGCCCTCTGCTTCGGCCTCTGCTTCCGCCCTTGCCGCCGCCCCGCTTCTCCGCCTCCGCCTCCGCTGTGCGCGGCGCCCCAAGCCTTGACACTCGAACCGGGTGGCCGGATATTGGTGATTTGTAGGGTTGTTAGCGCTAACAATTCTCGACCGCAGGACGCCCGGTGCGACATCCGCGGCGTCATCAACGCAAGCCGGTTCGGAGGATTGTTTGCCATGGCCTGGAAGAGGCTTCTCAGCCTGCGAAATGCACTGTGGTGTGTTGGGACCGCGGCAGTGCTCGTTCTCGGCTCGTTAAGCGGCGTTTACGCGGCAGCGGCAGCGGCGACGGCGCAGGCCGCTTCCCCCGCCGCCGCCGCACGGCCCTGCAACATCTATGCCGCGGGACGCACCCCTTGCGTGGCCGCGTACAGCACGGTGCGCGCGCTCTACCAGGGTTACAGCGGCCCGCTCTACCAGGTCACCCGCACCTCGGACGGCGCGACGGCCAACATCGCCGTGCTCTCGCCGGGCGGCTACGCCGACGCTGCGGCGCAGAACTCGTTCTGCCTGGACACCGTGTGCACGATCACAAGGATCTACGACCAGAGCCCGTACCACAACGACCTCGGTATCGGGCCGATCGGCGGGAATGGCGGGCCGGATGCCGCCGCGATCGCCAACGCGCTGCCGGTCATCGTCGATGGCCATCACGTCTACGGCGTCAGCGTGCAGGCGGGCGTCGGGTATCGCAACGACGTCACTCGTGGCGTCCCGGTCGGCAGCCAGCCGCAGGGCGCGTACATGGTGACCAGCGGACTGCACATCGACGACCTGTGCTGCTTCGACTTCGGCAACGCCGAGACGTCCGGTACCGACAACGGCAACGGCCACATGGACGCGATCAACTTCGGCACCGAGTGCTGGTTCGCCCCGTGCGGCGGGACCGGACCGTGGGTCCAGGCGGACATGGAGAACGGCCTGTTCTCGGGCGGCAACGGCTCCGACCCCAGCAACAAGGGCAACGCCTCCGCGTTCGTGACCGCCATGCTGAAAAACAACGGCACGACCACCTACGCGATCAAGGACGCCAACGCGCAGTCAGGCAGCCTGACCACCGAATACAGCGGGCCGCTCCCGGACATCGGCGGATACACACCGATGCATCAGGAGGGAGCCGTCATCCTGGGCACGGGCGGCGACAACAGCAACGGATCCGACGGGTCCTTCTTCGAAGGCGTGATCACCGCCGGCTACCCGTCCGACGCCACCGACAACGCCGTCCAGGCCAACATCGCCGCGGCCGGCTACCGGCAGGTCGCCACCGGCTTCCCCGAAACCGGCACCCCGTACACGATCACGAACGTCAACAGCGGGAAGGTGGCTGAGCCAGCCAACTGCGCCGCCACGAACGGCACCGACATCGTGCTGGGGACCTCGGGCGGCACCTGCCCGCAGTGGACGTTCAGCAGCGCGGGCAACGGCCATTACGTGATTACGAACGTCAACAGCGGCGAGGTTCTCGACTCCGTGGACTGCGGGGAATTCGACGGCACCCTCACCGATCTATGGTCCTCGCTCGGCAACCTCTGCCAGGAATGGGACGTCTCGGCGGTGGGCGGCCACTACACGATCAGCAATGTCGCCAACGGCATGGTGCTGGACGCTGAGGACTGTGAAACCGCAAGCGGGACCATCGTCCGCCAGTGGGCCCAGCTCGACAACACGTGCCAGCAGTGGGACATCGGGCCCTGACCCATCCCGGCATCAAATCACGGTAAACCGGGCTAGGCGGGCTTCGCCCGGATGGCGGCGCTGACGGCGGCCCGCAGGAACGGGAGGTCACCGAGGGCGTCGGTGCTGTCGATGAACTGGTCGACGGCACCGACGCCCTGCAGCTGCAGGATCTGCGGATCGGTGATGGCCTCCCGCAGCGCCGCTGCGAAACGTCCGGCGTCGATGACCTGGTAAGGCCGCTCGTAGTAGGGCCGGGTCTGTGGATCGACGTGCCCGGTGAGCCCGAGCCCGTTGTGCAGCGTGGCCGCGATCTCGTAGGCGTGGCACAAGTACTGCTCGCGGGTCTGCCAGTCGGCTGTGGACACGGCCCGGGAGAGCGCCAGCGCGATGTCCGCCCCATCGGGGAGCCGGGCGAGCGCGGTGCCAAGCCACTTGCTGTAGGGCGGGTAGCGGCGGGCCATCAGCAGGCACAGCCGCATCAGGTCGCGGGCCAGCCGTGCGGTGATGATCGCCGATCCCAGCTCGTCACCTGATTCGGCGCAGCGGCCAGGGAAGGCTTCCTCCTGGCCGATGCGCTGCCATTGGCAGGCCAGCACGTACAGCCACACGTCATGTGGGTACCAGGCCAGGCGGCTACGTGCCCGGCTCAGCTCGCCCGGCCCGTCATGAAAGACCGCCCCGGCGGTGACCTCGGCCAGCCGCTGCGTGGGTGTGGCAAGCCAGTCGAGCAGGCTGACCGGCCGCGTCGGGTCAAACCCCAGCTCACCCGTCAGCCAGGACCCGAGCGGGGCAACTTCTACCCAGTTCCGCGCCGTGCCACTGGGATCTTGGGAGTCGGGGAAGACGGTGCGGTGGCCCCGGAAGGTCGCTGGAAGCTCACTGGCGAGCATCGCATCGATCTCGCCGCTGCTGGGGCCGCCGCCGTCGGCCAGGAGAATCTGGAGCCGTGGGCCCCAGTTGTGGTCGGTGGAGCGCTGGCTGTCGAAGCCCAGCACCTCCGAGCCCCAGCCCAGCAGCGCCGCCGAGTACGCGAGGCCGGGATGCGCCTGATCGAGGACCGGGCGCACGACACTGGTGAAGTACTCGCCCGCCAGCTGAAGCCCGGGGATGAACGGTGCGGCCATGGCGACGATCTTGCCGCGCCCCGCCCACCGGGTCATCCGGATTTCCCGGCCGGCCGTGCCCGCGGCTGCCCCGAAGCGGAAATCATCACGAGCCGGGCGCAGCGGGCTAGCACGTGCAAGCTTAGCTTGCACGCACGTTCGTAGCAATTAGGGTAGCCTCCCCCCACAAACGAAAAGCGGAGACAAGTATTGGCGCGTGTTTCCAGCCTTGCCTGAGGGTTTCAGAGAATGGTAGCTATTAATGAGTTCAGCGGCACCAGCATGACGGTGCACGATAACCGGCCGCCAGCCGGCGACATCGTCACCGGATGCCGGGTACTTGGCTCCGCCGACCACGGCGACCCGGTCTGGGGACATGTTTCACGAAGAGATCCAGGCGGCCGCGGTGTGTGGCTAAAGGCGGGCGGGCGTGGATTTGACGAGGTGTCCGAGGGCGACATAATCCTCATCGATTCCGAGGGCCACTCTCTGGCTGGATCTCTTTCCGCGCCCCTTGAATACCCGCTGCACACGGAAATCCTCCGAGCCCGCGGTGATGTTGCCAGCGTGGTCCACTGCCACCCGCCGTGCGCAATAGCCCTCGCCGCATCCGGACGGCCACTGCACGCGTTCTCGAACTCCGCAGGAATGTTCGCCGCGGGCGTCCCGCGTTTCGAACGCGCCGTCGGCCTGATCAACACGGCCGAACTAGGCGCCGCCGTGGCCGAGTGCCTCGGCAGTTCCCGTGCGCTGTTCCTGGTCGGCCACGGCATCGTCACGGTCGGGTCGAGCGTCGCCACCGCGGTCATGAACGCGGTCCTTCTGGAACGCGCCTGCCGCCTGCAGATTCTGGCGACGGCAGCGGGCGGGGTGGCGGCGGCCATGCAGCAGCCGGGCAGGCGTTACGCGCACGCGGAATCCGACGCGTACCTGCTCCGGTCGTGGGACTACCTCGTCCGGCACGTCGATGGCACGGCGAATGAGGCCACGGCGAGCGACGAGGCCATCGGGCGACCGACATGAACGTTCCGGCAAAGCACGACGGCCCGGGCAGCCCGGCGGTGGACAAGGACGTTGCCGTGGCCGGCAGCCCGGCCGTGGACAAGGACGTTGCCGTGGCCGGCACCCCGGCGATGGACAAGGACGTTGCCGGGGCCGGCACCCCGGCGGCCGGGCCCGGCGGGACCCGGCACCGGCCTGGCGTGTCGGCGTTCGCCAAGGATTTCGGCACGCGCACGGCGATCATCTGGATCTGGGTAGCGATGATCGTCATCTACACGCTCCTGGAGCCAGGCCAGTTCTTCGAGGTCAGCGTCTTCCAGACGATCTTCAGCTCGCAGCAGGCCACCGTGTTCCTGGCCCTGGGACTGCTGTGCACCGTGTGTGTCGGCGAGTACGTGGATCTCTCGGTCGCGTCGCTGTTCGGCCTCTCGGCGACACTCCTGCCGGTCCTCGTCGTCTTTCACGGGTGGAACGTGGTCGCGGCGTCGGTGGTCGCGGTCGTGGTCACGACCGCGTTCGGCGTCGTCAACGGCGCCCTCGTCGTCTTCGTCGGGGTCAACGTGATCGTGGTGACGCTCGGCTCGGGCACGCTCATGCTCGGCCTTGCGCTATGGATCTCACACCTTGGTGACGTCGCCGGCATGAGCAATTCGTACGCGGGATTCGCCCTGCACAGCATTTTCGGGCTGCAGGCCTCGTTCTACTACGGCGTGGTGCTGGTGCTCGCCTTCGCCTACATTCTCGCCTACACGCCGCTCGGCCGGCGCATGCGGTTTGTGGGCGCGAATGCGGAGGTCGCGCGCCTGAGCGGTATCCGGGTGAACCGTATCCGGTTTGGCGCCTTCGTAATCGGTGCTCTGATCTGCGCAGTGGGCGGGGTGATCGCCGCCCTGAGCCTCGGGGGCTTCGATCCAAACTCTACGCAGAGTTACCTGTTCCCAACGTTTGCCACCGTCTTTCTCGGGATGGCGGCAATCCAGCCGGGCCGGTTCAACCCGATCGGCACCTTCATCGCGATCTATTTCCTCGCCACGGGAATCCTGGGTCTCGAGCTCCTCGGCGCTGCCGGGTGGATTTCCGATGTGTTTTACGGCGGGGCGCTTGTCATAGCCGTCACGGCGGCCACGCTGCTGCGGCGAAAACTCGTCTGAGAGCGCCAAAGCGCAACCAACCACCTACAACTTCGCGACGCACAGGAGGAAAGCGCATGAAGGGGTGCTCGCACATAATGAGCGGACGTCTGGCGCGCCGCGCGGCACGCTCGGCAGGCTTCGGAACGAGGCTCGCGGCCCTCGCCGGGGCTCTCGCACTGGGGACGGCGCTCGCGGCCTGCGGCTCCAGCTCGTCGTCGACCACGCCGACGAAGTCGAACTCGGACGTTTCGACCGGGGTCAAGTATGCGCAGCAACTGGTCACGGCCGGGCTGAAGCAGCCCACGGCTCCGGTGCCCTCGGCCGCGATCAGCAACATCGCGGCCCTGAAAGGCAAGACCGTCTACTACATTCCCGTCAGCGCCGACGTTCCGGCGTTCGCCATCACCGCGGCCGCCATGAAGGCCGCTCTGGCCACGGTCGGGGTCAAGCTCAGCGTCTGCAGCGGCAACTTTACCCCGTCGGGCTTTTCCTCCTGCTTCGCACAGGCGATCGGCGCGCACGCCGGGGCGATCGTGTCGGACGCGGTTCCGTTCCAGATCACCCAGGGCCTGATAACCGAGGCCAGCAAGAAGCAGATCCCCGTGGTCGTGACCGACGTGAACATTGTTTCGCCGCGCCCGACCGCCAGCAACATCACCTACATCTCAGGCTCCAACCAGCAGTACGCCTTGTCTCAGGACTGGATCATCGCCGACTCGGGCGGGAAGGCCAATGTCCTGGAGCTGGAGGCCACCGACTCCCCGACGTCGGCGGCGGGCACGGCGGAATACGCCATCCCCGCGCTGAAGGCTCACTGCCCCAGCTGCACCGTGACGACGCTGAAGTTCAGCTCGTCGAACGAGCAGCTGCTGCCGTCGGAGATCAGCGCGCTGCTGCTGAAGCACCCGAACATCAACTACATCTACTCCGAATTCGACCAGTACGTCCCCGGCGTTCTGCAGGGCGTTCAGCAGGCATCGGCAACCAGCAAGGTAAAGATCGTCGCGGCCGCCGCCGCGCTGTCCGGCCTTCAGGACGTGAAGTCCGGAACGCCGGTCAAGGCGGAGATCGCTGACAACCAGGTCTACAACGGCTGGATCGATGCCGACGAGGCGCTGCGGCTGATGGCCGGCCAGGCCGCCGTGAGCTACACCATCCCGATCCGCCTCTTCACCTCGTCGAACATCGGCAGCGTCCAGCTGAGCAACGCCGCCCAGGCGTCGGGAGAGTGGTTCGGCGCCTTCGGGTACCAGCAGCAGTTCGAGCACCTCTGGGGCGTCCATTGAGCCGGTCATGAGCCTGATCGGCCTGCCTCCCGCGAGGAGTTCCGGAGCACCGCCGCCCCCGGCGGGGGTGCTCCGGCTCCGCGGCACCGCGATCTCGAAGACGTACAAGTCGCAGCGGGCGCTGAACCAGGTCGAGCTCGTCCTGCAGCCCGGCGAGCTGCACGGGCTCGTGGGGCAGAACGGCTCGGGCAAGTCCACGCTGATGAAGATCCTCAGCGGCTATCACGCGCCGGACACGGGTGCCCGCCTCGAGCTCGACGGGGTTGCGGTGCAGCTCCCGGTGCGGGTGCCGGATCTGCGGCGGCACGGGATCGCGGTGGTCCACCAGAGCCTCGGGCTGATCGGCGAGTTCAGCGCGCTCGACAACATCCGGGCTGGCCGGTGGCGGGGCGCCCGCTGGTCGCGGCGCATCCGGCGGCGGCACGAGGAAGAGCAGGCGATCAGGGTGCTCGAGCGGCTGGGGCAGACCGTCGACCTGGACCGGCCCGTCGCCCAGCTATCCGCCGAATCGAGGGCGACGGTCGCGATCGCGCGGGCGCTGCAGGACTACGAGCCGGGCCGCGGGGTGATCCTGCTCGACGAGGCGACACGCGCGCTGACCCGGCCGTCGCTGGCGCATTTCTACGAGCTGCTGCGCTCGGTCATTGCCGAAGGCGCCTCGGTGGTCCTGGTCAGCCACCGGCTGGAAGAGGTGCTCGAGGCCTGCGACCGGATCACCGTGCTGCGCGACGGTGAGGTCGTCGCGCCCGCCGTATCGGCCGGAGAACTCGACGAGTCGAAACTGACCCGGCTGATGCTCGGCTACGAGCAGCGCAGCCACGCGCGTGACGGCTCAAAGCCACCGGACGAACGCGTCGCCGAGGTCACCGGCCTTCGCGGCGGTACGGTGCAGGACTTCACCGTGCGCATCGCCCGTGGCGAGATCGTGGGCATCACCGGGCTGGCCGGCTCGGGATTTGAGGAAGTGCCGTATCTGCTCGCCGGAGCGTCACCGGCCGAGGGCGGCGTGCTGACGCTCGGCGAGCGATCGATCGACCTGGGCGCCAGGCGCGGGACCTCGGTCGAGAGCCTCATCGCCGCGGGCGTGTTCCTCATCCCGGAGAAGCGGGATGAGGAAGGCCTGGCCGTCGAGATGACCCTCCTCGACAATCTGACACTGCCCCGCGTCGGCGAGAAGGGCCGACGCTGGCTTATCGGGAAGTCATGGCAGCAAGACGAGGCGCAGGAGATGATTCTGCGGCTCGGCATCACCCCGCCACGCCCGGAAGCACTGGTCGGGGCGCTCAGCGGCGGCAACCAGCAGAAGGTCCTGCTCGGCAAGTGGCTGGCCGGCCGCCCGCGGCTGCTGCTGCTGCACGAGCCAACGCAGGGCGTCGACGTCGGTGCCAGGGGCGACATCATCAGCGTGCTGCGCGCCGAGGCCGAGCGCGGCTGCGGCGTCCTGATGTCCGCCACCGATGTCGGCGACCTGGCGCTGATGTGCGATCGCGTGCTGATCCTGCGCGACGGCCGGGTGGTCGCGGAACTGACCGGCGAATTCGACCAGGACGACATCGTCGAGGCCACGTTCCGCCCCAGCCCCTCCGGCTCCCCCGCCGCGTAACGGTGCGGTAACGGTGCGGGTACGGCGCGCGGGCTAGGGTTATCTCTGCTGCTCGTCCTTTTGGACCAGCGCGTCCGCGTGCCGCAGCACGACCTTCCATTCACCGTTTTCCCGGCGGTACACCTGCGTGCAGCGGAGCGTGAGCGGCCGCGGCTGGCCATCGAGGTGCCGGGTCATGTGCTCAAGGTCGACGGTATAGCCGAGGTCCTCACCTGCCACCGTCACGATGTTCTCCTCGCTGCGGCCGGCGGCGGCGAGGCCTTCCGATGCCCAGTCGAGCCGGGCGCTGACCTGCTCCCACCCGCGCTCGTAGCCCCCGAATCCGCCCATGATCACTACATCGTCGGTGTGCGCCCATAGCGCCTTGAAGGGTTCCGGCCGACCCGCCCCCATCTCCCGCTGGGCATCCTTGAACGCCGCCATGAACCGTTCCCACGCCTCGTCCATATGATCATGATGTCAAAGCCCAGGCTCACCCGGAACCGCTTAACCTTCGAGCCCCCAGGCCGCGATCGCGGCGTCCGCGACGACGCGGAGCTTGCGGAACTGATCCTGCTGGGAGAGCTCGTTCCCGCCCTTGGCCACCGACGCGAAGCCGCACTGCGGGCTGACCGCCAGGTTGTCGATGTCCACGTACTTCGCTGCCTCGTCGATCCGCGTGACGACCTCGTCGACGTCCTCGAGCTGTGGCGTCTTGGTGCTCACCAGGCCGAGGACCACGACCTTCCCCTCGGGGACGTAGCGCAGCGGCCCGAATCCCCCAGCCCGGTCGTCGTCGAACTCGAGCAGGAAGCGGTCGACCGGGAGCGAGCCGAACAGCCGCTCGGCGATCGGGTCGTAGCCGCCCTCGGCGAGCCAGCGGCTGGAGTTGTTCCCGCGGCAGACGTGGATGCCGATCGACGCGCCTTCCGGGCGCTGAACGCCCTCGATGGCCGCCGCGTCGGCCGCGAGCATCCGGCCGAACGCGTCGCCGGGCTCGCCACCGCCATCTGGAGACCAGATGTGCGAGCTCAGGAACTCGGAATAGGCGGGATTGTCGAACTGGACGTACTTGACGCCCTCGGCGAAAAGCGCCTCGACCTCCGCCCGCATGAAGGCGGCGATTTCCGCGCCGAGTTCTTCGCGGGAATCGTAGACCTTATCGGTAAGCCCGTCCCGCCAGAAGTGCTCGGCGACAAAGCCCGGAGAGATCAGCGTCATCTTGATGTTGCGATTGGTCAGCGTCCGCAGGAATTCGGCTTCACCCTCGGTGATCCGGCGCCGCTGCCGCAGACGGCCGGTGACGATGTACGCCGTGCCCGGCAGCTTGACCATCCCGTCCGGCCCGTGCCACGGCATCTCGAATTCCTTGGCGGCAATGCCGTCGAAGGCGTCGACGATGCCGGCCCGGAAGTCGCTGCGCCGGAACTCGCCGTCGGTGAAGACGTCGAGGCCTGCCTCCTTCTGCATCTTTACCGCGGCCGCGATCGCGTCGCTTTCTGCTTCCCGGAGTCCCTCAGGGCTGATCTCCTTCGCCTCGGCACGCTCTCGCGCCTCGAGCAGCGACGGCGGCCGCAGCAGGCTTCCCACCTGGTCGGCGCGGAACTTGAAGGTAACCGGCATGTCCTCATCTCCTCGCTGGGGGCGGGCGATCGGCTGGCGGTGCGGGGACGGCGGCGGCCGGGCGCTCGGCTGGCGGTGCGGGGACGGCGGCGGCCGGGCGCTCCGCTGGCGGTGCGGGGACGGCGGCGGCCGGGCGCTCCGCTGGCGGTGCGGGGACGGCGGCGGCCGACCCGGGGTAGACCGCCTCCAGGGCGCGCTCCAGGGCGGCGTTGAAGAGCCCGGGCGCCTCCCAGTACATCGAGTGCGGCGCGCCCGGGACCGTGTCCACCCGCGCCTTGGGCAGGAGTTCCGCCACGCGCTGGTACGTCGCCGGCCGGATCACCGCGTCGTCCTCGCCCGCGATGAAGCAGACACAGACCCCCGCGGCCATCGCGTTCTCAACCTGCGTGAGAGTTGTCGCGCCGACCCACTGGTTGCGCAGATTGGGCACCCGGGCAGCGTTGAACGTCCCCATCTGCTGAAACAGGAAGACCTTTTCGGGCTCTGATTCACCGAGCCGCTTGCTCATCAGGCGGTCGATCACCGGCAGCTTCTCGGCTGCTGCCCGGTCGGCGCGGACCATCGCCATTATCTCGTCGTCGCTGATGCAGCCGATCGAGTGCGCGAGGATGACGCCTGCCACCCGCTCCGGATGGCGCACCGCCACGCTGAGCGACGGCGGGCCGCCGAGCGATTGCCCCACGAGCGCGGCCCGCTCGATGCCCGCCGCGTCGAGG
>Ga0335073_10005425_pt1 | contig 17890 bp, 14 predicted proteins | sample Lox_Sample_22_FD_207093 | JGI IMG/M metagenome (GOLD analysis project Ga0335073, IMG submission 207093) | Soil microbial communities from Loxahatchee National Wildlife Refuge, Florida, United States - Lox_Sample_2.2 | ecosystem: Environmental > Terrestrial > Soil > Wetlands | place: USA...
TCTCCGACCTGCGCGTGGTCCTGGCCGAGCGGAACTTCCGGCGGCTGTTCGCGACCCGGCTGATCTCGCAGACCGGCGACGGCATCGTCACCGCCGGAGTCGGCACGTACGTGTTCTTCAACGCGTCGTCGTTCCCGAGCCCGACCGCGGCGGCCGCGGCCTTCACCGTCTTGTACGTGCCGTACTCCCTGATCGGCCCGTTCGCCGGGGTGTTCATCGACCGCTGGTCCCGGCGCCAGATCCTGGTCCTGTCGGCACTGGTCCGCTCGGTCTTCGTGGTGGCGACCGCGGCGATCATGGCCACGGGCAGCCGCGGGGTGCTGCTCTACGTGGCCGTCCTGCTGGTGCTGGGCGTCAACCGGTTCTTCCTGGCGTCGCTGTCGGCGGCGCTGCCGCACGTGGTGGCCGGGGACAAGCTGGTGATGGCCAACTCGGTGACGCCGACCGTGGGCGGCATCCTGTCGGCGATCGGGGGCATCGTCGCCCTCGGCCTCAACGCGGCCACCGGCGACACCGAGCGCGGCGCGGCGATCACCCTGCTGGTCGCGGGCGGCTGTTACGTGGCGGCCAGCCTGGTCGCCGCGACCATGCAGCGGGACCTGCTCGGCCCGGTGCGCGAGCCGGGAGCGTCGCCGGGGCGGTTGCTGGGCGAGCTGGCGTCGGTCGTCAGCGAGCTGGCCGCGGGCGCGCGGTATGCGTTGCGGAACCGCGGCCCGGCCACCGCGCTCGGCGCCACCGGCGGCGGCAAATTCCTGTTCGGGATCTTGTCCGTGATCTCGATCCTGCTGTACCGCAACTACTTCTACCCGTCCAGCGCCCCCACGGCCGAGGGGCATGTCGCCGTGCTGGCGGCGGTCTCGGCGGTCGGCTACGCCTGCGCCGCGCTGCTCGTCCCGCCGGCCACCCGGCGGCTGGCCAAGCCGACCGTGATCACGCTGCTGCTCGCGGCCAGCGCAGTGGTGACCGCCACGCTGGGCGAGACCTTCGACGAGATCGCCTACCTGGCGCTCGGGTTCTGCCTGTACCTGGCCTCGCAGAGCGTGGCCATCTGCGTCACCACGATCCTGCAGGAGGAGGTGGACGACGCCTACCGCGGGCGGCTGTTCGCCTTCTACGACGTGATGTTCAACGTCGCGCTCGCGGCCGGGGCGCTGGTGAGCGCGGCCTTCCTGCCGCTCAACGGCAAGTCGCCGGCGGTGATCGGCGCCGTGGCGGCCGGGTACGCGGTCGTCGCGGCCGGCTACTGGTTCTTCAGCCGTCAGCCGTCGGCGGGCGGGGAGCCCCCGGCGCCGAGCCCCTCCTCCGCGGCCCAGGCCAGCAGCTCCTGAGTGGCCTGCTCCGGCCCGAGCGGCCCGCGCTCCAGGCGCAGTTCCAGCAGGTGCGTGCGCGCCTGCCCGACCAGCGGCCCCGGCTCGATGCCGAGGATCCGCATGATCTCGTCGCCGTCCAGGTCCGGCCGGATCTTCGCCAGCTCCTCGCGCTCGGCCAGGAACGCGATCTGCTCCTCCAGGCGGTCGTAGGCCCGGGCCAGCCGCTGCGCCTTGGCCTGGTTCCTGGTCGTGCAGTCCGCCCTGGTCAGCGCGTGCAGCCGGGACAGCAGCGGGCCGGCGTCCCGGACGTAGCGCCGGACCGCCGAGTCGGTCCACTCGCCCGAGCCGTACCCGTGGAACCGCAGGTGCAGCTCGACCAGCCGGGACACGTCGGCCACGATCTCCTTGCTGAAGCGCAGCGCCGTCAGCCGGGCCCGGGCCATCTGGGCGCCCTTCACCTCGTGGTGGTGGAACGCCACCCTCCCGTCCGGCAGCCTGGTGCGGGTCTTGGGCTTGCCGATGTCGTGCAGCAGCGCGGCCAGCCGCAGCCGGAGGTCGCCCTCCAGGCCGTACCGCTCCTCCAGGGCGATGGCCTGATCGAGCACGGTCAGCGAGTGCAGGTACACGTCCTTGTGCCGGTAGTGCTCGTCCCGCTCCAGCCGCAGCCGGGGCACCTCGGGCAGCACCTGGTCGGCCACGCCGGTGTCCACGAGCAGCTCGATGCCGCGGCGCGGCCCGCCGACCGGCTGGGCCAGCATGAGCTTGGTCAGCTCGGCCGAGATCCGCTCGGCCGACACGATGGCCAGCCGCGGCGCCAGCTCGGTCATGGCCGCGCGCAGCTCCGGGGTCACGGTGAAGCCCAGCTGCGCGGTGAACCGGGCCGCCCGCAGCATCCGCAGCGGATCGTCGCTGAGTGAGTCCTCCGGCCGTCCCGGCGTGCGCAGCACCTTGTCCCTCAGGTCGTGCATTCCCCCGAACGGGTCCACGAACTCGTGGGAGGGCAGCCTCGCGGCCATCGCGTTCACGGTGAAGTCGCGGCGGGACAGGTCCTCGACGAGCGACGTGCCGTAGCTGACTTCCGGCTTGCGTGACTTGGGTGCGTACCGCTCACTGCGGTAGGTCGTGATCTCGAAGACCTCGTGGCCCTTGCGCAGTCCGACGGTGCCGAACTCGATCCCGATCGTCCATACCTGATCCGCCCAGCCGCCGATGATCTCCATAACGCGCAGCGGGACAGCGTCGGTGGTCAGGTCGAGGTCTCCGGGGTCGCGGCGGAGAAAGACGTCGCGGACCGAGCCGCCGACCAGCGCGAGCTCATGGCCGTGGCGGGCGAACCTGGCGCCGAGCTCGTCGGCTGCCGGGGAGACGGCCGACAGCAGGGTGGCCACGGCCCGGCGCTGCTGCGGGCTCAGCGGCGGCCGCCCCGGGTCGCGCGAGCCGGAATTCCGCAGGCCGCGGTCGTGCGGGCTGCGGGCTCGGGAACCCTGGGGCGTGGAATCCGGCACGGGCATTGAGGGTAAATGCTGCACGTAAGCTTTGGGAAACCCGGGGAGCGCGGAGGGAGACGATGCCGGACACTCCGCACCGCCAGGCCGACCGCACCCGGCCGGCCGCAATAGCATTTCCGCCATGCCCCGCCCGCTGCTGACCGGTTGCGCGGCCATGGCGGTCGCCGCCTGGCTGGCGCTGGCCGGCCTGGCCCCGTCCGCGGACGCAGCGACCGCCGGCGCGGCCCAGCCGGCCGGGACACCGCAGGTTTCCCTGGCCATCACCTCGGTCAGCCCGGCCTACGCCCGGCCCGGCAAGACGGTGACGGTCACCGGGACCCTGACCAACGACTCCGGCGCCGCGCTGCAGAACCTGACGGTCCAGCTCGGCTCGTCCAGCGTGCCGCTCGGCAGCCGGAACCTGCTGCAGGAGTACGCCGACGGCACGTACGCCGATGACCAGCCGGTCCTCGGCGCGGTCACGGACCTGCCGGCGACGATCGCTCCCCGGGCCACGACCGGCTGGACGGTCACGCTGCATCCGGTCCAGGTGCCGCTGACCAGCTTCGGCGTCTATCCGCTCGCCGCCGAGGCGGTCAGCCCGGTCTTCGGCCAGCTGGCCGCAGACCGGACCTTCCTGCCGTTCTGGCCCGGGAAGCGGGACCTGGACCCCGACCCCCAGCAGATCGCCTGGGTCTGGCCGCTGATCGATCAGCCCCGCCAGGCCATGTGCACCGACCGGCTGCTGAACGACGGGCTGGCCGCCAGCCTGGGCAGCGGCGGACGGCTGAACGGGCTGCTGCAGGCGGGCCTTCAGTACGCCACCAGCGCGCAGCTGACCTGGGCGGTCGACCCCGCGCTGCTCGCCAACGTGGCCACCATGACCAAGCCCTACGTGGTGGTCGGCAACGGCGCGGAGTGCAGCGGCACGGCCGAGCGAGCCAGCCCGGCGGCGGCGTCCTGGCTGGCCCAGCTCAAGACCGCGACCGCCGGGCAGCCGATGTTCGTCACGCCGTACGCGGACGCGGACGTCGCGGCGCTCACCCGGGACGGCATGAACGCCGACCTGACCCGCGCGTTCACCGAGGGCCGCGCGGCGGCCAGCAGCATCCTGGGCCGTGACTTCACCACGCCGGCCGCGAGCAGCGACACCAACCTGGCCGACCTGGCGTGGCCGGCCGACGGGATCGCCAACTACGCGGTACTGGAGAACCTCGCCGGGAGCGACGGGATCACCACGGCCGTGCTCGGCAGCTCGACGATGCCGCCGTCATCTCAGGTGGATTTCACCCCGACCGCGCAGACGACCACCCCGGACGGCGAGGGCCCCAAGCTGAAGGTGCTGCTGTCGGACGACACGATCACGCGGATCATCGCCTCCGCCGACTCCCCGTCCGCCTCGAAGGCGACGGCCTTCGCCGTGGCGCAGCGGTACCTGGCCGAGACCGCGATGATCGCCGCGGAGCAGCCGAGCGTGGCCCGGTCGATCGTGATCACGCCGCCCCGCCGCTGGGACCCCCCGGCCGGCCTGGCCAGCGACCTGCTGAGCGAGACGGTCAATGCCCCGTGGCTGCAGCCGGCCAGCCTCGGCGAGATGGCCGGCGTGCAGCACCCCGCCGGCCAGGTCCGCCGCCAGGCCCCGGACGTGGTCAGCAAGGCCGCACTCGGGCCGTCCTTGCTGGCCCAGGCCCGCCAGCTGGACCAGCAGGTGAAGCTGCTGCAGAGCATCCAGCAGACCCCCGACCCGGCCCTCGATGACGGCGTGGCCTCGGTGGAGTCCACCGCGTGGCGGGGCGGCGGCAGCCCGCAGGGCTCGGTCCAGGCCCAGCAGTTCTCCCAGTACCTGTCCGGTCAGGAGGGCAAGCTCAAGATCAGCGGGCCGAAGCGGATCACCCTGGCCGGCCTGAAGGGCCCGGTGCCGGTATCGATCACCAACAACCTCGGGTACACCGTACGGGTCAAGCTGGAGGCCGGCCCGAACAGCGGGATCACCGTCAAGAGCCCGCCGGTGCTGCTGGTCATCCCGCCCGGCCAGCAGCAGATCAAGAAGGTCGAGGTCGCGGCGGCCGCGGCGGGCCTGGCCACGCTCCGGCTGCGCCTGGTCACCCCGCAGGGCGCCCCGCTGTCGGCGCAGGACACCGTGTACATCCAGGCCACGCACTACGGCACGCTGGCGCTGGTGATCATCGGTGCCGCGCTGGCGGTGTTCATCCTCACCTCGGTCACCAGGGCGGTCCGGCGCCGCAGGGCGGCCCGGGGCGGCCCGGACGGCCCGGGTCCGGGGCCGGACCCCGGACCCGCGCCCGCGCCGCACGAGGCCGGCCCCGCGCCGCGCGACGCCGGACACGCGGCGCAAGATGCCGGACACGCGGCGCAAGACGCCGGATCGGGGCCCGCGCCGCAGGACGCCAGATCCGGGCCGCGGGATACTGCCCGGGGCGGGCGGGATTGGAGCGACGATCAAGGGGAAGCCGATAACGTCGTGACTGGGGGCCCTGCCTCCGGCCACGCCCCCGCCCACGATGCCGCGGAGGAGACAGATGACTACGCCTGGGCACCAGGCTGGGCCGACCCCCGCTGACGGCGGCCTCGCCCCGGGCACGGGCTTCCCCCCCGGCGACGGTCTTCCCGGGGACGACCCGTACGGCCTTCCCGGCGACGGCGGGCGGCCGGCCGCGCAGGCCCGGTCCGGGCCGCGCCACGCCGCCGACCCGGACCGCGCCGCCTGGGCGCCCGGACCCGGCCCAGGGCCCGCCTCCGGGCCCGGCCCCGGGGCCGGAGCCAGCCGGGTCACCCCGGGCCCGGACCTCGGGTCTCGCCCCGCCCCCGGCCCGGGAGCTGGCCGGGCGGGCGGGACCGCGCCGGACGCCCGGAGCGCGGAGGCTGGCCAGTCCGCCGCGGCCGGGGGCGCGGACGCGGGGAGCTCCAGCCTGCTGCGCTCCAGCGGCGTCATGGCGATGGGCACCATCGCCTCCCGGATCACCGGGTTCGTGCGCTCGGCCATCCTGATCTACGCGATCGGCACCCACGATCTCGGCAACGCCTACAACCTGGCCAACACGATCCCCAACATCGTCTACAACCTGGCTCTGGGTGGCATTCTCACCAGCGTCGTCGTGCCGCTGCTGGTCAACGCGGCCAAGCGGGACCGCGACCGCGGCGAGGCCTACGACCAGCGGATCTTCACGCTCGGCGTGCTGGCGCTCGGCGGCATCACCGTGGTCGCGACGCTCGCCGCCGAGCCGATCGCCAGCCTGTACGCGAGCAACATCGGCAGTCCCGCCGCCTACCACCTGACGGTGATCTTCGCTTACTTCTTCATCCCGCAGATCTTCTTCTACGGGGTCAGCTCGCTGGCCGGGGCGATCCTGAACGCGCGCGGCAGCTTCGCGGCGCCGATGTGGACGCCGGTGATCAACAACGTGGTCGTCATCGTGGTCGGCCTGGCGTTCATGGTGACGGCGGGCGTGAACCAGACGCCGGAGACCATCACGGCCGCGCAGGTCCAGCTGCTGGGTATCGGCACCACGCTGGGCATCGTCCTGCAGACCGCCGGCCTGGTGCCCTCGCTGCGCCGCGTCGGGTTCCGCTGGCATCCCCGGCATGACTTCCGGCACGCCGAGGTTTCCGAGATCGGCCGGATGAGCGGCTGGATGTTCGGCTACGTGCTCACCACCCAGATCGCGTTCCTGGTGACCACGCGGGTCGCCAACGCCGCGGGCGCCCGGGTCTCCCAGCAGGCCGCGGGGGCCGGGATCGCCGCCTACAGCAACGCCTACATGCTGTTCCAGCTGCCGTACGCGATCGTCGGCATCTCGGTGATCACCGCGCTGCTGCCGAGGATGAGCGCGCACGCGTCCGAGCGCCGGTACGGGCTCGTCTCCGGGGACTTCTCCACCGCCGCGCGGCTCGCCTCGGTCATCGTCGCGCCCGCCGCGCTGATCCTGGCCGTGCTGGGCACGCCGCTGGCCGAGGGGGTGTTCGGGTACGGGAGCACCTCGATCGCCAGCGCCCGCTACGTGGGCGAGATCTTCGCGGTGTTCTCGCTCGGCCTGCTCCCGTTCACGCTGTTCCAGCTGCAGCTGCGGGTCTTCTACGCGATGCACGACAGCCGGACGCCCGCGCTGATCAGCGTGGTCACGATGGTGATCAACATCACGGCCAACCTCCTGGCGCTGGCCCTCCTGCCGCCGCAGCACGTGGTCGCGGGCCTGGGCGCCGGGTTCGGGCTCGCGAGCCTGGTCGGCAGCATCATCGCGTGGCTGGTGCTCAGCCGGCGCCTCGGCGGCCTGGACGGCCGCCGGGTCGGCTCGGCGCTGCTGCGGATGAACCTGGCGGCGATCCCCGGCGCGATCTTCGCCATCGCCGTGTCGGTGATGGTGGGAGCCGTCATCCCGGGCGGGCGGATCGCCGCCCTGGTCACGGTGGCGCTCGGCGGCAGCGGCGCGATGTTGCTGTACGTGCTGTTCGCCAAGGCCTTCGGCGTGGCCGAGCTGGACGAGCTCACCGCGTCCCTGCACGCCAGATTCCGCTGAACGGGCGCGCCCGGGAGGCCGTGGCGGGGCCTGCGCGGCACCGGCGGCCCGGGGAGCCGGACATCTCTTGGCGGTAACGGTTTGCGATGGTAGCTTGCGCGAGACTGCCGGGGGGCGGTCGGCGGCCTAGCATGTTGTACAGCATGATGGTCTTGTCTCGTCCGGTTCATCCCCCACGGGGCTGGGAGGGAGGCTCGGGAGCCGCCCCGCTCGTCGCAGGTATGTGAGTACGTTTACGTCTGAACCGGGAACGCGGCTCGGCGACCGGTACCGGCTGGAGGACCGGGTCGCCGCCGCTGCTGGCTGGGCTGCCTGGAAGGCCATCGACGAGACGCTGGCCCGGCCGGTCACCGTGCTCACGTTCGCGCCGGCCTTCCCGCGGCTGCGCGAGGTCGTCGACGCGGCGCGCTCGGCCAGCCGGCTCACCGACTCGCGGTTTGCGCAGGTGTTCGACGTTGAGGACGACTGGGATCACGCCTACATCGTGATGGAGTGGGCCGCCGGGGACTCGCTCGACGACATGCTCGCGCCCGGCCCGCTCGACGCGGTGCGCGGCGCGCGGATCATCGCGGAGGCCGCCGACGCCATGGCGGCCGCGCACGCCGCAGGCCTGTCCCACCTGTGCCTGAACCCGGACTGCCTGCGCTGGACCCCCGGCGGCGGCGTGAAGATCACCGGCCTCGGCATCGACGCCGCGCTGGCCGACACCACCGCTGAGGACCCGGCGCTGGCCGACACCTACCGGCTGGGCATGCTGCTCTACGCGGCGCTGACCGGGCACTGGCCGGGCCCGGACTGGCCCGCCCTGCCCCCGGCACCGCTCGCGGACGGGCTGCCCTGCAGCCCCCGGCAGGTCCGGGCGGGCGTGCCCGCCGCGCTGGACGAGATCACCAGCGAGGCCATGCTGCAGCGTGACCAGAACGGCGCCTTTCCGCTGACCACGCCCGCGCAGCTGGCCACCGCGCTGCAGGCGGCCATCCCGCCGGTCCCGATCCCGCAGCTGCCGCAGCCGCCGCGGTCGCGGGGCAGCGACCGCCGTCCGGGGCCGCGCCCGGCCCGGGAGACCGAGTACTGGGCCCCGGGCGAGCCGGAGCCCGCGTACTGGTCACCGGACGGGCGGACGGGACAGTCCGGACGCCCGGCGGCCCGGGAGTCGCCCCCCCAGCGCCCTGGCTCGTCGGGGGTCCGGGTGGCCATCATCGCGGTGCTGGTGGCGGCCGTGGTGGCCGGGCTCGTGGTGGTGGCGTACCACTCACTGCGCGGCGGCCACTCCACGCCCAGCGCGGCGACCCGCCCGCCGACGTCCGCGCGGACCAGCACGGCCGTGGCCACGCTCACGCCGGTCAGCGCGCAGGCCTTCGAGGACAACCCCGGCGGGACGAGCCTGGCCATCGACAACAACCCGAAGAGCGCCTGGCAGACCTTCTGGTACCGCGACAACCCGGTGTTCGGCGGCCTGCAGCAGGGGTCCGGGCTGATCCTCGACATGGGCCGCTCGGTCCGGCTGACCTCGGTGACGGTCACGTTCGGGTCGATCCCCGGAGCCGACGTCGAAATCAAGATCGGCAATCCGGCGCAGCCGGTGCCCCCGCAGGACGCACCGAGCACGGCACAGGCGACCGCCGGCAGCATGACGACCGTGGCCCAGCAGGATAACGTGAGCAACACCGTGACGTTCCCGGTCACCAGCTCGGCCAGCGGCCGGTACGTCCTCATCTGGTTCACCAAGCTGCCGCCGATGGCCGGCCAGCCCGACAAGTACCAGGCGGACATCTTCAACATCGTCGTGAAGGGAATGGGCTGAACCCTGGCGCCCGGGGCACAACGGGAGGGACAGCTACGGAACACCACGAGGCGGGCGGCGCCCAGGCCGGGCGCCCCCCGCCGGAGCCGTGCGCGCCCGCCGGTGCCGAGCCGCCCGACGCGGAACTCGTGCGGCGGGCTGCGGCCGGCGACCCGGACGCGTTCGGCCAGCTGTTCCTGCGCCACCGGGACCGGCTCTGGGCCGTGGCCATCCGCACCCTGGCCGACCCTGAGGAGGCGGCCGACGCGCTCCAGGACGCGATGATCTCGGCGTTCCGCCGGGCCGGGAGCTTCCGCGGCGACTCGGCCGTGACCACGTGGCTGCACCGGATCGTCGTCAACGCCTGCCTCGACCGGCTGCGGCGCAAGTCGGCGCGGCCCGCGGCGGGCGGGGCGGACGAGCGCACCCTGGACCACCTCGCCACCGCCCAGGCCACGCCGGACCCGTCGCCGGCCAGCGATACCTCGCTGGACGTGCAGGCCGCGCTGCGCACGCTGCCCCCCGACCAGCAGGCCGCGCTGGTCCTGGTGGACATGCTCGGCTACTCGGTGGCCGACGCGGCCGAGATCCTCGGCGTGTCCCAGGGCACCGTGAAGAGCCGCTGCGCCCGGGGCCGGGCCCGGCTGCTGCCGCGGCTGGCGCACCTGCGACGGCGGCCCGGCCAGGGCGCGGCGCCGGGCCGGGAGCAGGCCCCAGGGAACCGATCCGTCACCGGGCACGTCCTACCTGCGCGGGAAGGAGGTGATGACCCGTCATGAAGCCGCATGTCCGCGCGCAGACGCTGGCCAGGTTCCGCCAGGGCGACCTGGGCCCGCGCCGCAGCGCCCGGATCGGCGCTCACCTGGCCAGGTGCGCTCGCTGCCAGGCGCGCAGCGAGGAATTGGCCGGGGTCACGAAGCTGCTGGCCAGCGTGCAGCCGCCGCCGATCCCCGAGCATCTGGAGGCCAGGATCCACAGCGCGCTGACCACCGAGGCGGCCCGGCGGGTCAAGCTGCCCGAGGAGAACGCGGCGGCCGCCCCGGCGGCCAGCCCGGCCGGAACCGGCCCGGCCGCGGACGGGCAGCACCCGCGCCGCAAACGGCCCGGCCACGCCCGGCGGCCACGCCCCGTGATCGCGCTGCGCGCCCTGGCCGCGGCCGCCGCGGTGGTGGTCGTGGCCGGCGGCATCTACGAGATCGCGCACAACTCGGCCTCCTCGTCGTCGGCGGGCTCCTCGGCCGCCGGCCCCGCGGCGCCGGCGACCGCCGGGCCCTCCCGCCCCGCGGCCGGCCCGCTCGCGACCGGGCCCGTCCTGCCATACCGGCACGCCGGGGGCGAGGCCAGCATCACCCCGGTCATGACCGGCACCGACTTCGCGTCCGCGACCCTCAGCAGTCAAGTCACCGCGCAGCTCGCCCAGCACGCCCATGCCGGCCCGGTCGCCGGGCCGAACGCCCCGTCCGCGGCCCAAGGGCCGGCGGGCGGCCGCTCCGCCACGTTCGGGCACATGGCCGTGACGGACCTGGCGGGATGCGTCAACCGGATCGCGGCCGGAGATCTCGTGCTGCTCGTCGACGTCGCCCGCTACCAGGGCGGGCCGGCTACGGTCATCGTCACGCAGCCGTCGGCGGGCGGTCCGGAGCAGATATGGGTGGTCGGCCCCGGCTGCTCGGCGTCACGCAGCGACGTGCTGCGGCACGCGGCGCTGAGCCCGGCCGGCTGACCCGCCGGACCGGGAATCTCCGCGCCCCCAGAACTGTTGACCACGCAGCATGTTCACAGAAGGGCAGCCAGCGGTGAGCGACGTTCGCGATGTCATCATCATCGGATCCGGCCCGGCCGGTTACACGGCCGCGCTGTACGCCGCGCGTGCCCGGCTGCACCCGCTGGTCTTCGAGGGCTCGGTGACCTCGGGCGGCGCGCTGATGAAGACCACGGACGTGGAGAACTACCCGGGCTTCCCCGACGGGGTGCTCGGGCCCGACCTGATGGACGCCATCCGCAAGCAGGCTGAGCGGTTCGGCGCCGAGCTGGTCCCCGACGACGTCAGCGAGGTCGACCTGGCCGCCACGCCCAAGGTCGTCAAGACCGGCGGCGAGACGCACCTGGCCCGGACCGTGATCATCGCCACCGGCTCCGGCTACCGCGAGCTCGGCGTGCCCGGCGAGGACCTGCTGGCCGGCCACGGCGTCTCCTGGTGCGCGACCTGCGACGGCTTTTTCTTCCGCGACCAGGACATCGTGGTCGTGGGCGGCGGGGACTCCGCGTTGGAGGAGGCCACGTTCCTGACCCGGTTCGCGCGCTCGGTAACCGTGGTCCACCGGCGGGACTCGCTGCGCGCCTCCAAGATCATGCAGGACCGCGCGTTCGCCAACCCGAAGGTCAAGTTCGCCTGGGACAGCGTGGTGACCGAGATCCTCGGCGAGGACCGGGTCAGCGGCGTGCGGATCCGCAACGTGAACACCGGCGAAGAGAGCACGCTCGCCGTCACCGGCGTCTTCGTGGCGATCGGCCACGACCCGCGCAGCGAGCTGTTCACCGGACAGCTCGCCACCGACCCGGAGGGGTACCTGCTCGTCGAGCCGCCGTCCACGCGCACCGAGATCGACGGGGTGTTCGCGGCCGGCGACGTGGTGGACCACACCTACCGGCAGGCGGTCACCGCCGCGGGGACCGGCTGTGCCGCTGCCCTGGACGCGGAGAGATGGCTGGCCGACCACGAGACCTGAGGCCGGAAACATGCATCGCGTCTTCATAACCATCGTCACGAACTAGGAATGGAAGGAAGTCCGCACCGTGGGAGCAACCAAGACCGTAACCGACGCGACCTTCGAGGCCGACGTGCTGAAGAGCGAGAAGCCGGTCGTCGTGGACTACTGGGCCGAGTGGTGCGGTCCGTGCCGTCAGGTCGCTCCGGTTCTCGAGGAGATCGCCACCGAGCACGCTGACAAGATCGATGTGGTCAAGCTCAACGTGGACGATAACCCGGTCACGTCGCAGCGCTACGGGATCCTGAACATCCCGACGCTGAGCGTGTTCAAGGACGGAGAGGTCGTCAAGGAGATCGTCGGCGCCCGGCCGAAGTCGGCCCTGCTGCGCGAGCTCGCCGACTTCATCTGAGCCGGCAGCGGCGGGGGTTTACGCCAAACCCGCCGACCGACCCCCGGAAGATCAGCACCGGCGGGTTACGCCAGACCCCAGCCGGGCACTACGCCAGGCGCAGCGCCCGTTCCGGGGTCATCGAGCCGAGCAGCCGCTCCAGTGCCACTTCCACGTCCTCGCGCCAGGACAGCGCCGTCTTGAGCTCCAGCCGCAGCCGCGGGTAGCGGGCGTGCTGGCGGACGGTCTTGAACCCGACCGCGAGCAGGTAGTCGGCGGGGACCACGCAGGAGGGGGTGGTCCACGTCAGGTCGCCGAAGGCCTCGATCGCTTTCACGCCCCGCCGGGTCATGTCCTTGGCCACGCCCTGCACCAGCATCCGGCCCAGCCCGCCCCCGGCGAACTCGCCGAGCACGTGCGCGGTCATGAGCAGCACCGCGTCGGCGCTGACCGGGCTGGTCGGGAAGGCCACCGACCGCGGGGCGTACTGCGGCGGGGAGTACACCACGTAGCCGGCGGGAACGCCGTCGACATAGATGATCTTCCCGCAGCTTCCCCACTCCAGCAGGACCGAGGAAACCCAGGACTCCTTCTCCAGCCCGGGATCGCCCTCCTCATGGGCCCGGGCGTAGCCCACCGGGTCGAGTTCCCAGAAGACGCAGCGACGGCACCTGGGCGGCAGGTCACCGATGTTGTCCAGCGTGATGCTGGCGAGGCGGCGCGACACGGGCACCCCTGAGATCTGGAGGCTGGCCTGACCCGGGCCGGCCGGGCTGGGCTGCTTCCCGGTATCCCCGCTGACCCGTACCCCGACATGGTACCCACTGCGCGCCCGCGGGCGCGGCGGCCGGCTGCACTAGGCTCGGCGGGTGACGACACGCAAGAGCTTCGGCAGCGACAACCACGCCGGCGCGCACCCGGCGGTCCTAGGCGCGCTAGCCGCCGCGAGCCAGGGCGATGCCACCGCGTACGGCGACGATCCGTGGACGGCCCGGGCCGCCGCCCGGCTGGCGGACGCGTTCGGCGCCGGCGGCGGGGTCTTCTTCGTCTTCACCGGCACGGCCGCCAACGTCCTCGGCATCAGCCTCATGCTGCGCCCGTACGAGGCCGTCATCTGCGCCGAGGGCGCCCACCTCAACGTGGACGAGTGCGGGGCCGCGGAGCGCATCGTCGGCTGCAAGCTGCTGACGGTGCCGGCCGACGACGGCAAGCTCACGCCGGAGCTGGTCGCCACCCGGCTCGGCGGGCGCGGGGACGAGCACCGGGCCCAGCCCCGGGCGGTCGCCATCACCCAGGCCACCGAGGTCGGCACCTGCTACACGCTGGACGAGCTGCGGCGGCTCGGCGAGTTCTGCCGGGCCAGCGGGCTGCTCCTGTTCCTGGACGGGGCCCGCCTGGCCAATGCGGCGGCATCCCTCGGGTGCTCGCTGTCCGACCTGTCCGCGAACGTCGACGTGCTGAGCTTCGGCGGGACCAAGAACGGGGCGATGGGGGCCGAGGCGCTGGTCGTGATGAACTCCTCGCTCGCCGGCGCTGTCCCCTTCCAGCGCAAGCAGCAGATGCAGCTCGCGTCTAAGACGCGCTACCTGGCCGCGCAGTTCGGCGCGCTGCTCGAGGACGAGCTGTGGCTGCGGAACGCTCAGCACGCGAACGCCATGGCGCGGCGGCTCGCGGACGGCGTCGACGGCGTGCCCGGCGTGCGGCTGCGCCACCCGGTCGAGTCCAACGGCGTGTTCGCCGCCCTGGACCCGGCGCTCGTCGAGCCGCTGCAGCGGGAGTGGAATTTCTACGTCTGGGAATCCGACGGCCATGCCGCGGACGGAGCGGAGGGGCCGTCCTCGCGGGCCAGCGTCGTCCGCTGGATGACCGCGTTCGATACCACCGAGGACGACGTCGACGCGTTCGTGGCCGCCATCCGTGCCGCGGCCGGCGCGCTCACCGGCTAACCCGGCCCGCCGCGCCTGTCGCCCGGCCTCATCCCCGCGCCAACGTTTCACGGGAAACATCGGCGGCTGGCCATGCCGGGCCCGATGGCCGCCCGGCCGCCGGGTGGTGCTCAGGCGCTCCGCGACTGGGCCCAGCCGGACGGCAGGCCGGGAGTCATCGTCGCGACGATCCTCTCCAGGTCGTCCAGCGAGGCGAACTCGACGACGATCTTCCCCTTGCGCTGGCCGAGTTCCACCTTGACCCGGGTCTCGAATACATCGGACAGCCGGTCCGCGAGGTCCCGCAGCCCGGGCGCGACCGGCTTGGGCCGGGCGTCATGCTGCCGGGGCGCCTTCGCGGCCTGGGCGCCGAGGGCGACGATCTCCTCCACGGCCCGCACGGACAGCCCTTCCGCGACGATCCGGTGCGCCAGTTGCTCCTGGGCCTGCAGGTCCGCCACGCCGAGCAGGGCCCGCGCGTGCCCGGCGCTCAGCACCCCCGCCGCGACCCGCTTCTGCACGTTGGGGGGCAGGCCGAGCAGCCGGATGGTGTTCGAGATGTGCGGGCGCGACCTGCCTATCTTCTGAGCCAGCTCCTCGTGGGTGGCCGAGAAGTCATCGAGAAGCTGCTGGTAGGCGGCGGCCTCTTCCAGCGGGTTCAGCTGCTCCCGGTGCAGGTTCTCGATCAGCGCATCCCGGAGCAGGTCGTCGTCGGAGGTCTCCCGGACGATGGCCGGGACCTGCGACAGGCCGGCCAGCTCGGCCGCCCGCCACCGGCGCTCACCCATGACCAGCTCGTAGTGCCCGGGCATCACCGTGCGGACGACCACCGGCTGCAGCAGGCCGACCGCCTGGATCGAGGCCGCGAGCTCCTCCAGCGTCTCGGAATCGAAGACCTGCCGCGGCTGCCTCGGGTTGGGCGTTATCGAGCCGACCGGTATCTCCTCGAAGTAGGCCCCGATGACCCCGGGCTCGGTCTCGGCCGCCGCGGCGTACGGCTGGCCGACGGGCGCGGCGACGGCCGGCGACGCCGTCGGGATGAGCGCCCCGAGTCCCTTGCCCAATCCGCGCTTCTGCTGCGGCATTGCCTCTCCTCGCTGTCCGCTCGCGCCCGGCCGCCGCGCCAGCCCTGCTTCGTGACTGCCCGCCGGCCGCCTATCTCACAGTCATCCTGCCAGGTGCCCGCCCGGAAGCCGACACCATCGGGCCAAGGCCGGCCGGCCGCCGGCATGCCCGGCCGGCCCGCTATCCCATGACGGACCGGAATCGCTTGGTCACTGTACGCTTTCAGGCAGGCGGGCGGCGCCAGACCGTCAAGCCTGCGGGGCCTTGCGGTAGGCCATCTCCTTCGCGGCGGCCAGGTACGCCTGTGCCCCATTCGAGCCGGGATCGTACGTCATCACGGACTGCCCGTAGCTCGGGGCTTCGGAAACCCGGACGCTGCGCGGGATGACCGCGGACAGCACGATCTCGCCGAAGTGCGCCCGGACCTCGTCCGCGACCTGCGAGGCCAGCCGGGTACGGCCGTCGAACATCGTCAGCAGGATGGTCGAGACGGCCAGGGCCGGATTGAGGTGGCTCCTGACCAGGTCCACGGTGCGCAGCAGCTGCTCGAGCCCCTCCAGCGCGTAGTATTCGCACTGGATCGGGATGAGGATCTCGGGCGCGGCCACGAGGGCGTTGACCGTCAGCAGCCCGAGCGACGGCGGGCAGTCGATGAAGATGTAGTCGAGACCGGAGGAGTCGAACCCGGCCAGCGCCCGGACCAGCCGTGATTCCCGGGCCACCAGCGGGACGAGCTCGATCTCGGCGCCGGCGAGGTCGATCGTGGCCGGGGCGCAGTACAGCTGCGGGATGCTCGCGGCCGGGCGGACCACGCTGGCCAGCGGCTGGCCCTCGACGAGCACGTTGTAGACGGACGTGACCCCCGAGTGATGATCGACGTCAAGGGCGGTCGAGGCGTTCCCCTGCGGGTCCAGGTCGAGGACCAGCACCCGCTGGCCGTACAGGGCCAGGCTCGCGGCGAGATTGACCGCCGTCGTGGTCTTGCCCACGCCGCCCTTCTGGTTCGCGATCGTGATGATGCGGCAGGACCCCGGGCGCGGCCAGGTCTCGCTGCCGGCCCGGGCGGCCAGCGCGGCGCGGGCGGCCCGGGCTATGGGCATCTCCGGGCCGGTGTCGGCGGTCGTCGCCGCCTCCGGTGCGGCCGGGTCGTCAGCACCGGACGCCGGCGCGGGGGGCCAGCCGAGGGCACCGGGCCAGGCCGGCTCGGCGCCGGCGGGATCCGGCGGGCCGGGCCATCCCAGGCCACGAGCGGCGGCCGTTGTCACGTTCCTGCTCCTCCCGGCGTCTCGGGCGTGCCTGGCGCCGCCGCGGGGGCGGACAGCCGGATGACCGTCGGCGGCGGACTGACCTTACCGCTCCCAGGGTGCACGACGGCCACGTCCTGCGCACGCAGCCGCGCCAGCACGGGCCGGGCTCGCGCGAGCTCCTCCGCGGCCCCGGCTCCCTTCATGGCCAGGACGAGGCCGCCCGGCCGCGCCAGGCCGAGCGCCAGGCCGGCCAGCCGCTCCATCGGGGCCACGGCGCGGGCCGTGACGACGTCGGCCGCCACGCGCCCGGCCAGGTCCTCGGCCCGCCCGCGGCAGACCGCCGTGTTGGCCAGGCCGAGCTCGGCGACGCACTCCTGCAGGAACGCCACCCGCCGGGCCATCGGTTCCAGCAGGATGACCGTGGCCTGCGGCCGCAGCATCGCGATGACCACCCCCGGCAGCCCGGCGCCGGAACCAAGATCGATCACCGAGCACGCGGGCGGGATCAGCTCCGCGACGGCCGCGCAGTTCATCAGGTGCCGGTCCCACAGCCGGACGGTCTCCCGCGGGCCGATCAGGCCCCGCTCCACGGCCCGGCCGGCCAGCAGCTCGGCGTAGCGCTCGGCCTGGCCGAGCGCCGACCCGAACACCGCGCGGGCCTGCGGGGGGGCGGGCGGCGCCAGGCCCGGACGCGCCCGCGGCTCGCGTGACTCAGCTCGCAGGAAGAACGACCACCCGACGGTCCGGCTCCTCGCCCTCGGACTCGCTGCGCAACCCGGCTTCGGCCACCGCGTCGTGCACGATCTTGCGCTCGAACGGGTTCATCGCCCAGAGCTTCTTGGGCACGCCGGTGCGCTTGACCTCGTCGGCCGCGTCCCGGCCGGTCTCCGTGAGCTCCGCGCGCCGGCGCAGCCGGTAGCCGCCGACATCGATCATGATCCTGGTGCGCATGCCGGTATGCCGGTGCACCGCGAGCCGGGTCAGTTCCTGCAGCGCCTCGAGGACCTCTCCCCGGGATCCCACCAGCTCGTCGAGGGTCGCACCGACCACGGAGACCACCGCGCGGTCCCCTTCGACATCCATGTCGATGTCGCCGTCCAGGTCGGCGACGTCGAGCAGCCCTTCGATGTAATCCGCGGCGATCTCGCCTTCGAGTTCCAGGTCCGCGACATCCGTCAGTCCCGGGGCCACCTCGCCGGACTCCCGGTCCGGGTCGCGGTCCTCGGTCTCGTCCCCGGCCAGATCCTCCGCATCGGCGAACCCGTCCGCGCCGTCCTCAGCCCGCACCGCGACGGTCTCGGTGGCCAGCTGGTCCGCCTGGTCCTGATCTGTGGCGGACACCTGCGGCTCAGTGACCGCGCTTTCCCCTTGGCTCACGACCGGGGCCTCCTACGTTCGGGGTTGACCTTTGCTGATGCGACGTCCTTCGCCGGGCGCTG
>Ga0335073_10005426_pt1 | contig 17888 bp, 16 predicted proteins | sample Lox_Sample_22_FD_207093 | JGI IMG/M metagenome (GOLD analysis project Ga0335073, IMG submission 207093) | Soil microbial communities from Loxahatchee National Wildlife Refuge, Florida, United States - Lox_Sample_2.2 | ecosystem: Environmental > Terrestrial > Soil > Wetlands | place: USA...
GCTGCTGGACAGCGCCGACCTGGTCATTGCTTCCCCTGGCCACCACGTAATCGCCCGATCCTAGCCAGCCAGAGAGGGTAAGGGTGCCGAAGCGATCCAGCGCAGCCTTAGAGGCGACGAACTCGCCCGGCCGCCCGGCTGCGGTCAGATCCCCGGCCACCAAGAGCACGTCGGCGCCTCGAGCGGCGGCATCGCGGGTCATCGCGCGCGCCATCACGACCGGATACGGCGGCAGTTCGGGTGCCTGCGAGAATCCCGGCGGGAAAGCGCTGGTGACCAGTCCGCTCACCGTCTCGCCTGCATGCAGGTCGTTACTGAGGGCCAGCGTGAAGAGCAGGCGGCCCGGTGGCGGCACCAGGGTGGTGACCTGACCGGGAGAAGCAGAGCGCATGGCGCCTGACACCAGCCCGGCGAGGAGCGCCGCTAGCTGGCCATCGGTCGATCCCTCCGGGATGAGGAGGCCCCCCTCGGGGAAACTGAGCTGCGGCAGCAGCCGGGGCGTGGCAGGTATTCCCCCGGACAGCGCCTGGTAGTAGTAAGTCGTGCCCGGCCGGAGGCCGGTGATCTCTACGTAGTGGTACGGGGTTTCGCCGCCCCACTCGACCGCGACGCGGTCCAGGTTGTTCGGGTCGGTGCCGTAGCGCACCAGTCCGTCGGTCGCAATCGGCTCTGGCGCGGGCGCCGGCAAGTACGGCACGGCTGGCGTCGGGACGCCCGCTGTGTACCAGGTCAGCACGAAGCTCGTGTCGGTGACAGTCACGAGTTCGAGATCCTGTGCGTACAAGCCGTTCCCGCCCGTCCTGCCGGAGCTAGCCACAGCAGGTGTCGCGGCGACTAGCGGGGTCACCAGCCCCGCGGCCGCGCCCGCCGAGGCCAGCTGGATGAGCTGGCGGCGGCTGAGTCCGCAACAGTCCTGCATGCCGCCCAAGGGTGACTCACGGTTACTAACCGCTACCCTCGCTCGGTTGAACAACGGGCGACGAATGGGCGAAACGACAAATCGGGAAGAGCGGGCAATGATGTGATCCGCGGTGTCAGGCCGAGCACCGCTGGGCGACCCGCCTGGCCCTAGGCCCGGCCGCCCGGTCCTGCTGTATGTCCTGGGCGCGGGCAGCGGCGCCGGCTCTTACCGCCTGAGCGCTCAGGCCGCCCGTGGCATAGTGCGGTTATGGCATCTAGCACCCGGCGGGCGGGCGCCGCAACCGCGGGCCCTGCAACTTCGGGCGGAGCAACCTCCGGCGCAGCAAGCTCGGGCCAGGGGGCGGCCGCGGCCGGGCTGCCTGCGTCGGTGACGATCATCGTCGGCGAGGAGGAACTGCTTGTCGAGCGGGCTGTCAGCGCCAGTGTGACCCTAGCGGCGGCGGCCGGCGGACCGGGCCTGGCTGACGGCGACAATGACGGCGCAGCCACGGGTGCTGGCGTACATAACGTCGCCGCGGCCGGCCTGACGGTGGGGGAGCTGACCGGCCTGACCGCGCCATCGCTGTTCGGGGGTGGCTGCGTCGTGGTGATCCGGTCCGCGCAGGACGCCGGGAAAGACCTGTCCGCCGAACTGGTGAAGCTGACCCGGTCGCCGGCCCCTGAGGTTTTCCTGATCGTCACGCACGCGGGCGGCGTCAAGAACAAGGCGCTGCTGGCCGACCTCGTCAGCGCCGGCGCGCGCAGGGTGGACTGCCCGAGCATCAAACGGTTCGGCGAGCGGATGGACTTTCTCCGGGGTGAGTTCCGGCATGCGGGCCGCAAGGCCGACGACGGAGGCCTTCGGGCGCTGCTCGATGCCGTCGGGACCGACTTGCGTGACCTTGCCGCCGCCTGCAGCCAGCTGTCGGCTGACACGACCGGCGTGATCAATCAGGCTGCCGTCGCGCGCTACTACCAGGGCCGGGCTGAGGCGACCGGCTTCTCTGTCGCCGACAAAGCCTGCGAGGGGAACCTCGCTGACGCGCTTGAGCAACTTCGCTGGGCACTGGCGACGGGAACCTCGCCAGTGCTGATCTCCAGCGCACTGGCCCAGGGCCTGCGGACACTCGGCCTGGTCGGTTCGGTCGGCCGGGGGCTCAGCCCGAACTCGCTGGCGGCTGAACTCGGGATGCCGCCGTGGCGTATCGACAAGGCCCGCCAGCAGCTCACCGGCTGGACGTCGGAGGGCCTGGCGAAGGCGCACGCCGCGGTGGCCGAGGCCGACGTCCAGGTCAAGGGTGAAGGAGCAAGCGCTGGCTATGCCCTGGAGCGGGCCGTCAGCACCATTGTTGCCTGCCGTGCGCGGCCCGCTAGCTCCTAGCGGAACGCAGGTCCCGGACGTCGATGGTCTGATCGGTGTGCACCGCGTCGGCTAGCCGGCGGTCGTGGGTGACCAGCACCAGCGTGCGGGAATAGTCGCGCAGGGCCAGCTCGAGCTGCTCTATCGCTTCGATGTCCAGGTGGTTCGTCGGCTCGTCCAGTGCGAGGAAGTTGACCCCGCGGGCCTGCAGTAGCGCGAGGCCCGCCCGGGTCCGCTCGCCGGGGGACAGGGCGCTGGACGGCCGGAGGGCTGCATCGCCCCGCAACCGGAACTTGGCCAGCAGCGTCCGCGTTTCCTCGTCGCTGGCCAGCCCTGCGGCGGACCGGACGACCTGCATGACTGGTGCATCAGCGGCGAACTCCCGCCGGGTCTGATCGAGTTCGCCGAAGACGACGCTCGGGCCCGCGTAGCGCTGGCCGGACGACAGGCGAGCCCGGCCGAGTAGTGCATCGACCAGCGTGCTCTTGCCTGAGCCGTTGGGGCCGGTGATCCTGATCCGGTCAGCCGGGCCGACGATCAGGCTGACCGGCCCCAGCGTCACCTCGCCGCGGCTCACGACTGCGCCGGTCAGCGAGACCGCAACCGCGCCAGCCCGCCGCGTCTCTCCGATGGACAGCTGCAGCTGCCACGGATCGCGGACCTCGTCCGGCGCGTCCGCGTCGAGCCGGCCGATGGCCTTCGCAATCCGGGCGGCGCCGCTGCCGGTATTCTGCGCGGTCCCGGCCCGGAAGGCGCGGATGTTCTTATCTGGCTCGGCCTGCTGCGCGCGGGCGCTGGTCGCCCGCTGCACGCCCGTCCTGGCCCACTGCCGCTGCCGGCGCGCGGCCTCGGTCAGCTTGTCTCGCTCGGCCTCGTACGAGGCATAGGCGTCGACCGCATGCCGCCTGGACAGCTCACGCTCGGCGACGTAGGAATCCCAGCCGCCATTAAACATCGAGCCGTGCCGGCTGAACTCGTCGAGTTCGAGGATCTGGGTCACGATCGCCGCCAGCATCGACCGATCGTGGCTGACCAGAACCAGTCCCGCCCTGCTCCGGCGCAGATGGGCCTCGAGCAGGTCCAGCCCGGCGTCGTCCAGGTCATTGGTTGGCTCGTCGAGCAGCAGGATGTCGGGCTGGGCCAGCAGCACCGCGGCCAGGCCGAGCCGGGCTTGCTGGCCGCCGGAGAGTTCGGCTGCGTTTCGGTCCAGAAGGGTGTCAGGAAGGCCAAGCGCGGCGGTGACCTGTGCCATGCGCTCCGGCAGGTCGGCCCCGCCTAGGGCCAGCCAGCGCTGCAACGCGGTGTCATAGGCGTCATCGGCGCCTGGATCGCCCCTGCTCAGGGCCGCCAGCGACGCGTCCAGGCCGGCCTGGGCGGCTGCCACCTGTGTCCGGCGGCTGAGGTGGCCGGCTAGCGACTCGCCCGGCCGGATGTCGGGCTCCTGAGCCAGCCGGAGCACGGTCGTGCTGGCCGGGGACCTGGTCACGGTGCCGGAATCCGGCTCAAGCTCGCCAGCCAGGATCTTGAGCAGCGTGGACTTGCCTACCCCGTTCGGGGCGATGATTCCGGTACGGTCTCCGGAGCCGATGCTGAGGCTGACGCCGTCCAGCACGACGAGGCTGCCGAAGGAAATGCTGACGTTGACCGCTGCCAGCCTGGACATCGGGTTCTCCCGGCTCGCGGCCAGCCGAGACTGGCGACCGCAGGGTAATGCCCAGGGCGACGCGCGGAGGGCGGCACTAGCCGCCAGAGTCAAACTCGCGGGGCAGGACCGCGCGCAGCCTAAGCGCTCTTGAGCTGCTCAGCCCGCTTGGCGATAGCCGACTTGCGGTTAGCAGCCTGATTCTTGTGAATGACGCCCTTGCTGACGGCTTTGTCCAGCTTCGCCGTCGCGGCCCGCATCGCGGTCGCGGCAGCGTCGGCGTCGCCGGAGTCGGCGGCCTCGCGGAACTTCCGCACGGACGTCTTCAGCTCTGACTTGACCGCCTTGTTGCGCAGGCGGGCCTTTTCGTTCTGCTTGTTGCGCTTGATCTGCGACTTGATGTTTGCCACGCGAAATGCCTCGCTAAGGTCTGTCCAAGGTGTCTGGTGGTGCCGGCACGAGCCGCAGGCAGGCGGTTCGCGGCGTCGTGCCCAGCTATACGCGGGCATGCAGGCAGCCAGCAGGTAAGAATAGCCGAGATCTGCCCTGCCGCTCAAACCGATAGCCCCTGGGCGCCCGCCACGGCACGATGGCTGATGGCAAGGGCATCATGCCCGGCATGCAACGATAGACGCTGAGAAGCCGCGGTCGCGCCCGAGCCGGCCACCCCATCTGGCGTCCTACTATCAGGCGGAGCCCGTGTCACCAACGCCGCAGCAGCAGACCGATCGGCTGCCCGCGCCCGAGCCCGCCCGCACGCCGCAGCCGGTCATCCGCAACTTCTGCATCATCGCCCACATCGATCACGGCAAGTCGACGCTTGCCGACCGGATGCTGCAGCTGACCGGGGTGGTCGATGCCCGCCAGATGCGCGCACAGTACCTGGACCGCATGGATATCGAGCGGGAACGGGGAATTACCATCAAATCCCAGGCGGTCCGGCTGCCGTGGCGCGGGGTCGATGGCAACCAGTACGTGCTGAACCTCATCGACACCCCCGGCCACGTGGACTTCACCTACGAGGTGTCCCGGTCGCTGGCTGCCTGCGAAGGCGCGATCCTGCTGGTCGACGCCGCCCAGGGGATCGAGGCGCAGACCCTGGCCAACCTGTACCTGGCCCTCGATGCGGACCTGCACCTGATCCCGGTGCTCAACAAGATCGACCTGCCCGCGGCCCAGCCCGAGAAGTACGCCGCCGAGCTGGCGAACATCATCGGATGCGATCCCTCCGATGTCCTCCGGGTGTCGGCTAAGACCGGCGAGGGCGTCGCCGAGTTGCTCAACGCCGTCGTCGCGCAGGTCCCGCCGCCGTCGGGCAATCTCGACGCTCCGGCCAGGGCGCTGATCTTCGACTCGGTCTACGACACCTACCGTGGCGTCGTCACCTACGTCCGGGTAGTTGACGGCCGCCTGTCGAGGCGCGAGCGGACGCTGATGCTGTCGACCAAGTCCGTGCACGAGACGCTGGAGATCGGCGTGATCTCGCCGGAGCCAGTGCCATCGGACGGGCTGGCCGCAGGCGAAGTCGGCTACCTGATCACCGGTGTCAAGGACGTCCGGCAGGCCCGCGTCGGAGATACGCTGACGACCCTGGCTGTCCCGGCGACCGAGCCGCTGCCGGGTTATGCCGACCCGAAGCCGATGGTGTTCTCCGGCCTGTACCCGGTCGACGGAGACGACTATCCCGAGCTTCGCGACGCGCTGGACAAGCTCCGGCTCAACGACGCCTCGCTGGTGTACGAGCCGGAGACGTCGACCGCGCTGGGTTTCGGCTTCCGCTGCGGCTTTCTCGGCCTGCTGCACATGGAGATCATCCGGGAGCGGCTTGAGCGTGAGTTCGACCTGGTGCTGATCTCCACTGCGCCGAACGTGGTGTACCGGGTGGTGGCCGAGTCTGGCGTCGAAACCGTCGTCACCAATCCCAGCGAGTTCCCCGAAGGCAAGATCAGCCAGGTCTTCGAGCCGGTCGTCCGGGCTACCGTCCTGGCGCCGACCGACTACGTCGGCGCGATCATGGAGCTGTGCCAGAGCCGTCGCGGCGTCCTCCTCGGCATGGAGTACCTGTCCGCTGACCGGGTCGAGATCCGGTACACGATGCCGCTCGGCGAGATCATTTTCGACTTCTTCGACCAGCTCAAGTCACGCACCCGCGGCTACGCGTCGCTCGACTATGAGCCGGCCGGCGAGCAGGAAGCCGATCTGGTCAAGGTCGACATCCTGCTGCAGGGCGTTCCGGTGGACGCGTTCAGCCAGATCGTGCACGCGGACAAGGCCCGCGAGTACGGTCTCGGCATGACCGCCCGGCTCAAGGAACTCATCCCGCGGCAGCAGTTCGAAGTCCCGATCCAGGCCGCGATCGGCTCACGGATCATCGCGCGCGAGAACATCCGCGCGATGCGCAAGGACGTGCTCGCCAAGTGCTACGGCGGTGACATCACCCGGAAGCGCAAGCTGCTGGAAAAGCAGAAGGAAGGCAAGCGCCGGATGAAGGTCATCGGCCGGGTGGAGGTGCCGCAGGAGGCGTTCGTCGCGGCGCTGTCGACCGAGCAGGGTCCCGACAAGAAGCGTTCCTGATCGCGCAGCACCCAAAGGCAAATCAGGACCTCGACGAGGCCCTTCTCAAACTCGCCAGCTCAGTGCTACCTTCCGGCCGTGGTCAGCGATTCTCCGGCCGTGGTCAGCGATCAGTCGCGCGGGCAGCGACTCCTCCCGCTGCGCATGCTGGCGGACATCCTCACGATCCTGCTGGCCGTCGTTGTCGTGCTCATCGGCGCCCGGCTGGCTATCGAGGCCGGAAACATGGGCACCAGACAGTGGCGGCACGAGTTCATTGAGATGCGGCTGGACAAGCTTGCTGACATCACGATCTCCGGGTTGAGCATCCTGTTCGTGGTGTGGTTTCGCCGGGCCAGGATCAACGCCGAATGCTCCGGCTACCGGCAGCGCCGGGCGCGCGGCTGGGCCTTCTGGGGCTGGATCGTCCCCATCGTCAGCCTCTGGTTCCCGTTTCAGATCATGGGCGACATCTGGCGGGCCGGACTGCCCGCCTCACAGTGGCGCAAGACCGCCTGGCTGCCGGCGCTGTGGTGGACATGCTGGCTGATCAGCGGACTGTCGTTCGGCGGCCGCACGATGTCGTCGAATGTCTACGGGGTCCCGCACATTGGCGTCGGCACTGAGACTTTCAGCCTGTGCTTCCTGGCCATCGCGGGCGTAACGCTGATAGCGATCATCCGGGAAGTGTCCTACGGGCCTGTCGGCTCGCCGGTGCCGGGCGCCTAACTGATCGGCCTGATCACGTTTCATGGGTTCGTCGACCAGTTTCATGGGTTCGTCGACCACAAACCTGTGTAAACCGGACGCTCAATCGACACAATCCCATGAAGGCTCGACTCAAACCCATGAAACGTTGGCGTGGGGTCGTAACACGCGGTCGCTTCGCGGGCTTGGTCTCGACGCGAGCCGTAGATGGGGGCGCGCAATACGCGTTCGACGGGCCCAGCCGCGTCGGCTAGCGTCAAGGTCATGTCAGACGCTCGGGTTATCTCGGTGAACCGCGGAACGGAAGCCGATCTTGAGATCGGCGGCCGGCCCAGCCGGTCGGCTATCGACAAGCGGCCCGTGGCAGGCCCGGTAGCAGTTCGGCTGCTCGGCCTCGACGGAGACGAGTGTGCCGACATGGAAAACCATGGCGGGCGCGACCAAGCCGTCTACGCCTATGCCAGGGAAGACCTGGACTGGTGGACCGAGCAGCTTGGCCGTGAGCTGCGTAATGGCATCTTCGGCGAGAACCTGACGACCGGAGGCATTTCCATCAGCAGCGCTCTGATCGGCGAGATCTGGCAGGTAGGCGCCGTTGTCGTCCAGGTCACCTCGCCCCGGGTCCCGTGCGTGACCTTCAAGTCCTGGCTCGATGAGCCGCACTGGGTCAAGCGATTCGCTAATGCCGGCCGCACTGGCGCCTATCTCCGGGTGCTATCGGAGGGCACCGTTCAGGCCGGTGACGAGCTGACCGTGCTGAGCCGACCGAACCAGCGGGTGACGGTCGCCGAGTCGCTGCTGGCTTATTACGGCGACCGGGAGATCATGGGCAGGCTCCTCACGGTGGACGGGCGCAGTTCGAAGCTAGACGAATCCGTCATGGACGAGCCCGCACTGGACTGACATGGCTGGCCTGCCGCCTGATGGCGTACCGGGGCCGGATGACGGCAGCCTGCCAGAGTCCGCGATGGCCCGGCTCGGCAACGCCCCGTTCGGGGTCTATGTGCATGTGCCGTTCTGCCAGACCCGCTGTGGTTACTGCGACTTCAACACCTACACGGCAACCGAGCTGGGCTCCGGTGCCTCCCGAGAGTCATACGCGGCGCTGGCGATCGCTGAGCTCAGGCTCGCTGCCAAGGTCCTGGCGGGTCGCGCCGGGCCAGTGCAGACAGTCTTCTTCGGCGGCGGCACGCCGACGTTGCTGCCACCGGCGGACCTGACGGCGATGCTCCGCGCGATCGACTCTGAGCTAGGGCTAGCGCCCGGCGCCGAGGTCACCACCGAAGCGAACCCGGAAACCGTGGACGAACGGTCGCTGGCGGAGCTTCGGGCCAGCGGATTCACCCGGATCTCGCTGGGCATGCAGAGCGCGGTGCCGCACGTGCTCGCTGTGCTGGAGCGGGTGCACCAGCCCGGCCGGCCAGAGCAATGCGTGTCGTGGGCACGATCGGCCGGATTCGGCCACGTCAGCCTGGACTTGATCTACGGCGCGCCGGGCGAGACGGACGGGGACTGGCAGACCTCGCTGGACCGGGCGATCGCAGCCGACCCGGACCACATCTCGGCGTACTCGCTCATCGTCGAGGAGGGCACCAGGCTCGCCGCCCGGATTCGGCGTGGCGAGCTGCCGATGCCCGATGACGATGTGCTAGCCGACCGGTACCTGATCGCCGATGACCGGCTCAGCGCAGCTGGTTTCAGCTGGTATGAGGTATCGAACTGGGCGGCAGCAGCAGACGCGCCATGCCGGCACAACGAGCTTTACTGGACTGGCGGCAACTGGTGGGGGATCGGACCAGGCGCGCACAGCCATGTCGGCGGGACGCGCTGGTGGAACGTCCGGCACCCGGCGGCGTACGCACAGCGAGTGAGCGGCAGCCTCAGCCCGGCCCAGGCACGCGAAGTCCTGACCGAGAGCGAACGAGCGACCGAGCGGATCATGCTCGCGACACGGCTGGCATCGGGATGCCCGCTGGCCTATCTCACCCCGGCCGGGCTGCAGGCGGCCCGGACTGCTGTCGAGGACGGCCTGGCCAGCCGGGCGGCCTTGGAGCTTGGGGCAGTCACGCTGACAAGGCGGGGGCGGCTGCTGGCGGACGCCGTGATCCGGGAGCTGACGGACTAGCCGGACAAGTCCTGACTGACCGGTTAGGTAACCTCACCTCCAAGTTGCCGTCTTTTTGGACAAGTCGCTCGTCGCGCTGATCTGTCCTCGCGCTCGGATTGGGCCCTAGACTTGGCACTCAGGGCCCAGGAGTGCCAAGGGGAGGTAGCGGCCACGTGCTCGACGACAGGAAACTGGCGGTGCTGCGCGCCATCGTGGAGGACTTTGTCTCCACGAACGAGCCGGTTGGCTCCAAGGCGCTCGTAGACCGGCACAACCTGGACGTCTCCCCGGCCACCATCAGGAACGATATGTCCGTTCTGGAGGAGCAGGGCTACATCGTCCAGCCGCATACCAGCGCCGGCCGGATACCTACCGACCAGGGCTACCGGCTGTTCGTTGACCGGCTCTCCGGGGTCAAACCCCTGTCGGCCGCGGAGCGCCGCGCCATCGAGACTTTCCTGGCTGGCGCGTACGACCTGGACAGCGTCGTGATGCGCACGGTCCGGCTGCTGGCCCAGCTCACCAGGCAGGTCGCCGTCGTTCAGTACCCGTCACTGACCAGGTCGGCGGTGCGGCACATCGAACTGGTGCCGGTATCCGAGCGTCGGCTGCTGCTGGTGCTGATCACCGATACCGGGCGGGTAGAGCAGCGAGTTGTCGAGTTGCCAGCGGAGATCCGCGAAGACTCGATCACCCAGCTGCGGGCGGTGCTCAACGCATGCCTGGACGGACGCAAGCTTGCCGACGTCGCGACGGTGGTGGCCCAGCTACCAGAACGGCTGAGCGCGGCCGAGCAGCCCAATGCGGTGGCCGTCTTCTCGGTCATCGTTGAAACCGTGGTCGAGCGGCACGAGGAGCGCGTGGTTGTCGGCGGGGCCTCGAATCTCACACCAGCTGACTTCTCCAGGGGATTGCACGAGGTCCTTGAGGCGTTGGAGGAACAGGTAGTGCTGATGCGGTTGCTCGGCGAGTCGGGTGACCAAGCGGCTGTCACGGTCCGCATCGGGTCGGAGAATGAAGTGGACGGGCTGCGGAACGCCTCGCTCGTGGTCACCGGTTATGGCGCTGGCAATCAGTCACTAGCCAGGCTCGGGGTAATTGGCCCGACTCGGATGGACTACCCGACAGCGATGGGAGCGGTGCGCGCGGTGGCACGATACGTGGGTCAGATCCTGGCGGAGTCGTAGGAATGCCGGTGGCAAACGATTATTACGGGATCCTCGGTGTCCGCCGAGACGCGGGCGCCGACGAGATCAAGAAGGCCTACCGACGGCTGGCGCGGGAACTGCACCCGGACGTCAACCCGGATCCGGCGCTGCAGGAGCGCTTCAAGGAAGTCACCCAGGCGTACGAGGTCCTCTCTGATCCGGACAAGCGCCAGATGTACGACCTCGGAGCCGACCCGTTTGCCCAGCGGGCAGGCGCTGGTGCGGCCGGCTTCGGCGCGGCCGGCTTCCCGTTCAGCGACCTCGTGGACGCCTTCTTCGGCGGCGCTGCCGCTCCACGCGGCCCGCGCAGCCGGGCGAGGCGAGGACGCAACGCCACGATCCGTGTCGACCTGGATCTCGCCGAGTGCGCGTTCGGCACGACCAGGGAACTCATCGTGGACACCGCGGTCGTCTGCCCGACCTGCTCTGGTGAGGGTTCGGCGCCCGGCACGCATCCGGTGACTTGCGATGTCTGTAACGGGCGAGGCGAGATCAGCCAGGTGACCAGGTCGTTCATCGGCCAGATGATGACATCTCGGCCCTGTCCCGCCTGCGGCGGCTTCGGCACCGTCATCCGCAAGCCGTGCCCTGAATGCGACGCGGACGGCCGGGTCAGAACCCGGCGCAACATCAAGGTGCGTATCCCAGCCGGGGTCGAGGACGGGACACACATCCAGCTGGCTGGCGAGGGCGAGATCGGGCCAGGCGGCGGGCCGCCTGGCGACCTGTTCCTGGAGATCGTCCAGCGTCCACACGCCATCTTCGAGCGGCAGGGTGACGACCTTCACTGCACGGTGACGATCCCGATGGTCGCTGCCGCCCTGGGCGCTACCCTTCAGGTCGAAACCCTGGACGGGCCAGCCGAGCTTGACATCCGGCCCGGAACGCAGTCCGGCCAGGCCATCCCGCTGTACGGACAGGGCACCGAGCGGCTGAACAGCTCGGGTCGCGGTGACCTGATTATCCACGTCACAGTCGAGACGCCGATGAAGCTGGAGCCCGAGCAGGAAGAGCTGTTGCGCCAGCTTGCCAAGATGCGCGGCGAAGAGACTCCGCGGGGCAAGTTCGCGCCGGGTCAGCACGGCTTCTTCTCGCGCCTGCGTGATGCGTTCAACGGTCGCTGACGACCTGCCCGGCCGGCCGGCGAAACCGCCGGTTTTCGTAGCTGCCACGGCAGAACTCGCCGGCGAGCGCGTGACGCTGCGCGGACCTGAAGGTAAGCACGCGAGCACGGTCCGGCGGCTCGTGCCGGGTGAGCGGGTCGATGTCACAGACGGTGCCGGGTTGGTAGCCGAATGCGTGGTGGCCGGCGCCCGGCAAGCTGAGCTTGAGCTGACAGTCCTCGACCTGAGAACGGAACCGCAGCCGGAGCCGCGCATCACCGTGCTGCAGGCGATACCTAAAGGTGACCGCGGTGAGCTGGCCGTCGAATTGATGACGGAGGCGGGCGTCGACGTCATCGTGCCGTGGGCGGCGCAGCGGTGCGTGGCGGTCTGGCGCGGCGAGCGGGCCAGCCGGTCACTAGCACGCTGGATTACCGCCGCCGAGCAGGCCGCCAAGCAGAGCAGGCGATCATGGTTCCCGGAGGTGACCGGGCAAGCGGATCTGCCGGCGGCGGTGCGCCTGGTGTCCGGGGCCGCGCTAGCGGTCGTGCTGGATCCGGATGCGGCCGAACCGCTCGGCGCTGTGGCAATGCCGGACCGGGGTGAGGTCGTGCTTGTGGTCGGCCCGGAGGGCGGGATCTCGCCTGCCGAGGACCAGGCCCTCGCCGCGGCAGGCGGTATCGCAGCCAGGCTCGGCCCGACTGTCATGCGCGCCTCGTCGGCCGCGGCGATAGCCGCCGGAGTGCTGCTTAGCCGCTCAGCGCGGTGGGCCTGAACCGCACTCTGTCCTAGCTACCGGCCGACCCTAGCCACGGCATCGGCGGACAGCGGCGCCCTTTACCAGCGCGCCGTGGCCGTGCGGCTCGCCGCGGCCCGTGTGGTCACGCCAGCATCGCTTCTGCTGCTTTGCCCGGCTCAGTAACGGCGAACTGCGCGCTCGTCAGTGCACCGATGTCCATCGAGGCCGTGGCTGTCCGCGACTTCGCTGAGTGCTTGGCCTTCTTCTTCCCGCAGGCGGAGCGCGTCACGCTCTGCGTGCTGGCCGTCGAGGCGTGCGTACTGGCCGGGTCAGCGTTACGGCCGGACGCGCTGGCCCCGGTGCCGGTGATATCTGCCCCGCCTGCTGACGCGCTGTCGCTCGCCTGCGCCGCGTCGGGACTGGCCGCGCCGGGACTGGCCGCGCCGGTTTCGGTCGCCGGCGACGTGCTGCCGGGATCCGGGGTGGTTGATGGCGTCACCGATGTCGACGGGCTAGTGCTGTCACTCGGCGAGGCAGACGAGGTACTCGACGGCGTCGAGGCACCCGTGGTCGGCTGGGCCGCCTTGAACCGGCTCACTGGCGGAGAGCACGTCGGACTTGGCGACCCGCTACCGCCCGGGAATGCAGTGGGCGAGCCGGTGCCGAGCACCGAAGGGCCGCCGCTGCGCGGATGGGTACCCGGATGCGTGGTGCCGTTGCTCGAGGCGCCCGACGCGCCCGAGTCGGTCGCGAAAATAGCTCCAGTGCCGGCCAGCCCGAGGTAGACGGCGGCGCCAAGGACAAAGACTGCAACGCTCATCGCGGCTAGCGGGCGGAGCCAGCTCAGCCGCTGCGACCCCGCGTCCGCTGCGGACCGCGGGCCGAAGCGCTCCACAACGAGCCGCAGCGCGCTCGCCCCCGACCGGCGCATCGCCTCGAAGACATCCGGGGCACGCATGACCAGAGCGGTCCACGCCGCTGTGAGCCAGGCGACAGGAAGCGGGCGCGGGCGCCCCAGCCTGGCCTGGATCCGCTGGAGGCCGCCGGGCGCTGGCTCGATTTGCGCAGCCGCGCTCAACAGGGCGCGACGCAGCGCGGCTTCCCGCTCACTGGCCGTACTCATACTTCGCGCTCCAAGACTGTGCGAAGCGCCTGCATCGCCCTCGCCGTGTGACTCTTCACCGCACCGCGGCTGATCTGCATGGCGTCTGCGATCTGCGCCTCGGACATGTCTGCATAGAAACGTAGCACGAGCGCTTCCCGCTGCCTCGCTGGCAGTTTCCGGAGGGCGGCAATCACGGCTGATCGCTCGAAGAGCGCAATCGCGCCGTGTTCGGCGCTCGGCATGTCAGGTGCGGGTGCAGGGGCATTCCGGTCGACTACAACCCGGTGCCGGAGGACAGAGCGTGACCGGTTGACGACGGACTGGCGCAGGTAGGACAGGGCCTTCTCGCTGTCGCGCAAGCGGCGCCAGCCGCTGTGCATTGCGATGAACGAGTCCTGTACCACTTCCTCCGCCGTTCCGATGTCGCGTACCAGCAGGGCAGCAAGCCGCACGAGCGAGCGGTAATGGAGGCTGTACAGTTCCGTAACTGCCCGCTCGGCTTCCACCTCAGCCGAAACTGAACCCAGCGCGACATCCGCTACCAGGGTTTCGGTCACGGTTATTGGACGCGGAGCTACGTCCGAAGGTTCACCGGTTGTCATCACCGGTATAGGCGATGTTTGCTCATCGGAGCCGCTCGCCTCGAGGTCTGCACTTCCCCCCACAACCCATCCCATGCCTTCGCGTCAGCGCCCGCGCATGACTCATCCCTGAGCGACGGAAGCCAGAAACTGGCGAGGCCGTTGCACCAGAGGGGTGGTGCAGCGTGGGTTCGCAGTAGGGCAACCATATCCGTCGGCGGCGCCTCAGACCTGCCACACGTTAAGATCAGCCTGTGCCTGACTGCCTGTTCTGTGGCATTGCTGCCGCTGAGATACCTGCGACCACAGTCTCGGCTAATGCGCGCACAATGGCGTTCCGCGACATCAACCCGCAGGCACCAGTGCACATACTGGTCATCCCGCGCGAGCATCACGCGAACCTGGCCGAGCTCGCCGCGGCCGACGCCGGGCTGCTGACAGACTTGATCACGCACGCACACGAGGTGGCGGTGGCCGAGGGTATCGCTGGTGATGGCTACCGCGTTGTCTTCAACACCGGCCCGGGCGCCGGCCAGACGGTCGGGCACGTTCACGCGCACGTCCTCGGTGGCCGTCCGATGCTCTGGCCGCCCGGCTGAGGTTGGGACGCGGCCGGATATCATGGCAGCGAGCCGGGCCGGAGCAAGCGCCGCGGCAGGGAAGAGCTATTGACTAATAATCCGACCGATTCGCGCAGGGGCGGGCAGCCCCGCAGCAGCGGTGCCGCGAACAGCGGCGTTGTGAACAGCGGTGCAGCCAACGGCGGTCCAGCTACCAGCGGTCCAGCCAACGGCGGTCCGGTTACCGGCAGCACACAGGTCCGGATCGTCATACCGGAAGAGCAGCCGATGATCAGCCTGCTCGGCTCCGGAGATGAGCTGCTGCGGGTCATCGAGAACGCCGTCAAAGCCGACTTTCACGTCCGCGGTAACGAGATCACGATTACCGGCCCGGCCGCGGAGACCGCGGTAGCGGCGCGGCTCTTCGAGGAACTGCTAGAACTGGTGGCCGGTGGCGCGGAGCTGACCTCGGACTCGATCGAGCACAGCGTGTCCATGCTGCGCAGGAAGACCGGGATCAGGCCTGCTGAAGTACTCAACCTGGACATTTTGTCAAGCCGGGGCCGCACGATCCGCCCGAAGACGCTCAACCAGAAGCGCTATGTCGATGCCATCGACAGCCACACCATCGTGTTCTCGATCGGCCCGGCCGGCACCGGCAAGACCTACCTCGCGATGGCCAAGGCGGTTAAGGCGCTGCAGGCGAAGGAAGTGAACCGGATCATCCTGACCCGGCCGGCGGTCGAGGCGGGAGAGCGCCTGGGCTTCCTGCCGGGCACGCTCTACGAGAAGATCGATCCGTACCTGCGCCCGCTCTACGACGCCCTGCACGACATGGTGGACCCCGACTCGATCCCGCGGCTGATGGCTGCCGGAACGATCGAAATCGCCCCTCTGGCGTATATGCGGGGAAGAACCCTCAATGACTCTTTTATCATTCTGGACGAAGCCCAGAACACCTCGCCCGAGCAGATGAAGATGTTCCTGACCCGGCTGGGCTTCGGGTCGCGCATCGTCGTCACCGGCGACATCACCCAGGTCGATCTTCCGGCCGGGCAGCTGAGCGGCCTCCGCCTGGTCCAGGACATCCTCGACGGCGTGCACGACGTTCACTTCTCTCGGCTGACCAGCCACGATGTGATCCGGCACAAGCTGGTCGCTGACATTGTTGATGCCTATGAGAGATACGACGCCAGGCAGGCGTCGGCTGAGCCTGGGCGTCTACCGGGCAGTCGCCCGCGCCGCGACGGCTACCGCGGCCGGTGACGGTGCTAGCAGATGATGGGCCAGCAGCCGGCGGCCAGCCGATGACCGGGCAATCCGCGGGGGAACCAGTGCCGGGGGCCAGATGACCATAGAGATCGCCAACGAATCAGGCGTCGACGTAGACGAGTCGCAACTCGCGGCGCTCGCCCGCCATGTGCTGGACGACATGCGGGTGCACCCGCTTGCCGAGCTGTCGGTGCTGCTGGTCGACGAGCCGGCCATGACGGAGCTGCACGTGCACTGGATGGGCGAGGAAGGCCCGACGGACGTGCTGGCGTTCCCCATGGACGAGCTGCGGCTGCCCCAGCCAGGTGGTCACGGTGATCATGGCTCGTCAGACCCGGACGCGGCCGAGGTCCTGCTCGGCGACGTGGTCATCTGCCCGCAAGTAGCGGCCGCCCAGGCTGCCGAGGCAGACCAGGACGTTCAGGACGAGATCGACCTGCTCTGCACGCACGGAATCTTGCACCTTCTCGGCTATGACCATGCCGAGCCGGAGGAGCACGCGACCATGTTCGGCTTGCAGGACCGGCTGCTCGCGTCCTGGCGGGCCCAGCGCGAACTGGACGGCCAGGGCGAACTGAACGGCCAGCGCGAGCCTGGCAGCAGGGAGCGCAACTCCGGCCGGGAGGCGGCGGAAGGAACGGGGTGAGCCCACCGTGGCGTGGCTGCTAGTCGCCGCGCTGGCGCTATTGCTGCTGGCGGGCTCGTGCACAAGCGCAGAGACGGCGTTGCTGCGCGTGTCCAGAGCGGGTGCCAAGGAGCTGGGCCGATCGGCCGGTGAAGCCGCGGAACCGCTGCAGGCCGTGCTGGCGGACGTGCCGCGTTACCTCTCGGTAGTGCTCTTGATAAGAGTCGCGGCCGAGATCTGCGCCGCGGTCGCAGTCACCGCCGTGCTGGTGACCTGGCTCGGGATCGACTGGCGCGCGTTCCTGATTACCGCGGTGGCCATGACGCTGGCCAGTTACCTGCTGGCCGGAGTGATCCCGCGGAGCATCGGGCGGCGCTCGCCGGTCAAGGTGGCGAGCAGCGCCGCGGCCGTCCTGCGCCCGGTCATCCGGCTGCTCGGGCCGCTGCCCAGGCTGCTCGCGGCGGCGGGCACCGCGCTCGCTCCCGGCCAGGGGCGACGGGACGGCCAGTCAGGCTCCGAGGAAGACCTGCGCGGCCTGGTCGACCTGCTGGAGCAGCGGCAGATCATCGAGCCCGGCGAGCGTGCCATGATCCACTCTGTCTTCGAGCTCGGTGACACTATCGTGCGCGAAGTCATGGTCCCGCGGACCGACATGGTGTTCGTGGAGCGTGGCAAGACCCTGCGCCAGTTGCTGTCGCTGGCGCTGCGCAGCGGGTTCTCCCGGATCCCGGTGATCGGCGAGAACCTCGACGACGTCGTCGGCATCGCTTATCTCAAGGACGTCATGACGCGCATTCACGAGCACCCCGAGGGCGAGTCGGTCGAGACTGTGGATTCGATCATGCGGGCAGCGACGTTCGCGCCCGACAGCAAGCCCGTCGATGACCTGCTCAGGGAGATGCAGGCCGAGCACGTGCACATGGCCATCGTGATCGACGAGTACGGCGGTACGGCCGGCCTGGTCACCATCGAGGACATTCTCGAGGAAATTGTCGGCGAGATCGCCGATGAGTACGACCGGGAACGGCCGCCCGTCGAGTGGCTCAGTGACGGCTCGGCGCGGGTAAGTGCCCGGCTGTCGGTCGAGGAACTCGAGGACCTGTTCGGCGTCAGCATCGATGCTGAGGATGTCGAAACCGTCGGCGGCTTGCTGGCCCACCAGCTCGGCAAGGTGCCGATCGCCGGCTCGGTGGCGACGGTGTCAGGCCTGCGGCTGACCGCCGAGAACTTGACCGGGCGGCGCAACCGCATCGGCACTGTGCTGGTGCAACGGACTGGGCTGACCGAGGAAGTAGCCGTACCCGCCGCCGGCGGTCAGCTCGCGGAAGGCGCTCCGGCGGCTTCGAACGGCCGGGCGAAGAAGGGAAACGGGGCACTGCCAGGGTGACTCCGGCGCGCCCGGCCGCGGTCCGAGAGAGAACCGCG